>Ga0302208_10000074_pt1 | contig 60942 bp, 53 predicted proteins | sample II_Fen_E2_3_FD_194577 | JGI IMG/M metagenome (GOLD analysis project Ga0302208, IMG submission 194577) | Peat permafrost microbial communities from Stordalen Mire near Abisko, Sweden - II_Fen_E2_3 | ecosystem: Environmental > Terrestrial > Soil > Wetlands > Permafrost | place: Sweden: Abisko...
TGTGTGTGTGTGTGTGTGTGTGTGTGTGTGTGTGTGTGTGTGTGTGTGTGTGTGTGTGTGTGTGTGTGTGTTAGAAATTTCTTTCAAACATACAACTTTATTAACACATTTTAAGCTTAAAAAACATCTATTCATTTTGATAACAATTCCAAAATTTAATAGCACTAAAGTAGTCTTTATTTATGAAATAGCTATCCTTATTTCACATATTTAATAATAATTTCGTATAATACAACATACTACAAGGTTGTTATATTGAAAATTTACATGTTTATAGAATTAACAAATAGTATATACCTATATAAAAAACAGTAATTGATATATTGATTACTGCTTTTTACAGATCTTCTATATAATCTATCTATCCAACAACTTCATTAAATGCTTCCCATAATTATTTTTCATAAGCGGTTGAGCGATTTCACGCAAATGATCGGCTGAAATCCATCCATTGCTATATGCAATTTCTTCAAGACAAGCAATCTTTAAACCTTGTCGCTTTTCTATAACCTCAATAAATGTACTAGCTTCTGCTAATGAATCGTGAGTGCCGGTATCAAGCCATGCAAAACCACGTCCTAATAACTGTACCTTTAATAATCTATCATCTAAAAATTGCTTATTAACAGAAGTTATTTCCAACTCACCTCTATCTGAAGGTTTAATGTGCTTAGCTACCTTAACAACCTTATTAGGATAAAAATATAAACCTACAACAGCATAATTACTTTTAGGATGTTCTGGTTTTTCTTCAATACTTATCACATTACCTGTCATATCAAATTCAGCGACACCATATCGCTCCGGATCACTCACTTGATAACCAAAAATTGTGGCTTTATGTTCTACTTCTAGAGTTCTTACAGATTCTTTGAGCATATCAGTAAATCCATGCCCATAGAAAATATTATCACCCAAGACCAAGCAAACATCATCCTGTCCTATAAACTTTTCGCCTATAATAAATGCTTGCGCCAAACCATCTGGGCTGGGTTGCTCAGCATATGTAAAATTAACGCCAAAATCTTGACCATCACCCAACAATCGACGGAAACCTGGTAAATCGTAAGGGGTACTAATTATAAGTATATCGCGAATTCCAGCTAACATCAACACCGAAAGAGGATAATAAATCATCGGTTTATCAAAAATTGGTAACAACTGTTTACTCACACCTTTAGTTATAGGATATAGACGTGTGCCAGATCCACCGGCCAATACAATTCCTTTCATACGAAAAATAAATTTTATATTTATATCGCAAAGATACACATCTTTATCTCTATGCAATAAAAAAAATGCAATAATATTTGTTTTATCAAAATTACTTATTAAATTTGACCTCGTTATACTTAATCAATAAAATCAATGCTTTCACTACGAAAAATATTATTTACACTTCTACTTGTTATCACTGGATACGTAGTATGCTCATGTGCAGATGAACCTGAAGTGACAGTCATTACTGATTCTCACTCACAACAAATTTCATCAAAAGATGGAGCAACCACAAACAGTAATATCAACGATACGACGATAGTCAGCACAAAAGTGCATGCAAATTAATCCCTTGAAAGTCATCTATTACCACATCCGAAAGGCTGATAAGAGAGGAACGTGGATTTGTTGTAGCTAATGCCACCACATTCATCTTAGCTGCACGTCCGGCTTCAAGGCCACTGTATGAATCTTCAAAAACAACACATTCATCAGGAGTTGCTCCAAATGTATTCGCTCCTAAAAGGTAGCACTGTGGATCCGGTTTGGACTTTGTAAACATATCTGCCGTAAAGATTTTATCAAAATAAGATTTCATTTCAGGATGAACAGAATATACATTTGCCATTTTCTTATTATTGGAACTGGTAACCACTGCCGTCTTTATCCCCTCTTCTCTCAAAGAACATAAAAAGCTTTCTACACCGGGAATATAATTGTAAGGCATTTGAGACTCAAAAATATTCAATTGTTCTGTTATCTCCTTTTGAAGCTCATTTTTTTCTCTAAAATAATTATTGTAAATCTGAAAGAGTGTAGATCCTTTTATTTTTTGTTTAAAATCTTCTATCTCCGGATGATATTTATTCCCAATTCTACCCCAAAAAATGGAATATTGAGTTTCTGTATCCATAACGACTCCATCAAAATCAAAAAGTGCCGCAACAATCTTTTTTCCTTTTTCCATAACTATACCTATTATATATACCATTAATAATACAACGCCATACCATATATGACTGAATTCTCTTATGCAAAGATCAGAATTAATTCATTCTTATACAAATCAACTATATCAATCAATGGCGCCCAGCTGAAGTTAATTTAAATTAAAATGAAATAGTAAATTCGTTTCTATGTATATGAAGTCTTTACTTTTGCACGATTTTATAGAATTTGTGCAAGTTAGAAAAAACATGGAACAAACAAATAGCTTTATTGCTAAGATAGAAGAAAGCATAAAAAAAAATTGGAATAAGGATGCTCTTACCGATTATAAAGGGTTGACTCTACAATTTAAAGATGTAGCAAGAAAAATAGCGAAATGCCACATTGTACTAAAGGGATGCGGAATAAATAAAGGAGATAAGGTTGCAATCTGTGGAAGAAATAGTGCTCATTGGGCTACTATTTTTTTGTCTATAGAAACTTATGGTGCCGTCGTTGTCCCTATTCTACACGAATTTAAGGCTGATAATATACATAATATAGTAAACCACAGTAATGCTAAACTATTATTTGTAGAAAGCATGGTTTGGGAAAATTTAAATGAAGAAGATATGCCTCAATTAGAAGGAGTAATTCTGATAAATGATTTTTCCATATTAATATCCCGCAACAAAACTCTGACAGACGTTCTAAACCATTTAAACGAAATGTTTGGCAAAGCTTTTCCTAGAAATTTCAGAAAAGAACATGTTAAATATGAAAGAGAGAATGCTGAATCACTGGCCATTATCAACTATACATCGGGTACAACAGGATATTCAAAGGGAGTCATGCTTCCCTATCGGAGTATATGTAGCAATATTACTGGCTGTGAAAAATTGATACCAATTAAAGCTGGTGATAACATTGTATCAATGCTGCCAATGGGACATGTGTTCGGAATGACATATGATTTTTTATATGGGTTTACAGCTGGAGCACATATTTATTTTCTTACACGTATGCCGAGTCCAAAAGTCATCGCACAATCTTTTCCTGAAATTCGCCCCCAAATAATATGTAGCGTACCCTTGATTATCGAGAAAATTATCAAAAAAGAAATATTACCTAAATTGGACAACAAGTTTGAAAAATTTTTACTCCATATCCCTGTAATAAATGACAAATTAAAAGCTTGTGCAAGACAAGAGGCAATGGATGCATTTGGTGGAAACTTTGATGAAATCTTGATTGGCGGTGCTCCGTTCAATCCAGAAGTAGAAGCATTCTTGCACATGATTGATTTCCCTTACACGATTGTCTATGGAATGACGGAAACAGGTCCGACTATAACTACAGAAAGATGGGATACACTAAAATTAAAATCTTGTGGAAAAAAAGCTTTAAACATGGAGGTAAAAATTCTTTCAGAGAAACCAGAGACAATTCCGGGAGAATTAATTTGCAAAGGAGCCAATGTAATGCTAGGCTATTATAAAAATGAGGAAGCTACTGCACAAATTATTGACAAAGATGGCTGGTTGCATACAGGTGATATGGGTATTATTGATAATGATGGGAACATTACAATCAAAGGAAGAAGCAAGAATCTCCTACTTACTTCTTCTGGACAAAACATCTATCCTGAAGAGATAGAGGCTCGCCTCAACAATATGCCTTATGTATCCGAATCTCTTATCGTGATGCAAAAATCACGATTGGTTGCTCTCATTTATCCAGATTTTGATGATGCGTTTGCACATAACATGAATAATGACGATATTTACAAAGCAATTGAAACAAACAGAGGTGTATTGAACAATGAATTACCTGCATTCTCGCAAATTGCTAAAATCAAAATATTCCCTGAAGAATTTGAAAAAACAGCCAAAAAGAGTATCAAACGTTTCCTATATCAAGAAGCAAACGGATAAAAATAATACTATGAGAATTTTAGAAGTAATAAGACAAGGACAAATAGGAGGAGGAGAATCACATCTTTTGGATCTGATTGCTAATTTCGATAAAAAGGAGGTAGAAGTTGAGGTTCTTTCCTTTACTGCTGGTCCCATGATTGACCAACTAACCGAATGGGGCATCAGATGTTACATAATTCCTACACAATATCCATTTGATTTCAGAATATTGAGAAAGATAAACAGAGTCATTCGTAAAAGCCACATTGATTTGATTCATGCACATGGAAGCAGAGCTGCATCCAATATGATCATTTCGGCAAGAATGAGTCATACTCCATTAATATATACAGTTCATGGATGGAGCTTCCATGAATCGCAATCTCCATTTGTCTTCAAATTGAGAACATTGACAGAAAAATTTATCTGCAAAAGATCTCAACAAGTCATTTGTGTTTCTCAAAGTAATCTTGAAACGGGATTAAAATTTTTCGATATCCCTCATCATATAGTCATTGAGAATGGTGTGGATATTGCAAAATTCAATACCGAAAATTTCAATTATAACCTAAGAGAATCTTTGGGATTTAAAGAAAGCGACTACATTATTGGGAACATTTGCCGCATAACAATACAAAAAGACCCTATCACTTTTCTTGAGAGTATAAAAACAGCCTACAATATTGATCACCGCATCAAAGGACTATTGGTTGGAAATGGTGATATGGATCAGGAAGTGGACAACTATATAACCCTCCACAATATGAGCGAATATATGATTCATGTTCCTTTCCGAAAAGATATTCCTTTAGTGTTACACACAATAGATGCCTTTTGCCTATCATCTTTATGGGAAGGATTATCAATAGTATTGCTGGAAGCGATGGCGATGCAAAAGCCTGTGATAGTTACCCCTACAGATGGGACCAAGGATATTATCAATAACAAAACAAACGGAACCATTGTAGGGTTTAAAGATTTTGGGAACATGGCTCAAGTTTATATAAATTATCTACAAAATCCTGCTTTGGCTATAGAATTAGGTGAAAATGCACATAATCTTGTAATGAAAAGATTCAATAGTAAACGTGTAGCTGATGCTGTCACCGAAATATATACAAAGCTGATTGGATAATTACTTTTCAAAGGCAGCCTTTTACAATCCACCTTTGAGAAGAATAACTTCTAAAACATATACGACAGCCCCTCCCAAATATCCTAGAAAAGCAATCAATGATATTTTCTTCATATACCACACAAAGTTCATCTTTTCCAAACCCATTACAACTACCCCAGCAGCAGATCCTATAATAAAAATACTGCCCCCAACACCAACACAATATGAAAGAAACTCCCAAAAAGCTCCATCTTGAACAAAATGTAGCATATAAGTATAGTCTGGTCCCCAAGGAATTGCTGGAACAGTATACAATGGATACATACTGATGGAAGCAGCTACCAATGGCACATTATCAACAATTGATGACAGCATTCCTAAAATAATATCTATAATATATATGTTATGAAGCTTTATATCCAACCAATGAGCGACACTACTAAGAATACCTGATTCTTGTAAAACAGCAACAGCCATCAATATCCCTAAAAAGAACAAAATAGTTTGTATATCTATCCGTTTCAAGATGCTTGGAACTCTGTATTCTCCTTTTCCTTCATTTTGCTTTTTATTATACCACAACTCTGTATAAATCCATATAACTCCAAGAGATATCAACATTCCCATAAAAGGCGGAAGACCGGTAAATGCTTTAAAAATCGGTACAAACAATAATCCTCCAACTCCAAGACAAAAAATAATGAATTTATCATGAACACTGACATAACCAGCTAATGGCATTGAGACTGTATCTTTACTTATATCTGGGAGTACCCCTTTTAACATAGGTGTAATAAATGCCATCGGTATCACCATTGAAACAATAGAAGGCAATAGCACAAACGAACAAAGAGCTTGTGTTGTGATATTCCCTTTTACCCACAACATAATAGTTGTAACATCACCAATAGGTGACCATGCTCCACCACTATTCGCTGCAATAATGATAACCGATGCATACAACCACCGTTCACGCTGAACTTTGACAAGTTTTCTTAGTAGCATAGTCATTACAATAGCTGTCGTCATATTATCCAAAACTGCAGACATAAAAAAAGTAATAAACCCTAATATCCACAACAAATTTCGTTTACCACGAGTAGAGATGTGATCAGTGACTACAGAAAAGCCACCATGAACATCCACCATCTCAACAATTGTCATTGCTCCGATCAAAAAGAACAGTATCTGCGTAATATCGCCCATATGAGCAAGAATAGACGAATTTAATTTATTTATATCAGAGGAAAGGGCTGAATATATAACCCACAAAATCATACCTAACAACAAGGCTGTAGCAGCTTTATTTATTTTCAAAGGATGCTCCATTGCTATTAAAATATAGCCTAAAATAAAAAGGCTTATCAATAATATCATCATAAAATAACATTTTATTTAATAAACAAATGTATATTTTTTTTGCCTCTCCTGCAACTTTTTGCTCAAAAACACCGTCAATATAGAATATTTTATCGAAGAATGAACTTGATTGATCAAAATGACTGATTTACAGATAAATAGATTCTAGTCGATGAACTAATTATAAATGGCATTGAAATGGAATAAATTATCTATCAGTGTTGTATCTAGAAGCATTAACTATTAATTTTGTCAAATATGAATTTTAAAAAAGAAACTATGAGGTTATTAAAAACTACAGTTTTCTCGATGACTTTGATTTTTTCATCAATATTATCGGCACATGAACTTACTGATAGTGTAGCTAAACCTGCACAATGGACTCTCTCTTCCTGCATAAATTATGCTTTAAAGCAAAACATCACTATCAGGAAAAGCCAAAACACACTACAACAAAGCTTAGTTGATACTAAAACATATCAAGCGGCTTTATTCCCTTCTCTTAACGCTTACACATCTCAAGACGTTACAAATCAACCTTTCGGAGGAAATGGTAGTTACGGATCCAGCTATAACAGTGGAAACAAAACTACATATAACGGCAGTTACGGATTGAATGCTTCATGGACTGTCTACAACGGAGGAAAAAATAAAATGAATATCCAATATGAACAGTTACAAAATAAAATAAATGAATTGGGCATTGCTTACTCACAAAACGACATACAGATTTCAATTACTAAAGCCTATTTACAAATTTTGTATGCAGCGGAGGCCATCAAGATAAATGAAAATACTGTTGTAACCTCAAAAGCGACTCTTGACCGTTCCAAAGAATTGTATACTGCCGGGAAATTGGCAAAACCGGATGTTGCTCAACTTGAATCACAATACAGCCAAGATAAATATACATTGGTTTCTTCTCAAGTAACTTTAAGCAACTATCGGCTGCAACTTAAGCAGTTGTTGGAAATAGAAGGATCTGATGAGCTGAATATAGCCATACCTCAACTTGCTGATGATGATGTGCTAACTCCACTACCGGCGAAAGAAGAAATTTATCAAGAAGCATTAGGTATCATGCCTGAAATAAAGAGTAGTAAACTCAATACTGATGCATCCAAGCTTAATGAGAAAATCGCTAAAACGGGATCATCACCTACAGTAAGCATAAGTGGTCAAATGTATACCGGACACAATAGTGTTACGACTGACGGACTATTTACACAATTAAAGAATGGATGGAACAATACAATAGGTGTTTCTGTTTCTGTCCCTATATTCGATAATAGATCTACAAAAAGTGCCGTAGAAAAAGCACGATTAACCACAGAAAGTTCTCAACTGAATGAACTGGACAAACGTAAAACTCTCTATCAAACAATAGAAAGTATATGGCAAGATGCGAATTCATATCAAATACAATATACTGCAGCCAAAGAAAAAGTAAAGAGTGCTCAAACGAGTTTTGATCTAGTCACGGAACAATTCAAACTTGGTATGAAAAATACGTTAGAGCTTTTAACACAGAAAAATAATCTGCTCAGTGCTGAGCAATCAGAACTTCAAGCTAAGTATATGAGCATTTTAAACGTCCAGCTACTTAAATTTTACGAAGGTCAAAAAATAACATTAAATTAACTATACAATTGTAACTTTCTTATTTTCTATTTCAAGCACAATCAAACACTTAAAAAATGAAACATATAAAAAGGAATCTTATCTTAGCATCCACGATTATTGTAATATTATGTATTATTATGTATATTTTTAGTGGTTCTAAAGAGACTGGTAAAATGAATTTTGACAACGCGAAAGTTGCTCGTGGAAGTGTCAGTACATCTGTAACCGCTACAGGAACTCTAGAGGCCATCACCTCCATTGACGTTGGTACACAAGTATCTGGATTGGTCTCAAAAATTTATGTTGATTATAATTCTGTGGTTAAAAAAGGTCAGCTACTTGCGGAACTAGACAAAACCAATTTGCAAAACAGCCTAAATTCGGCCCGTAGTACTTTAATGAGCAATCGATCCGACTACGAATATCAGTTGAAAAACTACAATCGAATAAAAATGTTGAATAAGAAACAACTAATTTCAGACGCAGACCTAGAAGTTGCTTACGATAGTTATCGAAAAGCAAAGGGTACTTATGAAGTAAGTCAATCCGATTATGAAAAAGCTAAAACAAATTTAGGGTATGCTGTAATTTTTTCCCCTATTGATGGAGTCGTATTATCAAAAGAAGTGGAAGAAGGGCAAACAGTGACAGCATCAATGACAACCCCTACTCTATTCAAGATTGCCAAAGACTTAAAAAAGATGCAAGTTATTGCAAATGTTGATGAAGCTGATATCGGTGGTGTAACAAAAGGACAAAGGGTCAGTTTCACAGTAGATGCGTATCCTGATGAAACATTCAGTGGTACAGTCACTCAAGTTCGTCAGAACGCTACGACAACCAACAATGTGGTTACATATGAAGTGGTAATAAATGCCCCTAATGAAAATCTGAAGCTAAAGCCTGGATTAACAGCAAGTGTTACGATCTATACACAAGAAAAAATAAATACTTTAATTATTCCCTCAAAAGCTTTGAGATTTACACCTGATGCGGATATTATCGGGAAAAAATATCAGGTTGTTAATGCCAAAAACATGAAAACTGATGAGACTCATAAGATATTATGGAAGCGTGAAGGAAACAAGTTTATTGCCATACCGGTTGTAATAGGAATTTCCGATGGAACAAATACCGAAATAGTAAGTGGAATTAATGAAGAGACCCAAGTGGTTCTTGATGCTGAAAGTGCCCAGGCTACACCACAAGTAAGTAGTGATAATAGCTCAAATGCAAGCCAAAGCAGCAGTACAACAAGTGAATCATCACCCTTCGCGCCAACACCTCCAGGGAAAAGTAAAAAGAAATAAGGAGAATTTTGTATGAAAAGACCAATTATTGAATTACAAAACATCCGCAGACAGTTCTTAGTAGGAGAGGAGATTGTACATGCCTTGAGAGGATTGAATTTTACAATTTACGAAGGTGAATTCGTAACCATCATGGGAACATCCGGCTCAGGCAAATCAACACTTCTAAATCTATTAGGATGCTTGGATACACCTACTACCGGTGAATATTTGCTCGACGGGGTATCTGTAAGAACCATGAGCAAACCTGAACGTGCCGTACTTCGCAATCATAAAATAGGATTTGTCTTTCAGAGTTACAACCTATTGGCTAAAACTACAGCAATAGACAACGTAGAATTACCACTTATGTACAATCCACTAATTAAGACAAAAGAACGCAAAGCAAAAGCCATTGAAGCATTGAAGGCTGTAGGACTGGGTAACCGATTGGAACACAAAAGTAATCAAATGTCAGGAGGACAAATGCAACGTGTTGCCATTGCTCGTGCACTCGTGAACGACCCGGCAGTATTATTGGCGGATGAGGCTACTGGTAATCTTGATACACGCACTGCATTCGAAATATTGGTACTATTCCAAAAATTACATGCAAGAGGTCATACTATTATCTTTGTAACCCACAATCCCGAAATAGCTCAATATAGCAGCCGTAATATTGTGCTAAGAGATGGGCATGTCATTGAAGATAAAATAAATGGGAACATAAAAAATGCAGCAGAAACACTAGAATCGCTTCCAGTTGAAGATGATTAAACATGAACCATAAAATATGAACATAACAAATTTATTTAAAATAGCATTACGGGCATTAAGCAATAACAAACTACGCACTTTTCTAACAGCGCTAGGAATTATCATAGGTGTCGCATCAGTAATCATTATGCTTGCTATCGGTCAGGGCTCTAAAAAAAGTATCCAAGGCCAAATTGCAGAAATGGGCTCAAACATGATCATGGTACATCCTGGTGAAGAAATGAAAGGTGGCGTAAAACAAGACAAGAGTTCTATGGAAACCCTGAAATTGAATGACTATGAAAATATTATAGCCCAAACAAAATATGTGGCAACAGTGAGTCCGGAAGTAAGCAGCTCCGGACAGTTCATCTATAGTAACAACAACTATAAAGCAAGCATTCAAGGTGTTTCGCAAGAATACCTCAATATACGGCAATTACAAGTCGAAAGTGGTGAAATGTTTTCAAAACAAGACATAAAATCAAATACAAAAGTCTGTGTAATAGGAAAAACTATTGTCAAGAATTTATTCCCCAATGGACAAGATCCTGTAGGAAAGATAATACGTTTCAATAAAATCCCTTTTCGAGTAATTGGAGTACTTAAAGCTAAAGGTTATAATAGTATGGGTGATGACCAAGATGAAATAGTCTTGGCACCATACTCTACTGTTATGAAAAGGATACTTGCACAAACATATCTAGGATCTATTTTTTGTTCAGCACTAACAGAAAATCTTACAGACAAGGCTGTAGATGAAATATCAACTATACTCCGTCAAGACCACAAAATAAAACAAAATGAAACTGATGATTTCAACGTTCGTTCGCAAGAAGAATTAAGTACAATGATGAGCAGTACAACCAATTTAATGACTATTTTATTGGCATGTGTGGCTGGAATATCTCTTGCTGTAGGGGGCATAGGCATTATGAATATCATGTATGTTTCAGTCACAGAACGAACTAGAGAAATCGGTTTAAGAATGAGTGTTGGCGCTAGAGGTGTGGATATTCTCAGTCAATTTCTGATCGAAGCAATTATGATTAGCCTTGTAGGTGGTATCATTGGTATCATTATTGGTATTGGCGGTTCTTACATCGTAAATATACTAGCCAAATGGCCTATTTATATTCAACCTTGGAGTGTCTTTCTCAGTTTCGGTGTTTGTTCTTTTACGGGCGTTTTCTTCGGTTGGTATCCTGCAAAGAAAGCAGCCAATCTTAACCCGATTGACGCATTACGTTACGAATAAACAAGTGATTCAAAATGAAACTCAATAAATTTCCCGAATTAGGGGTACATCTCATGGTATGGCTTATCATGCTGGGATTTCCCTTCTTTTTCATTAGCCGACAAAATGGTGGTATATATTGGTATATCTATATCTCATTAATGCTGGTACCATTTACATGGATGATTGTATTTTATATCAATTATCTTTGGTTGGTTCCCAAAATCCTATTCAAGCAGCATACCCGAAATTATATTATTATAAACCTCTTCATGAGTTTATTCTTGGGATTATGCCTGCATCTTTCTCAAGATGCAGGCATAATCGGACCTGGTCCCAAACCGGAGAAGCAACAAGAACATAGTGTCATGCCGCCAAATTGGATATTCTTCAGTAGAGATATTCTCACCCTTTTTCTTGCATCAGGATTAGGAGCTACCATACGGATGAATGGACGCTGGAGAGAAGCAGAAGCAGCTAGACAAGAAGCAGAGAAGAGCAAAGCTGAAGCGGAATTGAAAAATCTTAAGAACCAACTCAATCCGCATTTCTTGCTAAACACACTCAATAATATATATGCCTTAATTGCATTTGATAGCAACAAAGCGCAGCAGGCTCTGCATGATTTAAGTAAATTACTTAGATACATGTTGTATGATAACCAATCTGCTCGTGTCCCATTGACCAAAGAAGCTGATTTCATACGCAACTATATTGAGCTCATGCGCATCAGACTGACAAAAGATATAACTGTCACCACTAACATATCCATATCACCCGAATCGTCCACGTTGATTGCACCGCTCATCTATATTTCGCTTATCGAAAATGCATTTAAACATGGAGTAAGTTCATCAAAGCCAAGCTACATAAACATGCAACTTCGAGAAGATGGTGATGGTAAAGTTATATGTGAAATCAGAAATAGCAATTATCCGAAAACATACCAAGATCAAAGCGGACATGGAATCGGACTAGAACAAGTACGAAAAAGATTGGAGCTCATATATCCTGGACGATACTTGTGGGAGAAGGGCATAAATGGTAATGAATACAGGTCACTTCTAGTTGTTGATACCAAATAAAATGCTTTTTATAACTTTAACTTACCAGAAAGTTTATAACCAATCTTTTTATTTATCTTTGAGTAATAATATAAATATATCACTAATATGAAATTAACCTGTGCGATAGTTGATGACGAGCCTTTAGCGGTAGAACTTCTTGAAAGTTACGTAAAAAAAACTCCTTTCTTAGAACTTTCCGGTAGTTACCCTGGTGCAATTCAAGCCATGCGCTCCCTACAAGTTAGCCCAGTACAATTATTATTTTTGGACATTCAAATGCCGGAACTTACAGGACTTGAATTCTCTAAAATGGTGGACTCACAAACACGTATTGTGTTTACTACTGCATTTAACCAATATGCTATAGACAGTTATCGGGTGAACGCATTAGACTATTTACTTAAACCGGTCACCTATTCTGACTTCCTACAAGCAGCCAACAAAGCTTTACAATGGTTTGAGTTGGTAAGCAAAAGAGGAGCCGTAGATTATAATATAAATACGTTAACAAATATTTTGCCACAGCCACCAGTTGTTACAGAATCACCCATTGACAGCATTTTTGTAAAAAGCGAATATAAGTTGGTACAAATTATGCTCAATGATATTCAATATATTGAAGGACTAAAAGATTATCTAAAAATTTACACAGAAAATAATCCTCGCCCAATACTATCATTAATGAGTATGAAGTCTATGGAAAAGCTTCTCCCTCATGAGCGGTTTATGAGGGTACATCGTTCTTTCATTGTGAATGTACAAAAAATCACGATCATTGATCGCAACCGAATTGTTTTTGGCAAAGCATATATTCCAATCAGCGATAGCTATAAGAAAGATTTCAATGATTTTCTTAATAAAAGAAGCATATAGAATCCGTTAAACCCTATTCATTAGTTATAATATAAAAGCGGGCATACCATATATCAGGCATGCCCGCTTTTATTTGACTATTCTTTGCCTATAGTCATCTCTTGTAAATCAATTAAAGATCCATTAAATATATTCAAGTCAACATCTTCCTTAATACCGGGAATCGTTGCAATATCAGTATGCTGCCAGAATTTCCATGTTCGGTTAGTGGCAACAGAATCTACATAATAGTGAGCAATCCAATATGGATACTTATCAAATATACTGTCATTTAAATAGGCTTCTTTAAATTTATAGGATGCATAAATAATAGGCTTCACCCCATAGTGCATTTCCACTCTATCAAGCCATAATTTCAAAGCAACATTCAAATCATGCTTGCTCTTGAATCCTTTCTTCTCCACATCCAAAACAGGAGGCAAATCACCTTGCCCTAATTTCACCTTACTAATAAAGAAATCCGCCTGTTTCAATGCGGGCACATCAGGATTATAAAAATGATAAGCACCACGTATAAAACCATACTTACGTGCATTTTCAAAATTTTTCTCAAAATTCTCATCTGCATAGTCACTACCCTCCGTTGCTTTTACAAAAACGAAACGTATGGGATACTTCTCTAATTGCTGATTCCTTAACTCCGTCCAATTAATTGTCCCTTGATAATGAGATATATCTATTCCATGCACTTTATACCCCACAGGCATACACACCCCATAACCTTCACGATCAGGAATATATCGCCAACGATAAGCATAAGGACGAACAAAAAAATAGTAGAAAGCAATGAAAAAACAAACCAAGAACACAACTCTGACCACTTTCATCATTCCATGTGGCAATAAAATGTTGTTCTTGTTACGTTTACCAGACCTGTGATAGGGATTCTTTCTTTTATATTGAGTATGGGTATTCCTTCTCTTTGTCGTAGTACTTCGTTTCTTTTTTTTTATTTCTACCATATTATAAAATAGAGAAAAGGAGCCACTTCTGAGACAACTTAATATCTCCGAAACGACCCCTCATTATCGTCAATTAATTTATTAATCTTTTGAATGCTCTAAAGCCAACGATTTCGTAGGTTGGTTGCATATTTCATCGGGGCCAAAAAATTGAATAGGACCAGGATAGACAAACGCTGTTTCAATTGCCCAATTGTCACGATTAGCCTCGAATTTTTTAAACGGCAATCCATTCAAATTTACTAACGTCCTATGGATTACAGCTTGTTCCTCACCATTGCGATATACCAAATCCAACAATTTCGTAAGCGGTACACCACCTGCAATTTGTTGTTCACAGGATTTAGTGATATTCCCAACAAATGCAATATAAGCAGATTTACCACAAAGAATCAAGTTGCTCGCCGTTACACCCAAGGCATAACAGTAATTAGAATCAAAATTGGAAGGAGCTGCACAACGACCTTCATATCCCAAAAAATGGTGTTGGCGTGCAAATTTACCATTATATTTACCTTCCTCTTTCCATTTTTTCAACAGACTTCCAACCATTTCACTAATCAACTTTTCCGTTTCTATCTTAGATACTTGCACATTGCCATGCGGATCTCTATCAAATAACAATTGACTGGCGACTTTCTCAGGAAGAGAGGTATAATTTTCACTATTTTCTTTGCTTAGCTTTGCAAATACAATAGATTTTATTTCCGATTGATTTTTTTGTGCAAATTCTTTAGTATTCATTGATAAAATATCATTCAATTCATCAATCAATTTACCTATTGACGGGATGAATTCTATCAATCCTTCAGGAATCAATACGACACCAAAATTATGTCCTTTCTCGGCACGTTTGGCTACGACTGTAGCTATTTCGGTAACAATATCATTCAATGATTTGTTTTTCTCTTGTACCTCTTCACTGATAATACAATAATTAGGTTGCGTTTGCAACGCACATTCCAAGGCAATATGTGAGGCAGAACGTCCCATCAGTCTTACAAAATGCCAATATTTACAAGAAGAATAACTATCACGTTCAATATTACCGATAATTTCAGAATAAACTTTCGTTGCCGTATCGAAACCGAATGAAGCTTCAATTTCCTCACTTCTCACATCACCGTCTATAGTCTTAGGCACTCCGATTACCTGAATACCTGAATGATGAGCAGCAAAATATTCGGCAAGAATAGCGGCATTTGTGTTTGAATCATCTCCTCCTATCACTACTACAGCTTTAAGATTCAACTCTTGAGCAAAATCCAGACACTTTTCCAATTGCTCTTCAGTCTCAAATTTTGTTCGCGAAGTCGCCAACATATCAAATCCGCCGGTGTTTCGATACTCATCGATCAAATCAGCTGTCAACTCTATATCTTTATGCATGATCATTCCGTAAGGTCCCATTAAAATACCGAACAATCTATTTCCCGGATTATAACTTATTAATTTATCAAACAATCCCGCAATAACATTGTGCCCACCGGGAGCTTGCCCACCTGAGAGCATCACTCCTACATTAAAAGGAGGTAGCGACGTCTTTTCATCAGTAGCTTCCAACCTAACAGAGCGTAAACCATACGTATTAGAAAATAGCTCTTTGAGCTTTTCTTGATCAGCCATTGATTGGGTTATTTCACCTTCAATAGCCTTCACATTTCCGCGCAGTACCGTTGGCAACTTAGGCTGGTAACTGGCGCGAGCAATTTGCAATGCGCTCTTAATCATCTTTCTTTTTTATTCGTTTTAAAGTTAGTCATTCTTAATAAGTGCTTATTCGCTATATTTTTTATCGAAGGCAAAAATAACTTTTTTATTCCAAATAATATGCCTACTTTTACCGAAATATTAATAGAATAGTTACTTTTTTAAAATTAACGATTATGACAAAAAGAAGAATTTTAAAAAAATTCGTAAATAATGTAACAGGCGAATTATTTACAGAATGTATTGTATGTAGCAAATTCGTGCCGGGCACAGACAAAGATAAAGCAAATGAACTTATGGTCAAAATCATTAAAGCAAACTCTGAGTTTATCTCACGTATTTCATATACCGAACCTGGTAATGTAAAAGGATTCTATCGCAAATTTCAAGAAGACTTTGCAAAAACAGTTGATGGCCTTATTAACGAAGTGGGAGCGTTAAACACTAATAAGTAATTTATCAAATAAAAGCTGAGAAATAATATATTTCTCAGCTTGATATCAAACACAATAGTATGAAAAAATGGATATGCAAATTTATTTTTAATTTGCTTGGATGGAAAATGAATGTAACCGTACCCAATTATAAGAAATGTGTTATCATTGTTGCACCACATACCAGTAATTGGGATTTTTTAATTGGAGAACTTTTTTATACGGCTATCGGGCGTAAAACCAGCATACTAATGAAGAAAGAGTGGTTTTTCTTTCCTATAGATATTTTGCTAAAACACCTCAATGTAATTCCGGTGGACCGTAGCAAAAAAACATCAATGACCGATCAGCTTGTTGAAAGAGCAAAGCAACAAGAAGAATTTCATTTAGCCATTACTCCCGAAGGTACACGTTCTGCAAACGGAAATTGGAAAAAAGGATTTTATTATATTGCACTTAACGCAAATATTCCTATTGTTGCTTACGCCATTGACTACCCTACTAAAACCATTACGGCTGAAAAGATATTCACTCCTACTGGTGATATTGAACGTGAAATGGAAGAAATAAAAGAATACTATTCTCATTTCAGAGGCAAGAATCCACAAAATTTCAAAATATAACCACAATGTCTGTTTCTCACAATATTTTATTCTCTACTATTATCTGCATCTTCTCTATTTGTGCTAAAGCACAAAACAGCGATAGTATTATTAAGGCTCGACTTAACGTATATTTCAATTCATACCCTACTATTTCGTCACCTGGGAAATTTAATAATGTGAGAATTGATTACGAGAAACGCAAAATAGACATTTATGCTAATGAAGGGTTCAGCTGCATTCCTTTTAGGAATACTGTAGTAGATAGCATTTACAAAGATATCAAGCAATTGCTTCCTGGACCGGTCAACTACTTTGACCTAAATGTATATACTGATGGACGGCTCATTGAAGATCTAATTCCGAACTATTTCAGAAAAAAGAAAAAGGATAAATCAAGATTACTCACCGATATTACTTACAATGGGGTTCCATGGATAAAAAACATATCCGATCCACTAAAAATTACAGAAGGGTTACAAAATAAACATATTTTGGTTGAACAAAGCCATGGGAAATATTACAGTGCATCGGTTAATGCATGGCAATGGCAACGCCCGCACCTCTATTGTACAACTGAAGACTTATTTACTCAATCCTTTATACTTCCCTACATCATTCCCATGTTACAAAATGCAGGAGCCATCGTGTACACTCCACGCGAACGTGACACTCAAACGAATGAAGTGATTGTTGACAATGATACAGTACGTGGACATTCTCTATATATTGAGCAGTCAAATGACAAATACAAATGGCATACTATAAGCGGATACAAAGGTTTTGCTTGGCGCAAACAAATATATGATGATGGTGACAATCCATTTGACTCCGGTACGTCTCAATTTATTTCAACAGAAAAGCAAAAACAAAAAGCATTTGCGGAATGGGTACCGGACATTCCTGAAACAGGAGAATATGCAGTGTATGTTTCATACCAAAGCACCTCTCAAAGTGTTACAGATGCGAAATATGAAGTATTCCACAAAGGTGGAGTCACAGAATTTCATGTAAACCAGCAAATGGGTGGTGGAACATGGGTGTACTTAGGAACCTTTTCATTTGACAAAGGTGTCAAAGATTATGACATGGTTACACTTAGCAATGAAAGCAAAGAAAAGGGATTGATCAACGCCGATGCCGTACGTTTTGGAGGTGGAATGGGAAATGTCGAACGAGGTGGCACAATAAGTGGATTACCACGATATCTTGAAGGTGCAAGATATATGGCACAATGGTCAGGGTTTCCATACAAAACATACAGCACTTATAAAGGAGCAGATGATTATAAGGATGATATAAATACTCGCTCGCTGGTGGGAAATTATCTTTCAGGAGGCTCTATTTTTAATCAAAAAAAAGAGGGATTAAAAGTGCCGATAGAACTAAGTTTGGGATTTCATAGTGATGCCGGATATGATAAAAATGACGGGATAGTAGGAAGCCTTGCTATTTATACTACAGCATACAATAACGGAGTTCTTGGCTCCGGCATTTCCCGATACGCTTCACGCGACTTTGCTGATATGATGCTCACACAAGTGGAAAATGATATAGATAAGAAATTCAATATCAAATGGACACGCAGAGAGATGTGGAACAAAAACTATAGTGAAACACGTGAACCTGCATCAGCAAGTATTATCCTTGAAATTCTAGCACATCAAAATTTCAAAGACATGGTTTATGGCCATGATCCTATATTCAAGTTTACAGTCGGACGCGCTGTCTACAAAGCTATACTTAGATATATTTCCAACCAACACGATGAAAATTGTGTAGTAGCACCCTTACCAATAAGTAACTTCGCCACACAATTCGGCAAGAAAAAAAATACAGTGATCCTTTCTTGGGCAGGTACTTTTGATAAAGAAGAGCCGAGTGCTGCTCCCGCAAAATACAAGGTGTATACACGCATAGGTAATTTTGGATTTGACAATGGGGTAGTAACTGATCATCACAGCATCATACTTAAAGTTGAACCTGGATTAGTTTACAGTTTCAAAGTTGCCGCAATAAATAAAGGAGGCGAAAGCTTTCCTTCCGAAATACTATCAGTATACAAAGCTAAAAAAGAGCGAGGCAGGATTCTTATCATTAACGGATTCGACCGTTTGAGCGGTCCTGCCGTAGTCAACAGTAACACCCAACAAGGGTTTGATTTGGATAAAGACCCGGGAGTACCTTACCTAAAAGATATTACTCTTTGCGGAAGACAAAAAAGTTTTGATCGCAATGCCATTGGGAAAGAAACTCCAGACGGATTAGGATTCAGTGGAAATGAACTTGAAGGACAAGTTTTAATTGGCAACACATTCGACTATCCACTCATTCACGGTAAAGCCATTCAAGCCATTGGAGGATACAGCTTTATTTCAGCAAGTCATGATGCAGTTGAAAATAATATCATATCATTCAACAAGATCAATGTCATTGATTTAATTCTGGGATTACAAAAGAATGACTCTCTGACAAACGCCATAAGAGGCGAAAGTTATAAAATGCTGACACCTACAATGCAGGACCAGCTTATCAGTTTCTGCAACAAGAAAAAGCATAGTATAATTATAAGTGGAGCTTATGTGGGAAGTGATATGAACAACACAGATTATGACCGTAAGTTTACACATGACATTTTACATTATGCAACCACTGGATCGGCACGGAATATTCTAGAATCAAGGATTTATGGGATGGGGTGTACACTCAATATACCACGAGCGATCAATGCGAGTTTTTATCCAGTAGTTGCGCCCGACTGTATTGTACCCACCAATGATGCAATAACCGTATTCAGATATGCGGATGGGAAAAGTAGTGCAGGAGTTGCATGGAAAGGCAAATACAATACATTTGTCATGGGATTTCCATTCGAAAGTATACAATCAGCTACTGACCGAGCATCTATAATGAATGGAATTTTACAATTTTTCAATAAATAAATAGTTGGTTTTTCAATTTAAACTTTATCTTTGTCAAAGTTAAATCTTAAAAACACAAAACTATGTATACAATTCAGGCAAATCTTTCGGGAACAAGAAATATCGAAATTTCCGAAGAACACTTACAAACAATTCGTAAATATTCCCTTCTTTCACGGCTTGTTGACAGTATCGGCAAAGCAGATGAAGCAACGCTGGATAGACTAAAACTCAACGTACGTTCACTGATATCCACTCAAGAAGAAGATTCCAAAGATTTGTTGGACTTGTGCATTGATGTTATATACCATAATAACATGAAAGCATTTGGCCTGCAAAAGCTGGTTGAACTTTATCAAGAGTGGGAAATTAAAAACCCTGAGACGGAAGAAAAAGCTTCATAAAAAATACCTACCTTTGCAGCCATGAAAGAATATAGACTTACGGATTGGCTGCCAACTACAAAAAAGGAAGTCGAGTTGCGACAATGGGAGCAACTTGACATTATTCTTTTTTCAGGAGATGCATATATCGACCACCCATCATTCGGAGCGGCTGTCATAGGACGTACACTTGAAGCGCATGGCTTTAAGGTAGCCATAGTGCCTCAACCTGATTGGCATGGAGATTTTCGTGACTTTAAGAAATTGGGACGTCCAAGATTATTCTTTGCAATTTCTCCGGGAAGTATGGATTCCATGGTCAACAAATATACTGCCAACAAACGCCAGCGACATGATGATGCATACACTCCGGATGCAAGACCGGGCATGCGCCCTGACTACCCCAGCATTGTATACACTCAGATACTCAAGCGTTTATTTCCGGAGGTTCCTGTAGTTTTAGGAGGAATTGAAGCTTCCATGCGCCGTTTGGCACATTATGATTATTGGGAAGATCGTTTGCGCCCCTGCATCCTCAGTGATTCCGGTGCAGATATGCTTATTTATGGCATGGGCGAAAAAACTATTGTCGCCTTGGCTGAAGCATTGGATGCAGACAAGAAACTACATGACATTAAAGATATTCCTCAAACGGTATTCTTAAGAAAAAGCGAAGAAGTAAATGTTACTCCTGAAGATATTCAATTATATTCTTATGAAGAATGTCTGAAAGATCGCCGAAAACATTCACTGAATTTCCGTCATATTGAAGAAGAAAGTAATAAGTGGGAGGCACACCGTATTTTGCAAACAACCGGTAATCGAATCACCGTAGTAAATCCACCCTACCCTCCTATGACCACTGCTGAACTTGACGAATCATTTGATCTTCCATATACACGTATGCCTCATCCTAAATACAAGGGAAAACGAATACCGGCCTATGATATGATCAAGTTTTCAGTAAACACTCATCGTGGCTGTTTTGGAGGCTGCGCTTTTTGCACCATATCAGCTCATCAGGGAAAATTTATTGTAAGCCGAAGCAAGGAAAGTATCCTGCGTGAAGTGAAACAAATTATAGATATGCCTGACTTCAAAGGTTACTTGAGTGACCTAGGAGGTCCATCAGCCAATATGTTTCAAATGGGAGGTATAAACCTCGATTTATGCAAAAAGTGCAAACGCCCTTCATGCATCAACCCACAAATCTGCCCCAATCTCAACACGGATCATCAACCATTGCTGGATTTATATCAAACAGTAGACAAACTACCCGGAATCAAAAAAAGTTTCATCGGTAGTGGCATTCGATATGATCTGCTTTTGTATAAAAGTAAAGACGAATCAGCCAATCGAAGTGCACAAGAATATACCCGTGAATTGATCATCAATCATGTGAGTGGCCGTCTGAAAGTTGCTCCGGAGCATACATCTCCAAGAGTGCTTAAGGTTATGCGCAAACCTCCATTTGAGCAATTTGAAGAATTTAAGCGTATCTTTGATAAGATAAACAACGAAAATAACCTCAATCAGCAACTCATCCCTTATTTCATTTCAAGTCATCCGGGATGTAACGAAGAAGATATGGCCGAATTGGCAGCAATCACCAAACGATTGAATTTCCATTTAGAGCAGGTACAAGATTTCACCCCTACTCCAATGACTGTAAGTACCGAAATATACTATAGTGGAATACATCCCTATACAGAAGAAGAGCTCTTCACAGCGCAAAACACACAACAAAAATTGGCTCAAAGAATGTTTTTCTTTTGGTATAAACCAGAAGAACGTGCGGCTATTATTCGTGAGTTAAAAAGGATGGGACGCAAGGACTTGATTGACAGATTGTATGGAAGAAGATGACATTTATTTTACAAAAAAGTTAGTAATTTATTTGCAAGAAAGCAATATTTGCCCTACCTTTGCAACCGCAAATTAAAAAATAATGGTCTCTTGGCCGAGTGGTTAGGTACCGGTCTGCAAAACCGTTCACAGCAGTTCGAATCTGCTAGAGACCTCAATCGCAAACACTTCATATTAAAGTGTTTGCGATTTTTTTGTTTCAGACATACAGTAGCTCTGCCGAATGAAAAAGTCAATGCTGATATAATTAGTAAAATTCCTTTTGTGCTAATATTAAACTTATCTTTAATGAAAAGAGCTGTCATTTTTTTCTTTAAAGAAACTCCTTTCTACATATTTTCTCAAGTAAATGTATTTTTAATGTGATGATTATCTGATAAATGATATCATTTATCATGAAATAAAGGAATTTACAAAATTTTATACCTAATAATTAGCAAATGTCCTAATATTTTGAGTATTTCGCAGATAGATTGTTTTTGTATTTTATTTCTTTTGTACGAAAAGCCTTTATATCAATAAATATACATTTTTCAAACATCATCTCTATGAATATATAACAATTATCAACATGAATAGATTCATTTTCATCCCTTTTCTCAAAAAATGTTACAGAAAAAATTTGGTATTAGTTTTACTCTTTTTGATATACTTACCTGCTAATGGTCAAAACATAAGAGTAAGAGGCACTATTGTAAATGAAAACGGGGAACCGATAGAACGGGTAAATATCACGAATGTAAAAGACAACATGTCCGTGAGTACCAATGAAGATGGCAAATATGCCATCACGGTAAGCAGCATCGGACAGCTGAAATTTACACATATGATCTATGCCACGCAGACCGTAAATGTAAAGGGGCGTTTAAAAATTGACGTTATCCTAAAAAAGAGGTCTTTAATGCTTCGTGAAGTAGTGGTTACCGCTAAACAAAAAAAGAAAAAAGATCCGATGGTTGAGCCAACCAATATTGAGATACATGGGAACTGGGCCATTATAAGAACTTCCATAAGTCCAAACAGCAATTTCAATTCTCACAATCGTCTTTTGATGCAAGCATACGTCTACAATGAAACAAAAAAGAAAAAATACTATTTAAAACCTCTTTCTTTGGACGGAAAAGAATACAATATCACTCAAACACGGATGTACAACTTTGATATTAAACAAGATCCGCTTTCCAACTATATTGTAAAAAAAGAGAGTGACCGAATTCCTTATGTAGATTCCCTATACATAAGTGATCTAAATGATTTATGGCGTTGCGATGCTGTTCAGTCTGTCGAAAATTACAAGAATATACTTTTTAGTGATACCGTTGTTATAGCAAACGGCATCGTGAACCCTTTAAGATTCCTGAAGTTGGACTTCGCAGGAGGCTTATTGAACGATTCTTCTTTTTTCCCCATAGACGAACCTGAGTTAAGGGATGATAAAGATGAAATGCACCTCAAATTTCCTATCGGAAAAGCGGATTTGGACTTTCATGATTCTACAACTGTAGCCGATTTAACTCTCTTAAAGAAGAAGCTAAAAGATATTGAAAGCAATCAGGATGCTCATTTAAATGCTTTTGAAATTAATGGATTTGCTTCTCCTGAGGGTAATTATGAAAGAAACCAAGAACTAGCAACTCAGCGTATGAACATTGCCCTCCGAGAAATTCTAAGTGTCTTATCTGAAAGTACACGTGCAAATATCAAGTCTAAAAAAACTTCAAACGTAGAAAGCTGGCAGCATGTGGCAGACTTAATGGTTAAAGACTCGTTGATAAAAGAGGCAAACGACATAAAATATATTATTCATAGATATCCACAAAACGTTAATATGCAAGGTAAAAAGATTGCCAAGCTGTCTTGTTTTAATAAGATAGCTTCCAACTATTTACCGAAACTACGTAAAGTGGATTATCAGTATTCCTTTAAGATATATCGTTCTTTATCAGCCTTAGAAATTAAAGATTTGTACGAAAGAAACTATAAGGACTTGACCAAGTATGAATTTTTCAAACTTTACCGAAGCGAAAAAGACTCATTAAAAAGTGAGAGAATAGCTAGGAAAGCATTAGAGGTATATCCTAATTTTATGGTTGCAGCATGTGATTTATCGGCAATGTGTTTACAAAGAGGAGAGTATGATTCTAAAATATTGGAACGTTTTGTGGGAGAAAAGGCTCCGGAGCAGGTTAACTTGAACCAAGTCGTTAATCTATTGCATGAAAGACAATATTCCAAAGCTGATTCCATCATCGGTTTTATCAAGGATAATCAAAACACCAAGAAAATAAAAGCTTATACGAATGTGATGAACCACCGATTTAACGATGAAGATTTTAAGATTGTAGCTGAATCGGGAACATTGAACGAAGTGATTATGCTGCTGGCAATGAAGAAAAACAAATCAGCTTATAAGAAGGCTAAAGGATTAAAGGGAGAAACTGCCGAAAACTTATATATAAAAGCGATATGTGCCAACCGTTTATCAAAGGAATCATCCGATATGAACTTAAGTGCCACATTGTGCCTTGAAGCAATAGATCTACTAAAAAAAGCAATAAAGATAGACCCTGCTTATAGGTTATTGACAGAAAAGGACGCAGATCTAGTTGATTTATTAAAAGATGTAATGCCTCAAAAAGGTGATTTGACCAATCCGGTAAAGTAAATTGAATAAAAAGAAATTTTACAATGAAACAAATAAAACAAAATACGAGAATAAGCCTTCATAAGCACACGCTATTCTTTATTGCAATCGGGCTGTTTTTTGCTTTCTCAGATCTTTGTGCTCAAAACCACGAACCTTATTCTAATTATCTGGCACAGAGATTGCAAAAAGTACCAAAATTCAAAGGTTTTGAAAAGCAGGATTCTATCCCGCATTATTTCTTTGAATTTTACAGTGGCCCTACATTTTCGTTGGCTCCCGGACCCAAAAAGGGAATTCAAAATCCCGGATTAGAAATAGGTGTTGCTGTAGGTCGTTGGTTCACACCTATCCACGGAGCACGCATTGGATTATTTGGCAAATATTATAACTCATATCCGTCGGGGAAAAAAATTATATCCAATGACTTGGGTATCAGCTTAGATTACTTAATGAATTTCTCTGCTTTGGCAAGCGACTTTAACTCAACTAGGCGATTTGAACTTGTTGGCATTGCCGGTGGAGAATATATGCTTCCGAAATTTGTTGGATCTAGTAGTGGTACGTTGGGCATAAGAACCGGACTACAAGCCCGTTATGCATTAGGTTCAGGGAGTGTCTTTTTTATAGAGCCTCTTATAGGCCTTTATTCAGACAATCTGGATCGTACGGATAATTGGCGTGGATACAATATTGCCGGTTCTGTCGTAGGTGGAGTTGAATTAAGAAGCACTTCAGGGAATAAACACTTTGATAACAATTTTACTTCGTCTGCATTTAAAAATCATACTTTCTTGTTTTCCGGTTTAGGCATTGGACGTCTGATTGCAAGGGGATCTGATCCAAGTAAATATATGGGAGGTAGTTTCTTTGTCGGTGCAGGAAGATGGATTTCTCCTTTCTCCGGTGTTCGTCTGACCGGAAAGGCATCCATATTTAAAACCCCTACTACTAAAAGTAAAATAAGTGGTGTTGGCTTACAAGCTGATTATTTGCTGAATCTGAGTAATGCTTTTTACGGTTACGATCCCCAAAGAACATTTGAACTAATTGCAATAGGAGGAGTAGACTACGATTTCTTGAAAAACGGAGGAGATTCAAATCTATTTGGATTAGGAACCGGTTTGCAGGCATCTATAAAATTATCTAGAGGCATAAAATTCTTCGTTGAACCACGGTTTAACTTTTATCCTGACCAGAACTATGCAATTGAAACAAACGGACAGGGTAAATGCCGCGCGAATTTCTTAATCAACGCCGGGTTTGAACTTTCTTCGAGCCCATTACGTATAAACTCTTCACAAGCAAAGATCTCTACTAACAGTTTCTTGGATAATATGTTCTTTGGAGCTTCGTTTGGGCTGAATGCTCCAATTAACAAAGCGGCTTTTTATAAACACAATGTAGACCAAAAAACAACAGGGTACATTGGCAAATGGTTTACAAGTACTTCCGGAATAAGACTTTCTGCGGATATTGGCAAATTGTGGAAAAGCAGTGAACAGCCTTCTCCTAAAATTGCCACTATCGGTGTAGACTATCTATGGAATATAACCTCCTTCATGAACGGCTATGACCCGAAACGCATATTTGAACTTATTGGTGCTGCGGGAGCTAATATTGCGTTTCGTTCGAGCACATTCAGTCACAGCAGCTATTTGGGAGGAGAGCTTTCTTTGCAAGGATTATGGAATGTGACTCCTTCATTAGGTCTTTTTGTAGAACCGCAATTACGGCTTTATCCTAACGCATTTTCAGAAGGAGACATCCATTTTGCTAAAGTAGATGGAATAGCAGCTGTGATGGCAGGCATCAATATTCGTCTGAAAGATTGCAGCCGTGAGCAAAAACGCTTATTCACAATGAAAGAGATGAACAATGGTTTCTACTCACTTTCGGCAGGGACTTCTTTCTTGGTTAATCATATCAGACGTAGTAATGCTTTTGGCGAATCGGGACAAATGACTTTTGGCAAATGGTATACCCCTGTTTCTGCTTGGAGAATCGGTATAAATGGAGAATATAAAAGTGAAAACAATATCCGATACCTATATGGAGGAGCCGAAGCCGATTACATGGTAAGCATCTCCAATATGATTTTTGGATCGGACCCCGATAGAAGATTAGATTTAAATGCCTTTACCGGAGTAAACATAGGTATGGATTATGAACGTGGGAAAATAGGATTTGCTCCCGGCGTAAGTGCCGGAGGACAAGTAGTATTTAAAGCTACCCCAAGGATAGATCTTTTTGTAGAACCCAAAGCGACTTTACGAACCACCTTCCGAAAAAAATCAGTAAATGAAGAGATGGGTATGATGAGTGTTCAACTAGGTTTAAACTATAAGTTCTCGCCTAATAAAATCACTCACTCGAAAGATTATGCAATAGATGATCATCCCGGCTATTTTATATCCGCAAATTTTAGCGAAGGGTTATATAGCGGAGCTTTGGTTAGAGGTTCCAAGTCTAAAAATCCATATGAATCTTATGGTATCGCTTTAGGTAAAAGAATGAGCCCTGTTTCCTATATCCGGTTGGGATTGAACAGAAAGAAGTTTGATAATGCAAATAAAGTGGAAATTGGTGTAACAGCCATAAATGCGGATTATCTGGCAAATTTAAGTACCCTAGCTGGCGGATATGATAAAGATCGTAAGCTTGAAATTCTTGGTGTAATAGGTGGAAGTGTGAATTTTGCTTCAAAAAACGGATACAAATCCACCACTCCGCTGGGATTCAAATTAGGGATGCAATCAAAAATCAATCTGTCAAAAACTTTGGATTTGACGATAGAGCCCGCACTCAATTTCTATAATAAGTCTATTGACAAGAGTGATAGCAGACAATGTAAGGCAAACGGTGAATTAACGGTGGGCATTAGTTATAAATTATGATAGTAAAGAATTTATTAATCAATATGAATTGCTACTTTAAAACAAAGGATATGCACGATACATCATTAAATAGAAGCTTCAGTAAGTTAATCCTATTTTTTCTCCTTCTATCCTGTTATTCAACAGGAATGGCTCAAAAAATAGCACTTAAAACCAATGTCCTGTATTGGGGCACTTTATCGCCGAATATTGAAGGAGAATTTCGGCTATCCAGACATTATACATTAGATATAGGTGTAATGGGAAATTCTTTATCAAAAAATAGCTATAGACTCAAGTTTGTTCAAGTAGCTCCTGAACTCCGATATTGGTTTAGCCGACCCATGTCTCGCCATTACATCGGTCTGACGAGCTTTGCTGCGAATTATGATTTTAAGTTTAAAAATAAAAATTATTACGGTGATGCTATAGCGGCAGGATTGACCTATGGCTTTGACTGGGTGGTCAGCAAGCGATGGAACATTGAAACATCTTTGGGAGCCGGATTAGTAAGGTATCGCTGTTTTGATTATCCGGTAGGAAATGTGCGACCGCTTTCTCCGAATAAGAACAAAACCGTTTTCGCCCCCATTAAAGTAGGTGTTACCTTTTCTTATCTTTTGTACTAGTTCACCTAAAAACCTCCAAAACAGCCCTCTAATGGCTTCAAGACCTTGCCTCTAAAATTCTCGATAAGAGTATTTTAGAGGCATCTCTTGTTAAAAAGAAATAATTAATTAATATTCATTTGGTTTATATTATAAACCAATTTATATTTGCAGCATACATACAAAGAGATAGACGCATTGATCTATTTTTTTTAGATATATAGTTTATAAAATAAACTGCTTTACTTGTATCAAAAGACTATCACACGGCCAGTGATCAAAGCTTTTAAGATAAAAAAAAGTAAGAAACAAATAAGACAAAGAACGTAACATTTAAAGGTGTCGGAGGATTTAATATGAAAAAATTAGTGTTAGCAATATGTGTATTAACAAGCTCATTGGCATTGAATGCACAAAAAGTACAAGTTGAAGTATCAGGAGTACGCAATGACAAAGGCAATATCTTGATTATGGCGCAAAACAAATCAAATGCCAAACCGATCTATGCTTTATCAAAAGCTGTAAAAGGAAAATTATTTATTGAAATGAATAATTTCAATAAAGAGAGTTACGATTTTTCTGTTTTCCATGATGAGAACAGTAACATGCAGCTGGATATGAATGAACAACACACTCCCATTGAGGGATATGCCAGAAAGAGTGCCACTATTTCAAATCAAGATTCTACAACCGTTGTAAAGATGAAACTCTATTATCCGGTTGCAGAGTAATATCTGTTATTCTCTTTTAAATAAATAACTAAAGAATATGAAAAGGTTTTTAATCCTCATTCTACTCTTACCTGTATTTTGCCATGCAAATAGAACAAATCAAGATAAAATTTTGTTTTCAGGATACATCACAGATAGCGATGACAAAGGGATACAATATGCCACTGTGCTATTAATGAAAGGGGAAAAAAGTCAAGAAGGTACCGTAGCCGATAGTCTGGGATATTTTAAGATGAAAGTGCCTCAAGGCACATACACGCTGAAAGTTCAATGTATTGGATATGCATCTGTGCAAAAAACTGTACACATAGCGGATAATAGCACTGAAACGATTCACCTAAAAAACTCATTCACGGAAATGAAAGAGATAGTAGTCAGAGCACAATCCATTCAACGGAAAGCCGATCGATTCATCATTCAAGTCCCTCCTGCTTTAAACAAAAATGGCGAAGACCTGCTTCGACAATCGCCAGGCGTGTGGGTGTCAAAAGATGACATCTCTATAAACGGTTCCGGTGGCACCAAAGTGTATGTAAATGAGCGGGAAATACGTCTTACCGGTGAACAGTTAATAACTTACTTACAATCACTAAAGTCTGAAGATATTCAGAGAATAGAAGTACTGCCTATTTCAGGTGCGAACGAAGATGCTGATGCCAAGGGAGGTTCTATTCACATTTATCTGCGCAAATATAAAGATGAAGGATTGCGCACCAGCATTACTTGGGAAAACAGTGTTGGAGCCTCACTGCAAAGCTACCATCCTTCTTTCTCTATCAACGTACATAAAGGGAAAATGGATATGTATGTTTTCGGATCAGACAACAATCAACCTATCGACAAAGGTAGAATCACATCTGATAGAATCTATGCTGACCCTAATAGTTACTTCACAAGTTACAGCAAAATAAAAGTTCCTACTTACAATCAAACAGCACGCGTTGGCGGTGTCTATACCATTGATGAAAAGAATGATGTAGGGGCTGAATTTGAATACACACACAATTACAAAAACTTAAAATCCAACAATCACTCTATCCTATCCTACAACTATCCTCAATATTCCACAAATAGCGATGGGGACTATCGTCAAAAAGAAATATATGAAACCTACTCCGTTACAGCAAATTATCAGCACAAACTGGATAAACAGGGATCAGTGTTTAAGGTGATTACCGACTATATTAGTAAAAACTCGGTCAGCAACAATTTATACAATATCCGTCAAGAAAAGAATGATACCACCTATAATAGTCACACAAAGTCTGTTTATGACATTGCATCAACAAATGTGTCCTTAAAGAAAGTCCTAAACCCTAAAACTTCGTGGGAAGCTGGTGCTAAATATACATCCACTTACATGAAAGACCAAGCGAACTATGAAGGATTGCAAGCTGACAATAACTGGAAGAACATTCCTGAATATCAATATGCTTTGAAATATGAAGAGAGAATAGGAGCAGGATATGCATTGTTCAATACCGAACTGGGCAATCTGTCAATGAATGCCGGATTAAGATTTGAAAGAACCAATACATCTGATCATACGAACCATATTAATAAAAGTTACAATAATCTATATCCACATTTAAACCTCACCTACTCTTTTGATCATCTACGCAAATGGATGTTGGCTACACAGCTCTCACGCAACATTGAACGACCGGCATTTTATCAATTGAACCCTAATCGCATTCAAAGTTCAGAATATAGCTACATGATTGGTAATCCCAATCTTAAGCCCACCTACATCAACAAATTAACAGCTACATTAATTTATAATTATCGCTACACACTGACAATTGGTGGCAACTTACATCACAATTTGATACGAGAATTCTGCAAACAAGATACTCTCAATTCCAACATATCATACATCACATATGAGAACCATTACAGAGAGAATCATTGGTTTGTAGCCATCACCACACCGTTTCAACCCACCACATGGTTCAACTTCACCATGAATTTTATAGGGGTGAAACAATGCATAAAAATGACACCCGAAAGCAGTTTCAAAAATCATTACTTGTTGTTCCTCAATATCAACAGTACATTTAATCTCCCAAACGACTACAGTATGGAGTTGCAATATAATGGAAACAATCGCCTATACTCAGGCAATAGCCAAGTTGAGCCCTACCAAATAATGAGTGTCTTGTGCCGCAAGAAATGGAACGACGGGAAATGGGTGGCAACTGTCTCAGTAAACAATGCCTTTAATAATGCATTCAAATATGGAAGCGACTTGAGTGCATATTCAATAAAAACAGATTATGATTTGGCTTCTCAAGGAAGATTCGTTAAATTTGCACTAACTTGGAATTTCAATTTAGGAAAAAAGACTAAGAATACAAAGTTAGAGAATAGTTCAGACAGCGAAAGAGACAGATTAAATCAAAAAGCACAATAACTCAATGCTAATAAATCATGGAAGATAAAATCACATCTGAAAAAGAAAGCCTGGAAATCATTTCAAGAATGATTCAATCCAGCAAAAATAATATGCAAGTGGGACGAGGCAACTACCTTCTTTATAGTGGATATTTTACGGCAATCTTATCTATAACTCTTTTTGTACTGATCACTATTACTCATAACGGCATGTGGTCATGTGGATGGATGCTCATGTTTGTCTACCATTATGCGATAACTTATAAGAGAAGACAACAAAAACCATTGGTTGTGACCTATACGGATAAGGTGATCAGACAAGTTTGGCGAGTGCTTGGATCGATGTTTTCACTTACATTCATTGCCATTGCCATTTTAGGTGAAGTCTACGGGCAGTATGATTTTGCTTTAATGATGCCTTTATCATTATTATATGTAGGCATAGGAGTTTCAATTAACGGGATAATCCTCAGAGAACGTTGGATGATCTATTCTCCATTGGTTGCATTTCTTTTTGCCTTTTACATGCTGATGATGTTAGTCACCGGTCGACATATCACAGTGGTCTGGAATCTTTATCTAGGCATCTCGTTTGTGGTGATGCAAATCATTCCCGGACATATCATAAATAAAAAAGCAAAGCATCAATGCTAAAAGAATTAGATCCATTATTGCACTCACAATTACGCTTGGCAATCGTGTCGATACTCATGTCAGTGGACGAGGCTGATTTTGTTTATCTGCGAGAAAAAACGAATGCAACAGCCGGAAACTTGAGTGTGCAAATTGATAAATTGACCAGTGCCGGTTATATCGAGGCCAACAGGATTCTCAACGGTAAAAAAACAAGAACATTATGCAAGATGACCGACATAGGAAGAAATGCTTTTGAAGAATACATTGAAACTCTTAAAACCTACCTCATAATAAAAAAATAACTCTATATTGGATTTTTACGTGGAAAACCGACTATGGACGAAGGTGCGCCGGTATATACCAACGCACCTCCCATTTATCTATCGATCCCCATCCCCACAAAACACAAATACAAAAAACTGCCTTCACATTCAAACCCACTTACTATTAATAACTTACGGGTGAATGAGTGAAGGCATGCATACCGCGTTTCTGACCTTTCACCCTTCACCTTTCCACTTTTTATCTGACAAAAAATTTGCCCTTCATCTATCATCAAGACATCACCCAATTACCCATAAAATTCTATGAGTAAATGAAGGGACAAAACGAAACGGAGCCTTCATTCGTTCATTCGGTAACGCCGATGAATAAAGGGAAAGTGAAGGATGAATGAAGAAAACAGTTTTCTGATATTTCAGGATATGGGGTGAGATTTCTATAATGCCAGGCAAATAAATCCTCAGCCTTCATTATACAAATCACTTCTTAGATATGTAACGGATGCATCATTGTCTTTTAAGTAAAAGACATCAAAACCTTCATTTCAAAAACTCGTTACTGCGAGTTGTCCACCTGTCAATAGCGAGTTTCCCAACCCTTAGTAACGATGCGAGCAACCCTAAGTAACGATGTAGACAACTCACAATAACGATGCGCACAACTCATAATAGCGAGTAGATCCGCTCTCTTAAGGCACAATTCTCTATACTTTTGGAAATATCAAAGTACACCTTATATATAAGGTAAAAGAATAACAAACGAAACAAGGTACCCAAGGAGCAATGCGAAGCGAACGGAGCAAGTAACAAGAAAGAGCAAAAAAGGATTCTTTCATTCTCTCTTCCGGCCTTTAGCGAAGAAACGTGAGCGTAGAGCCAGCTTTGGGCGTTAAGAAACGAACACGTTTAAGTGAGCGAAGCGAGAGCGTTTGTTCGTTTTAGCCCAAAGGTGACTCGGAGTAGTTTCGTAGTGACAGCCGGCGGTTTTCTTTTTTGGTTCGTTTTTTCTTTGCCCGTGCAAAGAAAAAATGAACAAGCAAGCAGCTTGGCAAAGCAAATAACAAAGATAATCAATGATAAAATCCAATATAACACCAATCCATTCCCTACAACAATCCTCATCAATTTTATGAATCCACAAAAAACAACTCACCCCATACTAAAACAAAATACTTTATAAAGAAAAATACAATCCACAAACAACAACAAAACTAACAAAAACTACACCATATAATATACACTCCCAATAATCAGCCACCAAAAAAGTAAATATAAGTTAAATACAAAGAATAGTTATGTGGCAATCAAAAAACTATTTACCTTTGGCTCCTGAATCAAGCGAAATGTAAATATTTTCAGAAAAGCGATTATGAACAAAAGCTCATTAAATATAAATGATGTCAACAAAGTTGTATGTTTGAAAGATATTTCTAACACACACACACACACACACACACACACACACACACACACACACACACACACACACACACAATGCGAGTAAGTACTTATTAGCATTACTGATTTTACTGCTCAGTAACTTTTTTCCTAAAGTATCTTTTAACCAAAAAATCACCTTTTTTACACTCTTTTTGTGCGCATTTTCCTTACGCGTAGGCTCGCAACACCTGGCCGTGAAAAGCAACCTACTGTATGATGCCGCAGCTATTCCTTCCTTTGGAATAGAAACCAAAATAGCCAAATCCACCACACTAGATATATCGGGTACGTATGACCCGATCACGTTCTCAAATAACCGTAAATGGAAGAACTGGACCGTGCAACCTGAGTTGCGCCGTTGGGGCTGTGTGCCCTTTTCCGGAATGTTCGTCGGAGTGAATGCCCTCGCGGGAGGATTCAACCTGGCCAAACTCTCTTTTGCTAAAATCGCAAATAAACGCGCTCAGGGCACGTTTTATGGCGGAGGCATAACTTTGGGTTACCACAAGATATTATCTCCACGGTGGGGCTTAGAAAGTGCCCTGAGCGTAGGCTATGTACATACTGACTACTCCCGCTATCGATGTGGAAGCTGCGGATACAAAGAAATGAACTTTCATAAAGATTATGTGGGGCCGACTCGGCTCTCCATTTCACTCGTATATATGATCAAATAAAAGGATAAGCATTATGAATATTTGCAATACAAGAAAAACAAAACAGTTACTGCTGTTACTGGCACTCAGCTTCGGCAGTGCTTACGGACAAGTTGCCTATAAAGGACAGCTCTATATCAACAATGAAAGCTTTCAACGCCAAGGCGACTTGCTGCATGTGTATATGAAAGTCAGTTATGACAATGCAGCCATCGGCTCAGGTGAGTCACTCACCTTTACTCCCGTGTTGAAGACGGACAGCAACATCGTTCATCTATCTTCGGTGGTAATCAACGGTTACCGCAAAGAGAAAGCCGAACGCCGTGCAGCCGTGCTACAACATCGTCGTCGAAGCAACGTGGCTGTCGTGGTAAGAGAAAGCCATACAGGCAAACGTTCATTCATTTACGATACCACCATTCCTTATAAGGATTGGATGGAAAACGGCTCTGTTTATGTAGAAAGCGAAGAATGCAATTGCAACGGACACAGGGCTCATATTTACGAAGATCGAGTATTGGCAAGTATTCCCTTTACACATGAACCCAAAGAATCTGTAGATCCATTGGTTAAGAATGAGACTCTGCTTGCTTGGGTACAATTCTTGAAACCTGAAGCACAAGAGGGTAACAGCTTTGCAAAGAGAGGCGTCATCTCTTGGTACAGAGACAAAGGATTAAGCAATTTAAGTGAGAACAAACAGAATCGTTCGATTTTCGATATCATATCAGCCGATATCAAGAACGCTTTACAATACTACGGAACCACGTTGACGAAAGTGAATGTAACAGGCTACGGTGCACCAATCGGTGACTACCAGAAGAACGAAACACAAGCAATGGAACGCTCGCTTTCATTGAAACGTTGCTTGATGGGCAACCATTTAACGAACAAGAACTCTTTGGAAGTCACTTGGGTGACAGAAGACTGGGATAGTATTGCAGCTTTGGTCAGCAATAGTAACATGTCTTTAAAAGAAGCAGCTCTGGATATTATCAAGAGCGTGGATGTCGTAAACGGTCGTGAGAAGGTCTTGGAAGATTTGAATCACGGAGTGCCTTACGAATACATGCGCCATAATATATTTCCACAAGTATGCCGTGTAGCATACACGTTGAACTTTGATCGTCAGGGTATGGATGCTCAAACCGGCCGTTTGATGGTGAAGAACAATCCGTCAACCATGTCATTGAGCGATTTCTATACTGTAGCAATGAGCTACAAGGCTGGTTCACGTGAGTTCAATGATATTATGGACTTGGCAGCTCGCCTGTTCCCGGATAACCCCGAAGCCAATATAGATGCAGCCGCAGTGGCTTTGACACGTAGAGATACCAAACTAGCTCGCAAATACTTGCTTCGCTGGCAAACCGATCCTAGGGCTTACAACAACATGGGGCTTCTTTACCTGTTGGAAGGCAACAAAGACAAAGCAGAGGTTTACTTGCAAATGGCTCAGGCAGCCGATGTGGAACAAGCAAGTACCGTGTTGAAGTACATTAAAACGATCAAATAATCAAATAATAAATAAAATATCCGCGATATGAAAATCTACAATTTATTGATTGCCTTGATGCTGTCTATGAGCTTGTTCTCTTCGTGTGCTTGCGAAGAGGATGCCTCCACGGATGATTCGGCTATTATTAGGTTGTCTTTGGCTACGGGAGCTACGAAAACGAATGCTGCCATTCCTGCGGATAATGGAGGAACTGTGGGATCAAATGAAGGAAAAATAAACAATGTCTGCGTCGGTATTTTCGACAGTTCGGATAATATGATTACCCTTTACCAATACACTTACAGCGGAACGGTAAGTATCATTACAAAAACTACCGCCAAAAACATTTTGATAGCGGCCAATGTTCCTAAAGGAACCTTCTCGGGAGTGACCACCCGTACGGGTTTTCTCAATAAAGTGCAGAACCTGTCCTACACAACCAGTGCCGATGGTTTGTCAAACAGCAACAAAACGGTCGCCAGTAGCCAAACCTTAACAGCACTTCCCATGTTTGCGTCAACTACACTATCTTCCTCTTTGACGGCTTCGAGTACAAGCAGCCAATCGCTTACGCTTTCGCGTGTGGTAAGCCGGGTTGTGCTGAAAAGTCTGAGCACAAACTTCGGTTCGACAGTAGGTTTTGCAAACGCCACGTTTGTTCCCCGTGAGATATTCATGTACAACGTGAACGACCAATACCAATGGAACGGCACAAGCTCTTCTTCGGGTACGAACTTGTCGGGGGAAATCACTTCCGGTTCACCGGGAGCATTGACGGCATCCTCTTCTTCAAATACGGGGTATTTGAGTAGCGGGCTGCTCAGTAGCATGACAGGTGTCGCAGGAACGAACACCTACTTGTCCACCTCGAACAATCCCTACTTTTTCTACGTGTTCCCCAATGGGGCAACCACTCCGACGAAACTGATCATCAAAGGGATCTTTTATCCGAAAGGAGCCACGGAATCGACAGGTGAGGTGATGTATTATCCAATCATTATCAACCACAGCCAAACCGGCACGACCATTACAGACACGGATGGTAGCACTTATGCAAATGGTGCCGCTTTTTCGAAGGACTCTCAAATAGCAACCAACACGTCGTATGATTTGTCTATAACGATTCAGGGACGCGGTGTATCGAGTGCTAGTCAGGATATCACACCATCCAGTGCGACAGTGACGATGACAGTGGCTAGCTGGACGGGGGTTACTTATACGAACAGTTTCACTCCTAAAAAGGCTTACATAGGAAATTATTATTACAATGATGGCTCGTGGGGGACTGTAGCAGTTCCGACGGATGGTAGAACGGTAATAGGAGTTGTTTTTTCAACAACTACAAGCACTACAGATCAGACCAACGGTTGGACACATGGATACGCAATGGCATTAAAGAATGCAGCAACAAGCGCGATGTGGTATGGAGGAACAAATAGTGTAGATCTGACAGATTATTCAGATTGGGCATCCATGAAAGCAGATAAAGATGGTTATACTAAATCACAGACAATAAAAATGAATAAGACCTTATCGACAAGTAGTTATGCTGCTTTTTATTATGCTCTGAATTATGGTGTAATAAATAATACTTCATATACAGCTCCTGCAGGAACAAACAATAGTGGTTGGTACTTGCCAAGTGTGGGCCAATGGTATGATATATGTGTTAATTTAGGTAAAATGAGCGTAACTCCTACGTCTATCAGCTCTGGGCAGGGATATTGGTATAATGGCAGTAGTGGTAGTACTGGATATGCGTACCAATGTGCTGCAGCCATAAATGCTTACTTGTCCACATTAAGCAGTAACGGATATAGCGTAGACTTATTTAGTGATATTATAAATGGTATTACAGAGGTTTATTGGTCGTCCAGTGAGTATGCGGACAGCTACGCATACGGTGCTTGCTTCAACGGCAGTGGTCTTGTGTACTTGAGCGACTATATTAAGACAAAAACTTGTAAGGCTAGATCAGTGATTGCATTTTGAAAGTTATAAAACAAATAATTATTTAATAGATAGTTATGAAATATATAATAGAAAATAGTGCTTCGACAATAGAACCAATGGTAAAGTGCATTAGGGAAAACATAGAAAGTCTGATAAGAATAAAGCTCAAAGAATGTACATGCAATTCTTAGAGGATAGAGAAATAGAAGAATAAAGAGATAAACGGAATCAATATTAAAAATTAACAACGTATGAGAATCAATAGATTATTAATTGCAGGTATCGTGTCAATCGGTTTGTTGGCATCCTGCTCAAGCGAATCAACCGCGCCGGAATCAAGCGGGCCTGCGGTGATCAAGTTGACCCTGTCAACCGGTACCACAAAGACCAGAACAGGTGGATCAGGCGGCACGGCAATCCCCACAACGGACGGATCAAGCACGACTTCATCCACCGGCGAAGGAAAATTGAATAGGGTATGTGTGGTTACTTTTGATGGAAACACAGGTGCCGGCAAAGTGGTGACGACTCAAGAACTCCCATCTCCCAGTACCTCCGGTACCAATACGGTGAATACAACCACGGCAGCAAAATACATTGCCGTAGTGGCTAATGCCCCAACCGGATATTTCAGTGGACTCACCACCTTATCCGCTTTTATGGCAAAGGTAGCCGATTTGGGATATACCACAAGTAGCGATGGCAACACGGCCTATGCCGTGGCAACGGGTGTAAACAGTCAAACCATCACGGCACTGCCCATGTATAGCGCTGTGCAGCAGCTGAACGGAGGAACCGCTCTTACAGCGAACTCCACCACCAACGTTGTTTCGACATTGATACGTATGGTGTCCAGGATATCGCTAACCAATATCACCACCAGTTTTGAAAATTCGGGTGCATATGCGGGAGCTACTTTTGTTCCCAAGGAAGTTTTTATCTATAACGGAAACACGACTTATGATTGGGACAACACGATGCCGTCAACCGCTTCTTTTCAAAGTGGGGAATCTACCGATGCCAGCTGTGTCATAAAGGCAACATTGCCTAGTTATGCTTATTTGAGCAGCGGAGTAGCAGCCATGACGGGAGTAGCTTTAAATACCCCATACTCATCTACCGCCACTGAATTGGCTTACTTGAAAGACGGATCAAACACCACAGGCTCGGATAACCCGTACTACTTTTACGTATTCCCAAATACCACCTCAAGTGCAGGTACCACTACCAACGCAACCAAAATAGTAATCAAAGGACTTTGGACATTCAACAGTGTCACTTCCACGATGTATTACCCGATCTTGATCAACCATGCCCAAACAGGTACCACGATAACCGGTACTCCGGGAACTGATACACAGGTTGCTCCGAATACCCGTTATGCCATGAAAGCCGTAATCCGCTCCATTGGAGTAGCTTCTCCTGCCTCGAACATCGACCCGGCTTCCATAGCCTTGACCATTTCGGTCAGTGCATGGGCTGATGCCGGACAAACTACGGTGTTCAACTAATTCAAAGCAATTAATTGTGAATGACAGAATGAGATATTCCGGAATCATGACCCTGTTTACATCCCTGCTGCTGATGTGCTTTGCCACATCTTGCGTCAATGAGGATAATAGCAACTGCGTGCAGTATGCCATTACCACTCAATTGGTTGACAAGGCAGGGACTGTATTGCCGGATTCGACAGTGGGAAAAGTGAACGCGTATCTCTTTCTGAACAACAAGTATGACCATATCGTCACGGCGGAAAGTGACGGCAAGTACTTAATTAGCTTTGACGGTAATACGAAAGCAACTTTAGTAGCTTTCGGCAATATGAACACTGACAGCGTAAATATCCATACACCCAATGAAGGAGACGATATCAGTACCATTTCTGTAGGGCTGCTGGCAACCCGAAGTAGCGCAAGCTATTTGTCGTCACCGACCTACCTGTATTACGGCAGGTTTGATTATACCTCAACCACGTCAGGGACTACGACCACGGCATTGTTGCCGATGTACAACCAGCATGCACGAGTGCATGTGGTGGCAAAACATTTACAGTCTCAGTTTGGCAGTGGAAACTATCAAACCGTGTTGCAGGGCTTTCGCGATGCGATCACCTTTGACGGGACCATTACAGGAGATTCTGTGACATATAGTCCAAGTGGAGCACTCGATAATAACGATGTGTACACTTCGGAAGCGGTGAATACGCTGCCTACGAAAACGGATGAATCTGTGATGGTCTCAATCTATAAAGACGGTACCCTGTTGTGGCAGACCTCCACGGATGCCGACGGCAATAAAGTAACCTTGGCAGCGGAGGATGATAAAGCGTTTGTGATTGATGTACAAAAGCTTGATTTCACCTTGCAAGTGATGTCGTGGAACGATTATGAACAAAGTACGGTGATCTATTGAACTTAGATAAAAAAAGAAACTGAAAGAAATGAGAGTTGATCTCATACATTTGATTCTTGTATTGTTATTTGCTTGGTTTCCGTGAGGATGCCAGTCCCCGCGGAAACCGGCAATAACAATTACTAAAAAGAATAAATAAAGAGAATGCTGAAAAGATGACAACAAAGAACAATATACCGGGAAATAAAATAAATGCCCGTAACAAAAAACGAGTGATTCGGAAGGATTCCTCAATAGATATTAGAGAAAGAAACTTGATTTATATTTATAATTGCTTATAGAACTATTGTAAAAATGTATTTGCACAATAGCAAATTGTCGTCAATCCTCCGCAGTGATGCGGGGAATTGATTTTTAAAATAAATAAAACAAGAGAAACAGAAAATGTTTTTATGACCGATAGATTAAGAAATAAATATATAAAACGTGGATATGGCAGGATCGGAGAGTGCATAGGCTTACTCTTCCTTTTGTTGTTGCTGTTTTCATCTTGTACGGATGAAAGCATAAATAATGGGATTCATACTGATACGGGTGACAGCACGAGAGTGAATCTTACATTTGATATGCAACAACAAACAACATTGACACGTACCCTTTCGTCCTCCGGTACAAGTGAAAGCCAGGTGGACAATATCAATGTGCTTATATTTGATGGTAACAATAATAATAGCAAGTTGATCGGAAGCGATTACGAGTCGTTCGGCACATCGAAAACAGCATCCTTTTCGGTTAGTGTACCCACTCGTGTGGCTAGCGGTTGCACCATTTATGCAGTGGCAAACCTGCCTTCTGATTCATTAAAGAATGTAGCCACGATCAGTGATTTTAAAAAGAAATTTATTTTGATGTCTTCAACCGTTACATTAGGTAATGGCAGCAATATGGTTATGTTCGGTCAGACGAGCAGTGTGACAATCTCAGCCACAGCAGCATCAAACACCCCAAGTATTACTTTAACGCGATTGGGCTCTAAAGTGACATTTAATATAAAACCTGCAACGGGCATTACCATTACAGGATATCAATTGTGCCACGTGCCGATGTCAAGTTACCTGACCAACGCAACAGACACTACTTATTTTAATCCGAGTGCAACCTATGGGGATTTTACTTCTGTGTCGGGACTGAGTAGTACGACCCAAGTAAGCCCTTATTATTATATGTATGAGAATTTGGTAGGCCGAAAATCCGGAGCAACTTCTTTCTTTAATAGAAGTAAATCGAATGCTCCTACAAATGCAAGTTATTTGATGATTTATGCTGCTCGCGCAGATAGTGGTTGGCATGCCGTTTATCGGGTTTATTTAGGTGGTACGGGTATGTCGGATTATACCAATTATAATGTACCGCGTAACTATAGTTATACCTATAATATCAATATAGATGGAGCGGATGAAGTGGATGTGAGGGTGAGGTGTGTGCCCAATATAGGGGATTATTACTATAGTGATGGGACGTTTGGTGCATCGGCTAGTCCTACAGGAAAGACGCCTATAGGTGTGGTGTTTTCGAACGCAATAAGTGCAGCTGATAGTGTGAAAGGTTGGATACATGGATATGCGATGGCATTGACTAATGCGGTATCAGCCGTTGCATGGTCATCAAGCACCTATGCTAGCATCTCAGAATTTGGTGACGCTAATTATAAAAATACGATGGCATTAAGAGGGAGTGATATGGATGGTTACACTCATAGTCAAACAATAAAAGGCAAATCAGGGTATTCAAGTACAAATTATCCTGCATTTTACAATGCATTGAATTATGGAACAAGTAGCATAGGTGGCACCAAATACGCAGCTCCATCAACCTGTAGTGGGTGGTATTTACCTAGTGAAGGGCAATGGTATTTTATTATAAGGAATTTGGGGGGAATAACAAGAGCCGTAGATGTTGATAATACAACTTGGGGAACATGGACTAATGCATCATATACTGCCGCCAGTGCTATAAATGCTTATTTAACGCCAATCAGTGGTAGTGTAAATATTAATGCGAGTAGTTCAAATTGGTTTTGGTCTAGCTCAGAATGGAGTGCTTCCTACACTTGTAATGTCGGATTCGGTGACAATGGTGATCTTAATGTGGATAAAGCTGCTAAAACAGCCACAAACAGCAACCTTATGGTACGTCCAGCTCTTGCATTTTAGATGCGGCAATAAATTGTATAAATAATCATATAACAGATAGTTACGAGATATTTAATTAAACAATTATTCAGTCAATTAAACCTACTTAGACGTGCTTCTTGAGTAATCAGCTTGTGCGAAGCTCTCCTGACAAAGCTATCCTTCGCAAGAGGAATAAAACTCGTAAGATGGATAGGTTGGTATAAGAAACAAGGTGAAAATAAAAATAGACAAAGAAGTTAATAACAAAGTAATTATAAATAGTAAAGAAAAAATTATGGCGAAATTAAATGATCAGACGATCAAAGAACAAGAATTGATCAACAAACAGGAGGAAAGCGGGAATGAAGTGTTATGCCTAATGAAAATAGGGTTCTTCTTTCATGCATACAATGCGGGTGCTTACGCTTTGGCACGAGTAATGAATTATCGTGTGGCGCGGAAAGTGCGCAGGAGTGGCTTGGAAATGATGACCGCAGGTTTCCCGTCAGAGAAATTACCATCGGTATTAGAGAGCATCACGGCTGCCGGCGGACGTATCTTGTCGCAAACAGATGATTGCGTGAAATTCACCGGAATAGATTATGCATCGGATGGAATCGTGGTGATAGAAAAGGAAAAGAAAGCGAAGGTACTGACACAGGATGAGCCTCTCCATGAGTCGGAATTGGCAAAAATGATCCGTTCGTATGATCTGCTACATTCGACCCCACTAGATGCCATCACTTTTATAGGCAGGTTACAAGCGTTGGTGAGCCAATGAGAACAAACTTACGCTGATGAATAAGGTATAGCACAAAAGTAAATAAAATGTTGCCTGTAAATTGCACTGCATCAAACCTCGGTGCTCTTTGCAGGCATTTTTATGCTCGATTACAAAAGTTAGAAAAACATCAAATAAACAAAAACTAAAAAATGATTTCAAGACAAACACATTCAGTGCAGAGATAGATAGCGAGATTAATAAAAATACAAGTAACGCAAGAGGAGCTTTCAAAACATATTAGTACAAACAAATCCTATATTTCAAAATATCCCTTTATCCATGAGTATTTACGAATGAAGGCACCTTTTCGTCTTGTGCCTTCATTTGTATCTTAATTTCCTGTTATCGGCAGGCATTCATCTTTTGTTTGGATTAAATGAATCGCAAGGCACAAACACCTAAAATGCAGAAAGTGAAAATTACCCTTCATCCTTCAAACTCACACATTTTCATTCACTTATGAATGAACGAGTGAAGGATATACAAAAATTAACACATTCACTAAATCCTTCTTACCGATTACCGGCGGGCATTCATCTTCCTGCCCGCCTGCGTTTGCTTGAGAGCAGGCGGGCAGTTTCCGAACTACAGGCGCGTAGTGGAGTAAGAGCAGAGCAGTAGTTGTAGGATTACCGACGGGCAATCGCCAAAGTGAACTGTATGTTTTAATAAACCGAACTGTTTGAGTTTACCAAAACATACAGTTCATTTGAGTAATTGAACAAGTTGAGATAATCAAAACACCCTTTGATTTTGTCAAGATCTCAGTTCTTTGAAAATAGGAAAGTGAAGGCAGATGGAAAATTTGGAGCCTTCACTCATTCACTCGTAACGCATTAATAGTAAACGAGTTGGAAGGTGAAGGCAAGTTTACAAAACTTGTGCATGAAAGGACGCGGAGGTTTCACAAACTTCACCTATATAATAGGTGTAGATTTGAAGATAAATGAAGGATGTTTTCATTCGTGTTAGAAAATCCTCCTTGTATACATATATGTATAAGGTTCTCCGAACATGGCAAAGAGTGAATGCTGGATTATCTTATATATTGGTAAACCTAAAAGTCTTAACCATTTCCATGGCGATACAAATGAAGGGACAAAACGAAACGGAGCCTTCATTCGTTCATTCGGTAAAGCCGATGAATAAAGGGAAAGTGAAGGATGAATGAAGAAAACAGTTTTCTGATATTTCAGGATATAGGGTAAAATTTCTATAATGCCAGGCAAATAAATCTTCAGCCTTCACTATGCAAATCACTTTTAAAGATGTAACGGATGAATCAAAACCTTCTTTTCATAAACTCGTTACTACGAGTTGTTCACCTGCCAATAACAAGTTCACTACCCCATAACTACGAGTTTTCCAACCCTCTGTAAAGATGCGGAAAACTCTCAGTAACGATGCAGACAACTTGTCGTAGCGAGTAAATCCGCTCTCTTAAGCGAGTTTAGGTATTTATCATTTAGCCCGACTAAAAAAAAGAAAGAGTGCTACACTTTGAATGTAACACTCTCTCTTTTTCATATAAAATTACACGCTTACAATCAAACTATTCAAGACCTGCATCTACAGGAACTTTATGAACTACGACATCCGTCACTTTTTTCAAAGCAGGATAATCTGTTTGATTTAGGGCAGCTTCTAAATTTAAGAATCTACCGGGATCGCCCTTGGGGCGAAGAGGATAATAAATATCATCACAGACACTAATCTCGACTTGAGCAACTCCTTGATTTACCATACCTAACTCGCTTGCTGCGCGATAGGACAAGTCGACGATTTTGTCTTTGCCAGAGAATGGGCCACGGTCAGTAACTTCGACCACCACCTCTTTATCGTTAGATAAATTCCGGACTTTTAACAGGGTGCCAAAAGGCAACGTGCGATGTGCACATGTCAAACTGTCTTGATGATATCTATCCCCGTTTGCAGTACGTCTCCCGCTTAAATAATGAGCATAATAACTAGCAGAACCCACCTGGTTTATGCTTTGTGCTTGAGAATTTAAGAAGGAAGATAGTACCAAAAACGAAAAGATAAATACTACTTTCTTCATCCTATTTCTGTCTTACTATTTGATTAACAGTTACAAAGATAAATAAAAGGTTTGAGATATACAAATAAAAAATCCTAAAAAACAAAAATCTGCCTTTTCATCTCACGACGAAAAGGCAGCAGTCAAACTATAAATACAAATACAACTAAACGAAAAATTATTTACATTTTATATGATACCCTGTGCTATCATTGCCTTTGCCACCTTCATAAAGCCTGCCACATTGGCACCCTTTACGTAGTTAATGTAGCCGTTAGGCTCGGTTCCGTATGTCACACATTGTGCATGAATGGCATGCATAATATGATGCAAACGTTGATCCACTTCTTCGGATGTCCAACTCAAATGTATCGCATTTTGTGACATTTCCAAACCTGAAGTGGCAACTCCTCCTGCATTCACAGCTTTGCCCGGTGCAAACATTACTTTGTTTGCCAAGAAAGCGTCAATGGCTTCGGGAGAGCAACCCATATTTGATATTTCGCCTACACAAATAACCTTGTTTTTAATAAGGTGAGCGGCATCTTCGCCATTAAGCTCATTTTGTGTTGCACAAGGTAGTGCTATATCAACTTTGACTTCCCACGGATGTTTTCCGGGAACGAAATCAACCTGATATTTGTCTGCATAAGGCTTCACTACATCATTTCCACTGGCACGAAGCTCAAGCATATAATCGATCTTATCGCCTGATACTCCATCGGGATCATAAATGTATCCGTCAGGACCTGAAAGGGTAACCACTTTGGCACCCAGCTGGCTTGCTTTTTTAACTGCTCCCCAAGCTACATTTCCAAAACCTGAAACGGCTATTGTTTTGCCTTCTATATCTATGCCCTTTGTTTGCAACATTTCATTCACGAAATATAATCCGCCGAATCCTGTTGCTTCAGGACGCTCTAATGAACCGCCGTATTCAAGACCTTTGCCTGTGAATGTACCGGTGAATTCATGTGTCAATTTCTTATACATACCAAACATGTACCCTACTTCACGACCTCCTACACCGATATCTCCGGCGGGAACATCCAAATTAGGACCTACATGTCTCCATAATTCCAACATAAAAGCCTGACAGAAACGCATAATTTCTGCTTCACTCTTACCGCGAGGAGAGAAATCCGATCCTCCTTTTGCGCCGCCCATAGGCAGAGTTGTCAGAGCATTTTTAAAGGTTTGCTCGAAACCTAAAAACTTAAGGATCGACAGATTCACACTAAGGTGAAATCTTAAACCTCCTTTATAAGGTCCGATCGCATTATTAAATTGAACTCGGTAGCCGAGATTTACTTGAACTTCACCTTTATCGTCTACCCAAGGCACCTTAAAAAAGATGATCCTATCAGGTTCAACAAGACGCTCAATGATCTTTGCCTTTTCAAATTCCGGATGTTTATTGTAGATATCCACAATAGAAAGCAGTACCTCTTTCACAGCTTGAAGGTATTCTGTTTCTCCCGGATGTTTGGTTTCCAAAGAAGCCATTATTTTAGTAATGTCCATAAGCCATTTGTTCAATTTTATGACACAAGTGTCATCTTTTGTATTGCAAAGATAGTCGTTTTATTCAATACGTGCATACTTTTTGAAGAAAAATGCGTTAATTAATGATAATTTGTCAAATGCAACAAGATATGAAAAAATTTAATTAGCTTTGCCTATGAGTTCTTTTCAAACTGACTGATATGAACAATAAATTCAAACAAAATCAACTATACTTCAAAGATACCTCCTTTGCTGAACTGATGACCAAACGCATCTTCAACGTGTTGCTCATTGCCAATCCTTATGATGCTTTCATGCTTGAGGATGACGGACGCATTGAGGAAAAGATTTTTAATGAATATGCTGCTTTGAGCCTCAGCAATTCTCCACGATTCATGCAAGTGAGCTCCGAGGAAGAGGCTTGGAAGGAATTGCAGAACCGACAGTACCAACTGGTCATTTTCATGCCGGGCAGCGACAAAAGTAACTTCTTTGCCATCGGACGTGCCATAAAGAGCAAGTATCCGCACATTCCTATTGTGGTGCTTACTCCTTTTTCATATGGGGTGACTCAGAAATTGCAACACGAGGATCTTAGTTCATTCGAATATGTGTTTTGCTGGTTAGGCAACACGGACTTGATTGTATCAATCATTAAACTGATTGAGGACAAGATGAATCTGAAGCATGACATTAAAGAGGTGGGCGTGCAGCTGATCTTGTTGGTGGATGACTCAATAAGGTTCTACTCGTCCATGCTGCCTCATCTCTACAAATTTGTATTACAACAGTCGAAGAACTTCGCGACGGAAGCTTTAAATGCCCATCAAAAGACGTTAAGAATGAGGGGAAGGCCTAAAATCGCTTTGGCTCGCGATTATGAAGAGGCTATCTACCTATATAATAAGTACGCCGACAATGTGCTGGGAGTGATCACCGACATACGCTATCCCCACAATGGAAAGATTGATCCTTTGGCGGGGGTGTCGCTATGCAAAGAGATCAGGGAAATAGATCCTTTTGTACCGCTCATCATGCAAAGTCGTGAAAAGGAGAATAGAGCCTATGCAATCGAATTTCAAGCTGCTTTCATCGACAAGACTTCAAAGACGATGGATTTGGATTTGCAAAAGGCAGTGAAAGAGCATTTCGGATTCGGTGACTTCATCTTCCTCAATCCCTACACAGGGAAAAAGATTGCCACGGTGCATAATCTAAAAGAATTGCAGAACATTATTTTTGCTATTCCCAACGAATCCATGACCTATCATGTCTCACACAATCATGTGTCAAGATGGCTCTATTCGCGTGCCATGTTTCCAATGGCAAAGTATTTGAGAGGTATCACATGGGACAAGGAAACGAATGTGGATGTACATCGTAAATTGATTTATGAGTCGATCATCAAATACCGCAAAATGAAGAATCAAGGCATTGTGGCTGAATTCCAACGCGACCGGTTTGATAATTTTTCAAACTTTGCTCGAATTGGCGACGGGTCTCTGGGTGGCAAAGGCCGGGGATTGGCTTTTGTGGACCATATGATCAAATGTCATCCGGCTTTTGAAGACTTTGAGAATACAAAGATTGTTATTCCAAAGACAGTGGTGTTGTGCACAGACTTTTTCAATGATTTCATGGAGATGAACAACCTTTATTCTATGGCTTTAAGCGATGCTCCCGACGATGTGATTCTGAAACATTTTTTGAAGGCACAGTTACCTGATGCACTGATCCCTGATTTTTTCTCCTTTTTTGATGTGGTGAAGTCGCCCATTGCCATTCGCTCATCAAGCTTGTTGGAAGATTCGCACTATCAACCTTTTGCCGGAGTATACAATACGTACATGATCCCGTGTTTGGATGACAAGTATGAACGCCTCCGAATGTTGAGCAGTGCCATAAAGGCTGTATATGCCTCGGTATACTTCAAAGATAGCAAGGCGTATATGAAAGCAACCAGCAATGTGATTGATCAAGAGAAAATGGCGGTGATTCTGCAAGAGGTGGTAGGTAACCAATGGGGAGATCGATTTTATCCGTCCATATCGGGAGTGGCACGCTCACTCAACTTCTACCCTATCGGTGACGAGAAACCGGAAGAGGGTACGGTGAATTTGGCTTTGGGACTTGGAAAATATATAGTGGATGGAGGAAAGACACTAAGATTCTCGCCCTATCATCCGCACAATATCTTACAAACAAGTGAGGTAGAACTGGCTTTAAAGGAAACGCAAACGGAGTTCTTCGCTCTGGATTTGACCAACAACGGCAAGGACTTCTCCATTGATGATGGTTTCAATATTTTGAAACTGCCTGTGAAGGAAGCCGAGAATGATGGATCTTTACAATACATTGCATCCACTTACAATGCTTACGACCAGGTGATACAGGATGGCATTTATCCCGGTGGACGTAAATTGATCACTTTTGCCAACATCCTGCAACACGATGTGATTCCTTTGGCTGAAATTCTGCGAATGGTGATGAAATATGCAGAGGAGGACATGCAACGTTCGGTGGAAATTGAGTTTGCCGTGAATTTGAACAAGGAGCATCAACGCACCGGTACATTTTATTTATTGCAAATACGCCCTATCGTGGATGACAAGGAAGTGATTGATAAGGATCTTACAAAAATCCCGAAGGAGCACTGTCTGCTGGCATCAAGCAATGCATTGGGACATGGCATTAATAAGGATATGTGTGATGTGGTATATGTGAAGACGGAGAGTTACTCTGCTGCCAACAATCGGAAAATCGGTGAAGAAATAGAAAAGATGAACCAAAAATTCATGAATGCCGGAAAGAACTACCTGCTTATCGGACCGGGACGCTGGGGAAGCAACGATGAATGGCTGGGCATTCCGGTGAAGTGGTCGCACATCTCTGCGGCACGACTGATCGTAGAAGCCAGCCTCACAAACTATAGAGTGGATCCAAGTCAGGGTACTCACTTTTTCCAGAATCTTACGTCTTTGGGAGTGGGATACTTTACAATCAATCCGTTCATTGAGCATGGCGGTTTCTATGATCAGGAGTTTCTGAACAAACAACCGGCTTCTTTTGAAAACGAATACATACGCCATGTACATTTCGACACTCCATTTACCGTAATGATTGACGGTAAAAAGAGTACCGGTGTGGTGCTAAAACCGGATTTTGAAGAGTAATGACGGGAATCGAAAGAATAAAAGAGATGGATGAAAAAAAATTATATATAAAGAATATGGTTTGCAACCGCTGCATTGCTGCGGTACGCAATGAACTGGAAAAGTTGAATATAGAGCCGATTTTCGTAAACTTAGGCGAAGTGGGCTTGCGTGAGACTCTTACTCCCGAACAAAAAGAGAAGCTTGAAAAGGCTCTTGTATCCAATGGATTCGCCATGATCGACGACAAACGTAGCCGCCTGATTGAACAAATCAAAACTTTGATCATTCAATTGGTACACTACGAGAATGATGATTTACACATAAATCTGTCTGACTATCTATCTGAAAAGGTGCATCTGGATTACAATTACATAAGCAATCTCTTCTCGGAAGTGACAGACACTACAATAGAAAAATACTTTATTGCCCAAAAGATAGAACGTGTCAAAGAACTACTGGTCTATGATGAATTGACACTGAATGAAATTGCCGATCAAATGAATTATTCAAGCGTGGCCCATCTGAGTGCCCAGTTCAAGAAAGTAACCGGATTGACTCCCAGCTACTACAAAAAGATTCGCGATAACAAAAGAAAGCCTCTTGATGAAGTGTGATGCACGGGATAAAAGTGCAAAACAATAAATTTGATAATTCTTTCAATAAATAATGTAACAGATGCAGGCTTGCATGCTCCTATCTTTGCATAAGAATAAAACAAAAGAATTAGGACAATGAAGAATAAAGTAGTAAAGAAGACATTCCCGGTGTTGAAGTTACATTGCGCCGGATGTGCAAAAAGAACGGAAGATATCCTTGCATCACAAAAGGGTGTAATAAATGCAAGTGTGAATTTTGCATCAGCGAATGCTTTGGTAGAATTCGACACAACAATCGTCTCTGCCAATGAACTGCAAAAAGCGGTACGGGATGGCGGGTATGATTTGTTGGTAGTGGATGATGAAGAGGATGAAAGTGACAGGCTTGAGGAAATCAATGCCGAACAGTCGAAATCATTAAAACAAAGATTAATTGCTGCCATTGCACTTAGTGTCGTGATCATGGCATTGAGTATGTTTATGGAGAATGCTCCTTATATGAATATCATCACATGGATACTGTCTACTCCTGTGGTTTTCTGGCTGGGACGGGATTTCTTTAAAGGAGCATGGACGCAAGCCCGCCACTACACAGCCAATATGGATACGCTAGTTGCATTAAGTACGGGCATTGCTTATCTTTTCAGTGTATTCAACACATTGTATCCTTCATTCTGGATCATGCGCGGATTGGAAGCACATACTTATTTTGAATCTGCCAGTGGGATCATTGCATTCATCTTATTAGGCAAATGGCTCGAGAACAAGGCGAAGAACAATACTTCTGCCGCCATCAAGAAGTTAATAGGATTGCAACCGAAGACGGTGACTGTAGTCGGTGAAAACGGTGAACAGCAGTTGATTCCTATCAAACAGATAATGAAGGGAAATATCGTACTTGTGAAACCGGGTGAACAGATAGCTGTGGACGGCGTTGTCACAGAAGGCACATCTTACGTGGATGAAAGCATGCTCACCGGAGAGCCTCAATCCATATTGAAAGTCGTAAACGAACAAGTATTTACCGGTACCATCAATCAAAAAGGCAGTTTTAAATTCAAAGCCGAGAAAGTGGGAGCCGATACAGTGCTTGCACACATCATAAAAATGGTACAGGAAGCTCAAGGTAGCAAAGCTCACATTCAAAAGATAGTGGACAAGGTTGCTGCTATTTTCGTTCCTGTAGTGATGGCACTGGCATTCATTTCATTCCTTGTATGGACGTTTTTCGGAGGTGATTATGGATTCACTTACGGTTTATTGGCCGCTGTGACGGTGTTGGTGATTGCATGCCCATGCGCATTAGGTCTGGCCACTCCTACAGCAATCATGGTGGGGATCGGTAAAGGTGCCACTCACGGCATTCTGATAAAAGATGCTACCAGTCTGGAAATTGCCAAGAAAGTGAATGTTGTGGTATTGGATAAGACAGGAACAATCACCGAAGGCAAACCTACAGTGACCAATGAAGTGTGGTATGATAAAGAAGAGAGATTAAAGACTATCTTAGCCGACATAGAGAATTTATCGGAGCACCCGCTAGCTGAAGCTGTTGTGGCTCATCTGAAAGCAGATAACCAACCAGTGGATCATTTTGAAAGTATCACAGGTAAAGGTGTGAAAGCCGATGTAGACGGAGAACATTATGTAGTAGGCAATAAGCAATTGCTGGATGATTATCATATATCCACCAGCACGGAACAAATTGCTGAGTCGGAAAGATTAAGTAAAACAGGACGGACTGTTATATGGTTCGCCAATCAGGAAAAGGTTTTATGCATCATGGGCATTACCGACAAAATAAAAGAAACCTCCAAAGAGGCAATCCGAAAAATACAAGACGAAGGCATAGAGGTATGCATGCTGACAGGTGATGTGCAATCGACTGCACAAGGAATTGCCGAAGAGCTGAAATTAAATCATTATGAATCAAGTATGCTGCCTGCCGATAAGGCCAATTATATCAAAGCATTACAAGATAAAGGTAAAATTGTAGCGATGATAGGTGACGGCATTAATGACAGCGCAGCATTGGCACAAGCTGATTTAAGTATAGCAATGGGTAAAGGCAGCGATATAGCCATTGATGTGGCAATGATGACCATCATATCCTCTGATTTATTGAAAGTATCGGAAGCCATCAAACTTTCAAAGCAGACGGTAAAGACGATCAATCAGAACCTGTTTTGGGCATTTATCTACAATATTATCGGAATACCTATTGCAGCAGGTATACTCTACCCTATCTCTGGATTCCTGCTAAATCCGATGATAGCAAGTGCGGCTATGGCGATGAGTAGTGTGAGCGTGGTAGGAAACAGCTTAAGACTACGCTGGAAGAAATAAACTAAAAAGGACTAAACCACATGCGGTTCAGTCCTTTTTATTATTCTATTTCGATACAACTAATTAATCATTTCTTCCTAAATTTCATATTCGCCCACTGGCCGATCACCGAATCAAAAGCATATTTTCCGGGACCTGCAATGTATATGATTGCAAAGAGAACCAAGTAAACAAGTGCCAATTCTTCCCTTGCTACAACATAGGCTACCATCATGGTGAAAATCATTGGCAGAGTTGTTAGACGGAATAAAAATCCGAATACAAATGCAAGAGAACATACAAGTTCTCCAAAAATGGCCAATAACAAAGATAGCTCAGAGCCTATTCCCAAAGGATCTGGAAAAGCAGAGGACATCGTTGAGAACCCGACCAATTTCTGCCAACCATGGAATGCTAAATACAATCCAAATATCACACGCAATGCCAATAATAATGAAGATAACTTTTTATCATCGTTCATCGAAGGAAATAAAAATTTAAGCATACCTTTTCTCTTTTTTAATTATACCTAAGTAAACAATGCAATCCGAAAATTGTTCACAGCGCACCTCACTTTCAAATATTATTCATATCTTTGTGTTATATACATCCATTTTATACTAATTATGAAAAAGTTTTTATTGATTTTTTCGTTGTTTCTCGCAATTGTATTTTGCGGAAGCTCTGTGAACGCACAAAATAAAACACACCAGATCCGTGTGGCTTGTGTGGGTAACAGCATTACCTATGGTTATGGTATTGCTGACCGTGAGCATAAAAGCTATCCGGCTGATCTTGGCCGATTGTTGGGCGAAGGATATGATGTACACAACTTCGGAATCTCTGCCCGAACAATGCTTCTCGATGGAGATCTTCCCTACATGAAAGAAAAGATCTATCAGGAAGCTTTAGACTTCAATCCTAATATTGTCATTATCAAATTAGGCACTAATGATACGAAACCTCAAAATTGGATTCACAATCAACATTTCAAGAAAGATATGGTTTCCATGATTGAAAGTTTCAAGAAGCTCTCATCCAAACCGCGCATCATCCTATGCTCTCCGGTGACGGTGATCAAGACTCATTGGGGCATCAACGACAGTACCGTGGTGAAAGGAGTGATCCCTTATGTGAAAGAAGTGGTGAAAAAAGAACAAGTGGAATATCTTGATCTGCATACCCCCACGAAAGGTAAAAAGGGTGAATACACGGATGATGGAGTTCATCCGAATGAAATAGGAGCTTTGCATATAGCAAAAATCATTTATAAAAAAATAGGACATGGAAAGTAAAAAGAATGATGACAATTCCGCACTCGTTTTATTCAGTGGCGGACAAGACTCAACAACTTGTCTCTTCTGGGCAAAAAAGAGATTTAAAAAGGTCGTGGCTCTCAGCTTCCTTTATGGACAAAAACACCAAAAGGAATGTGAGATGGCACGCGCTATCGCTCAAAAAGCCGATGTGGAATTTCATCTTATGAAAGAACCTTTTATTGGAGAGTTAGGCACTAATTCACTCACAGATACCGACATCGTGATGGATCAGACAAAACCGGAGGATTCTTTTCCCAACACATTCGTACCCGGAAGAAATTTATTTTTTCTGAGCATTGCCGCAGTATTTGCACGTGAAAAAGGCATACGCAACTTGGTTACTGGTGTATCACAAACCGATTTCAGCGGCTATCCCGACTGTAGGGATTCATTCATCAAATCGCTCAACGTGACATTGAATCTGGCAATGGACGAACAATTCCTCATTCACACCCCACTTATGTGGATCAACAAAGCTGAGACATGGGCTCTTGCCGATGAATTGGGCGTGTTTGATTTGGTACGTAACGAAACACTCACCTGCTACAACGGAATTCCGGGTGACGGATGCGGTCACTGCCCATCATGCAAGTTGCGTCAAAAAGGTCTGGAAGAATTTTTAGCCACAAAGAATAATAAATAATCGTATTTTATCCGTATCTTTGCGGCCCCGAGTGCTTGAATACCTCGTAAAAAACAAGAAAGATGAAGAAAAAAGTATCTGTATTTTACATGCTGCTGGGCATCCTCTTTTGCGTATGCCTCATCACAGCCAATCTTTTGGAAACAAAAGTCATCCAAGTCGGTCCGCTTTCTCTTACCGCGGGTTTATTGGTTTTTCCCATTTCATACATCATTAATGATTGCATGACTGAAGTGTGGGGCTTTCGCAAAGCCCGACTCATCATCTGGTGTGGATTTGCCATGAACTTCTTTGTGGTCATTCTGGGCCAAATAGCCGTAGCCATTCCTCCTGCTCCTTATTGGAAAGAGGGAGACAGCTTCAATTTTGTCTTCAGTATGGCACCACGCATAGCCTTCGCATCACTGGCAGCCTTTTTGGTAGGCTCATTTATCAATGCTTATGTGATGAGCAAAATGAAACTCTCTTCAAATGGAAAGAATTTTTCTGCAAGGGCTATCCTCTCCACCGTCTTCGGTGAGAGCGGTGATTCACTCATCTTCTTCCCCATCGCTTTCGGTGGATTGATCCCGGTAATTGAACTGATTAAATTGATGCTTGTACAAGTGGTATTGAAAACATTGTATGAACTCATTGTGTTGCCCGTCACCATCAAAGTGGTAAAATACATCAAGAACGTGGAAGGAGAAGATGTCTACGATGAGGACATTTCATACAATATATTGAAAATTAAAGACCTATAATGTTATGGCAGAACTAAAAGACCAACTCACACTGCTGGGAAAAAAAACAGAATACCAAAAAGAGTATGCACCGGAAGTGCTGGAAACATTCGATAACAAACATCCGGGAAACGATTATTGGGTTCGCTTTAATTGCCCTGAATTCACTAGTCTTTGCCCAATCACCGGACAGCCCGACTTTGCTGAAATCCGTATCTCTTATATCCCCGATATAAAGATGGTAGAAAGCAAAAGCTTAAAACTCTATCTCTTCAGTTTTCGCAATCACGGAGCATTCCATGAGGATTGTGTGAACATCATCATGAAAGATATGATCAAACTGATGTCACCTAAATACATTGAAGTAACCGGTTTGTTCACTCCACGAGGCGGCATATCCATTTATCCTTATGCCAATTACGGAAAACCGGGAACAAAATATGAAGGAATGGCAGAGAAAAGACTGATGGAACATGAATAAAGAAATGAGCTATTAAACAGTAGCCCGATAAAGATAAAAAGGAATCGGCTCAAGACTATGAGGTCTTGAGCCGATTTAAAAATAAACAATTACTCACATTACTGCATTTCCACAATCATTGATTGACGAGGCGCCAACGTGAAACCCGTGGAGAAGTCAATCGACTTACCATTTATCACATCGCGTCCCACATGACTTTGAATAAATAATTCACTATAGTCAGATACTTTAAATTCATTTGATTTATTCGTACCGTTGAGTATGACTATCACCCGCTTGTCATTTAATTTCCTCTGATATACATAAATACCGTTCAACGGAATGAAATGTTTCATTTCACCTTTGCTGATCACTTCGCTACCGTTACGCCAATGCAACAACGTCTTTACAAAATCATGCATGTTCACCTGCATCGGCGTGAGGCCGTCACCGGTAAAAGCATTCACCTTGTCACCTTCCCATCCACCGGGAAAATCCTTACGCACATAACCGTCAGTCACATTCTTCACCCCATTCATCATCACTTCCGTGCCATAATATAATTGAGGAATACGCGGCAAAGTCAACAGTATCACATAAGCCTGTTTCAGCATAGCACTGTCGCTGCTGTTACCCAGAAAGCGATCCGTGTCATGATTTTCAAAAAAGGCCATCACACTTTGGGGATTCGGATACAAGTAATCATAAACCAAGTTATCATAGATTCTTCCCAATCCATGGTCATCGTCTGTTTCCTCGTGCTTAGCCATGTTTATTTTACTATAAAAACCAAAGTCCATCACCGTCTTTAAATTGGAATTGCGCGGAGACGACAACTTAGAATCTTTTTGCCAGTAAGCCGAATAGGCAGGCTCCGTACACCACACTTCGCCCACAATATTGAAATTAGGATACTCTTCGTTCATTTCTTTCATCCAGCCCGACATAGCGTCATAGTCAGCATAAGGATAAGTATCCATACGTATACCGTCGATATTGGCATACTCAATCCAGAACTTACTATTTTGAATCAAGTAACGCATCACATGCGGATTCGTTTGATTCAAATCAGGCATGGAAGGTACAAACCAGCCATTTGTAGTCTCGTCCAAATCCTTTTTAGAGGCATAAGGATCCACTACCGGAGTCAAGCGATAAGACGTTTGCACATAATGATTCTTGTAATCGGAGTGGTTAAACCAATCTTTAGAGGGCATATCCAAAAGCCAAGGATGTTCACTTCCACAATGATTGAATATCATATCCATCACCACCTTCAAACCCTTGTGATGAACACTATCAATCAAATGCACATAATCACTATTCGTACCGAAACGAGGATCTATTTTATAATAATCGGTGACAGCATAGCCGTGATAAGAACCACCTTTCATGTTATTTTCAAGTACAGGTGTAAACCACAATGCCGTCACACCCAAGTCAGTGAAATAGTCAAGATGCTTCTCTATTCCGGCCAAGTCTCCCCCATGACGTAAATTTGGATTATTGCGATCAACCATATACGGAGACATATTTTTTAGTTGATCATTAGCCGGATTGCCATTGGCAAAACGGTCAGGCATCAACAAATACAATACATCGGCAGAAGTGAATCCTTGCCTGTCATCACCCTTGCGTGTCCGTTGTTTCAATTCGTAAAGTTTTGTAAGTTGCTTGCCTTTCTGCGAGAATGTGATTTTCATATTTCCCGGAGCTGCATTCACAGGTACATTCAAATAAAGCAACAAATAATTAGGACTCTCAAGCTTCACAATAGAATCAAGTGTCACCTGAGGGTAATCCACCTTTACCTGCGCATCGCGTATATCCGGTCCGTAAACCATCAACTGCAAAGAAGTTTGTTTCATCCCCACATACCAGAATGAGGGATCAATGCGCGTAACTTTTAATGAAGATGCATTCATATTTAATATAGTTACCACCGATAAAACAAATGTAATGTAAATGTTTCTCAACATACCTAATCTTATTTTAAGTTTAACATAATCACAAAGATACTTTTTTATTGAAATAGCCGGTTATCCGAAACATCTAAAATGCCGCGCGAGATTTGCAAACGTTTTCGCAACATAAAAAAAATGAAGCCCACCTATGGCAGACTTCATTACATCCTTAAGATTAGTGTATGATTAATATACTCTTTTCAAGATCCATGCACCCTGAAAATCTTTACGATCAGGGAATTTTGCCTTGAAAGCATCACGAGCAGAAGCAGCAGATGCTTTGTCGTCAAAGGTAGCAAAGATCACACGATACATTTTAGTATCAGGGTTCTGTACTTCCAATGCGGCAGGATAGCCGAAAGATTTTACATCTCCGGTAAGAGCATCAGCATTTGCTTTGGTTTGGAAACTACCGCAAACCACGCTAAATTCTTTCAAGATGCCATCACCTTGCACTGTTGCACGTTCTTCACGAGCTGCCGAAGCATCATCGCTTTTTGGTTTTACAACTACCGGAACATCTGCTACAGGAGCTTCCTGTGCCTGTTGTTCGGCCTGGGTTGTAGCCGGTTGAGCCAATTCTTGCTGCTTAGCCTTCTCGTAAGCCTTGCGATATGCGCTTTCTCTCGAAGAGCGACAAGACGACATCACAAAGACTGCGCAAAGGGCAACCCCCAACATAATTGTTAACTTTTTCATATTTGCTACTATTTATTTAAAATATATAACTTCTAATTAAAAACGTACCTACCTACGACATTCCTTTCATCTATGCCATCGACAAACAACTAAGGCAAAAGTAATAAATAAATAGAGAGCTCATTAAGGTAGTTTAGTTAAAAATACCAAATCTTGGAAGAATGTAAAGAAATAACCGAACATATTCGCTGTAGAATCATTATATTTGAATAACATAAAATCAAAAAGATATGAAGAGTCTTAGTGTTTTGGCTGCATTTCTTGGCGGCGCAATTGCCGGAGCAGCATTGGGAATATTATTCGCACCTGAAAAGGGAACTGATACACGTGAGAAAATCGCTGAAATTCTCAAAAAGAGAGGTATCAAACTAGGTAAAAAAGAAATGAGTGAACTGGTTGATGAGATTGCAAAAGAGATCAACACCGGTGATGAAGAAATTGCTGCTGAAGAAGCATAAAAGAATCAACAAAATCCAGCCACATGCCAAATAACAGTAGTGATAACTTTCATCTTTTAGTTGAGGGTGTAAAACGATACATCAGCTTGAACAAAGATTATGCACGGCTTGAATTAGTGGAAAAACTAACTATCCTGCTGAGCACATTCCTGCTGATTACCACACTTATCATTCTGGGGACAGGAGCTTTGTTTTACGCACTCTTTGCGTTAGCTTATGCACTGGAACCAATTGTCGGCGGATTAAGCATTAGTTTTCTTTTGATCTGCGTCATCAGCCTGTTGCTTACTTTCATTCTTTATCTCAACAGGACCAAATTAATTGTGGATCCGATCGCTCGCTTTCTTTCAAAACTGTTCTTGGAAAAGGAGAAATAATTTATGATTAAAATTGCTCATAACGTATCAGTCACCGACCTCACTCTCACCGATATCCAACGTAAGAAGGGAGAAGTAAGAAGTGAGTTGCTCAAGGAACAGGTCAACATTGCCCAATTGGCAAGTGAAATCGCCAGTCCGTTCAGTAGGCCCATCGAAGGATCAGGCTTCCTCAAAACAGTCAAAACAGGCTGGATGATATTTGAAGGAGTGACCACCGGCATCAAATTAATGCGAAAAGCAAAGTCTTACTTTAAAAAGAAATGAACAAAAAACGTCGACAAGATCTACTTGCCGACGTTTTTTTATTGAATATAATTCATTCAAATATCATCTTATACATAACTTTCCAGTAATTTCGCCTGATCATGAGGAATAATAGTCACCTCATTATTCTCAGCAGAAATCAGCACCGTTTCACCCGCATGCATTTCCACAGGATCCTCATTATCGGTTTTCAGCGTACAAGATCCGTCAAGACACATCAGCACCACAAATGAATCCAGTTCACTGTAGTCACAGGAGACCTCCTCGTCCACATCATAAAGCGAAGTGGTGAAATAAGGACAAGCCACCAGTTCCACCGGTTCATTCTTCTCTTTCTCATAGGATGTACGATAGTCCGTCTGCACCTCATAGTCTATGGCATCTTTCGCCATCTCCGTATGCAGTTCACGTGTATTGCCATTTGCATCCTTACGATTAAAATCGTATATACGATACGTGATGTCACTCGTCTCCTGAATTTCGGCAATGAACGCACCGGCACCTATGCTGTGTATTCTGCCTGCAGGCAAAAAGAAGACATCACCTTCATGTATTTCATATTCCTGCAATACATCCGTGATGGTATCATTCGCTACATGCTCTTTATACTCCTTAGGAGTAATCTGCTTAGAGAATCCGCTTCGCAGCTTAGCACCGGGTTCGGCACCAACCACATACCACATCTCCGTTTTTCCTAAAGAGTTGTGACGCTTTTTAGCCAATTCGTCTGAAGGATGAACCTGTATCGACAAATCCTGTTGGGCATCAATAAACTTGATCAGAAGGGGAAACGTATCACCAAAATGATGGTAATTGCTCTCTCCTACTAATACGTCTTTAAACTCTCTGACAAGTTGTGGCAATGTACGTCCGCGATATTCGCCGTTTGCAACTACCGACTCACTGTCGTCTACACTTGAAATCTCCCAGCTTTCGCCTACGTTTGAAAGCTTATCATCAAGATGCTTAAAAGAAAGAATCTTCTCACCTCCCCACAATCGTTGTTTGAGGATAGGTTTAAATTTTAAAGGGTACATTTGGTTTATTAAAAATTGTTTTTGCGGTACAAACATACAAAAAATAATTAATTACAAGATTTTTTTTCTTAATAAATTTCTTCACTTTC
>Ga0302208_10000088_pt1 | contig 53583 bp, 85 predicted proteins | sample II_Fen_E2_3_FD_194577 | JGI IMG/M metagenome (GOLD analysis project Ga0302208, IMG submission 194577) | Peat permafrost microbial communities from Stordalen Mire near Abisko, Sweden - II_Fen_E2_3 | ecosystem: Environmental > Terrestrial > Soil > Wetlands > Permafrost | place: Sweden: Abisko...
GATTAGCTTCATCTAATGTGTGAATAATGGATAATTGATATGCTAGAACTTTATTTTTTGGTCCCTTTACAAACTGTTTATCTGAATCTAATATTGCATGACCCCATCCCTCAGTTCATATCCCTATGGGATCCATTTTAGGTTGTAAACCTATTTCATGTAAATCTCCATCATGAAGGGATTCATAATGAGAGATTAGTTTTATAAGATTATTTATCATTATTGTTTTGTAATTTGAGCTGATAATCCAATTGCATAACAAGCAGCAATAGCGTATCCAGCAATTGTAAATATAATTGCAGGAACTCCTAAAGCAACTAATCCAAATGTAGCATTTGCAGTTACTAAGGCTACTCCAATTGTTCCCAAAGATACAGAAATATTACGAACTTTTTTTCAAAAGATAGGACTTTCTGCATTTCAGCGTTCTACTAATTCTAAAAATAGTTTTTTCATTGTTTTATATATTATTTATTAAATTAATTACTTTGTGGCTATTTGTCTTGAACCTATTGTATCTGATTGATAATGTACTCCAATAGAGTGTACAAACGCATTACCTGTAAAAGCATCTCCCGTTGGTCTACTTAAAGCGAATACGCAAATATCCCCAATCTTCTTTCCAGTTCCTACAATAACTGAAGCAGCATTTGCTAATTGATGTGTACCAATGACTCCACTTCCAGCTTGAGAAATAGCCATTGATGTTGAAGTTGGAAAAACTGCATTTACATTAGTTATACTATATTCAAAAGTAAAATCACAACTTCCAGTATTAGTTGACTCTGGAGATCAGTGTAAATGTACATGTAGATCAGTTCCCTCTTTATATCCATGGGGTAATTCAAAGGATCCATAAACAGTTTCTGTAGATGCGTTTTCAAATAAAACACCATAGATTCCATTTTTAAAGATAGCCATTGGAGGAACAGTTGCTCCACCACGTAAATTTGCCGCATGAATTATAATATCATTTCAAACAACTGTATCTAAAACCATAGTTTTTTCTGCACCTGTTGTAACATATAAATCCGTTGGTGCTGCAGCATTAGTTTTTATATTTGGAGTATTGATAATATGAGAATAAACAGCAGAGAATTGTTTTGATACACTTCCCATTGGTATTAAATTATCAAATGGGGGTAGTAGATCATCTCTTGTATATTTAGATTCTGAAAATGTCTCAGATGAATAATCATCATTCATTATTACTGCATTAATAATGCCATTTCCATTCATATTTTTACTACCATAATTATTTGTATCAATATGACTCTTAACAATTTGTCCTTGAGTTATATCAAACATATTATATGCAAATAAATCGCTATAATAAACACTATTTAGAGTACAAGTAGCAATACTTCCACGAATATTGTTTCCATATAGAGAGCCATTATCAATAGTAGAATTGTATAATTTAGATGGTAATATACCATTTAAAAGAAAGTTATTTCCAATAATTGATGCTGTATTTGTTAAACTAATATTATAAATTATACCATACCCAATATTATTTAAAATAGAATAAGTTCCGCCACCAAATTCAGTATCAATTATTACATTATAAAGACGTTCTAAATTATTATTTTCAAATTTACAATATCCTTCCGCATTTAAGTTTCAATCATTATATTCAACCAAGAATCCATCACTAGGAACAGCGGCTTCACCAAGAGAGTTTCCCTTATTATCCCATTGTCTTGAGACATAACCATAAGTTCCTTGAGTAATATCATAAGTGCAATTAAAAATTTTATCTACATATCAATTAGTAGATGTATTAAGTAAAGTTCACTCAGTTGAATTTAGTGTTCAGGTATTAGTGGCATTTAAAGTATTGGTATTGCCTTTAGCTTCTCATAATCTTCCGCCCCAAATAGTCAGTGCGCCAGCAAATACAGTAGTATTTTTAACTCATACTCCAATAGAACTAGTCATTATTGGAGTTCCACTAACTGTTCCATAGGATCCCTTCATATATGTATATGGAACACGTCCAATACGTAATCCATTCGTAAAGAAACTAGTTGTAGTTGCTGCTTGAATAATAATTCCACTGTCGTTGGGACGTCCCATAATTTTATATAATCGACCAGGTCTTAATGTTCCACCATTAGCAGCAGTTTTTGCATCACTTACTGTAATATTAACAATTGATGGCATAACTAAAGTTGATGTTCAAGTAAATGCAGGTTCTGTAACAGTTCCTTTAATCATATATAATCCTGAATCTTGTAGTTGTAAACCACCTTCTCCAAAGTTAACATAATATCCTGGGATTGTTGTTAAATAAAAGCAATTTTTTACTGAAGTTGGCACTGTAGTTGGAGTTGCCATACCAATAAATGTATAGCCAGCGGTATCAGCTAAGACTCCTAAGTTATTAAGAAAGGATGCTTTATAAAAATCAGAAACAGGATTTTGATATGAAAGATATGTACTTAAATCATCTCCTACTCAAGTTCAATTACTTCAGGTATTATTTTCAACATCAACTAAATTACGCATATAAATTTTACCAGTCTCAATATACTGAATTTGAATTGATCCAGTAGTTTCTATTAAGTTACTAAATACAATTAATTTTAAATTTATTGTGTTATTTAGAGTAGTTTCTAAAGTGCCTTCATATAACCCAGATTCAGTTAAGTTATCTAAGGACTCAATAGTAAGTAATCCAACTAATTTAGCATTAACTAATGAATTAATATTAATTCTTGCTTGTCTTTTTTCATTTGATGTAAAAATTTGATTTTCGTTAACTCCTACTTTCTTATCTAAAATTTCTGTAGTATTTGTTAAATCATCAACAACATCAATAATATCATTAATTTTACTAACAATAGCATTTACTTCTGTTGAAGTTAAGCCGTATTCTGTATTAGGTAATGATTGTCTAGATCTTTTTTCTGTTATATTTAATGTTTCCATTCTTATTCATTTTTAATTTCATCATTACGAGGATTAGTATCAAGTAATTGAATAGCCTCTAACTGAACACGTTTCTTTTCCCACTCTAATTTTTCTTCATTATATTTACTTTCATCCTTAGCTTTAAATCATTCTAATTCTTTAGTAAATTGAAGACGATCTTGCTCTAATTTAATTTTCTCTTGATTTAAGAATTCAACTTGTTGTTTAAGTTTTTGAGCTTCAGAAGATACTTGTTGAAGTTGTTGATTTAATTGTTGAGCTTGTTGTTGTAATTTATTTAATTGATCATCCTCTTTCTTTTTCTTCTCAATAGATGTTTTAACATCTTCTTTCATTTTTGTTAAGCCAGTTGCAGTAACGATTTCTATCAATGTTACTGGATCAATTAAATTATTCTTTGTTAACTCCATACCTAGTTGCTTAATAATTTCTTGTTCCTTAATTACTTCAGAACTATCAGAAATATTAATATCATAATCAGTTACTGAGTAATGTTCGGGAAGTGCTGTAAAGATTTTATTTAATTTTTCACCTAAAACTAAAGTTCCAGAAATACCATTTTTATAGACACTCTTAGTTAAATTTAATATATCTAAAAGAATTTCTCGTGTTAATAAGTCCATTACTTGATAATATTGTTTTGTAATATATCCAGATTGACGAACTCCTACTTGAACATTTGTAACAGCATCTTTTTGTTCAATTCCACCAAGTTTTTCTTTAAACACACCTGTAATCATAGAACAAGTTTCTTCATTTCTTTGAATAGCTAGATCAATAGCTTGAATAGTTTCTAATTTAATCGTATCATCATAACCATTAAAAGAAGTGTTTCCCATAGGTAATCCTTCTTGAGAGGAATCAAATAATGCAATTCCAGATTTCTTATAAGCTTTTCACTTCATAAGTCTGTCTGCAGTTGTAGCTCCTAAAAATATAGGAAGATGAGCAACATCTAATCAATCTCCAGTTCCACCGGATTCAGAAATAACGTTATCTCTATAAAAATAAAGAACATCATTCTTATCTTGTAAATTAGCAGTCTTTAAAATTAATGAATATGGATCTCCATTTCTATCTGAATAGAATAGACCATTTACAGATAGATCACATTCATATGGACTATCCATACTACGAATTGGATTCTCAATTTTACCTGTTGTAATATAAATTAAAGTTCCTATACGAGTCCCTTCATATCTATTAACTACTCAGTTATCTCCCTCTTTTTCAGTTTTTAATCACTCTACATCATAGACTGGAAACAATCTAAAATATTTGGATGTATTGCGTTCAAATGGCAATAGAGGAGTTATTTCAAATCCACCTAGAATACCATCTGATATGGTATTTCCAGTTGTACTATCATAACTTCTCAAATATGTAGTTGTTGATCCATCAACAGAATAGTCTTGTAAATTTTCAAGCTCAGCTAAGTCCTCTCTTTTAAGATCTTTTCCATATTTAGCTAAGATCTGATCTTTAGTCATATAACGACGAATAACAGATCTATAAGACTTTTTAAGGTATGGTGACTCAGGATTTCTATCAATAAAAGTATTAATTGGATTAAGTACTTCTAATTCAATGTTAGTGTTACTTGGTGAAGCAAAGACTTTATAATAACTTGTTCCACTAATTAATAGATCAGTTAATAATAATTTTCTTTTATTACTAAAGTCTACTGCTCTTGATTGCATTGTTCAATCGGTAATATTTTGTCCAGCAATCTCATAATCTGAAATAAAATTTCTCTCAGTAGATTGTTGTAATTCATCTAATTTAGATCCAACTTCTGCATTTGGGCCAGCTGGTCCAGGAGTTCCTGGGCCTTGTTGATCATTAATAGCACTATATAATGTAGTTTTTAGATGGCGATTTAATTCAGCAGCCATTACATTATTTACTTGGATTTGTCTATCCTTAAAGATACTTGATAATGTTTCTTTATCTTTACAAGACACTCTAGGAAGAACAGGTGTTGATAAGTATTCACCAATTAATACATCAATATGTTTTCTAGTAAGAGGAACAAATTCTACTGAAGTAGGAGTTCCAATTCCATAATTTTCTTCCAGATGTCTAAATTGTTCTGGATCTCGTTTACCATGATAATAATTATATGCCTTAATGATTTGAGTCTTTTCATAGACTAATTCATTAATTGCTCTATCAATATTTTCAATGATTTCTTGTTCTGTATTATTCTTCTTTTGAGTCATTTGTTCTAATTACTTTATAAATGTCTAGTCTCATATAATTTCTACTTCGTAATTCTGCATATATGAAATCTAAAAACTCTTCGTCTGTTTCACAGTCAATATTTAAAGTAGTTGGTGTCATATAACTTGGAATACCAATAGAAAATTTATATCCAGGATTTAATTTTTCTACAGTTAATAAGCCAATATAATCAGCTTTATACCAAGTCTTTATATATTCACGAATCGTCTGAATTAATTCTTGTTCTTGCATCTCGTTCTTCTATTGTTTTTGGTATTATACCATAATGTTTATAACCTTTACTATCTTTATATCAACCTATGTCTTCGAATTTTTTACCAATTGGTTCTCTTGCAACAGGTTTCCTAACTGATAATTCTTCATCACCTAATTCCGCCATACCCATTGCTGCTACAATATCAAACTCTTTTTTCTTTTCATCAGAATATTCTAGCAACTGTTCTACAATTTCTCTATAAGCAATTGTATAACAATAATCTAAACAAAAATCGTAAATTAATTCTCGATAATGATCAATAACTTTAGGACTTGTTGGAGCTCCATACATATTTGCATTACCTTTTGTAACGTCAGACATTGTAGATCTCGGCCTTTTCATTAATAAATGAAGTAATTTTTGATCTCTAAAGTGAGTTAAGATAGCAGTTCTCGAAGATTCTAATACTGCTTGGCAGCCATAATGAGTTAACATCTTTGCAGCTATCTCATAAGCCTCTCTAGGATCTCTTGGTCTATCTTTATATAGTGCAACATAACATGGATCTGAAGTTCCAAATACCCTTTTCTTAATTACTATACAAAATTGTGATGGCTTTTTATCAGTTCCAGTAGAGTCTGCAGTTCCTATATCAATGGAGTCAATGCCACCAACATATAAATTTCTATAAGATGTTTCTGCTTCTGAGACTAATGGTTGTTCTAATATAAGAATCTTTCCATTCTCATCATCTCGAACTCACTTTGTTCCAATAATTTGATCGTGTTGATCTCGAGTTCAAATTAAATGTCCTCTAATAGGTACTGGAACATTTTTATAAATATCAATTCGAGCGGCTTGTTCTGCTAATTCTTCACGAGGAAACATATTATCACCTTGTTGAATTAAAGCCTCTTCAATTGTAAAACAATATTCAGCTTTATAAATTAATAATCCCTTAGGATCTTCAGCCTTTAATCGTCTTTGATATTCATAATATTCTTTAGCTTTCTGTGGATCGCACCATCCGCGCTTATCAAGTAAACTAATTACCATTCGATAAGCTGGAATAAACATTGCAGTTTCTATTGTGCGACCATCAGGAGTATAATTATGTCTATAACGTAATACATTATATGCATCAGGCTTAGTAACAATATCTTTAATACCTTCAAGTGCTGGACCTTCGTCTCCTCCAGTTCCTCATACAATTCTAGTTCCTACACGCTCTCCTCCTAATACAGTTATTAAAGCTTCTCCTTGTAGATATTTTTTCTTTAAAACTTTATCAGATCCTGCTTCTTCAAAGAATAATCGTTCAACACGGTCACCTCTAATTTTTTCTGGAGAATCGGCAATTACACCCTCAATTTCTGACATATGTCCCATCTCAACTCCATCTCGTGTTTTTACAGAAGCTCTCTTATGACTATTTGTATTAATAACCATACGAACTCTTTTAAATGCACCTTCAGTTTCTTCATTTAAATAATCAAGTTGAAGCCAAATTTTTGTTAGCAATGGTTTAAGATGTTTTTCAGAATAGGCTGACGCAAGCACACGATAGTTTGGCGTCGTTACAAATGGTCGAGCACATAATTCTGCTGCCATTTCCGAAAAGCCCAAGGCACGAGCCTTAACGAGTGCTACATCTTTTCCCAAATATTCACATAATTCAACATAATGAAAATATTCATATTGAAAAACTAAGAACATTGGGAAGCTAATCTTTCTACCAGCTGACGCTTTAGCTCCTTCAACAGATGATTTTAATCTATAGAAATTTAATCAAAAATAATTATCACCAGTAATTCTATAACCATTGATAGTTAACCCTTCAGTACATCGTTTAAATCTTTCTTTTCAAAATTCGATGTATCCTCGAGAACCATAAACAGTTTTACTATATTTACCTGTTTTAACTTTAGTAATTGCATCTTCACGAAACAAATCAGGATCAAAATCAAGTCCTTGAGATTCGTTTATAGGTCTATAACCAGTTATTTCATATGATAGTGTAGGATCAAAACATTCAATCGAATCACCCAATTTTATATCTCAGTCCATAATTAAAATCTTATTTGACCTTGATCAAAGAATCCTGCTTCAGTACCACCACGTAATCCACTATCAGGTTCTAATTCTTTTTTAACTTGAGTTTCTAATTCATTTAAACTAGCAACAAGTTCTTTAGCATTTTTAATATTACTAATTAAATCCTTAGAACTAAAAATTGGTTTCCCAGTTACAGCATCTCGTTCATTAATATCAACCGTCTCAAAGTAAAAAATTAATTTTTCTACCGCTGACATACATGCTCTAAGCATTCTAATATTAATACCTCCATTTTGTATAGATTCATACATTCTGCAAGCACTTTTAAATTCTGGATCTTCAAATTCTTCGTCTGTTAATCCAGAATTCTCCAGTGAACGTTGATGCCTATCTTGTTCAGGCTCATTAAAGAATGGACTTTCCCAATCAAAGAAAAGGAAAATGTATGCAAATTCTTTGTAAGCTCTTATTTTATTTTTTCCTAATGGATCGGCTGTACATTTATTACGTTGCTCATTCATTAATATAGCAAATTCCTTAACAAGAAGAATTCCTTCTCTATTAATTACTACTTGCTCATTTACATTATCATATATAAAAAATTTCATATTTGTTGTATTAAATTAACTATTAATTTTGTATCTTATTTTTTAAGTCTATTTTTAACTTTACCACCACATTTATCAACGCTTGGATTTGGTTTATTAATATCTCCACCAGATTGTTTCTTCTTCATCTTAGCTTTTACTTTACCACCACATTTAAATTCTTGTGGCCAAGTATTTAATTGATTTGCTAATACATTTGGAATTTGTACTTGTGGAGTATTTATTCTAGGTGTTGACATCAGAACATTTGGATTAATAGGTCTAGTATCATTATAAGTAACCATTCTTGAAATTGGGGGAGCAACTAAAGCTGTTGCAGGATTTGCTTGAGCATTATTCGTAAGCATCGCTTGTCTAGTTTGTGCCCCAATAATTCCATCAGCTGTTAATCCATGTGCTTGTTGAAAAGCAATAATTCCAGCTTTAGTATTTTTTCCATAAATACCATCAGTCTTACCTGTATTATAGCCTAAATTATTTAATGTTTGTTGGTCCTGTTTTAACTTAGCATCTACAGCAATTCTATTAACAACTGGCTTTGTATTCGTTGTTGCTTTTGGTGCAACTGTTTTAGTAGTTGGTTTATTAACTACAGGAGTTGTTTTATTTGATGTTGATGTAGTTGATGTAGTTGATGCAACTCTATTTGGAACAGTTTTATTACTTGGAGTTGATTGTGTTGGTTGTGTTGATTGTCCTGGCTTAGTAGTTGACTTAATAACTGGCTTAGAAGTAGGTGCAGTTTTAGTTGAAGTTGGGGCTGAATTTGATTTTTGTGTAGGAGCCTGAGGAGCCTGAGGGGCTGGTCTTTGAACGCCAGGTCCAAAAGTAGGTGCTGTAGATGCTCCTGGTCTAGCAGTTCCTTTAGCAGTTACAACTGTATCAGGTAATGTTACATTATTAACAGTAGTTGGACGCATAGGAGATCTAACACCAGTAACGGCCATGGGTGGTTTATATGGATTAAAAGGAGCTACACTATCAAATTGTCTTGCAACCTGTACATTTGGTTTAGAAGGTCCTTGAGGTATATGATTTTGATGTTGTGGAGTAGCAGCAACAATTGATGGTGTAAACATACGTTCAATTAATGGACGATGTTCAGCACGTAATCTTTGTGATTCTGCATTACTTCTATCTATAAATCCTTGTGGAGCTTGAGCACCATCTTTAGCTTTTAGAACTAATCCACCATTTTCTTTTTTAGCCACTTTCTTTTTAACTTTACCTCCGCCACAATTACAAGCACATCTTTCCTCCATTTTACCACCAACTTTTCTTGATAGGATGTCACATCCACAAGCACATTTCTTTGACTTTGGTTTTGCTTTTAGTTTCTTTAACTTTGCACCTTTGGCAGCAAATTGTGCAGTAGCTTGTTGTGTTTGAGCTGTATATTGCTCATCTAATTTGTTCCAGTCGTCGTCAGATAAATTATCTGCTGCAGCTGAGATTGCATTAATATCATCTTCGTTAGACTGGATTAAGCTTGTCCATTCTTCGATAGAAGATGTGTTGCCATACTTCTCTGGATCCATTTGTTGTGAATATATATAAGCAAAGTATGGAAATAATTCTTGTTTCTTTGTGTCGTCCATTTTTTAAGAAAAATTAAAGTTTTATTAAATCTTTTGTATTGAAGATACTTTCTTGAAGTTCTCCGTTTGCTGTGAATCATTTACATAGAATGCCTTGAAAGTAATCATTCTTTACATCTTGAGTTCGAATAGTTTTAGTAACTTTACGAACTACCAACATTGTTGGTTTATTAGGAAGTTCTTGTCTTAGAGTCACAACGTCTCCAGGTAAGAAAAATTGTTTTGTGTCATTAATCATATTTTATTATTTTGCATTTCGGTTATAAAAAATAACCATTCGTTTGTATACATATTATTCCATATTTAAACGTTCTTTTAATTTGTCATTTAAGAAACATAGAATTTGTGGTTCACTAGTTAGGATATACCCAAGAGACATAAAGGGAATTGGATAAACTGTTCGTGTATCATAGAATACATCATCATTTGGTTTAACAAATTTACAATCAGGCCCTACTTCAATAACTTTAGCACAAGCTACAAGTTCTTTTAAGTTATCATTCTCTCCAGAATCGGGATTTAAGAATTGTCCTTTATACTCTCCAATAAATAAGCCACCTTGCGATAAGGTTTTCTTATATGGATTAGAAGGATAGGGAAGTAAGATAACTTTATTACCCATTGGTAACATCTCTAGAGTTTGAATTCTTGCTTCTAATTCTTTTTGTTTTTCTAATTCTAGTTCGTATTTTAATTTACGTGCCTCTTCTTTAACCTTATTATCTTTCTCTAGTTCTAATTCTAATTTCTCTTTTGCAAAAGGTTCAGCCATTTGAATTAAATTCTTACCCATAAAATAACTTCCATTTGCTTCATTTAAAGTCTTATCCATAATCATTATCATTTATTTATTATACATTTTTCTTCATCTACTCTAGTCTTACTTCCTAATACACATCCACATCCTTGAATAAATCCAGGTTGTTCAATTCTAGAAACATTTCCATCTTTATTTATATATTTAGATGCATCACACATCTCTCCTCATAATTTATCTACTTTATGTAAAGGACATTCTCGACAAATCGTTATACGACTTTTATAAAGTTCATCTTTTTTATTTAGTAGATTATTATAAAAGCCTTCTGCTATTTGAGTAATAGAAGACATGCTCCAACAAAGCCTACTACTGTACCTCCACCAAGCCAAGCTGGCCATAAGGACGCACGTTTTTTATATTTTATCTTTAGATTAGTTTCTTTTTCTATTCTAGCATCAGCTTTTTTTAGTTCTGATTTTTGAAAAGTAACAGCATCTTCTGCTATCTTTACAGATTCATCTCTATTCTTAACTTGAATTCTTAAATTGCCAATTTCTTTAGATTGTGCTTCAATAGATTCTTGTCCAACATAATATAATTGTGAAGTTTCTTCAAGATTAGTGATATAAATTCTTAAGTCCATTAACTCTTGCTTAGTAAATGTATATACTATTGTTGTATCTTTTCCATCTGTACTAATTTTCCAAGTTATTGATGATTGAGTCCAACCATTTAGCGTGGTTAGCAGCAGAAGCATCATGGATAATATTAATTTCTTGATCATGCTTAATAAGTATTTGTTGTTTAACTTTTTCTAATGAATCTAATTTGACTTCTAAAGTCTTTTGTTCCAATTTTAACTCAGTATAAATACTATCTTTATCATGAATTTGCTTCATGTATAATTGAATAATTAAGTCCCTATCACTACGATATTCAATATCTTTATGATTAATTATATATGCTGTTCCACCTATAACTAATAGTAGACCTACCATATGTAATCCAAGTTTAGAACGTAATTTTTTCCCTAATTCTTTTAAATTCATCATATTCAATTTGTTTTCTATAAAATGTTAACATTCTCTCAACGTCATTCTTTAAATACTCACATTCATATGTTGTACATCCACCATCGTGATCATAGTGTACAAGAATTAATTCTTTAATAGTAACTCCTGGGAATTGTTTTTCAATCATCCAAGCATAAGTAGATAATTGTAAACTGTAATGCCAAAAGTTAGTATCTTGTAAGTTGTTTAAAGGATACTTCATCATTTGAGACTTCTTAGTTTTTCTATCAAAATAAGAAGCCTTTTTAATTTCTTTATTTGTTTTATAATCTAAAATATAAACATCAGTTCCATCAATAATAACTAAGTCTGCTTGACCTGCAATTCTTAAAACTCTATCTTCTGATACTCGAGATAATAATAATTCAGGATATACTCCTTGTTCTCCTAAGCATATTTGATTCGTTAATCTTGGAGTAAATTTTCCACCCAATCCAAGATGTTGTAATTCTTTAGTATTACCAGCCATATGTTCCAATTCTTGAAGTCTATGGATTGCTGTCCCTCGCATACAAGAAGCCTCACGTTTGGAGGCCCACTCTTGAAGAATTTCTGCCCTAGCTTCATTAAACTCATCCTCAGTTACAGCAACTTCATCTAAGTATTTTAAATGAAATCTTTTTGTATTTAATAAGGCAGGTTTAATATTTATAAAAGCGTCAGGTACTAAAGACTCTAATGCTTTGTAAGCTGACCAAAACTCTTCGTCAAATGTTGTAAATTGATGTATTAAAGTTGTTACTGAGATACAAGGTTCTCTGGAACTCTTTGTCCAGTATTTATGCATTTTATCATTATAACTAACAGCTGAATTTTCTTTATCAATTTCTAATTCACCATAGTTAATTTCATTTTCATTTATCATTATCATTATTTTAATTTACAAGTTCTTCCCAATTTTCTAAACAAAGAAGTCCACTAATTTTTTGAGATGCTTCAGCGATATTAGCTATTACATCATCTACACTAAATATGTGCCCTTCTTTAACTGTTAACAATAGAACTCCTAATAATTGATCCACTCCATAAATAGCATAAAATACTGCCGATCCACAAGTATGTTGTTTTAATAAGTTATAAATAGCTGGAAAAGTAAGTCTAATATCTTCTGAATGCCCAATATAAATATAACCAATATTTTCAACTTCCAGTAAAAAATCTGCAAAGAGAGATACATTAACTCGTTGATATGCATATGCTATGCTTGTTGAGCCAACTGCAAAACATTCACATGTAGCATTTACAAATAAAAAAGGTAAGCCTGCTAAATTTGAACTGCCGTTTGAAAATTCAAAAAGTATAGCTCTATTAATCTTTGTATTCACAATTAAATCAGAAAGAGTTCGTGATACTTCGGCAGCTATATTTTTTCTTTTAAGATTTGCTTTAACATGTTCTTGGGCTTGTTGTGTTTCTCGTCTATCTATATACTTCTCAATTAAAGTCGGAGACGCTTTAATAAGAGTATGTATTCCAAAGAAGACGCCTCCTAATAATAAGCACGCGATTGCAGTAGTCATTCCATAAGTTTCAGCAATCTGTTTAAAAAAAGTAAGTAGGTGTTCCATTAATTGTCGTTGGTTTAAAGTGAGTACACTATTTATTATTTATACAAAGGTATTAATAAATTTTACAACAAAAATAAGATTCAATAAAAATCTTAAACAGAATTAATCTCGTTATTGTCATTGAAATTTTTTTGCATATTAACAAAAAAGGAGGCAAATTAATTGCCTCCTCACTTTTATATTTGGTGTTCTCGTAAAACTGCTAAAATATCTTTAATAATTGGATTCCTAACACTATCACTATCTTCAAATTCTACTACTGAAACTACAGAACTATCTTGAAAAATCTTTGCAACTTTTAATAAACAAGATTCTTCAATTTTTTTTCTATCTACTTGTTCAGTATCACCTAGAAAAATAAATTTACAATTACTTCCGATACGAGTAATTAAAGATTTAAATGTATGGGTATCTATGTTCTGCGTTTCATCAACAATTACTATACAATCGTCTTGTGTAACTCCACGTACATAAGCTATAGGGAGAATATCTATCAGACCTTTCTTAATAAAGTCATTTGATACACCTTTTTTGGCAAATAATTTATCTATGTTACCTGTAAAAGAAACAATATAAGGTTCCATTTTTTCTTCCATAGATCCTGGAAGATAACCAATGTTTTCACCTGTAATAGTTTGGACTGATTTTACAATTACAATACGTTTATACTTGTTTCCAAGTAATCCAAATGCTGTTCCTAAAGCACAATACGTTTTTCCCGTACCTGCTGGACCTGTGCAGATTGTTATTTCGCTGCTAGTAATAGCATCACGAAACTCTTCTTGTTTGTCGTTCAGACAGTGAAACCTGTGTAAATTCTGAACTTGTTCGTCTGGGACTCGTCCCTTTTCTTTGCCTTCTTTTCTCATAAGTTGTTGTTTAGTTCACTAAAAATATCTATCGCTATAGATAAGTAGTTTTAAAAAGTAGGGCCGCCTAATAACTAAGCGGCCCGATGGTTAATGCGAGATATCTCGTTATGCATATATATATTTATTACATCATGTGTCGCATACCATTTAAATTTCTTGGCACGGGTATCAGGACTCGAACCCGAATAATGAAGTTTGGACCTCCACGTGTGGTTTTGAAGACCACTTCTATTCCCAATAGGAAAGTACCCGCATATTGTTTAATTTAAACTATCAATATAATCAATGTCTTTAAGTAGTTCCTCAAAGTCAATCTTACTAATTGGCCCAATATAATATTTTCCAACAGTCTTGTCCGGATCATTAAATACTTCCATAGTATTTCCATCTATTCTTACCGTCCAGTCATTTCTAGTCCATTCATTTTCATCTATATCCTTTGTAAAGCCATTTTTTCTTAAAATCATTTCCATATCATTCTCTAATTTTATAATACAAATATACGAGATTATTTTTAGAAAAAATCTACATTTTTTGCTTATCTAAAAATTCTTTATTTAAAACTAATTACGTTAAGTTTTTTCTAAAAAAAGAGAGATCTTTAAACTACACGTAACATGAGTGACATTTAATATCATCCAATAAATAAAATTTAATAAAGATAAATTTTTTTAAAATATTTGTTATAACTTTGTGCATTAAACAAGATTATAAATAAAATCATTATAAGTTATGCCAAAACTATTAATCAATAAATCAAAGGAAAGACAAATTGCTCCGCCTGATAATATTGTCTCGCCAAATAAATTTGTTATACCTGAGGCTAAAGTATTAACTAAGACACCTATAGGTCAAGGAATACGAATGAATTATGTGGATGCTAGTAAAGCTCCATATCAGGATCGTTATGCTGCAGAAAAAGAAGCACAAATGGCAAGAGCAAATGCTCCACTAGAAAATGTATATCCAGAATTTGATATTATTACTATGGCTGGCGGATTAGGAGAAGTAGGCAAATCTTTATTACAGAATACTTATAAAATTAATCCTCTTGCTAAGAGAGTTGTTGGGGAAGGAGATTTCTTAATGAATCCAAAACCTAATTGACTTACAGGATATAAAGTAGCACCAACTCTTGACGATATTATTGCTCGAAATCAAGGACTTAGACCTAAGTTAAATAAGTTATTAGTTAAAGATCGTGGTATGGTGTATGGCAATGATGAAGCTTTAGTAAATTCTGCACCTATAGCATATGAAACTCATCCTAAAGGTGAGATGATTCTATATCAAGACATGGCTAATCCAGCACATCATTTCTTTGATGCTAATATGCCAGGCCAACCTTTACAAGCAGGAAGATCTTTTAATAGATTAATGACTAAAGTTCCTGTAGATGGTTATGTTGAAGAGGCTGGGACATTAAGTTTAGATGCCCTTAAGACAACTCTTAAACAAACTACAAAACCTGGCTTTAAAGGTGAATTACCTGGCACTAAAATTTCCTTAAATAATTCTGCCTTTATAAAGAAGCTGCCTGGTACTATTGATAATGGTAAAAGTCCTATTACATTTGACTCTTATTTTAAAGCAAGGGCTGGAGCTAAAGAAGTTACTAAGATGTATCAAGAATTTGGATTTCCTAAAGCTAAAGCCACTTTATATAGAAGTAATATGGATACTCAGTTTGGAATTAATGTTCCTAATATTCGTTTATCTCGAGTTCCACCAGTTAAAGATGTATCAGGAATAACTTTAGAAGATTTTAAGAAAGTTAATTGATATAAAGAGTTAACCGCTATTCCTAATGGCGCCGCTAAAAATGCAAGAACACTTCTTGGAGAAGTCCAAGATCGTTTAAGAACTCCTGAAGGAATTCGTCGAGCTAAATCATTGGGAGTGGATTCTAGAGATTTAAATAGTAGTGTTGTAATAGATAGTTATTTAAGTCCAGCCTATCATGGTACAACTTCAATTGGAAATGGAAATGTTTTTGGCATTAGTCCAATATTAAAGAACCCAGATGTTCGTCCTATTATGCGACATGAAATTGAACACTCTTTCCAAAAGGTTAATAGTTTAGATACTAAAATGCCTACAGTTATTGATGATATATTAAAAGACTTAGAACTACAAGAGCCATTAAAAAATGTAACTCAATTAGAAAAGGCTCCAACATTAAAACAAGAGTCGTATCTAACTAAGTTACGAAATGATGAAAATGCCGCAGATTATTTTAATTTTGGAAATAGGAAAGGGCCTTCATTAGAAAGAGCGCCTATGTTAGCAGAAGTGCAACAATATGCTTTAGATCAAGGATTAACAAAGCACCCATATGATCCAGTTACACCTGATAAAGTTAGAGAAATATTTAACTTCTATCAATCTTCTCCCAAAGAATTTCCATTAAGAATCTTTAATATAATGCAGCCGTCAGATAATAATATGTATACTATAGCTAAAGGATTGAATAGAATGTTATCTGTTCCTGCAGCTGGTTTAGCAGCCAAAACATTAATACCAAAAAAGAAAGCCGAGCAGTAATGCCCGGCTTTTTCTATTTAGTCTCACCACAACATGTAGTTGTAAAAGGTGGATAAAATGGAGATGCTGTTGATGATCTATTATATATGTATGTAGGATATTGTTGCCAAGAAGGTTGTGCTGGTTCTGATGTCCACCATCCTTGTATCTTCCATCCTTGTAGATTAAATTCTTCTATAAACTTACTTAACTCTGTAAGTGTAGTTAGAGATTTTAATTTAATTACTTTATCGTTTGTGTCTATTTCTACTAGCATTGATCAAATTGTATATTAATATGTATATCATTATCTACTAAGTTGTCATTTATCTTAGTTTGTTCTTGAATAGTAAAGGCTTCATTAATTCGAATAAGTTTTAAGAGCTCTTTCTTAATAACTTTAAGCATCTCTTCTAATTCTTCATTAAGATTTTTTATAATCTCTTCAGTTGTAAACTCTGATTCTTCTAAGTTTTCTGTAAAGACCATCTTAGATGGTTTTCTTGTGCTATCAAAGAAGGGTGGTATTGTAACTAGTACCATTATTTCAGTACATGATGTTACTTGAGTAATAAAAAAGTCTCGAGGTTTGCCGACATTTTCCAGGAGATCATTAAGATCATCCAATAGTTTATAATTTTTGGGAGTTACTAGTTCCATATTATTTGTATAGTATTTTAAAGATTTCTAATGGTTCATGTTTTTTAAATGTTTGATAGAAGTATCAATTTTCATATCAATCTTCTATATACGCTAGTGTTTTAGGTTGAGGATCTATTAAATCCAACAATTTAATAATTTGTTGTAGTTCTACTTTATCCATTATTACATTCTTTAAATTTTGCTATACAGTATTTTAAGGTTTTTCTCAAATATTTTAGAGTAGTTTCATAGAATGGAAATGCTCTAGACGAGTTTGCATTATTCATTACACTCATTGTAGTATCTATTTCCATCTGTGCATGTTCTATGGCTGCAGCTAATGATTGTGAATCAGATCCAAATTCATATGATTGAAATTGTTCTGACCATGGAGAAGAAATTGTTAGGTATGGGGTTAACATAAGTTTAATAATTTCCATCTCTGGTAATTCTATAAGAGATGCTGGCACAAATACATTACTAAATGCGCATCCATTTAAATTAACTAATCCCATAACTATTGTGGCAAAATCTAACTCGTCTATATAGAGGGATACGATTGCTATCTTCCCATCACCTGAAGTTTCACTTCTAAGTATTTCCATTATTTAATGTATAATAGTAAATTATAATCATCTGTATTTATTACTACGCCGCCCTCTATTACTTCGCTTTGCTGCAGTAGATAAGGTCGCGGGAGAGTTAGACATTGGAGAATAACTGTTATAACATGGTTCATAGTTTCAAGAGTTTCCTTACGGTATTCTATTTCTTGATTCTGTTCTGGCGTTGCCATGCGGTAATTATGGAATTCTATAGATTCTATATATTCTCTCTTACGTCTTATTCTTGCTATTAGTTCTTGCTCAAGAGCACTAATTATCTTTTCTATCTCTGTATCCATTTTCTTTATAATAAATTAGTTAAAATTGTATCAGTAGGAACTAGTTCTACTTCTGATCTTATTAAAGATGTGTATTCATAGATGTGTGCAAACATAATTCCATTAACTTCATAAGTTGGGCTTAAAATTTCTAGTACTACTTTTTTGACATCAGGTTTTATAAATGCAGGTAAAAATATCTGATTAAATCTCTGACCTCTAAATTGATCTTTATAGTTATTAGGATTACGAGCAATATAAATACAATCTATTAGATTTAATACTAAATCCTTGACTTCACTATTCTCCACTATTTGCATGGCTCTAATAAGGATAAAATGTTAAATTCTTCTGATGGTTTTGTATCTACTAATTCTGCTGGCATAATCTGAGCAGTCTTCATTGGATTAATAATCCCAACGCCCTGTATTTTATGTGGTCCTAATCGTTCTGCCATTACTTCTTCTCATTCTGAAGCATTGTCATATAGTGCTAAGTGTTCCCACTTTCCGTTATGATACATTTTCATTATTTTCTTTATTTGGTTCACTAAGCTTCCTTAGATTAAATTGTTTAATTTCACTTCCATCTTCTGTCTTAATAATAGTAAGGTAGCCCTTGGCTATTAATGATTTGTGGTATTTCTTTATTGTCTGAACACTCATTCCAATCTTCTGACTTATTTCTTCGTCCGACAATAATACATAACCAAATTCTAATTTGTTTTCTTCTTCCATTATAATAATATTTCATCATTATTTTCTAAATCTCCTGTCTCTAAACGATATATTCGTTTCTTGAGCTCTTCCATCTCTAATTTAAGATTATCATTCTCTCTTAATACTACCTTTAAATCCTTAGTATTAGATTCTGTGACTTCTTTTAGTTCCTCAATATCTTCTTCATGCTTCTGAAGTGTCCAAATAATAGCCTGGCCTAGCTCATCTAAGTGAAAGAACTTCTCATTAATATGAAGGCCTGTAATTGGATCTTTAGACTCGGTCTTTACTATATTCAGGTATCCTTTCCTCACTAAAGAGTTATCAAGTCTGGATATAGTTCTGGCTGAAATATTTAGTTTCTCACTAAGCTGCTCGTTTGTAAATGTAGTCTTGCCAAATCCATCTTGATCCTTCATCATAAATTGTTGATGTGCAATTAAATAAGCTTTTTCATTTGTCTCTAAAGTCTTATTCTCTAGAAACTTATAACTAAATGGCTCAAAGTTTTTATGAGGATTAAACTTATAGATATTTCTTCGGCCGTCTTTACGAATTGAGATGTAATTATCTGCGGATAGTAACGAGATTGCATTCCTAATAGTATTAATACTATATCCAGTATCCTTTGATAAAGTTGCCAAGGAAGGAAAGCACTCTTTTGTTTCATTATTCATATACTTTCGAAGTGTCGCATAAACTAATAAATCTTTAGGCTCTAAACCGTCCTTTTTAGTCATATTATTTGGCACCTGAATATGTTGTTTGTTTAGTTTTTCACCCATTCTTAATTTTTATTATAAGACAAATTTAATACAATTGTATCAATAAAATTGTATAATCGTATCAATTTTTAAATTAAGAAATTTAGAGTATTCTCTAAAGAAGAATTAAAGTTTTCTATATGTCTTCTCTAAAATAAATAAAGTAAGTAAATGTTTCAAAGTATGAGGACAAAAATGATACAATCTTTTGACAAAAGTGATTGAGCTTTTGGACAAAATTGATATGATGGCGAACAAAATTGATATCTAACTATACTTATACTATACTTACTAAAACTATACATAATGACCTCCGGCCCAAAAAAATCTTGGCAGCCATCCATTTTAGAAAGAAAGAAAGTTGGGATAACCATGATGTGCATAAATTTTTAAAAAAATTTTTTATATTTTTTCTGAGAACGAGTGGCCTGTTTCCCCATTTACCCCCTGCCTCAAAGGGCGAGAAACCGTGTTCGAATCCCAAAATCCAATTTTCAAAATCTAAAAAATTAAGCGTCATGGCTGAAATTAAAGTTTTCACAAAAGAAGAACTCAAAGGCTACGCCAATGGTTCGACCAAAAACATGGGCAAGGTCACTTTGCCGAGTGGTAAGTATCGGGTTGAAAGACTTGAACTCCGTGAACAAATGATTAAAGGTGCAGATGGCACCGAAGACAACCGTAAATGGGTTGATGTTCATTTGTCAGGTGTTGCCAAGTCAGGTGTCATCAGTGGTTCACGTTTTGCTACAGCAGGATTCGCCAAAGAACCCGTCAAAGGGAACACATCAGGCAATTATTACTTCCCGTCAGTTGCCATTGGTAGCTGTTACGAAGGTGATTTGGCTGACATGTTGGTGGACATCCAAGGCAAAGACATTGAAATTGTCATTGTTGAAGGCAACACTCCGAAGTTTACATTGAAGTCTTGGAAGACCAAAGAAGAAGCAAAAACAGCTTCTGCTGCTGGTTGGAATGCCAAACAATTTATGCGTGTTTCAAAGATTCACGCCTAAAATTTGGGCATTAAGAGGATACACCCTTCGGGGTGTATCTCTCTCTTAAAAAATAGTATATTCACTAAAGCTTATTAGTATGATCACAGTGCTTGGCACATTTGGTGATTACAATATTCTCAAAGGCGATGATGGACAAGAATATAATGCTTATCCATATGCTCTTGATGCGGATAGAGTTAGTCACAAGCATGGGTTCTTCCTTTTAAATAAGAAGAATTTTGCAGATGGTACAGAGGGGTATGTAATCACAAACTACCTTGTTGACGAAGATAACAACCAATAGATAATTTTATCAATTTTGGTTGAGTGTTAAAAGAGTAAGTGGTCTAGCAATCCTTATTCTACACTCACCAAAAATTGTATAATCACAAGCTCTCATTTTCAACCCAATAAAATTCGCTATATCATAATGAACACAAATGATTGGATGGTTGCCATATAATAACTGATTAAAAGTTTGTCAGTATAATCTAAAAAGAATCGCAAGGCTAGTGCTATGTTTGAAACAACATAAGCAGCTCAACTTGAAAACTCAGCATAACTGAGTGCAAAGTAAAAATATTATCAACCAACTTAAACTCAGCTAAAGTGAAAGTACAATCAACAATCGGTGAAGGCCTATTAGGTCAGACCATATCTTTGAACATTCAAGAAATGATTATTTTGGCAGATTTGCTTCAAGTATTTGATGCAAGGATCTCAAAAGAATCTGATCTTGCTTTCCATAACGTCTCAGCCTTCTTGCACAAAGCTCTTGGCAATGATGTCAAAACTTTGGATCAAACAACGGAAGAAATGTTTGGTAATGCCATTCAGTTCTCATACAACCAGAAAATCAAGTGTTTGGCCAATCGTTATCAAAGCAAATCATCCCTGTTGGCCAGAGTAGAATCTACCTTTGGCAAGGATGCAATTTTCGAAAAAGAAGAAGCTCTTAACGGAATGATGTATGTCTCTTATCAAAAGAGTAAAGATGAGCTTGAATACAGATTCTGTGCTTGTTATCCTATTCCTCCTGTTGAAAAATAGCCATGGAATCAGATACAAAAGATATCATGCTTGTATTAGGGAGACTCAACGCCGTTGTGCCTGAGTCTACCCTACAAGCAATTCAAGATGGAAAGCCTCTTATCATTTTTATAGACGATGAAGTAGCATTTAATAATACTGATTTGTCTGATGAAGACGCTCTTGCATTAAGAAAGATCACAGAGCAACCAGCTCTTGCACCCATAGTGAGAAGAACTTTATCAACTCACAGAATGGAACCTCTTGAGATGCCTCCATTGTATGATGTATCTCATGATAATTTTCGTGAGCTTCAGCCTTGGCAAAAGCATGGTAAACACTGTAAACGTGGAAGATCTTACTAAGCCTCTTAGCACACTCTTTACTCCATTAGAAGTTGAGAGTTGTGAGATGCATACTTACGTTAGTAAAGTTGATGCTTATAATTATGCGCACAAGTGTATTCCTCATGGTATGAACCTTCAAAAGATTGAAGCCATAGGACACACCACATACTACTTATTTGGTAACAATGACTGCAAATGCTATTGTTGTCTTATCGATAAGTGATCTCGTTTGAACGCACGGAAACGTTATAACGAGAGTCTGCTTCCCCATGACTGGCAGGCAACAATGATAGATGAGTGTATCGACTCAACGGCACATTTCCGAAAACATAAACATTTTCTTACCTCAATATCTATTTGTACATTTGAACGATGAACAAAAGGGCCACTCATCGCGTTGTGAAACGCGGTGAGTTTTCCAATTCACTAAACAATAATACTCTACAATGCAAAAGGTCAGAACTCTCACGGATGTTGAGATAAAAGTCATAAAGACTAATCATCCGAAGTCCAACATTAAGACTCCTGAAGAAGGTTTGGAAGAAATCAAAGATCTGTTGGATCCAATAGTTTACGAGCGCTTGAGAAATGCGCCTGAACTCAAACTAGCTCTTAGAGAAGAGTTAAAGAAAGCCTATAATGTGAATTTAGACTGGGTATACGCGTTATATCACCAGTATTCATTACTTAAGAAAATAGAACTCAAGTAGCATGAAACAATTCAATAATCTTCATATCAAAGAACTCACAGGTTTTACTAGTGAGACTATCGTTGCCTCTTATGCTTTTGTTATAGATATGAAGACAACAAAATCTGCTCGAATCATCATTCTGAATTCTATCAATGTATTCCGTCAGCTCTCATCAATATTAGTTGTTGAGAGGGATAACGTTGCTGTTTACAGAACACACTCTTTGCCTAAGGCTCTCAAAGTCTATAACGCAATTATACATTAAAACAATCCTGGTGATAAATGGTCTTAGCTGAGTGCCAAATATCTTTATTCGCAATATGCGTTACAGGAGGCTCATACGACAACATCCAATCGTCGAGAACACTACACGCGCAAACAATATTTTTGAATGAAATGAATGAAGAACGTGATGTAGCCGTGTAAGTCGGCAGTATTTGAACTAGATAGTTTAGTGCTAATTTTCAAGTCCTACTGGGTATGCTCATATTGAGTACGGTAATGATACTAGAGATTGGTTAAATAGCTAGTTCTTGGGTAGGGCAAACACACACGTAGTGGTGGTGAACACTGATAGAGGTAAAAAGGCTCGGGATGGGGCTACATTTGTCGGCAGTGGAGTTAATGGCATCCTATTGCTCCATGTATTAAAGTCCGGTCTGAAGACACCTTCCTTACCCATTCCCATTTCTCTCCACAATTAATCAAGACACGAAGTCTGACGACGATTCGCCTTGGATCACTTCACTAAGATACTTTGCTAAAGCCGAGTAGCTCAGAGCGTGGAGTATGGAGAGAGAAATCTCATTTAGTTGTACGCAACTACACATAGTAAGAATGAGGTACGAAACGTATTAAATTGTAGCGGTAGATTTAAGGCTTAGGATAAGTCCTTATCTAAAAGTATGTCTTTGACATATATACTAATTCAGACAATTAAGTAGTACGCAATATCACCACTATGTGATGAACTTTTAAGCTAGTTTTTAGAAAACAGCAACCATTGTAAACCACCGGCGCTGCAAGCTCGGACTCGGATAGATGGAACGGTGTGATTCCCAATGCGCTAATTTGTTGAGATACTATCATGTTTGGATTATTCTGGGTAATGTTAATTCATTCTTGGGATGGACAAGACCACGAAATTCGCGGTGGCCATGATTGATATGTGGCGAGCAATTCTCAACAACCTGTGGTGGCCCATTTACTTGCGCCGATCTCCACAATGCGTTTGGCAGTCGATTAACATTCTCTAACGAGTCTAAACATCCTCTCCCTGACACCGTTAAGCCGGGACCAGCTGCTGTAGTCATCCATCGATCTCGTGCGCTTAGCATGAGCCCATCCTTGGATGACCGGCAGTTTTTAGTTGCCACTTCAAACCTAAAACATGTTGCCTATATGATTAAGATTGGATTTACCCCTCTTGAACAAGAACTCATGAAAGAGTATAATGCAGCTAATCGCTTGCATCTGCTCTTTATCCAACACCCTGAATGCGAAGAAATGATGCGTAACACAATTGAAGAACACTTTACTTGTGCTACTTTTGAAAACATCAAAGCTCGCGTTGTTGGTGTCCTTACTGGCGAAATGAATCGCCTTCATGGTACTAAGTGTCTAATCAATGATACCTTAACAGGTGTTATTCGTGCAGGCGCAGCAGTATCTGTATCATTTTCCTTTAACGAATCAGGTGATTACGAATTGGAACTCTATGTAGATACTGCGAATAAGTATACCTCTCGTATGTACAAGGTGAGCGAACTAACTATTGATGAATCCGTGTTGACAATTGCCAAGGTGGTGATTGGACAATATTCTAGTTACGCAGACTGTATTCGTGACCTAAGGCTACAAGGTTGTAAAGATCTTGGTTGGCTAAATTCTGATAACTTCACAATGCCAGCGGGCGCACACTTCACAGTGGCTTATCACACGGATCGTGCTAAGTCGGACGTGTATTGTGATGTAATTCGGAGATTGTATTATTCAGTGGATGAAGGCGACTAATCGTTTAATACTATGACTAAGACACAATTCAAAATCATGGCTGGCGTTCTATTGACACTAGCCATGGTTGCTTTAGTGGGATGCAGATCTCAAAAAAGCAACGAAACTCAAATCATGGAGTTGTTTAATGCTTATGATTATCATACAATTGATATGTCACCAGCAATCAATAACTTTCAACTTGAGTTTATTGAGGGCAAGTTAACTGTCCTGGACTCAACCCAATCTCGAGTGAATTCCACATCATGTGATTTTCATCAGAGCCGGTTTACCTACGTAGTATCATGCCGTAATGAGGCTTTCCTCATAAAGCAAAATCGACACAGTTTGTTATTCACCTTTCCAGATAGTATCTTATTAGGTGGAAGAATTTACTTTAAAAACTCGTGGGCTCAGCCCGATGGACATCATCAAAACAGCTCAGTGCTAGCCTTAGGATCGTAAGATCTACATACCTCTAACGAGGATGATGAATGCACACTATTGCCCGCGTAATCGTATCCGTGGGCACCTTTTGACAGTAGCTCAGCTTGGTTAGAGTGCAACATGGACAAAATCCTTGAGGAGTTTGGTCTATGTTGAGGTCACAGGTTCAAATCCTGTCTGTCAATCAATATTATAACAATTACTACCAGTTCCATGGCGGACCGAAGGATGCTATCTGGTAGGGTAACTCTTGCACGTACGGGGCAAGGGAGTCAGATTATTGTTATTGTTTTCTTTAGCGTGCTGCTAGCTTCACTAGGCTCAGTAGACAATAGAGAGAGCATAAATCCCCGACGCAGCTTTTAGGGACTTATTGCGCTAGCTGCTATGACAACCACTCCAGGTTGAAGTGCGTGAAACTCGTAACTTACAAATCTATGGCATTCTAAACCATGAGGATTTGTAATCCGTAACAAGCCCTGCCCACATGATGGGATTTGCGCAAGAGTCGGACCTATAAAGCAAAGTAGATACAACTTGAAGAGAGCCTATGAATTCCTTCTCTTGAGGGTGAAAAGGTGGAAATATTATCATAACCTAGGAAGTGTGGTACTAAAGTAAATGTAATCTAATGTGTCAATTCATACCTGCATTAGTGCATTTGTTTTTGCTTTTAACTATTAGAAAGGACGTGATCATCGTCGTATCCCTAAGCAAGGAGAAAAACTGCAGTTACAGGTTGGGCGTCTTTAGATTATATCTAAGGAAGTCCTCATAGAAGTCAGCGATGCGCAAGCTAGCTGTGCCCAGTAACAAAAAAATTCTGGTTGGGGTGTCGTCTAGTGGTTAGGACGGGCATCGCGAGCTAAACATGGGTTCGAATCCCAGCTCCTCCTCAAAGTCAGAGACCTCGAAAGAGCTCTGTGCCAGAACTCATTAAAATCGTTTATTTGTGTGGTCACATGGTGCAACACGAATGGACTTAGTGAAGTATATTGAACAAAATCTATAAAATCATGAAAAATACTAAAGAATTATTGCAGCTGGTTCTTAAAGAACTTGAGGAGGGTGAACTTTTTACCTCTGGATTGTGCATGTTAGTTGTTAATATGAAAGGTGCTAATGTATTTACTTTTAAAGAAGAAATGCAGATGTATCATTATATTCACAAGTATGGCGCACCAAAAAGGTTTACAAAACGTGCATCTGATCAACGTGGTTCTGCTTATTACTGGCCCATGGGTCAGAAAGCTCCCAGAATTGCTTGGCTTAAGAGAAGAATTAAATGGTATAAATTCCTAAATCATATAGTATGAATACTCCAAAAGTATTATTTCAATTGTTGTTAGACAACGTTGATATGATTGCAAATGAATGTCCTGGATTATGCTCATTAATTCATGCTTTATGTCGCAAAGGATATATTGATCCAGAAGAATCAAACTTTCTATTTGATGTAATATATGATCATGCTCCAAGATGGTACATGCTTCGATATTATGTTGAAGATGGTATGTTTCAAAGACGTGATTGGGATAATGCTAAGAACTATGCTTTCTATTGGAAGAAACATTCAGTGGCTCCAAGAAAAAGGTGGTTAAAGAAACAAATTGCTAAGCTATGAAAAGTTTAATCTTTGAAGCTCGGCTAATAGCCCTTGGTCAATACAAAAATCTTGATGAGTGTTTGTCTGATTTACATCAGCAAAATGCTGTTGAACTTAGTGGTAATAAACCATTCCTTCCCAAGGCAGTATTTACTTGTGCATATAAAGATCCAAAAGGAGAAATATGTGTATATGTTGATTGCTATTATGGATTGTTTTACACTGTAAACAATTAAGTATGTTTAAAATTATCAAATTCTTAGACAAGATCTCTATTTGGACTGATGATGCAAATCAAATTTTCAACATAGAATACCGTTATACAAAATTTGTGCCTTTATTACCTAAAGAGCATCTTATTGAGTTAAATTGCTTTGAAAGCGAGTTGTGGATAGCGGCACAACACAATCGTTACCAGTTTGAATCAAAGCTCAAAGAAAGCTTTGTTCCTGAACTTACTATTGCTTACTTAAAACAAGTGCATAGTAGACTTCAAACAGTAACATCTGAATGATCTCTGTGTTTTCAATTATAAGGTGCAATCGTGAGATTGCTTTTCAATTGTCATAGGCATTGTCTATGATATACAAAAGGTTAGGTCGTGATGGCGTTGTGAAACGAAATCACCTCATCAAGGTTAGTAATCCTTGACAACGAAAGTGGGGCTGGTATTAGATTCTGGAAACAGTACTAAACATGAAAATGTAATCTAAACTTAGTGCGGAGAATATGTTATTTAATTGGAAAACACATGACAGTAAGAGATGAAATTATGAAAATCTGTCTCAATGAAAGATTGGAAGGGCTTGACTTTGTAAAAGCTGTTGAGAAACAGTTAAAAGAAGTGTGCCCTTATAACCATTCTTTAGAAGGGACTTCTGAAAGCTGTGGAATTACAGGTGAATCTATGAGATTTGCTTTGGATGCTAATGGCAAAGTTTCAGAAGTAATTGAGCGTATCGAAGACCAGGCAACAAAAAGAGAATTAGCATTAGCTAACTTCCATCTCTTAATTGAGGCTGGCAAAATTCCTGACCCAAGGAAAAGTAAATCTAGTCTGAATCAATTCGTAGCTAGTATTATGGGACAAAGAAAATCCTCAGTCCATTCTATCTCTAGCAGAGATATGCCTCCTGAGTTATTAGACATGTTATCAAAGCTTGCAGGTCATGAAGATGAGAATGAAGATCCTGATTGTGATGACGGCGAATGTTGGAAATGTTCTAAACGTGATGGCTGTAAGAAAAAGAAATAAAAGTTTTTGGTAACAACCACTGAGAGGTAACCAACCCAAAGTTAAAAAGCGAGTGCCCCTAGACTCGAGACTATCGGCAGCAACTGACAGCATAATATCCCTTGGTAAAGGATGGCTGGCACCAAGAACTTTTACCTAGTTGGACACTTAGTTCAACTAGTCGCCTATTAGATAGGGAATCTGCAACAGGCGTAATACATACAAGCGAGTATGTTAATCGTGCGGAAATAGCAGACAAAGAACGTGTGAGAAGCATGGATAAAGTTTTTATTAGATTTATGATTGCCCACCTTGAAAACCTGCGAAGGCAAGTAGAGGTTTCTTTGAAACCTAATACACAAATATATGTCGCCATCCATTCTAATTATTGCAAAGGATTATGAACTGTTAGTTGATTCTCTTATGTGTCATATTGGTTTAGACCAATCTCTGATTGTAAAGATTCGACCTGCAATTCATCCAACTGTAACCAATCATTATCAGGAACTTATTCGAAAGAATTATGTTAAACGCCTCTCTATTGTGGGCGGAGAATTTCTGTCGATTGCATTAGACTCTGGATATGAGGTGCAATTGAAATAATGTTTTAGGTTCCGAACTGGAGATAATATCAAAGGGGAGGAACCTAATCTAACTTAACATCCTATGACAAAAAAGGACCTGATTGAAAAACGAACAAACTATGAAAGCCTCATTATCAAAATGATTAATGAGATTGAAAGTGGTGCCCAAGACACTATTATTGGTATCTGTATGCGAATCACAAATAACCCACGTGATTTACTAAACTTATTTAACTATTTATTTCATTGGTACATGATGTTGAAACATAACTCTGTTATAATTTCAAGTGATGCTACCGAGTTGGGTTACAAAAATGAATTTAATTTAAGCACTGAACAAGTGCCGTTTCTTCAGCAAATTTTGATCACTGATAAATAACTTTTTGTCAATTAAACCTAAAACAAAATGACTAAGAGCCCTTCTTCAACAGCTTTTCAAATTTCATCAGCTGTTAAACTCCTTTCTAATTTGGATAAAAAAGACTTTGATGCTAAATCTCTAACTAAGATGCTTCAAAGTGCTGGTTGTCCATACATTCAAGCTGTGCAACCTGCTTTAATTGTATCAGGGTATATTGCCAAGTTTCGCCCGAAGCATGGTGTGCCTTATTATAATTTTACAGGTAAAACTGCCTACATCAATGACTTTATTGATATGGCAGCAAAAGCTCGTGGTTCTGCGACTACAGCTACGAAAAAGTCAAAGAAAAAACTTGCACTTGTTGAAATTCCAACTGAAGATCTGGTAACAGAAATTATGTTGAGAGTTGAGAAAGTGGAGGATCTTCTCATGGATGGCCCACTCAAGCAATTGTTTGGTGAATTTTGTAAAAGAACTAATTGTGAAGTATTCCAAAAGACTCCTCCACAATATGGTTTATTACCACCATCCTATCAACAAGTAAGATTTTAACATAAGAGAGAGGACGACAAGGTCGTGGTTGCGGATGTGGCTTAGGCCCTATGAGGTGGCCTAAGGAGTAGTTGTCCTCTCTTCTTAAAAATTAACAAGATGAAACAAGAAGATAAGAGCAAGAGCTCTAGCTTTGTGAAAGAAAAGCATGATCCGTTTATTTTTGAGGGAAGTAAACTTCCTAAAGAATTGCAAAACAAAAATGTACAAGAAAAAAAGCCTAAAGAAATACATGAACATTTCTTTTAGGATTACCTAACCTTATAACTGAAAACATGAATCCTTTTGACGAAATTTTGAACAAGATTTTAGATTCTCCACTACCTGTGGAGATTTTTACTGATGTGTTTACTAACTTAGGTCTTGAACCCTCTGCAGTCATCAAGCAACTTGAAGAAACTTATGATGACTGGGATAAATAATTACTATGGAAAATCCAATTTGGACTACGTTATGTGTTATTGCATTAATTTTTCTGTATAGTTTTTTAACTAATCGACCTGTACTGTATCGGCATGAACTGAAAAGAATGATTGGATTATTCCGTAGACATCCTGAATTGGATGCTATGTCAGCATGCAGACAAGTGACCCATTTAGACATACAAGCTCGTAAACTCTTTCAATTTTTGGATGAGTTGTTTGTATTGTTTGACTATAATTCCAGTGCTTTTCATTGGGATGAATTGATTGAATACAAATCCCGAGAGAAATTCTTGAAGGATGCAATGGCTTATATCAAATCTACTAAGTTACCTCCTAAAAAATCTATTATTTAATATGGATTACACTAAACTTAAATTAATAGTATGTGGACGATGATTATTGTCGGCATTATTGCTGTGATTATTTTCTTTATCTGTGTTGCTATTTGCAGTCCTGTAGAAGAAATTGGATGTGTTCCAGCTATTATTGTTCTAATTATAGGTTTTATAATTGGAATTTGGATTGATGGAACTATCGTTCAAAAGACAACTAGGTATGAAATACTTTCTTTACAAGATGTAAGTCAAGTAAAAGGTAGATTCTTCTTAGGGTCTGGAACTATTAATGGTCAGATGGTTTATACCTTCTACTATAAAAGTGGTCAAGACATTGTGGGTCAACAATTAAATTGGGGTGAGGTAACTCTTAGGGAAACTACAGATAAACCTCATTTTGATATCATTACTTACAAGCAAGGAGATACTCCTAAAGATGCTTTCGCTATTGATCATATTCCTTCGGATCAGTACATTATTTACATTCCTAAGGGCACTATCAAACAAGATTTTGTCCTTGATGCCTTATAGTGAGAACTTAACCAATTCTTACTATCTTAAGTATTCTGCCAATATTTAAGTATTTTACCGGATGGAAGTGGCAGCTTCACAAGAACAAATAAAACTTAATGAAACAGCAAGTTCACTTCCTATTACAATCGCAATGATGAGTGCACCAAGTTCGGTAATAAGCTTCGGCTGAATAATTCCGATAATTTGAAGTTTAGCTGATTATTTTTACAACCTTAGAAAACACAGAAAGATGGGTAAAATTTGGAGATTAAAGAACCAAGAAGAATTTACAAGTACAGGGCGCTGGGACGTAGCAAAAGGAATGCCAGTTGGTTGGAATTCTGAGAAGAAAATGAACTATTTATTAGGTAAAAGACTTCCTAACTCTCAATACAGCGCTTGCCGTAATAGTGAAGTAGTGGTTGTTGATAACTGGAAAATTGGTCCATTGGATTATATTCAAGATGAAGAACCGTTTGCAGTTACAGGAACACCTGAAGCTCCGCATTTTGACTTTGATCGTTTGTCTAAAGAGATTAATACTATGTTTCAGAGTAAGCTTGATAAAGCTAAGGCTGATCATACCACTCTGACTACGGGCTACAATACGCAGCTTAAAGCAATACTTGAATCTTATAAAGGACAAGTTGCTTCGATTTTTCCAGAAATCAAAAATGCTTTAATAGCAGAGATCCAACGTGGGCATACAACGATTGTAATGCCGGATCAAAGGGAAGTTAGTATCCAAGAAATGGATCATCCCAAAATGGCTGATGTTGTTCAATCTTTACAATTGAATCATAAAGCTATGTTAGTAGGACCAGCTGGAACTGGTAAGACCTACATGGTTGCAGAAATTGCAGACCGTTTGAATTTACCTTTTTATAAATACTCTTGTTCAAGAGACTCTTCTGTTCATGATTTGCTTGGTTATAAACAACCACAATCAGAAACTTATTTGGAAACTGTCTTTTTGAAAGCTTATGAAGGTGGTGGTATCTTCTTAGTGGATGAATATGATGCTATGTCTGGTGATATGGCCCTGTTCTTTAATGGTGTAGCAGATAACTCTAAGTTTATCTCTATTCCTCATAGGGATGATAAGCCCATTGCTAAAAAGCATAAAGATTTTTATTTGATTATGTGTGGTAACACTTGGGGTAAAGGATCTGTAGAGTATTCTGGTAGAGACTTTCAAGATATGGCCTTGATGGATAGATTTAGATTCTGCCGTCATTTTATTGGCTATCACACAATCTTTGAAAAGCATGTCATGGCTAATAACTATGAATTTGCCATGTCATTAAGAGGAAGACTTGAGAAGTTTGGCAGTTACTTATCAACTAGAAATGTTGAGGATATTTCAAACTTAATCAGATGTCGTCAGACACGTGATCAGATTGTTGAAATGATTGCTCAAGATTTATTAAAGTCTGATCAACAGAGTTTGATGGGTGAAATGAGAGATTATACGATTAAGTATGAAACTGTAGGTTCTACAACTAATTTTGATACTCATGGCAGAACAACATCAGGACAAAAAAGAGCCACTCTTTAAGTACAAAACATTACCGAGTGGCTCAAGGTTCTTGAGGTTTTCTAGTCTAGAAGATATTTTCTATTATGATGATCGTGCAGTTAATCCACATGGATTGGGTATGGGATATGATGATTATCGAGAAGGAGCTATGCAGTATTTTCAAGAAAGATTAATCTTAACGCCAACAAAAATGGCGATAATTGAAAGAGCACAAAAGGAAGTGTCCATGGATCCAGAGTTTCTAGAATTAGTTTATAAAGGAAAGTCTCTTAAAAGACAATTCGAATTAAATCGATTCGTAGGAAATCTATCGATCCCGCATTACGCAATGCAAAATGAAAAGATATTCAAGAAAAGTGAACCTGGTGCTAAGAAGCAAACGCTTAATATGGCATTTCAGGTAGGAACTTTTGTTGGAGGAAACTATACAGAGTCTTTTGTTCGAATACTTAAGACTATTATGATGTGTCAGGCTATGAACATTAGTGTTAATATTGATATGTTTGATTCAGATACAAGGGCCATTAATAATGGAGCTTGTTATGTTGTAGCAAATGTTGCTCAATCTTGTGAGAAATTAAACATGAAAGCGGTGTTAGCAGCATCGCATTCAGAATTCTTTAGGATCACTCTTTTTAATGGCTATTCAGCCTCTGGTTGCCAGAAATCTATTGGAACATTTTTAGACCAAGATCGGATTATAAAGGATTTAGCTCCTATGTATGATGTCATTGGAGGTAATATGTTACCTAATTCTAGTGCTCAGGGTAATGACATGGTTGCAAAAATATTAAAAATTGGATTAAGGAGATGAGTATGATGGAAGAAGCCTCAGGGTTAAATGAATATGAGTATGTTTCTTTTGAAGAAATTGCTACAGTTCACTCTACGATAAATACGGAATGCACTCATGCTGAATTCATGGAAGAACATCCAGAAGCAGCTGAAAATCTTTTTCCAGTAATAGCTGAGGCGGAGAGCGTTGAAGTTGAAACTATTACTGATGATGAAGAAGACTGCGGCGAAGTGGATCCCACTGAAGCAGTATGGGATGTAATTATTGATAAAACCTACTTCGAACCTCAAAAGGGTGGAGGCAATGGTCAAGGAAGTTCTGATGATAGTGGCGACGGAGATTCTGATGGCTCAGCAGACTCAGATAATGAGGATATTGATTTAGATCCTGATGGACTAGATCCTGCCGAAGGTGGGAAGAATAGTACAGCGGGGGATAGAGAAGTAAAAGCTGTTGATTCTGAAAGAATTAATGTTGAAACAAAGAATCGGAATTGGTTCCTGTAACGAACTGCAGAAGTTATAAATTAAACTGCAGAGTTAAGAGTCTTTACTGGATTCGTCTAGTAAGTGGGTTAAACACCTGGATGTATGCTAACTCAGAGGTTCATACACGTCTAAATGCCAGAACAATTTCCTTATTGCTGGCTACGTTTGCATGGGTCAGGACACCGCATCGGCTGTTGACGGTTGTTGCTAGAGCTCTTTTCGTGATTGTTGGTCTTGCATTGCGCGAGTTGCCCAGCCTTCGACGAATATCTCATTCCCGGCAGTGATGTGTGTAGAAAAGCATCCGTTGGCTACGTTAGTAAATGTGGCAACCGAGAAATGGTGTAGATCTCTCGTTAAAACTTATCTCTTGTCTAGCTCTAACATTGATGAGCTCGTGCACAATGTGAAGTGTCCTTGTTTTCCACGTATTGTACGTCGGAGGTTTCGGGGTGGACAAATGAAACCTATTTTTTTTTAAATTATAACCTTATAATATGGGAAAGACAGAAGTCAGCCATAAAATGGATCCTATGGTCCTTGTTGATGCTGTATTAGATAATCAAGATAAGTCTGACTTTGAGATTATTCATGCAGTAGAAAGTTCTATTTCGCACCAATTTCCTTATAATCATGAAGCTGATAGTGTAGACGAAGCTTGCAATCGTATACCTGGTGGTGATGAGAGGGATAGTACATACATGGAAAAAGAGTATGATACACTGTCTGAAGAAATTGAAGCTTTAGAGTCAACGTTTACAAAGAGAGAGATGGCTATTATGTTAGGCCACTGTAAAAGAAAACTTGTTCGTATTAAACGAGCTGAGGAGAGCCTTGCCGAATTGATTGGATAACCTTAATAAAAACACAAATGCCGAATATTGGACCATTGATGATGCTCTTAGCAGCATCTCTTAGTAAAGAAGATATCTTAGACAAATTACGTGAAGACTTAGCAAAGTATGACGCATTGCCTACAGGAAAAGCAAAAGAAGAAGCATATGACTCCGTGGAAATGGATTGTGTGATTCTCATGACAAAGCGTGTAGCTCCTGATGCAGTAGCTGCAGCTAAAGTTGGGAAAGAAATGGATGAATTGGAAGCATTAAGAAGTGTTTCTCAATACAACAGCAATAACAACAACAACAAAAATTAATCATTAATTTTTATAAAGATGTTTGACAGCAAAAAAACAACGTTGTATCCACAACGTTCTGCATCTGCGCAGACTACTGCGAAATCGACGATGAAAACCACAAATCCTTTCTTAAGAGGAGGTCTTCATCAATCTGCAAAAACAACTGCTCTGGGTAACGGAGCTGTTAAGTTAACAACTACTGGCTCTAATTTTGTTGATCAATTTGGCAAAGTTAGTAATTATAAACAGCCCAGATCTTATGCTGACATTTGTGTTGACATGAGTACTCTCTGGGCACAAGACAAAAATCTGGCTTTAAGATTCACTTATTACCTACGTATGATCACTCGGACAATTCAGTTGGAAGATGGATCGAAGACCTCAACCACTCAACGTGGCCAAGGCTTAAAGCACGAAGGAATATACAGAATGATTTGGTTAGCTATCAACGCACCAGATACTTTCTGGAAGAATGTCAGCTTATTCATATCTGTCGGCTCATGGAAAGACATCATTCAAATGCTGTCTTTTGATTTGCAGCATCACGGCTGGAACGGCCGGGTGTTAGATTGGAACAAATTTGGTCAGTTAATTCTGGCTGGTTTAGAGAATCCAAGCACTTGTGAATTGGTAAAGAAGTTTCTTCCTCAAATTAAGGCAGGCTCAGCTTGTCATACTGTTGAAGCGGAAGCTGATTCAGCTATTGCAAAATGGGTATGTTCTTTACTTTATGGTGTAAAGGAAGATGAAACAGGTACTACGTACAAAAAGTACCGGAAACTTAAATCTTCAGGAACAGCACACAGTTGGCAGCAATTGATCTCGCAAGGAAACTTTCTTGCAATTGATTTCAATTCGGTACATGGACGCGCTCTTTCTCAAATGGTTTCCGGGAAATTCCTCAAGAATCATGAACTTGAGGCAAAGTATGAAGAATTCATTGCGGCTAAACCAGTGTTGAAATTCACTGGTTATCCCTATGAACTGTTTGCTCCACTTGGTGATTTAGCACGTACCAACGTGCCTAGCGCCAGGTATCAAGTTGATACAATCAACAAGCAATTCATGCAGCTTGTTGAAGTTGGAAAGAAAGGTCTGAAACCTGGTGAAAATGGCTTTATTGGCGTAATCGATACATCCGGTTCGATGCAGTCAAAGGCAATTGGCGCAAAAGCTTCGGCTTATGTATGTGCCAAGTCTATGGCGTTGTACTTTTCTTATCTCTTAGAAGGTAAATTCAGTAAAGCTTATCTTGAGTTTTCTGGAGAAACCGTCTTAAAGGTGTGGGAAGGCAACACTCCATTGGAACAGTATGCTAACGCAAACCGTTCCTTTAATGGAAACACTAACTTTCTTTCCGTAGCTAAACACTTCGGTGACATTCTCAAGGAAGGCGTAGCTGAATCAGAATTTCCTACTGGCATCCTTTGTATGACAGATGGTTGTTTTGATCCTACGTATGTGTACAATTGCGGGGTTCGTCAAGAAGGAAACTTTAAGGCTCTCTTGTTAGCATTGCGTCAGCAAGGCTTCAGTGATCAATTTGTGGACAATTTCCGTGTTGTTCTTTGGGATATTCCTAATGGACATTATGGAGCTTCACAGACTGCATTTGAAGAATTTGCTGACTGTCCCAATCTCTTCCACTTATCTGGATTTGATGGAGCAGTACTCGGCTTCCTAACGGGTGTGGAGCATCAAGCTTCTATCCCGAAAACATCAGATGAGCTCTTCCTAGCAGCAATGGATCAGGAAGTACTCAATCTATTAGAGGTGTAAATCTCTGATGTAGGTGAAAATCCTACTTAGTGGCGTCAGCAAATCCCAAAAAATTATGACAAGTCCGATCTAAAGGATTATTCACTTGGGATCCAAGCACAAGCTTGGGCAAAAACTTCAATTTCACTCAGTCAATCTAAGACGGTTGGCTACCTCCCTCGCCACTAGTAAATAGACTAAAGGAGAATAACCTGGATGGACAGGTAAAAGGCTGAGTGAGATTGATTTTATAAGCACTGAGGACAATGGCGAACCTTAGGAAGAAACAGCCAATAAACCAAAACCAAATTAAGCTTTATGGCAACATTAAGTGCGATACTCGCCTTCTGGTGGGTACTTCCAGCATTGCTGGGTCTTGTGATTTTATCTAAGTTTTTTGTGAACGTTGGTGCTACTGAAATGGCAACGATTGAAAAGCGATTCATTGGCAAGGAAATGGCTGATGGTCGTACTGTAGCCTTACCGGGGGAAGTTGGTGTACAAGCCAAAATCCTTGGATCAGGATTACATTTTCTGATTCCTTTTATTCAAATTGCGCGAAAGTACAAATATTTGGTCATTAATGATGATCAAATAGGTCTGGTTGCCGCTATTACAGGGAAATCAATTCCACAAGGACAGTTTATGGCTGCTGATGTGGCGTGTAACACTTTTCAGGATGGCGAAGCTTTCCTACGTAATGGTGGAGAAAAAGGACCACAAGTTGCCATCATTCCTCCCGGACAGCACAGAATCAATCCGTATCTGTTTACAGTACAGGTAGTTTCAGCTGTTCATGTTGCTCAAAATCAAATCGCAACTGTTGAAGCTGTTGCCGGCGCATCTATTGCTCCAGGTCGTATCATGGCTAAATCTGTGGAATGTAACCTGTTCCAAGATGGTGTGAAGTTTCTAACCAATGGCGGCCAAAAAGGTCCTCAGGTGGAAACATTGACTCCTGGTATGTATCGTATCAACACTTACTTGTTCAAAGTAAATGTTTGTCCGGTCACAGTAGTTCCTGGTGGTAAGATCTGTATGGTTACTGCCGTAGATGGAGTGCAAATTCCTGACGGCAGACTATTGGCTGACAAAGTTCAAAATCATTCAAACTTTGAAAAAGGTGAAGAATTTTTGAAGAACGGTGGTCAAAAAGGTCGCCAAATTCAAGCATTGATGCCGGGTGTGTATCGTATCAATCCAAATCTGTTCCAAGTCAGTCAACCTGAAGATTGGACAATGATTGCTGCTGATGAAGTTGGTGTTGTTACTATTTTGGAAGGTAAGCCTATTACTGAAGCCGGTAAAATTGCTGCCGATGAAGTTCCTCTGGAAGTTCATCAGAATTTCCAAGATACTGACGCATTTCTTCAGGCTGGTGGTCAGAAAGGTTTGCAGATTCCTGTACTCAGGGCTGGTAACTACGCCATCAATCCCTGGTTTGCCCGCGTCAAAAAGCAAAAGATGGTCGATGTCGAAATTGGTGAGTGTGCTGTAGTAACCAACTTTGTTGGTGATGAAGGCGAAGACACTTCCGATTCTGCTGTTAATGCCAAGATTGTTGAAAACGGTAAAAGAGGTATCTGGAAAGATCCTCTGGGCCCTGGCAAGCATGCCCTCAATTTGGACATTTGCAAAGTGGATATCGTTCCCACAACACAAATCCTGCTCAGTTGGGCAAACGATGAGTCTAGTGCTCATAAGTTTGACTCCAACTTGAAGACTATTACTTTGAGAACCGCTGATGCTTTCAATGTGAATATGGACGTTCGCGTTATCATTCATATCGCTATGGCTGATGCACCCAAAGTGATTGCCAATTTGGGATCTGTTACCAACATGATCTCTCAGGTTCTGGAACCGGCCATTAGCTCGCATTTCAGAAATGCTGCTCAATCCGTGGAAGCTTTGGAACTCTACACCAAGCGTGCAGAGTTGCAAGAAAAGGCCAAACTTCACATCTGTGACGTACTCAGAGTGCATCATATTGAATCGAAAGATACAATGATCGCTGATGTGGTTCTTCCAATCGAATTGACAAAGCCGGTAACTGACAGACAGATTGCTGCTCAGGAAAAGAAAACCTTTGAAACTCAGAAAGATGCTCAGAAAGAGCGTCAACAATTGGCAAATGCAACGGCTCAAGCCGATATGCAGCCGGAAGTTGTTAAATCTGAAAGAGGGGTTGAAATCTCCAAGAACTTCGCCAACTCGAAGATTCAAGAAGCAACTGGTGCTGCTGAAGGAACCAAAATCAAAGCAAATGCTGATGCAACCAACGAAGTTACCATTGCTACGGCAAAAGCAACTGCAATCAAATTGACTGCATCTGCCAGCGCTGAACAAGTCAGTAAAGTAGGTACTGCAGAAGCTGCTGTTATCCTTGCAAAAGGTCAATCAACAGCTGAAGCATACAAGCTTTCTGTACAAGCCATGGGTACCGACTACGCCAAACTGAAGATGATCGAATCGATCGTTGAAGGTAAAATCAAATTGATTCCGGAAAACATCATCATCAGTGGTGGTGGCAACGGAGACAATGGCGGTTCATTAGTCGAAAACTTTCTCGGTCTTTCAATGATCGAAAAACTCACCGGCAAGAAGTTCAACTCAGTCATGGCAGAAGAAGCCAAAACCGAAGCTTAATAAGCTTCAAAATAAAAAAGGAGAAACTGTCGAAAGATAGTTTCTCCCTTTCATAAGCTCAGAGACAGCAAAACCAAATCAAAACTACAAAAAATCCAATTTAATTTTTAAGTAAAAAGATCTGAGCTGTTTCCAACCTCTCCCTATATTCTGAAAGCGTCCGAATCACCACTATTCGATAACTATTGCAAGAAGCCAATCTTTTCAAGAGAGGGCGCAAATGTTTCATTGATGAAGTACGGTGTATTACTGGAAGAAGCAGGAGGCGAGTATGGAGAAGAAGGCTTTATCTATCAAGAACTGGTAGAGATTGAGCCGTACGACGAAATGTATCCCGTACTAGGATCATGGGTTATTGGAGGAGAATCATGTGGCATTGGTATTAGAGAGACATTCTCTCGAATTACTAATAACATGTCATATTTTGTTCCTCATGTTATTGAATAAAAGCGGGGGCCCTGAAAGCGGGCCCAAATTTTTACTAATAACTTTTTAAGACGGCGTGTGAAATGCATATTTTTATACCGTATATTCCTAATGAGCAACCAACTATGACAAGACAAGAACAACTTTTGATTAAAAGTGTGGCAGATCAGTTAGAGAAAAGTACTCGTACTGATTGGACACAAGGCGACTTAAGTGCTTGGTCTGCTTGGGCATATCGTATGCGTGATACTATTCGTAGTACTATGCCTACACTGCAGACCTTGATCTCTGATCAATATCAAGCAGCTCATCCTACCCCTTCTCCTGATTATCTATTAGCCGCAAGAGCACAAGCTCAAACTCAAGCAGACCTTGAAAGAGCTCGAGGTAATATTCAGATTCCTCGACAGATTCCTCCTAATTATGGAGTTATTCCTGACGCATACACCAAAGATCCTACACAGGTTGAAATGGTGCCAAGAAAGAGACCTACACTTGAAGATCTCTAAAAAAATTAAAGCTCCTAACAGCAAATCCAAAGTAAATCTTTAATCCGCCCAGTGGGCAGAATAACTACAAACAAATGGAGCTTGATAAGAACACATGCAGCAAATCCAAACCCAAAATTTAAATTTGTAAATTAAAACGAGATCTTAGTAACGCAAGATCGCTCTATGGCCGAGGCACAAGTGTGGAATTTCGGAGTGTTCTGTTTATTTTTTTTACCTTAAATCATTTTTATATGATGACAGCTATTTTCTTTGGCATTGCCTTTGGTTTCCTTGCCTATGAGTTTTATAAACTCTTTCATCTAAAGACAATTATTTATTTAAATCAAGGAATTAAGAGTGTGGCTAATGAGTTGCCGGACAAAGATAATTATAAAGAAGATATGAAGAGTATAAGGAGCCTTGCTCTTATTAACTTTTACTATTGGATTTGGTTACTTCTTGGTCTTATTACAAGCCAGGCTATATTATTTGGCCCTTTAATCATTTTTGAACTCTTTCATAAGGGAAAGAAGGTTACTTTATTTCTTGATGGAGTCTTTTCTATTTTGGCAATTACTTTTATTTTACTGAATCACTTTTACTTACACTTATTTTGAAAACATGGCTACTGTAACTGTTAATGGTCAATCCTATTCAGGTAAAAATATTACAGTTAACGGCAACACAGTTGTTGTTGATGGTGTTACTGCTTCTGTTACTACACGTGTTCTTAAGATTGAAATTGTTGGAGACATTGAGTCTCTATCATGTGAGTCTTGCGACTCTCTTCATATTAAAGGAAACGTGAAACAACTCTCAACTATGTCAGGGGATGTAGATATTGAGGGTGATGTTATATCTGTAACTACAGCATCAGGAGATGTTACCTGTAAAAACATAAATGGTCCTGTTAAGACTATATCTGGCGATATTACATGTCGCAATATGACAGGAGACATGCATTTGTAATTTCTTTTTCTAAACATAAGTTTTACTTAAAAGTTTTTCAAAATGGCTGAACCCACACTAGAACAACTGCAAAGCGGTTCGTTCTACACCTCTGTTATCAGAGGTAACAAACAAATCAAAGCTGACAGAGGTCAACAACTTCTGGAAGATGGTGAGATGTCCTTCCGTCGTAAGATCGAAGACAAAGGTCGCGAGGTTACACGACTCAAACGCACTCTTGTCAACATGCTGGATTTATCTCCAGAAAACATGATGACTCTCAAAATGGCAGATGACTTCAATCCTGATGAATTTGCTAACCGGTATTGTTCTATTTCTGTAGACGTCAGAAATGAGGTTCTTAAGCTCAATGAGTACAAGAAAGCTTACAATCGTCTATATGGCGGCACTTACGAAATGGAGGCCGTTGACTAATGGGCCACGGTTCGTATTCTACCGAATCCAGGTCTTTAAGATCTGAAGCATTGGGTTATCAAACCAAATCTGCAAACGAAATTTTCTCGAACAAATTTGATCCTTTGATGAATCCCAATGGTGTTGGCATTCGTGAGTCTCGCGACTCCGAAGACCATCCAAATTCTGTTCCAATTATATTTGCTTTAGATGTTACCGGTTCTATGGGTATGATTCCTCATCACTTAGTGAAAGAGGGATTGCCTGTTATGATGTCCGGCATTATTGAAGCAGGTGTTTTGGATCCTCAAGTAATGTTTTTAGGAATAGGTGATCATGAATGTGATTATGCCCCACTGCAGATCTCACAATTTGAATCCAATGACGAGTTACTCGACAAATGGTTAACCAAAGTGTGGATCGAGAGAGGGGGCGGTACTAATGAAGGCGAAAGCTATTCGTTGGCTCACTACTTTGCAGCATTCCACACGTCTTTGGACTGTTTTGAAAAGCGTGGTAAAAAGGGATTTCTCTTCACAGTTGGTGATGAACCAACTCTGCGGAATTATCCAGCTCGCAAACTGAGCGCTATCACTGGAAATGGTCAAGAACAAACGTATTCTGATGCCGAACTTTTAGCGGAAGCTCAAAAGAAGTACCATGTCTATCATTTACATATGAGACAAGGTGCTAATGGTCGTCATCAGCCTACTATGGATGGCTGGAAACAATTGTTGGGAAGTAATCTTATTCTTGTCGATGACAAAACTAAGATTCCCGCAATTATTGCACAAATCGTTTCATCGGTTGAGGCTCAATCTGTTAATCAGGGGATTGAAGCTTATAACAACCGCCCACAACCTGTACTTGAGCCAGAGGGCCCAAGACCCACTTCATCAGACATGATGCTTTAATTTTTCTAATCATATTGTTAACCCCCTAAAAGATTACAACTATGGGAATGGATCAAGGCACTTATAGTGCAAAGACATGGGAACAGGTTGCTGAAAACTTGGAAACCAAGCCATCAGCTGAAACCGATCTTCCTATCGCAACAGCTGAAGCTGCTGCACCTGCTGAAGAAGTTGAGCCGACAGTTACTGAATAGTCTTAATGGCTAACAAAGCTGTCATAGGCTTAGGCTTTGGAGATGAGGGCAAAGGATTAGTGACAAACTACCTTTGCCTTCAGAATCCAAAAGCTTTGGTTGTCAGATATTCTGGTGGCCAACAAGCCGGACATACCGTTATCAAGGATGATATACGGCATGTATTTTCAAATTTTGGGTCTGGCACTCTAAACGGAAATCCTACCTATTGGTCGGAATTCTGCACTGTCGATCCAATTGGAGTTTATCAAGAACTCCAAGTACTTCTATCGAAGGGCATTAAACCCCTTCTTTACATTGATGCAATGTGTCCAGTGACTACACCTATGGAGAAACGCTTGAATCAAACTTTAGATATGGAGCACGGTACTTGCGGCTGTGGTGTGTGGAGAACACACCTCCGTGAACGAAATGGTGCTTCAATATTATTTGAAGATTTAGCTTTTCCAAGCGTTCTGGATATGAAACTCAAAGCGTTGAGCTCTACATACCCACCTGGAGTGTATGATGAACAAGAAATTTCTATATTTAAGTATTGCTGTAATATGCTACTTCAATCTAGTCATGTTCAAGGCATCTTTGGGATTCCTGAAGCAGAGGAGTACATCTTTGAAAGTTCGCAAGGACTTCTCTTAGATCCTGCTTTTGGTTTTTACCCGCACGTGACAGCATCATCCGTTGGCTCAGCCAACATCCTGAAATTTCCAATTGAAGTTCCTGAGTTTTATTTAGTTACAAGAGCCTACCAAACACGACATGGTAATGGCCCTATGACTAATGCTCAATTTCCGCTTAATATCACGCCTAACCCGGTAGAGACAAATGTATTTAACCAGTATCAGTTAGATTTTCGCACATCAGTGCTTGATCTCGAACTTTTGATGTATGGTGCCTCCAAGGATTTTGCCATTAGTACAAGCCCTGAAAATACTTTAGTAATTACGTGTCTGGACCAAATGAATTCTTTCTCTCTTAGTGATGATAACAAGGTTATCCACTTTGACAATGAAGAAAGCTTTGTTAATCACATCGCTAATCAAATGGTTACTCCTCACGTCTTACTGAGTCACAGCCCCCGGTCAGAGTGTATTACTCACTTCAAATAAAATTTCTTTAAGAATACATACAGCAACTCAAACTCTATATGGTTTAGAAAACAAACGTATTCTGATAAGGTCAATTACAGCAAATCAAACTGAAAAACAATGAAAAGGTTTCAACCAAACATTGACCTGCAATTCTTTATAATTATTAACATGAACATGGCACGAACTCATAATCATGAGGTAGATCGAGGCAACTATTATTGGTCTACACAAAATGGGAAGTCTTATTTGGTAAAGGATTTATCTGACACACATTTGATAAATATTATTAAATATGTTAAACAGAAAAATGATCCTAAAATGAAAGAATTAGTTGAATTCTTACAGACTGAACAAGTCTATAGAGGAAACAATGAGATCTCGATTCTAGATTATCCTATGACGGGTACGCCACAAGCCTATACTTTTCAAACATGCAAAAAACGGCGTTAACCTATGATGATATTCAATTAGTCCCTGAATACTCATCCGTAAAACACAGAAAAGATATTCGACTCTGGACAAAAGTATCTCGGAACTTTACTATAGGAATTCCTTTAGTAGCTTCTCCTATGAGTACTGTTTGTGGAAAAGAAATGGCCTATGCATTTGCTCATGCAGGTGGTGTAGGCTGTATTCATAGATTTTCTTCAATTGAAGAAGAGGCTAAATCTGTTAAAGACTTGATCTATAGCCTTAAAGTAAGTTCTTGGGCCCCTTTCACTGAGAAGACTCCAATTATGGCCGCTATTGGAGCCAATGGTGATTATCTTGAGTGTGCTCAAGAATTAATTAAAGCTGGAGCTAATATCCTTCTTATGGATGTGGCTCATGGTCATCATGAAAATGTGAAGCTTGCTATAGAAGAATTACGGAAACTTTCTGGTAAATTTGACATTATTGCTGGAAATATTGCAACAAGACGTGCTGCCCAAGACTTATGTGAATGGGGAGTTGATGGTCTGCGAGTTGGTATTGGTGGTGGTTCTTTATGTACTACTCGAATTAAAACTGGCTTTGGTATTCCCAACGTAACTTCTCTTGAAGATGTCTTGTCATTTGCTCGTGATTCTTGTAGTCCTCAAATACCTGTTATGGCTGATGGCGGAATTCGTTCATCAGGTGATATTGCTAAAGCACTTGCTTTAGGAGCTTCTACAGTAATGTTAGGCTCTTTAATTGCAGGATGTGAAGAAGCGCCTGGAAATTTGTACACCAATGAAAAGGGTGTATTGTGTAAACGATATAGTGGCTCTGCCTCTATGGAAACAAAAGGTGCTAGTGGATTACCTCTTCGTAATATTGAAGGTGTATCTAAAGGCATTCCTTACAAAGGTTTTGTTCACCACATTCTTGAGGATTTAGTTGATGGTATTAAATCAGCATTGTCATATGGTGGAGCTGAGAATCTGGAACAATTTCATCCAGATTATGTGGTTATTACAAACGCAGGTATGGCAGAAGCCCAACCTCATTTACTTGGCTAACATGAAAACAAATTCAGGTAATCCAATATGTCCACATGACTTGCAAGACTGTAACCATTTTGATATAGATGGTCATCTGGATTGTAAAGCATGTCCACGATACGCAGATGGCGTACGAGCTACTGGCGCAATGCCAGGAGCAGAACTTACTTATAACTTTTTTAAAGGCCTTTGGTACAAGATTTTCAAATGAATGCAACAATTACAGAACATCAACTCATTGCAAGCTTAATTAAACACCCTAGGAATGATTTTGAAACAGGATTTAATAGTGCTTTGATTTCTTTACTTCAACAACTTAACGGAATTGCTCCCGAAGTTAATGAAACTAATAATCAAAGTCCTCAGTTAAATCGTTTAGATCAGATACTAAGGGACTCTCTTACAGAGAGTGAATTCAATTCTCTTTATGCACAGAAAAGGGAAGAAATTTATTCTCTAGTTCAAAGCGGTGCAAAACTTGCCGCAGTTAAAACTTTAAAAGGGTATACTGGTATAGGATTAAAAGAAGCAAAAGATATTTGCGATTTAGTACAAGAGGAATTAAGTCGCAATGGAGATATCTTCTAAGATAAGAAATTATCAACTTACAACAATTTTACAATGAGTGATAAGCAATTGGCTATACTCAAAAAATATTTATCAGATGAAGATATTAAGGATATTGAGGGGAAAGGGCCACAAGCTGTTTCCAACTTTGTAAACTTAATCATTCAGCTGAAGCAGCCTAACCGTTGGAATAACTGGATAGGTGAGAGATTAGAAGATGATGATAGACCCGAAGTAATTGATTATGGAACACTAATCGCTTTGGATATCTATGATATCTTCACCTTTATTCAGTTTATAGCTGAGTAAAGGATCTACGGGGGTGTTTGGTTTTGACAGCATTGAGTAGGGTAGCAGAACACACTAGGAGGAGTCCAAAATACTCAAAACAACAAACGACAACAGAAATGTTATCAACTTCGTACCACGTGCATCTGTACGTGCATACAACCAAATGGCTGCGTAACAAAACGAACGGAGTCGGTCTTAGACTTTGTTAAAGAAATTAAGACAGTAGTTCTCGGACTTAAACCGAGTGGTGGAAGATGGCGGAGAAATTCGTTCCCATGTTTTGTTAGTTTTCTCAAAACTAAACAGAGAAAGTACTGCAAAGACTAAGTGTGTATATTTTGTTATTTTTCCTTTGTATGGACGGCGGTTTAAGATTTGGACCCCTTATGCAGTAATGTATATTGAAAATTGGATGAATTCAGGGAACACTAAACGAAGCAATTCGCATGTCAATCCTGAGCTAAGCAGAGAATACATTCTCTGAAAGTGCAACGACTACCTGAGAGATATAGTTCTCTTAATAACAGGAATAAGCGTCCGACATCCCTAAGGGATGATGATATAGTCTAATCTTCTAGGAAACTAGAAGTGAAAGTTGAGATTTGATTTAGAAACTCTTTAGTTTCTATATCTGACATCTCTTGTTTCATTAAGTTAATTGGAGTAGATACAAATTGTATGTTATCAATAATATAACCTTTGCTAGAGTCAATTCTATCTAAGGAAGCTCTTTGAGTTATATGAATAATATTTAAATTGTTATCTTCCGGCAAAATTAAAGTAATTCCAGAATATGGACAAATGCCATTTTGTTTCTCCCAAACTTCTTTTAAAACATCTAAAGTAATATTAATTTCTTTGTCCCTCCTTTTAACACATCTTAAAGTATATCTAAAAGAACTGAATTCATCTCTTCTATTTGGACGTATTTTATCTAAGTGTTCTTTTTGAGAATCTGACAATGTTTTTGATGCTCTATGTGAATTATTATAAGAAGTTGCACAACTTCGTGAACAAAAACACTTTCTATCTAACTCTTTATTTCTTTTCAATTCAGACGCAGGTTTTTCTGCTTCTTTTCCACAGCAATCACAAATAAATGTTGCTGATTTTCTTCCATCATTTTGTTTCATAGTAATATTTATTAATTAATAATTACAAAGATACAATAATATTTTGGAATAAATTGGATATGAAAAGTTAAAAGAAGTTAAAATGCGAATCCGCCCACCTCCACAATTAACTAATTCTATTATTTATGGCAGCAAGATCCTACAAAATTCCGGAACCACCGGCAGGTTATGAAGTTGATGAAGAGAACTCTACATTCTTTGAAATTAAGTATAAATTAAGCAATACAATGCCTAAAAATTACGCTTCATTATTTGACCTTACTGGCTATTATCTTAATTCTGACAGTGAAGTTAAAGGCCCAGTTACTTATACAGTTAGCTCAGCTCGTAGAAATATCTTTCCTGAACGAGAGGATTGTGATGCTGTATTAGCTTTAGCTCAATTAATGCAATTACGAGATGTTTATAATCAAGGTTGGGTTCCTGATTGGAATGACAATATTGAGAAGTTTGCAATTTGTAATGAATGTAATGAGATTAAGCCTATTACTACTGTTTGTCATAACAAGATTTTGACTTTTCAAACTCCTGAAATTAGAGCCGTATTTATGGACAATTTCATGGGTTATTTATGTATTGCTAAACGATTACTTTAAAAAATTAAACATGAAGAATTATCAAATTGAAGGCAAGGATGGGAAACTTTATTGGATCCATCGTGCTACCTCAGTTTCAGTCTTTCTGTTTGCAATAATTGAGGACAAAATGCATGTCTTAGTTGCAAAGAGAGGTTCTGGGGCTTCCGATCATCAAGGTCTGTGGAATTGTCCTTGTGGCTACTTAGATTTCGATGAAACTCTCGATCAGTGTGCAGCAAGAGAACTACGTGAAGAAACAACATTTGTTTTGGAACCTGAAGATCTTATGCCATTTGATGTTACTGATGATCCTGCCAATTTCAAACAAAATATTAGTCACAAGTTTTGTGCATTTTTGGATGAAGGTGTAGATCTAACTGTAGCCCCAGGTACTGAAGGAGAGCCTAATGAGGTTGAAGAAGTAAAGTGGATTCCAATTGAAGATGTCAACCAATATGAGTGGGCATTTAACCACGATGAATTTATTGGAAGATTATACGCAATTATGCAAAGATTATTTTAATGCATTGGAAATCATTCTGGCATCGGCCTATACAGTATTCGCAGGTGTATATCCGTAAGTCCTCGGAGAAACAATTAAGGACAGAAGTAAGCTCTTATGAAAAGAAGGCGCTTGTATTGTGTCGTCGATATATTCGTGATGAAAACACAAGACTTTCAATTTGTCCTAAGACGTGGAAACGTTTTGGAGTAAGTGAGAGTCCCAAGTTTAGATTCATTATTAAAATGGACGAACGCGGGTTTTCTATTGACTTATTTGGTAAAGAGGTAAGAAATATACCAATTTCTGAACATAGTTATATGAAACTTTTAAAAGTTTTTGATGCTCACGCATCTCAGCAGAGAGAAGAATTGGAGGCCATGATACGTGGTTCCGCTATTGATTCATTTGATTCTATGTACAATGAATACTTTAAAGAATATGAGAGTTTTGATATTTGATTTGGATTGCACAATCCTATATCACACCAATCGAAGTCCCTTTGACTGGAGTGACTTATCTGGAGACAAACCGATTCCGGCTGTCAAAGATTTATTGGCCACACTTGAATGTGATTATGAACTCATAATCATTACAGGAAGGCCAGAGTCAGTTCGTCCTCAAACCATTGAATGGTTAGAGACCAATGGCATTTTTTATGATCAATTGATTATGAAGGATGAAAACCCTTATGAAAAAGGCTCGGCTTTCAAAGAGCGTGCCTTAAAGAGTATTCCAGATTGGGAAACTCGAGTACTCATTGCATTTGATGATGATTTAGCTTGTGCAGAAATGTACAGGAATAACGGAATTATATCAATGCTTCCGATTAATTACAAATATCGGGATTTAGTAGAAATTAAAGACACGCAAACAACTTGGTTTAAATAGTAAGTTATGGAACACAGCATTGGAGAAACATTTGATTATTTAAACACTCTTTTAACTGTTGAGGCCCAGAATGGTTGTAATGGATGTTATTTTTTTATTGATCACACCTCTCTTAGATATTGCGTAAGTATGAGACACTTAATTGGAAATTGCTCGTATTTTGATCGAGCAGATCAAACTGGAGTAGTTTTTAAATCTAAATGGCTTTCCAGACCTATAGGAGAAGTATTTCAATTTGAAAATAAATTCTTAAAGGTTGTTCCAGATAGTACTCTTAGGTGTTTAAATTGCTACCTCCATCCGCTCCGAGACCCTCGAAGTGGTTGTAACAAGTACCGCGACGAAGTTGGAGCTTGTAGTCCAACATTCAGACCTGATAAGACATCTGTTTCTTTCGTAAACATTGCTAATCATGCGTGACTTTACTCGACCTCCTGGGGAAATGTTTAAATACGACTCCGTATTTCTTGTGGTTAAACATAAGAGGAGTTGTGTAGGATGTTGGTTTAATAACGGGAGTTTATGTTTACGCAATAAATTTATCACTGGAGGTTGCGGAAGTGACACTAGGGATGATGGAATAGCCGTTATTTTTATTATTGTACCCGATTCTCAAATACTTTTATAACATGGAAAGATTAGTTGGAGAAGTATATACACGTTATGATGAGGTTATATTAGTAGTTAAATCCGCATCTGCTGGGTGTGGAGGATGCTGTTTCGATGAAGCTGATTTTTGTCATAAGAACAGCGTGGTGGATGGATTCTGTTCTGCAGAACATCGACCAACCAATAATGATGAGGTAATATTTCTCAAAGTTGAAGATTCCACAATACAAATTTAATCATGGACACAGGATTATTGCTTACTATCAATCTAAAAGGACGTATTGGAGGTCCTTTGAAACACACAGACAAACAACTTGTCACCGTTGATGTTGCTCCATTGGGTAAACGCCATCCAGAATGGATAACCAGAAAAATTAAGCATACTGACCGAGTAGTTACTTCTTGCTCACGTAAGCTTCATATTTCTGAAGAAGTTGTCAATAGCTGGATACATTCCGATTGCCCGCATTGGGAAAGAGTTGGAGCATGGAAAAACATGAATGAAGAGCAAAGAATGCTCTCCTTTATCAAAAACTTTGATGAAGGTCATGGTGTGACTTTTGAATTGGTTTAATCACTTTTATTCTAATCATATGAAATTCATCATCCGCTTTTTCAGGTCATTGCGATTCGAACCTAACTATTCAAAGAAGTTGGGCGGAATCAAAAAAGCCTTTACAGAAGCCCTTACTGCAGCCGATACGTTGGATGCAAAAATGGCCGATACTATTAAAGGCAAAACCGAAGCCATGTCTAGGCTTCAAACTCAAATTGACATAGTAGCTACTGTGAAGGGACAGAACGAAAAGTTCCGCCTTAACTTAAGTAAGCTTCTAGGTGAGTCTGAGTAAGTTCACATACTTTAAAACTGGATTAAATATTAAATATTTTGAAAAATAGATATTTAGTATTTTTTCCAGTTTTATTGTTGTACTTTTGTAACCCTTTTGATTAGAAAATTTATAACATATCTATGAATCCATTTATAGAAAATACAGGAGTTATTCCATGTGGTTGTAGTGACATTGCTCACCATATCCTATATGTGAAGGATCCAGATGACCCCACTATCTATGTTTATATGCAACTTACAGATCAACCTTGGTATCGAAGACTCTGGAGGGGTATTAAATATATCTTTGGTTATAAATGTCGTTTTGGCATGTATGACGAAATAATTGTAAATGAAGATAATATCCACTATTTTCTAGAGTGGAATGAACATATTGTTCTTAAAACAACTGAACAAAAACCAGATGCTCCTATAGAGGAGTAATCTGAACAAAAAGTTTTAGCTAATTACTAGATTAGTTAATTGAAGATGGTGGGTTCATCTAGAGGCCTAGGATTTAAGATTTTCAATCTTACCACACGGATTCGAATTCCGTACCCACTACTAGTAGTTTAATCTATATTTTTCTTAATTTGAACTGTTTTATAATTTTATTTTTCGTACTTTTGTATATCAAAAAAAATATATTATGAGTAAGTACAAAAAAGAAGAATTAGAAAAGTTAATTTTTGAAGATAAATTACCATACGACACCATTGGAGAATTATATGGTGTTACTGGAGCCTCAATTCGTAAGGCAGCAAATAGATTAGGCATAGAATTACCTAAACGAAGAGAAATTAATCCAACTGAAACCTTTAATAAGGGTGTACGTAAAGTTGGAGAAATATGTTGTGAAAATTGTGGACAACCACTAAAGTCACATCAATTAAGATTTTGTAGTAGGCAGTGTAAAGCAGATTTTGAATATACATCGTTTATTCTACGTTGGCAAAATGGACAGGAAGAAGGTCTTTCTGGAAAAGATGGAATATCTGGTTATATTGAAAAATATGTAAGAATAAAACATAATAATAAATGTCAAAAATGTGGCTGGAATGCTGTAAATGAAAGTTCAGGTAAAGTTCCATTACATATTCATCATGTTGATGGAGATTCACATAATAATCAAGAAGACAATTTAGAACTATTATGTCCTAATTGTCATAGTTTAACCGATAATTATGGTAGTTTAAACAAAGAAAGTACAAGAACTTCTTTAAAAGAATTAAGAGAGGTGATTAAATCTCGTAACTTAGAAGAAGTAATTAAATAAATCGTGGGGTAGTAGTAGTTGGTAACTCGCTGTGCTCATAACTCAGAGATCGCCGGTTCGAGTCCGGCCCCCGCAACTAATAAAACGAATAGTAGGAAAGTTGATTAATCCGCTACATTTGGGATGTAGAAATCGAAGGTTTGAGTCCTTCCTATTCGACAATTGTTTTTTAATTAGATCCATTTTTTAAACCAGATTATGAAAAAACTTATTCAGAACAACACAACCTTCACTCTTGGAGAATTTACAGACATGCATGAAACACTTCCCGTTGGGAATTATGTTTTAAAGTTTGATGAACAAAAAGGAATCTTTTATCTTCAAGAACAAGAGCCTTTTGTGCTGCCTCCAAAGCTTTACGGAGACTTCTCTTTTATCGAAAGATGGAAGAAGTCTTATGTTGCTAATACGGGTAAAAACCTTGGTATTTTATTATCCGGTGTAAAAGGAACAGGTAAAACTATCTCTGCGCAGAAATTCTGCATAGAAATGGAAAAACCTGTAATCTTTATTACTGAGAATTACTCAGGTCCAGGATTTGAATCCTTTATCACAAGTTCTCTGTTCAATGATTGTATCATCTTTATTGATGAATATGAAAAGTTGTATCAAGAGGATCGCGATGAAGCTGAAAAGCTTTTGACTTTGATGGATGGTGTGTACAATACTCGCTTCATTTTCCTTTTGACAGTTAATGACCCTGATGCTATTTCTGACAAATTGAAGAATCGTTTGAATCGTGTGAAATACCACAAAGTCTTTGAAACATTGGAAAAATCTATTATTGACGGTATCGTTAATGATATGTTGGAAGATGAGCAGTTCAAAGATTCTATCTATGAATTCATTCTTCGCTTTGGATTCATTACTCCGGATATCTTGGTCACTTTGATTAAGGAAGTCAATTTCTTTAAAGAATCTGCTTTGGTCTGTGCTTCATACCTCAATTTGAGCTATGAAAGGGCTTATTACCAAATTAAGGTTGTTTACAAAGGCGAGCAACATTCTTGTGAATCTATGGAGTTAAATCCAATGGTTGATACATTCAGAATTAGCTTCTATGACGAAGTTCCGAAAGAGTTGACCAATACCTTGCCATATAAAATCAGGTTTAAAATGAGGGATTATCCATTTACTCGCACTGAATCTGGTTATACTTTTGAGTACAATTCAGATATTCAAATCCAGCTTTCTACACATCAAAGACGTGCATTAGTATTCTAAGTTATGGAAATCGCTGAAGAAGAAGTAAAGAAGTCTCTTGGTAATATAGCTAATATCAAGCTTGGCTTAACTGAGCCGATGAATATGAATTTTTCCTTGGAAACACTTCGTAATCTTACGCCCATGTGTGGAAAAAATGGTTCAGGAAAAACAATGGTCAATAAACTTATCTTCTTCTCATCTATGGTAACGCTGCTAATAATCATAGAGATAATTATCGAGCAATCTGTTCTAATTGTGATTCACAGTTAGATACATATAAATCTAAAAATAAAAATGGTGCACGAAGTTATTATAGATATAATAAAGAAAATGGTGGAATAATTGGAAATGCGCAGGAATAGCACGTAATTGGAAGCGTATCACTCTTCTAAAGTGATGACTTTATGTCCTTGGGGGTTCGATCCCCTCTTCCTGTACACTATAAATGGGCATATGGCCAAGTGGTAAGGCGTTTCTCTGCAAAAGAAATATGCGTCAGTCCGATTCTGACTATGCCCTCATATGCCGAAATAGCTCAGGTGGTTAGAGCGTTGGATTCATAACCCAGAGGTCACAAGTTCAAATCTTGTTTTCGGTACTAAATTTTTAACTATGAAATTTTCATTTGATTTTGATAGCACACTCTCAAGGAGATCTGTGCAACATATTGCTAAGTTACTTATTAAAGCTGGACACGAAGTTCACATTGTAACTAGTAGATATGAAGATACTGCTAAGTATGTTATGGCTGATTGTATTGGACAATGTCATGTTGACTTATTCAGAGTATCTGATCGTTTAGGTATTAAACGAGAAAATATTCATTTTATGAAT
>Ga0302208_10000107_pt1 | contig 43430 bp, 29 predicted proteins | sample II_Fen_E2_3_FD_194577 | JGI IMG/M metagenome (GOLD analysis project Ga0302208, IMG submission 194577) | Peat permafrost microbial communities from Stordalen Mire near Abisko, Sweden - II_Fen_E2_3 | ecosystem: Environmental > Terrestrial > Soil > Wetlands > Permafrost | place: Sweden: Abisko...
TTTCGGCTTCTTCTACTGCTCTTTCGGCCTTCTTTATTTTTTTACTGAACTCCTTTCGGGCTTCGTAACTCAGCTTATTTTCAGACACCGGCTTTTCAGCCTGATCGGAAACCGATTTTGCGGAAGCCGACAGTTCCAGTTCGCGCAAAGTATCCATTTTTTTGTATTTCAAAAACTCGTAAATGCCACCCAGATGTTCTCTGACCTTTTTATTTCCGAATTCATACACTTTGGTTACCAGTCCGCTCAGGAACTCACGGTCGTGCGACACCACTATAACCGTTCCGTCGAAAGCTTTGATAGCTTCTTTCAAAACATCTTTAGAGCGCATGTCCAGGTGGTTGGTAGGCTCATCAAGAATAAGCAGATTGACAGGTTCCAGCAGCAAACGAATCATAGCCAACCGGCTTCGCTCCCCCCCCGATAATACTTTTACTTTCTTATCAGACGCCTCACCGCCAAACATAAATGCTCCCAGAATATCGCGGATCTTTGTCCGAATGTCGCCAACAGCTACATAATCGATGGTTTCGAAAACAGTACGATTTTCATCCAGCAACGAAGCCTGATTTTGGGCAAAGTAACCAATCTTGACGTTATGCCCCAGTTTTAATGTGCCTGAATATTCTATTTCATCCATAATACACTTCACCAGCGTACTCTTTCCTTCACCGTTTTTACCTACAAAAGCAACTTTCTCGCCCCGGTTAATAATCATGCCTATATTATCCAGAATCAAATAATCACCGTATGCTTTAGACAGATGTTCTATCTCAACAGGGATACTCCCCGACCGTGGAGCCGGTGGAAACTTCAGACTTAGTTTTGAATTATCCTCCATATCCACTTCCAGACGCTCCAGTTTATCCAACTGCTTGATGCGCGACTGCACCTGAACTGCTTTCGTGGCCTGATAACGATAACGTGCTATAAACTCTTCGGTATCGGCAATAAGTTTTTGTTGATTTTCATACGCCCGCACCTGTTGTTCGTGCCGTTCCAAACGCAACTGTACATATTTGGAGTAATTTACATTATAATCGTATATTTTACCCAACGATATTTCAATGGTGCGGGTAGTAACCGCATCAATAAATGCCCTATCGTGCGAAACAAGAACAATTGCACCATTTGATGTAGTCAGGAAGTTTTCGAGCCACTGAATGGATTCAATATCCAGGTGATTGGTCGGTTCATCGAGCAACAATACATCCGGACGTTGCAGCAATATTTTGGCAAGCTCTATACGCATACGCCAACCGCCACTAAACTCGGAACATTGACGGTCGAAATCGGTGCGCAGAAAACCCAGACCTAATAATGTCTTTTCTATTTCGGCATAAAAATTACCGCTACCTATTATTTGTAAACGTTCGTTGGCCTGAGTCAGTCGTTCAAGAAACTCCTGATATGCTTCGCTTTCATAATCAGTTCGCTCAACAAGCTCTACATTTAGCTTTTCAATCTCAATTTGCAAATCAGTGATATGTTCAAAAGCCTTTTCAGCTTCCTGCATCACCGTAGTACCTTCATTATGGATCATATGTTGAGGCAAATATCCAACAGTAAGATCTTTAGGAATGGTTATTCTCCCTTTAGTAGGAGATTGTTTACCTGAGAAAATACGAAGCAAAGTAGTTTTACCGGCTCCATTTTTCCCAACTAACGCAATTTTATCTTTGGGGTTGACCAAGAAACTAATTTCATCAAAAAGTGGCGAGCCACCAAATTCAACAGTAAGTTGTTCTACAGAAATCATATATATAACTTTCGGAATAATTCATTTTATTTCAAACATGAAAAACATGTTTAATTCATTCTATTTCTCTCTCAAGCAATTTTCTATCAACAATACGCCACAAAATATAAGTAAGCACTGTTGCAAGTAAAAAAGCCAAAAACGCTAACAAGCCGATTGACCAGCTGCGCCCAATAACACCTAGACAGATAAAAACGATGGAAACCAACAATAAAACAAAAGTTACCTGACGGTGTTTTAAGCCCGCTTTAAGCAACAAATGATGAATATGATTTCGATCGGGTCGAATTGGAGAAGCTCCTTTCTTTATTCTTGTCAGTACCACGCGCATTGTATCAAACAATGGCACTGCCAGCACACAAATAGCAACAGCCGGAGCCGCCGATATATGAAACTTTGCCGGCAAGGAAGCATAAGCATTCATTTCGCAAAATTCAAAAACATACAGAGCAATCATATAGCCTAATAGTAAAGCTCCCGAATCGCCCATAAAGATCTTTCGCTTACCTCCGAATACATTGTATATAAAAAATACAGCCAACGACCCAACCATAGCAAATGCCGAAATTGCAAGATATAGATTTGACGTCAGAGCAAAATACACCGCAAAAAATAAGCAATATAATATACCTAACCCTGAAGCAAGTCCATCTACTCCATCTATTAAGTTCAGTGCATTAATTATCAATAGAAATACAAACAGCGATAACACATAACTGATTCCCAAAGGTAGTTGCATCACCCCCAAAAAGCCATGCAGACTTGATAACCGGATATCGGATACAACTATCAGAAAAAAAGCGGATGTACATTCACCAAATAACTTCCAACCGGGTTTTATATCAATCAGATCATCTACGAAACCAACAATCAGAATAATAAAGACACCCAGAATTACAAATTGTAATTCATTAAACAAGGGATAGGTACACAAGAAAACAGTCGATAGAAATGAAATAAATATATTAATTCCACCAATATTAGGTATTGCACCCTCATGCGAAGTTCGTTTGTTAGGCTTCACCACAAAATTACGTTTTCGGGCAATGTCCAATACCAAAGGCATAAAACTAAAACCAATGATAAATGCAGCAAAGATTGAAAGAAACGGAAAATCGTGAAAGACTTTATTTAAACAAAACATCCAAACTGAAAAATTAATATTTACAGATTCAATTACCTTCCCCGGGATTCAATTCTGTAAAACTCGTAGAGCAATTCTAAGTGAAGAGCATGCACTATTGTACATTGCTTTCAAATCACAAATCATTTTATTACAGCAACAACCCTGTAGCATCAATTCCGACAAGCGTATAGGCTAAAAAATTGCTTGCAAAGATAAGTCTAAAATACGAAAAATATAACCAAAAAAGCAGATATTAATACAAAGGACTTAATAATCTCATTATCTGAACTGAGAATATGACAATCAAATAAAAGACAGTTCAACCGTTCACACTTTTATTATCGCTTATAAAAATGAATCTTTTATAATGCTACTCCACCTCAAGCATAAAAAAATCCCATAGAATAAAGTCATTCTACAGGATTTTCAGTTGTTTTGTAAAGTCGTTTATCGTTTAATCAATAGGATTCGTTTTCGTTTGGAAAATCCCGACTTTTAATATCAGCTATGTAGTTTTTTACGGCATTTGTAATAACTGTATTCAGATCTTCATACCTTCTCAAGAATTTAGGCGAAAAGTTTTTATTTATGCCCAACATATCATGCATCACCAACACCTGACCATCAACACCTCCTCCGGCACCAATTCCAATAGTAGGAATTGATAGCTTACTTGTTATCTCAGCAGCCAGATCTGCAGGTATTTTTTCCAAAACAATACCATAACAACCTATTTTTTCTAAAAGCAAAGCATCACTGATAAGCTTTTCAGCCTCTTCTTTTTCTTTAGCCCTTACAGTATACGTTCCGTATTTATTAATAGACTGCGGCATCAATCCCAGGTGTCCCATGACAGGAATACCGGCACCAATAATTTTCTTTATATCTTCAACAATCTCTTCACCTCCCTCTATTTTCAAAGTATCAGCTCCGGTCTCTCTCATTATTCTGATAGCCGCCTCTAAAGATTTCATCGGATTTCCGGAACAAGTTCCGAAAGGCATATCAACAACTACCAATGAACGTTTTACGCCCTTCATCACTGAGGTTCCGTGATATATTATCTGATCAATAGTCATTGGAAGAGTCGTAATGTTTCCAGCCATTACATTTGATGCAGAATCGCCTACTAAAATCACATCCATTCCGGCCTGATCTATAATAGAAGCCATCGAATAATCGTAAGCTGTTAACATGGATATTCTCTCTCCACGATCTTTCATTTCCCGTAAACGATGTGTAGTAACCTTTCGTTTATCTTCTTGCATTGCAGTTGACATATAATATTAATTTAGTCATTATTGTTTCACGTTATTTGTATTCAAAAATCACAACCTAAACAACAAATGTATCAGCTACGGCCCTACTTCAGCCGGTGAATATAACAAGTTATTCAGCTTCACTTTATTTTGAGGGGACAAAATTACAAAAAATCTCTGTCGGAGAACAACATTACATGAATTTCATTCGCAAAAAAACAATTACAAAATGATCGCGCGAATTGATTCCAAAAGAAAAAGGGAGTTGAAAAACTCAACTCCCTTTGACTAATAAAACTATAGCTTTTATTTAAACGAGACTTCTTCGAACGAAACTTCGAACTCAACCCTACGGTTCAATGCCCGGCCAGCCGGAGTAGCATTGGTAGAGACAGGAATAGTATCCCCGTATCCGTTTGCCATCATTCGTTTCTCATCAACACCTTTTCCAATCAAATACTTACGAACAGCTTCAGCCCTCTTTTGCGACAGTATCAGATTGAGTTTAGCATTTCCTACATTATCAGTATGTCCACGGACTTCAATCAGGTAAGTCGGATTATCCTTCAAAACTGTGGCTATCTGATTCAAAATGGGATAGGATGTCTTTACAATTACATCTTTACCTGTTGCAAACTGAATACCCTGTAAGGCTTTTTTGAACAACGTTTTTACTTCTTTCTTTATTTCCGGACAACCATGATTAGCTGCTGTTCCAAACAAAGTCGGACATTTATCCAGATAATCAGGAATACCGTCGCCATCTGTGTCGAGCGGACAACCATTTTTATCAACCTTACCGCGTGCTTCAACCGGAGTATCGGGGCATTTATCCAGATAATCGGGAACACCATCACCATCGGCATCAAGCACACATCCGTTTTTATCCACATAACCTTTGGAGTCGGCAGATGTATCCGGACATTTATCCAGATAATCAGGAACACCATCACCATCGGTATCCAGCAAGCAACCTTTTTTATCTACAAATCCTTTAGCTTCAGCCGGAGTATCGGGGCATTCGTCCAGATAATCGGGAACACCATCACCATCGGTATCTAACAAACAACCCGTTTTATCTACAAAACCCTTAGCCTCAGCCGGAGTGTTCGGACATTTATCCAGGTAATCGGGAACACCATCGCCATCCGTATCAAGCGGACAACCTTTTGCATCTACCAAACCATAAGCTTCTTTCGGTGTACCCGGGCATTTGTCCAGGTAATCGGGAACGCCATCACCATCGGTATCCAACGGGCAGCCGTTTTTATCTACAGCAACTTTACGCGGTGTATCAGGACATTTGTCTTTGCTATCCTTAACTCCGTCATGATCGGCATCTTTTTTATTTCCAAACACAAAGTTAATACCTAAAGCAAAATTCATCCCCTGTGTATTGTAAGGTACCGAATATTTGGTAAAGTTGCTCCCACTGGTAAATGAAGCATACTTCAAAGGCACATAATCGGTAGATAAAAACCAATGTATAAAACCGGTTCTTAAACCTAAGCCTAGTCCTACGTTGCTGGCTCTACCGTTTAATACCGAATAAGATCCGGACAAATTAAACCAACTGGTCGGGCGAAGATTCACTGATCCGGTCAATTCTTCATAAGTTTTTTTATTATGAATTTGTGTTCTCGAAAGCAGACCCACACTTAGCTTATTATTCCAAAAAGTATACTCGGCACCCACATTAATTTTAGGAGACGTATAACTCGTATAAGGTTTGGTGTCTGTAATGGTATCGTTCAAATTATTTTTAAAGTCGGTGTATACAGAGTCGGCTTTATCACCCATGTCTGTATTATTAATATTGACGTTACTAATACCTTTAAATTCGTAATTGGTCTTGTATCCCATTTTTTTCAGGTTCTTGGTCCAGCGGATAAAACCCAAATCGGTTACAGCACCCGACACAGTCAGCCTGTCAGTAAGTTTATAAACTGCACCCAAATCGATTCCAGCCCCTATTCCCGAAGGTTTTGCCCATTGACTGGCAGAAATATCGGTTATCGGATCAAAGTTATCAAACTTGTTTCCATTTAAATCAATAGGCGAAGAATATTTAAATGAACCGTTACCCACCATTTGCCACGAATCCGGAGTGGCAATAAGTTTCAGGTCATTATTTGAAGCCGATGAATTAGCTGTACCTAATAATAATTTAGGTTTTACACCCACCGACAATTTTTCATTCACTTTCCGGGAATAACCAAGACCTATTTCAGTATAAACAGTCATGTCGGCACCGAGCGATGTGAAATCATAGGTGTTTTTATCCATATCAGGCGTACCGTACAACAGCAGTTTAAACAGATCTTTGGGAATGTTGATATGCGACTCAGCCTTTTCGGTTATCGAAAAACTCCAGTAAGCCCTTCCGGTTCTGAACCCAAAATCGAGGATATTTATCTGATAGTTTTGCTGTATGTTCGTTACCGACTTTAAGCCATTATAAAATTTATCTTTGTTTCCGTTTTTATTCAAAAACCAGATTGGCTTACCATTAATATCGTTGTATGCAGCATCCTTCAGGGCTAAAGCATTGTTTCCAAAACTAAACTGAGTGTATCCCAACACCGGAAATCCGAGATAGAAATTGCTCAAAGGCTGAAATGCCGGATTTAAATAACTACGTACCGGCACATTCTCCATAAAGTACATAGTATTGACTTGCTGAGCCGACAGACCAAACAAAGATAAGAACCCTAAAAGTAAAAATGTTGTTTTGTATCTATTATTATTTTTCATCATTGTGCAGCATTTAATTATTTAGAAGATCCCAATGTACCGGTTATAGTACCCTTTGCATATCCACTCACCTTTATCTTTATATAATCATCTTTTAGTATATGAGCTTTATTTGTTGAACCGGCATCTCCTAATTTTACCAAGAAATATAAATCACTCATTCTTCTTATCTCTTCATACTGCCCTTTCTTTAGTTCAATAATAAAGGGGGTAAGCTTCTCTTCTTTTACAGTACCGTCTTCATTTAATGCCGGAATTTCAATATCATAGTCTCTTTTAAAATCTTTAAGTACTTCTTTCCCTAAAGAATCAACGGGATTTTCTATCTGTAATTTGACCGGCAATGGAAAATGGTTTGTCACTTCAAGAATAAGACTTGCACTTACACTATCTGCATTTACATCTTTCATAGATGATTTCAAATTCCGACCTACATTTTTTATCGTATCTAATAACTCGATACTACTTCCCTCATTTAATATCATCGGTATTTTGACGTTTACCTGCGCTGCAATTTTAGAATCAGGAAGGATAAAATCGAGCTTAGTGTCGGCTTCAACACCCGAGCTAAACTTATATTCCAATGCATCGGGTATTTTGCCTGATTTAAATAGTTCATCCGTACTACCGTTATCTTTATCAAGTGTAATGGTTGTTATACCCGACTCATTGATACTTGCCGGTTTAGTTATATGGAAAGTGCGCGAATCACCATTATTATAGGTATCAGCACCAGCCGCAAATCTGGCTTTGGCAATTTCTTTATTATCTTTATCAAAAGCTTTTACATAATCAACATTAAACAAAAGCTTGGCACCTACGGTAGATGTCACGGTGATTTTAGCCGCAGGGTTGGCGAATTTCAAATTGAACTTCGACAGACTGGCAGGCAGATTGAGATTTATTCTCAGCGAATCTTTGGAATTAGCGTCCGGTGCAAAATGGCCCCAAACTGTTTTAAATGCTATCTGATTAAAACTTAAAGTACAGTTAAATGCTGAATAATTGCTTGCAGTTGTAGGCGAACTTGTTTTAGCACTCACCCTTACTTCAACCGGGATACCCGAAGCGCCACCGGGGGTATGCATCACAAAATTATTCAATACAATATTTTTTACCGTTCCATATGGGTTGGGAACAAGAACAATATCCGGATAGGCACTACCATCAAAATTTGTTACTGTATTGTTTGGAAAATGAATAGTGATGGAAATATCGCTGTTCTTTATGCTGTTTTTTATATCGTTGGTCAGATTAACCCTCAATCCAATAGTAGCAGAAGTAATCTCAGTAGATTCAATGCGTTCTCCCGGATTACGGGTGGCATTATTAATACCTAAGCTTACCGAATCGGTAATGGTAGATGTAGGTATAGAAGTTCCGGAAGGAATAAAAATCGAACCCGAATAAGCACTCCACGGTTTTACTGCGATTGTTTTCTCGGCTGAATACTTTAATAAATCAATCTTTCGGAAAGAATAGTCAAGATCTTTTTCAGAGACAAAGTTCACTTCATTGCCCTCAATTTTTACATCATTGGTGCCCGTTTTTGTCAGTATGTCTTGAATAGTAATTGTAGATTCACCGCCCGGAATAAGAAGTGATTCATCAATAGCAACATCTTTAGATATGTTCGTTAAGTCAATTTCGTTACACGACGAAAAAGCGGCGGCGACTATCCAACATGTCAATAAACACTTAAAGGTGGATTTCTTTTTCATAATCTGTTTTTTTAATAATTAATTTGATTTTTGCAGGTGATAAATGTCGAATAAAAACAATCGGAAACCCGCTTGTTGAACATTGATTATAAAACATATATTTGCAATTCAGACCAAAAGAAACAGCCAAAGTAATTTATTTTTAGTTTAATAGAACTAATAAATACCTCTTAACGGCTAAGCAAACATTTAAGGCCAATATGCAAATATTAGCCAAAGATAATTATTATCTATATAATTGCCACATTTTGGTTGAAAAAAAAAGAAATTTCTAGTTAGGGGCACAATGACAATCATCGTCAGAGACTGGTTGGTAACGTCCGGTTCGCTTATTAAAGCGGGATTTAGGGAAGAGTGAATTAAGTGCCAGATTCATCCCAAAGGCAAGATTAAAGCTTTGCGAATTGTATGGCACGGGGATTTTCAGATTGGGATACTTTGGTCCAAAGTCGGACAAAGACAGCCCTACCGTACGAAAAGGAACATAGTCGGCAGATAATAGCCAATGGAATATGCCGGTTTTCAGACCAATGCCGGCACCGATAGATCCCATGCGGGCATTGAAAGCCGAGTAGCTGAGCGAGGCATTAAACCAGGGAGCAGGACGAGCATTAACTGAAGCAGTAAGCTCACTCACCACTGCACTGCTGATAAAGTGCGAATAAGACAGCAAACCAAAGCCCAGGGTATTATCCAGTATGCTATACTCAAAGCCCAAATTCAGTCTGGCCGTGGTAGCAGTGCTGTAACTATTCTTAGACCGGGTTATAGTAGACGGATCCTGCACAAGCTTTTTCAGCGAATCGGACAATACGCCATTGGCCGACATACGGTTATACAGATCCTGAAGATCGGTTATATTGACATTGCTGTAGCCCAGAGCCGAACTGCTAAAAGTTACCTCCTTTTGATAGGTGAAGTTTTGAACATGCCCCGTCCAATGAATAAAACCTAAATCAGCCAAAGCAGCCGACAGGTTAATATGTTCGTTCAGCTGATAGGCAATGCCCAAATCGATGCCGGCTCCCAGTCCCGCAGACTTTAGCCAATCGGAATTATGTTTGGGCGAAATCACACTTACCGCATCGTAGCCTTTGCTCACTTGCATATCGGCGGGACTCGATATGTTCATTGTACCAAGTTCCCTATAGGTCCACTTTCCGCTCCCGGCTACGAGCGTAATGGAGCTTTTGGCGTTCGACATATTGGCACTACCATATAAAAATTTCAGCCTCGCTCCTACTGTAAGTTTATCATTCATCTTTCGCGAAAGACCTAAAGCTGCTTCGGTATACGCGCTTACATTCGTTTTTAAAGATGAAAAATCGTACATCCCGGCGGTTGACAAATTAGTGCCATAGAGAAAAAAACGAAAAGCATCTTTGGGTACCGAAGCCATACCATCCAGTCGTTCGGACAGGATGAAACTCCAATAGTTATTTTTATGCCTGAACCCGAAACCCAGTAGATTAGTTTGAAAACCAACGTGAACAACAGCACTTGGTTTCACGAGCCTATAAAGATGATAAACATCGGCGGTGGATTGTAAGTTATTGAAAGATTGCCCGGCATAATTGGGAACAAGATCTTTGAGAGTAAGCGAATTGTTGCCTACGCTCAGTTGCGTAAACCCGATAACCGGAAGGCTGATAAAATAAGGAGTCAGGGGTTGAAAAGCCGGATTCAAACTTTGCCTTACCGGTACATTCTCCATAAAATAAAGCGTATTGACCTGCTGGGCATCTGTACCAGCAATGAAGACATCTATAAAAATAAAGAGAATGAGGAGCGGCAGAACTCGTTTCATCGATGGTTTCAGCTTGGAGAATTACAGGTTGACAATAAGGTTTAATTGAGTTTCGGAGAACACTGAAGTTGTATATCGTTTCACTTAGTTATACGAAGATAATACAATTTTATTTCAGAGAGGAGAGTCCATTGAAAGAAAAATTTATTCAAACGCTTTATCCGGAAAATTGACCAGAAATACCGTATCGCTGGCACGGGTCAGAGCTGTGTAAAGCCAGCGGTAGAAATCGCTGTTCATTTGGTCGTCGGCTATTTGTCCCGGGTCGACAAATACTTTTTTCCACTGTCCGCCCTGCGCCTTGTGGCAGGTCACGGCATAAGCAAACTTTACTTGCAGCGCATTATAATATTCGTTTTCCAGTATCTTTTTATAACGCTCCCGCTTGGTAGTTATTTCGGGATAATCTTCGGCCACAGATTCAAACAGTTTGTTGGTCATCTCATTCATCATGGCGGGCGATTCAGCCTGCAAGGCATCCAGCCATACGCGCGCATCTATTTCCCAGTTGTAGTCCAACGACCGCAGCGTAAGATCGACAAACCGGAAATCGTACATCGTATGGTATTTCCCCACCCGCACAATTTGCAAAATATCACCATTGGCAATAAAATCAATCTCCTTATAAGGTTTGTTCCAAAAATAATTGTTGCGCGTCACCATGAGCAGATCGCCGCCCGAGAGTTCATCCTCTTTCATCATCACCCGTGCCCGGATGCCATTGTTGTACATATTGGCACGTTTGTTCGAGCGGGTTACCACAATGGTATCTTCCACTCCTACTCCATCGTATGCCCGCTGAATTTCGTCAATCAGCTCCATGCCGCTCAGCTTTTTGATGTCCGGAAAATCGGCCAGATCGAAGTGCGGAAACTCCGCGGTTTGCTCGTCTACCAACTGTTGGCGTAGCAAGGTGGCATTGTGCAAAATACCACTTTCTAATGCCTGACGCACCACGTGGGTAAGCGTAAACTCATACAGCTTCAGTCCGTAGCCCAACAGTTTGTCGGCCTCCAGAGCCGGAGAGTGGGGCTGCATAACGGGCGGAAGCTGAGCCGTATCGCCCAGGAGCAATAAGCTGCAGCCGTCGCTGCTGTAGACAAACTGTACCAGGTCGTCGAGCAATCTGCCCGACCCGAAAGCCGAGTCGCTGCCCGTGTTTGAAATCATAGAAGCCTCGTCGACAATAAACAAGGTGTGCGTATGCAGGTTGTCGGCCAGCTGAAAGCGGAACTCCGACATGGATTTCTGCCTGTAAATCTTTTTGTGAATGGTAAAAGCCGGAAAACCGGAATAACCGGAGATAACCTTTGCCGCACGACCGGTAGGTGCCAGCAGCACCGTTTTTTGTTTCAGCTCATTGAGCGCGCGCACCAGCGCACTCACCACCGACGTTTTTCCCGTTCCGGCATACCCTTTCAGCAAAAAAGCTTTATCCTTATCGGTAGACATCAGAAAGACTCCAAGTTCTTCTATCAGTTTGGTTTGTTGTTCGGTTGGCTCAAACGGAAGTTGAGCCTGTATGCGGCTGGCTATGAAATTCTGTAACATACGTGCAAAGATAATTCAATAAATTTATTTCAGAATACAAAACAGGCTATTTTTTGAAAACATACATCTACAGTATTATACTGATAAACAGCCGATTGTTTTTATTCATTTATATCTTATCCTATGCTGAAATTTAGCACCGACTGAAAGCGAAAAAAAAAATCATTTAAAACCAAACAAAAAATACGATTAAATACATTGTTTCACGAAATAAAATATTTATATTTGCTCCGTAAAAAACAAATGCCGTTTTAAACACCTTATTTTTAGTCCGTAATGATCTCAGTTTTGTCCAAAAGCCCGTCTGTAGCTCGGTTGGCAGATACAGACATTCTACTCACATTCACCAAACAGCCCTGTCAAAGCAGCTTGCCGGGCTTATTTTTCCGCGTCATTTCAGGTTCTCCTTTCCTATATCTTGCTTTTTCGTTAGTTCGGAAAAGAAATAATTCTTTGTCAGCTTATAAAGCATTATTCCTGATCGGGCCGAAAACCCATTCCGGTAAAAGCATTAACGTATTCAGGCAAATCAGCTCCTGTTTGGGTAAATACCTTAACGTATCAGGGCAAACAGGTTTCCGATCATGCAAATCCGTTAACGTATTGCGGCAAACTGGTTTCAATTCATACAAATCCGTTAACGTATTGGGGCAAACGAGTTCCGGTTTACGTCAGTACGTTAACGTATTGGGGCAAGCGGGTTTCAGTTTATATCAGTACGTTAATTTATTACTTTATCCAGCCAGCCTGTTCTATCCGCCAAACACAGAAATAGTATACCTGAAATCAACGAAATAAGTCATCTGCAACCGGATGACTTGAATTAAAATAATACCAAATATTAAATTTTTCAGTTATGAAACAAATCATTTCATTTTACATGCGTGATCTTCACAACGACGAACATCACAAATTTCATTTTGACGTAAAAAAATTAGTCGATGAACAAACAGCTGCAAAGTTGAAAATCAGTCCGCTTTTTGCGAGTTACCTCTCGGCTCTGATAACGGAAGATGCAGCCATTAAGGTAGAACAGGGTAGCATTATTACCAAAACGATCACCGACATGGATGGATTTCGAGATATGCTGGAACGGGGTTTCCACCTGTTTAATGAATCGCAATCCATGCATCACGACCCTGAAGTGCGCACGGCTGCAGAACATATTTTGCGAAAACTTGATCAGTACGGTGATTTACGTGCCCTTCCTTACAACAAGGAAACCGATAATATCACCACACGTAACGCTGAACTTTTTAGCAATTATGCCGAAGATCTGAAAACAGCGCAGGCTTACGAACGACTAACAAAAATTGATGAGGTTAATAAAGAATTCGATTCTCACTTCGGCGATCGTGCCAATGAACTGGCAGCCCGCATTAGCAGCAATGTGCGTAATGCCCGCATTCAGGTTGATCCGTTTTATGAGGCTATCGTAAAACAAATAAATGCATTGGCACTCGTAGAAGGCGATGAAAACTACGCTGAGTTTATAGATAAGGTTAATTATTATATCAACTATTACAAAGCGGGTGTTGCTGCCCGAAGAGGACGCAGTGCCTCGGCTACCAACTCTGAAAATACAACTAAGTAAGGCTTTTGAATATATTGGTTTATTGGTAGAGGCGCAGCAGTGCGCCTTTGCTGTTTTTTTATTGGAAGGTTTTATGTTACCCTTTCAGGGCGCAGGTGGGTGGTTTATTATCTACCCCAAGGCGACGCGTCATTTTCATTTACCCTGGGCGGCGTCATTTCATTTACCCAAGGCGACGTCCTTTCAGGACTCTACCATTGGGCTGAGATATGGTAGGCTTTCAGCCTGAAGAGTTCATGCAGAAGATTACGAAATAAATTGTTGGAGTTTCGCCGCCAACATACCTTTGCACATCTTTGGACTGAAAGCCCGGAATAATCCAGCCCAATGGCAACGTCCCGAAGGGGCAACGCCTTGGGTGAATGAGAAAAGATATAACACGGCGCCCTGAAAGGGCAACATAAAAAATGGAAATTGTATGGGTAATAACATGCAAAATTGTTGGTAATATCCATTATCCCAAGGTGACGCATTTTCATTTACCCAAGGCGATGTCCTTTTATTTATCTTCCCAAGGCGACGTCCTTTCAGGACTCTACCATTGGGCTGAGATATGGTAGGCTTTCAGCCTGAAGAGTTCATGCAGAAGATTACGAAATAAATTATTAGGTTTTCGCCGTCAACATACCTTTGCACATCTTTGGGCTGAAAGCCCGGAATAAACCAGCCCAACGGCAACGTCCCGAAGGGGCAACGCCTTGGGTGAATGAGAACATCGATAACACAGCGCCCTGAAAGTGCAACATAAAAAATGGAAATTGTATGGGTAATTACATGCAAAATTGTTGGTAATATTACCCTAGGCGACGTTTTTTTTAATTACCCTAGGTGACGTCATTTTATTTATCTTCCCAAGGCGACGTCCTTTCAGGACTCTACCATTGGGCTGAGATATGGTAGGCTTTCAGCCTGAAGAGTTCATGCAGAAGATTACGAAATAAATTATTAGGTTTTCGCCGCCAACATACCTTTGCACATCTTTGGGCTGAAAGCCCGGAATAAACCAGCCCAATGGCAACGTCCCGAAGGGGCAACGCCTTGGGTGAATGAGAACATCGATAACACAGCGCCCTGAAAGGGCAACATAAAAAATGGAAATTGTATGGGTAATAACATGCAAAATTGTTGGTAATATCCATTATCCCAAGGTGACGCATTTTCATTTACCCAAGGCGACGTCATTTTATTTATCTACCCAAGGCGACGTCCTTTCAGGACTCTGCCATTGGGCTGAGATATGGTAGGCTTTCAGCCTGAAGATCTCATGCAGAAGATTACGAAATAAATTGTTGGAGTTTCGCCGCCAACATACCTTTGCACATCTTTGGGCTGAAAGCCCGGAATAAACCAGCCCAACGGCAACGTCCCGAAGGGGCAACGCCTTGGGTGAATGAGAACATATATAACACGGCGCCCTGAAAGGGCAACATAAAAATTGGAGGAATTATGTCACAGTCATTATCTAAATTGTACATACATGCTATTTTTCATGTAAAAAACGACGCATGTTTGATTAGGCCACAAGATGAAAAAGAATTGTATGCCTATATGGGTGGAACAATTAAACAATCCAAATCAATACCAATCATCATAAATGGAACTGAAAATCATATCCATATTCTGTGTGTAATGTCGAAAAACATAGCGTTAGCAACATTACTCGAAGATATAAAAACCAATAGCAGCAGATGGATTAAAACATTCGGACCACATTATCGGGAATTTGCCTGGCAAGGAGGTTATGCCGGATATTCTGTCAGCCAATCAAAAGTTGAGATTGTAAAGAAATACATTGAGAATCAAAAGATCCATCACCAGACACAATCATTTCAGGATGAATATATCCGGTTTCTAAACGAAAATGATGTGGATTATAATGAAGATTATTTGTGGACATAATCTATGCTGCCCTTTCAGGGCGCAGGTGGGTGGTGTTGGTATTATCCCTTGTCCCAAGGGGACGTCATTTTCATTTGCCCAAGGCGACGTCCTTTCAGGACTCTACCTTGGGCTCAGATATGGTAGGCTTTCAGCCTGAAGAGTTCATGCAGAAGATTACGAAATAAATTGTTGGAGTTTCGCCGCCAACATACCTTTGCACATCTTTGGGCTGAAAGCCCGGAATAAACCAGCCCAATGGCAACGTCCCGAAGGGGCAACGCCTTGGGTGAATGAGAAAAGATATAACACGGCGCCCTGAAAGGGCAACATAAAAAATGGAAATTGTATGGGTAATAACATGCAAAATTGTTGGTAATATCCATTATCCCAAGGTGACGCATTTTCATTTACCCAAGGCGACGTCATTTTATTTATCTATCCCAAGGCGACGTCCTTTCAGGACTCTACCTTGGGCTGAGATATGGTAGGCTTTCAGCCTGAAGAGTTCATGCAGAAGATTACGAAATAAATTATTGGGTTTTCGCCGCCAACATACCTTTGCACATCTTTGGGCTGAAAACCCGGAATAAACCAGCCCAACGGCAACGTCCCGAAGGGGCAACGCCTTGGGTGAATGAGAATGTATATAACACGGCGCCCTGAAAGGGCAACATAAAAAATGGAAATTGTATGGGTAATTACATGCAAAATTGTTGGTAATATTACCCTAGGCGACGTACTTTTGATACACACCCTTTTTTACGCAATAACCAACATTGTAGAAAATATCCTATTTTTGTATTTCCAAAAACAATAGTATCGTGAATTCGTTTAATAAGTCAAATTCATAGTAAAAGAATGAAAAAAACAACCCTAATTTGTATGACAAGTATGCTAATGGCTAGTGCAGCAGCAAATGCATCCGCCCCTCCTGTTGAAAATTTCAAGTACACGGTAGATCGGTTTGCCGATATTGAGATTTTACGTTATCGCGTTCCAGATTTCGAGACCCTGAGTTTAAAACAAAAAGAACTGGTTTATTTTCTGAATCAGGCCGCCCTCGAAGGTCATGACATTCTGTACGATCAGAACAACAAGCATAACCTGTGTATTCGTCGTACGCTCGAAGCGGTATATGTAAACTACACCGGCGATCGCAAATCCGAAGAGTTTGCACAGCTGACCACCTACCTGAAACGGGTATGGATGGGCACCGGTATTCATCATCATTATTCCGAAGATAAGTTTGTTCCCGGATTTACGGCGGCTTTCTTCAAAAAAGCAGTAAAAAGCATTGATGCAAAAAAATTACCGCTGTCGAAAGGCGAAACCGTGGATGCGCTTATTACCAAACTCACTCCTGTCATCTTCGACCCCACCGTTTATCCAAAACGAACCAATCAGGCAGCCGGTGTGGACTTGATTAAAACTTCAGCTAATAACTATTACGGCGACAATATCACTCAGGCCGAAGTGGAAGCTTTTTACGGCAAAATGAAAGATCCAAACGACAACAGACCGATTGCGTATGGTTTAAACAGTAAGCTGGTAAAAGAAAACGGTAAGTTGGTTGAGAAAACCTACAAAGCCGGAGGCATGTACGGTGCAGCTATCACCAGAATAATCGGTTGGTTGGAAAAAGCTGCTACCGTAGCCGAAAACAACAAACAAAAAGAGGTTATCAACAGTCTGATAGATTTCTACAAAACAGGAAACCTGAAAACTTACGACGAGTATTCCATTAAATGGGTACAGGATCTGGCTTCGCAGGTAGACTTTGTAAACGGATTTACCGAAAGCTATGGCGATCCGCTGGGTATGAAAGCCAGCTGGGAATCGATGGTGAACTTTAAAAACATCGAAGCTACCAAACGTACGCAGATAATCAGTGCCAATGCCCAATGGTTCGAAGACAATTCGCCCATTGATTCCAGATTCAAAAAAGAAACTGTAAAAGGTGTATCGGCCAAAGTAATTACAGCTGCCATCCTGGCCGGCGATTGTTATCCGGCAACTCCCATAGGCGTAAACCTGCCGAACTCCAACTGGATTCGTCACGAATATGGTTCTAAATCGGTAACTGTCGAAAACATTACCGAAGCCTACGATCAGGCATCGCTGGGCAACGGTTTTGCCGAAGAATTTATGTGGAGCGACGTGGAACGCAAACGTGCCAAAGAATTTGCTTCGCTCACCAATAACCTACACACCGACCTGCACGAATGTCTGGGTCATGGTTCCGGCAAATTGCTTCCGGGTGTTGATCCCGATGCTTTAAAAGCCTACGGTTCCACCATCGAAGAAGCACGTGCCGACTTATTCGGTTTGTACTATATGGGCGATCCGAAAGTTGTTGAACTGGGTTTATTGCCCGATAAAGAAGCTTACAAAGCCGAATACTATTCGTACATCATGAATGGTTTGATGACTCAGCTAACCCGTATTCAGCCCGGAAAAAACATTGAAGAAGCCCACATGCGCAACCGCCAACTGATTGCTTCCTTGGTTTTCGAAAAAGGAAAAGCCGACAAAGTAATAGAACTGGTTACGCGAAACGGCGAAACATTTGTGGTAGTAAACGATTACCTGAAACTACGCACACTGTTTGGACAACTGCTTGCCGAAATACAGCGCATCAAATCGACAGGTGACTTTGAAGGTGGGAAAAATCTGGTGGAAAGCTACGGCGTAAAAGTAGATCCAACGCTGCACGCCGAGGTACTTGACCGTTACAAAAAACTGAATCTTGCTCCATATCGCGGTTTTGTCAATCCGGTTTACCATTTGGTGAAAAATGCACAGGGTGCAATTACCGATGTCACCATTTCGTACGACGAAAATTATATTGATCAACATCTGCGTTATTCAAAAGAATTCTCTACACTACCTACATACAACTAATAACAGGTAGTTCCAAAAAGCAAAACAGGCTGACTCCATTTTAGTAGAGTCAGCCTGTTTTATTTTATATTGAAAAACCGGAGAATTACAATCTGCGGGTAACTCCCTGCGTAGGTACACTCTCGCGTTTGTACCGATTAACTGCCGTAACCACAAAAGTATAATTACCCTTGAATTTATGATCGAACTCGCGCAAATCAATGCAGTTTTCCTGTGTGCGGGTCAATATATTGGCCGGATCATTTAAATCGCCCACCTTTTTGCCTTTGAAAGCATATACAATATAATAAGCCGTTTGGCAACCGCCTTCTTCCTCTACTTCGTCCCAAAGCAAATACGCATCTTTTCCATCGCGCAGGGTTTTGAGGTTTTGAGGCTGAGCCGAAGGTTCACCCTGTATATTTCTATTTACCGGACAAATAGCCGGATACTTATAAAAGTTATTCTTCAAACTATCGTTTAAGCTCTGCTTATTCTTTACAAATGCTTTGGCACTGTAAAAAACAGCTCCATCAATCTGCGGGAAACGTTGGTTGACTCTTAATTGCCGAACCAGTTCATTGCCGTTGCGCCAGGCCGAGTTTGCTTCAGGAGAACCCAGTTGCGAATTAAAGAGTCCGATATACAAGTTTTTTCCAAAAGAGTTTTCGCTCCACCATTTAGCCAGCACTTCGTAATCGGCAACTTTTTTACCAATCTCCCAGTAAAGTTGCGGAGCCACATAATCGATGGTTCCTTCTTTCAACCATTTTAGAATGTCGGCATATAAGTCGTCGTAGTTCTGAACCCCGGCACGCGTAGCCGACCCTTTCGGATCTACATTATCGTTACGCCAAACACCAAACGGAGAGATTCCAAACTCCACCCAGGGCTTTATGCTCTTAATCGTTCTTTGTAATTCGGCAATCACCATATTCACATTGTTCCGTCGCCAATCGGCTTTCTGATTCGGGGCAAAGCCACGGGGATTACTTTTAAAAGTCATAGCATCCGGAAATTCTTCATTTCCTACACGGTATGGATAAAAATAATCATCGAAATGAACAGCATCAACATCATAACGTTCCACCACATCTTCCACCACCCGGTTCAGAAACTCGCGCGTTTCGTCCAGGCCCGGATCAAAATAATATTTACCACCATACTTGACAAACAAATCCCTGTTTTTGTAAAACAAGTGATCCTTATTCAGGATACCCAGATTATCGGAGTTCAACACCCGGTAAGGATTCATCCAGACATGCACTTCAATACAACGCTTATGAGCCTCTTCAATAATAAACTGCAACGGGTCATAATACGGATTAGGTCTGGTTCCCTGTTTACCGGTTAACCAGTTAGACCATGGCTCCAGAGCCGAAGGGTAAAAAGCATCAGCCGTGGGCCTTATTTGCAAAACAATCGCATTGATATTGTTTTTGGCAAACTCATCCAGCATGGCACGCATCTCCTCGCGCTGCGCTTTGGATGTAAGATTCCGCTGACTTGGCCAATCGATGTTAGCAACAGTAGCAATCCACACAGCACGCATTTCATGTTTAGCATGTTGCGCTGCAAGAGTGGCAATAACAAAAAAGGAAAAAATGAACAGGATTATCTTTTTATTCATACAAAATAGAGTGTGTGAACACAAAAGTAAACAAAATTCACACATGAGACAACCGGCACTGAATTTTTTCCTGAACTTTTAGCGCTGGCTGTTGTTTGAATAAGAAAAAACTGTAACTTTGTAAAATGAATATTGAAAATATACAACGTATGAATAAACAACTGACAATAGCCTTGGTTGCTCATGATAGACGTAAGGCTGATATGGTTGAATGGGCGGTGTTCAATGCCGACATGTTATCAAAGCATAAACTGATTTGCACCGGAACTACCGGACATCTGATCCAACAAGCCATGAGTGACAAAGGAGTTGAAGTAGAGATTACCTGTATGAATTCAGGACCGCTTGGTGGTGATGCCGAAATAGCAGCATTAGTTGTTCGGAAGCAAATCAATCTGGCAGTATTCTTAATTGACGACCTGAATGCCCAACCTCATGAAGCCGACATTCAAATGTTGCTTCGTCAATGCCGTGTACATAATGTACCCATTGCCTGCAACCGATACAGTGCCGACCTAATGATAACAAGTACATTGTGGGATAGTGAGGATTATACTCCAAGCGAACCCAAGTATGTAAAGTTCGATCGTTAATTGTATTCATTTTAGAGCCACCAGCACTATCGGTTTATTATCGGTGGTGCTTTTTTTGTTCGTTACACAGTGCTTGGAATGATGCATTGTTTTGCGAACTAGCAGATAAACTTGTTTCATTTGGAACATTCAATAATAATCAGTATTTTTGATAAATTTTTAGAAACTTGCTATTTAATCAATTTGGAACCCAACCTTTGAATAAATATCATTTATAGTAAGCTACTCAATTCAAAATCTATCAAAAATGAAGAATAAAAAAATAACAGTACTTATGTCAGCATTATCAGCCGCTGCTTCGGTTTTAGCCGGAAATCCGTTTTTCGAAACGTATAAAACTCCTCACCAAACCATCCCTTTCAACGAAATCAAAACCGAACATTACTTTCCGGCCTTTCAGGAAGCAATGAAACAACACAGTGCCGAAGTGGATGCCATCATCAACAACCCACAGGCGCCCACATTTGAAAATACCATTGTTGCTCTCGAAAAATCGGGTGCTCTGTTGAATAAAGTTAGCTCACCGTTTTACAATATGCTAGGCTCGGAAACTAACGACGATTTACAGGCAATAGCCGAGAAAGTTTCACCACTTGTCACCGAGCATGCCAATTCCATTCGTCTAAACGAGAAATTATTTGCGCGGATAAAAGCAGTTTATCTTCAAAAAGATAAATTGAGCCTTACACCCGAGCAACAAATGCTTTTGAAAAACACCTACGAGGAGTTTGCCAACAATGGTGCAAATCTTTCGGAAGCCGATAAAGCCATTTACCGCGAGTTATCCAAGGACATGAGCCTGCTCACACTGCAATACGGGCAAAACGTATTGAAAGAAACCAATAATTACAGTCTGCTTATAACAAACAAGGCTTTGCTAAGCGGTTTGCCCGAAGACCTTATGAGCGTATTGGCTTCAAATGCCAAAACTGCAGGCAAAGAAGGTTGGTTACTCAATTTAAAAGCCACTTGTTATGTGCCTTTTATGAAATATGCCGACAATAGGGATTTACGTCGCGAACTGTACATGGCCTATACCACCAAATGTATGTTGGGTGGTGAATTTGATAATATTGAAAATGTACGGAAAATTGCCAATACAAGATTGAAGGTGGCCAATTTACTTGGTTACAAATCGTATGCTGACTACGAACTGATCGACCGCATGGCAGAAAACAAGGACAAAGTTTATGATCTGCTGAATAAACTGCTGGCTGCATACAAACCTGCCGCAGAAAAAGAAGAAGCCGAAGTACAGGCCTATGCCGATAAGAATGGCGCTTATTTCAAGCTACAACCCTGGGACTGGTCCTATTATTCCGAAAAACTAAAAGATGAAAAGTACTCGGTAAATGATGAAATGCTGAAACCGTATTTTGAACTGGAACAGGTAAAAAAAGGAGTATTTGGTCTGGCAACACGTTTGTATGGAATTCGTTTTACAAAAAACACGAAAATTCCGGTATACAATCCCGAAGTGGATGCCTACGATGTAACTGATGCAAAAGGAAATTTTGTAGCCGTTTTATACACCGACTTTCATCCACGCGATGGAAAACGAGCAGGCGCCTGGATGAGCGATTTCAAACCTCAATGGATGGAAGGAAACACAGATAGTCGACCTCAAATTACTATTGTAATGAATTTCACGCGGCCAACCGACACCAAACCTGCTTTGCTGACTTTTGATGAAGTAAAAACCTTTCTTCATGAGTTCGGGCATTCGCTGCATGGCATGTTGACCAAGTGTACTTATCAGGCACTGTCGGGCACCAACGTTTATCGCGACTTTGTAGAACTTCCTTCGCAACTAATGGAAAACTGGGCATCGCAAAAAGATTTTTTAGATGGATTTGCCATTCATTATAAAACCGGAGAGAAAATTCCTCAGGAGTTGATTCAGAAAATCATTGACTCCGAAAATTTCAACACTGCTTACTTCTGCTTGCGCCAGTTGAGCTTTGGATACCTGGATATGGCGTGGCACACGATCGAAAAGCCATTTGAAGGCGATGTAATTGCTTATGAAAAACAAGCAATGGCTTCTACACAAATTCTACCGATGGTTCCAAACACCAGCATGAGCACCACGTTCAGTCATATTTTTGCAGGCGGATATGCAGCAGGATACTATAGCTACAAATGGGCGGAAGTACTGGATGCAGACGCGTTCTCGGTATTCGAAAAAAATGGGATTTTCGACAAAAAAACGGCTGATTCATTCCGTAAAAATATATTGGAAAAAGGAGGCACCGAACATCCGATGGTTCTTTACAAACGCTTCCGCGGCCAGGAGCCAACCATTGATGCCTTATTAAAACGAAATGGCATTACAAAATAAATTGTCTATTCTACTTCACGATAAAAAAAACATTTCAGACAACATAGTATTTAATTTCAGTATTATATGAAAAGTCATTCGTTCATCCTACTCATTATCTCAGCACTACTAAGTGCGTGCACTTCCACACCTCATTATGCCACCTTCAACGACTATCCCGTTTACGATGGTTCGGATCTGGAACTGACCTATTCTCCGCAATCCTGCAAGTTCCGTGTTTGGGCACCCACTGCTGAACAAGTGAAGATATTGCTTTATGATCATGGAAGTGAAGGGGGAGCTTATCAAACCCACGACCTGGATCGTGCTGAGAATGGAACATGGACATTGAAAATTGACGAAAACCTCAAGGGAAAGTTTTATACTTTTCAAATCAGAATAGGTGAAAAATGGTTACCGGAAACTCCGGGAATATGGGTAAAAGCTACCGGAATAAACGGAAAACGTGCAGCTATTATTGATATGGCCGAAACAAATCCGACAGGATGGGACGACGATGTTCGTCCTGCCTTAAAGAATTTCACCGATATTATGTTGTACGAAGTTCATGTACGCGATTTCTCCATTGCACCGAATTCCGGAATGAAACACAAAGGCAAATTTCTGGCTTTCACCGAGCACGGAACGAAAAATGCGGCGGGAGAAGCAACCGGAATAGACCATCTGAAAGAACTGGGAATTACCCATGTGCATTTATTACCTTCTTTCGATTTTGCCTCCATCGATGAAACCAAACTCAACCAAAACAAATACAACTGGGGATACGATCCGTTGAACTATAATGTTCCCGAAGGAAGTTATTCTACCAACCCCAAAGATCCGGCATGCCGCATCCGCGAATACAAACAAATGGTTCAGGCACTTCATCAGGCCGGAATACGCGTGGTAATGGATGTGGTTTACAATCATACAGCAGTAGGAAAGAACTCGCATTTTGATTTATTGGCACCGGGTTACTTTTACCGGATGAATGCCGACAGTTCTTGGTCAAATGCTTCGGGATGTGGAAACGAAACAGCCTCGGAACGGGCAATGATGCGTAAGTTCATCGTCGAATCAGTTGTTTACTGGGCTACTGAATATCACATTGACGGTTTCCGCTTCGATCTGATGGGTATTCATGATATAGAAACAATGAATGCCATCCGTGCTGCATTGGACAAGGTTGATAAAACCATCTTTGTTTATGGCGAAGGTTGGACAGCAGCTGCATCGCCACTGGCTGAGAGCAAACGTGCCGTAAAGAAAAATGCCAAAGAACTGGAAAACATAGCTGTGTTTAGCGACGACATTCGCGATGCATTGACAGGAAGCTGGATGCATCCTCAGATTCCGGGCTTTGTGTCGGGAACCGACAGTTTGGAAGAAAGCGTAAAATTCGGAGTGGTGGGCGCCACGAAACATGCCGATATAAACTATGCAAAGTTACTTTACTCGAAAGCTCCTTATGTAAACAATCCTAGTCAGGTGATCAATTATGTATCGTGCCACGACGACAAATGTTTGGTAGATAAATTAAATGCTTCCAGACCTCAAGGTGCCAGCGACGAAGAACTGGTTCGGTTCAACAAGCTGGCTCAAACAATTGTATTTACATCGCAGGGAGTGCCCTTTATTTATGCCGGTGAAGAATTATACCGTAACAAAAAAGGTATTCACAACACCTATCAGTCGCCCGACTCTATCAACCGGATTGACTGGAACTTTAAAACAGCACATAAGGATATATTTGAGTATTACAAAGGCCTGATTGCATTGCGCAAAGCCCACTCGGCATTCCGTATGCCAACACAACAAATGGTACAACAACATCTGAAGTTTATCGATATGAAAACTCCAAATGTGGTGGCATTTATGCTAAGCAACCATGTGAATGACGAAGTGTGGAAAGATATTTTGGTTATTTACAACGGAAACAGAAAATCGGTATCGGTTGAAATTCCGGAAGGAGAATGGAATTTGGTTTGTCACGACGGACAGATTAATCTGAGTGGTATTTCGCAGATCAATTACATAAATTTTGTTGTGCCAGCATCGTCGGCCAGCATCATGTATGCTCAATAATCCAAAAACAAATTACGGCTGGCGAGGGCCAGAACAAATCAGATCAAACAGGCTCTTTTTATGAAGAAAACTATTCTTTTGGCATTACTCACAGTGATAGCTTTAAGTATCTCGGCACAGGATATACCGGAACATATTTCGTACACCCGAATTTACGATTATCTGGACGAACTTGCCATCGATGGAGTAATTGAAATTAATTCGGTAGCAAAGCCCTATGCACGAACTTTTATTGCCAACAAGCTGCTTGAAGCACAAACCCAAAAGAATAAACTGAATAAAAGACAGCGCGACGAATTACGTTTTTTTCTGAATGAATTTGCATTGGAACTGGATAAACTGCCCAACACCAATCTGACAATAAGCCGGAATGAGCAAGTTACTTTTGCCGCCATTCAACCGGCAGTACATTATCGCGACACTTTATTCCGTGCCCGGATTACCCCTTTGTTGGGAATGAATATCATCAAAAATTCGAGCGGAACCATTACCAAACGTTGGTATGGAGCAGATTTGCAAACAATGATAGGCAAACATCTGAGTGTTTACGGTAGCTTACGCGACATTTCCATTGACGGTGCATTGCTGGCACGCCCCGGCTACCTGAATGATTATCCGGGTTATGAATACAAGGAATCAAGTTCCGGAGGCGATTTCAGCGATTCGCGCGGTGGGATAAAATATGCATGGAACTGGGGCTCCATAGGCTTGGTAAAGGACAATGTTATTTGGGGTGATAATTATCATGGTTCTAATATCCTGTCGGGACGTGCGCCGTCGTTCCCCATGCTGACTTTGCATTTAAAACCGACCAAGTGGTTCGAACTGCAATACTTCCACGGTTGGTTAGTATCCGACATCATAGACTCCACCCGTTATTATCTCGATAATCTGGGAGCTAAGCATTATCGGATGAAAAACAAATTCATCGCAGCCAACATGATGACTTTTACACCTGTTGCCAAACTGAATATCTCCATCGGTAATTCGATTATTTATGCCGAGGATAATGTGCAGCCCTCTTATTTTATTCCGATTGCATTTTATAAATCGATGGACCACAGCCTGACCAAAGGTGCAAGTATCGAAAACCAAAACTCGCAGGTCTTTCTGAATATCAGTTCGCGAAACATCAAACACCTGCACCTTTTCACATCCATCTATGCTGACGAAATAAGCTGGAACCGGTTCTCGCCGGGCAGCGACCAGCGAAACCCCATTTCGGTAAAGCTGGGAGCAAACCTGAGTAATTTCCCGTTCGAAAATCTTTCGATAGTAGGCGAATTTACCAATACAAATATTATCAACTACAAGCATTCCATTCCGGTGCTTACCTGGGCTTCCAACGGTTATAACCTGGGAAGTTATCTGGGCGATAACTCAAGGGAAATATACCTGGCTGCGCGATACAAACCTATCCGCGGACTGGACCTTAGTGTGGCCTACACCAATGCCAAACATGGAAATGAATACGAATACGTGCGCAATGGGCGTGCTATAGACAAAATAATCAGTCAGCCATCATTGGGCGATATTACCTGGAGCAATAAAACTATGGCCTTTAATGCTCAATATGAAGTATTCAATAATGCCTACGCAATAGTCAATGTGGCATACAGCAATATTCGGGGCTACGACCTAAACACAACCCCTATTGTTGGTGAAGTGCAAAAAACAGCGCAAGGCTATTTAGACATGTTTACCCCCGCTTATATGCAGGGTAAAAAAACAACGATAACTGTAGGCTTTAGTATCGGGTTTTAATCGGACAGATTATATACGAATTATTGTCGTTTAATTAGGATTCGCACACAGAATAGACGGATTAGACTAAAAAAACAGAATAGGAATTCTATTTAAAATGCATATTCTCAAAATACAATAATCAAATCAACTTTAGATATTCTGTAAAACCGGTGTATTCTGTGCGCTGACTAAAAAACATTGATATACAAATTAGAATTAATTATGCCTATTAATGAACTGTTTCGCTATCCGATTGTTTAAAAGAATAAAGATTATAGTAAAATTCCGACAAAATTATAATTTCGCAGAAACATGCATAAACCTTTAGTTATAGGAATCACCGGTGGCATTGGCAGTGGAAAATCAACACTGTCGAATTTGCTACGTGCCGAAGGTTATTCGGTTTACGATACCGATTTAGAAGCCAGAAGACTTCAAAACGAGCATTCGGCAATGAAAAAGAAAATGATAGATCTGTTTGGAAAAGAAATTTACACCGAACAGGGTCTGGATCGCCCCGCATTGGGAAAACTGGTATTTGGGAAACCGGACTTACTGACCAGGCTGAATGCCATTGTGCATCCTTTTGTTATGGCCGATTTTGAAAACTGGGTTTTAAACCGCTATCCCAAAAAGATCTTATTTATTGAGTCGGCCATTTTGTACGAGAGCGGATTCCACAAGCTCGTAGATAAAGTTATTCTTATTACTGCTTCACAGGATGTGCGGGTAGAACGTGTTGTAAAACGCGATGGTGTGACCCCCGAACAGGTTAAGACACGAATGTCGCATCAGCTGCCCGAAGAAATAAAACTGGAGCTGGCCGATTTTATAATTCACTCCGACGACAACAACCCCCTGTTTGATAAAATGAAAAAGTTGCTGGAAGAACTGATCGAAATCAGAAACAAACAAATAAGTGAGGCTGAAGCATATTGAGAGTATGCAACAGCCTCTCTTCTTTTAAGACCTTTCAGTTCTTTTATTCCCCCGGAGAAAAAAAAGTCTCTCCAAATTTTCAGAACCCTCTTTATACATCTTTTCTACTTATAAAAATTTTATAGACCAGATTAGAGTACAATTCATCCTTCTAAAAATTTTATAGAGTAGATTCAAGCATAATTCAAGCCTATAAAAATTTTATAGACTAGAATGGAGTGCCATTCTTCCTTCTAAAAATTTTATAGAGTAGAATGAAGCACAATTCAGGCTTATAAAAATTTTATAAGCCTGAACGTTAAAATATAGGTGCACAAAAAAATCCCCGCCACATAAATGTGCAGCGGGGATTCTCTATGTATTTAATTCTTATTCCGGCAATGCCACGGTAGGTTTTACAATCCGGGCTTTAATAATTTTTGTTTCCGGTTCCAGTTCCATCAAAATAGTATCACCGGGTTCCAACTCACCGGCCAACACCACGTCGGCCAATTCATCTTCCAGATATTTCTGAATAGCACGCTTCAATGGACGAGCACCAAACTGAACATCATAGCCCTTGTCTGCAATATAGTCTTTCGTTTCCGAAGTCAGTTCCAGTTTATAACCCAGCGCTGTTACACGTCCGAAGATACCTTTCAGTTCCAGATCAATAATTGACTTGATAGAATCACGACTCAGCTGATCAAACATAATCACATCGTCCACGCGGTTAAGAAACTCGGGAGCAAAGGTTCTGTTCATTGCTTTTTGAATAACGCCACGCGAGAATTCTGCATCCATAGCCGTTTCGGCAGGGGTATTGAATCCGACACCTTTACCAAAGTCCTTCAGCTGACGTGTTCCCACGTTGGAAGTCATAATGATAATCGTGTTTTTAAAATCAATGCGACGCCCCAAACTATCGGTCAAACGACCTTCGTCCATCACTTGCAGCAACAGATTGAACACATCGGGATGCGCTTTTTCAATTTCGTCGAGCAAAATGATAGAGTACGGTTTCCGACGCACTTTCTCGGTCAACTGTCCACCTTCTTCGTAACCAACGTATCCCGGAGGCGCTCCGATAAGGCGCGAAACACTGAATTTCTCCATATATTCGCTCATATCTACCCGAATCAAGGCATCCGAACTGTCGAACATAAATTCGGCCAGAATCTTTGCCAGGTGAGTTTTACCAACACCTGTAGGTCCGATAAAGATAAACGAGCCAATTGGTTTGCTCGGATCTTTCAATCCGATGCGATTACGTTGGATAGCCTTCACGATCTTATTAACCGCTTCGTCCTGACCAATCACTTTACCTTGCAACGCATCTTTCATCTGTCGGAGTTTCAATCCTTCGGCTTGTGCAATACGTTGTACCGGAATGCCCGACATCATAGCCACCACTTCGGCAACCTGTTCTTCATCCACCGTTTCGGGATGTTTCTGAGCATCTTCTTCCCACCGTTTTATAGCGTCTTCGAGCTGATACTGTACTTGTTTTTCCTGATCGCGGATAGGTCCGGCCAGTTCATATTTTTGCTCCGAAAGAACTTTCAGTTTATCTTTCTTCAGCTCTTCAATTTTCTTTTCCAGCTCCTCAATTTCTACAGGAACCGAAACCGTACCGATATGAACCCGGGAGCCGGCTTCATCCAACGCATCAATCGCTTTATCGGGGAAACAGCGATCGGTGATATAACGGTCGGTCAACCGCACACAAGCTTTAATTGCTTCGGGCGTATAGCGCACGTTGTGATGATACTCGTATTTATCCTGAATATTTTCCAAAATCTGCAAAGTTTCATCCGCTGTAGTCGGATCAACCATTACTTTCTGGAAACGACGTTCCAGTGCACCGTCTTTTTCGATACTCTGCCGGTATTCATCAAGTGTAGTAGCACCAACACATTGAATTTCGCCACGAGCCAAAGCCGGTTTCAGCATATTGGCAGCATCCAGCGAACCCGGAGCACCCCCGGCACCAACAATGGTATGAATTTCGTCGATAAACAAGATAACATCCGGATTTTTCGACAATTCATTCAAAATAGCTTTGATACGTTCTTCAAACTGTCCTCGGTATTTGGTACCCGCCACAATAGAAGCCATATCCAGCGAAACCACCCGTTTGTCGAACAGTACGCGTGATACCCTGCGTTGAATAATACGTAAAGCCAGTCCTTCCACAATGGCCGATTTACCCACACCCGGATCGCCAATCAGCACCGGATTGTTTTTCTTGCGGCGACTCAAAATCTGAGCCAGACGTTCTATTTCTTTTACACGACCCACAATCGGATCGAGTCTGTTCTCCAGAGCAGCTTTGGTAATATCTGTACCAAAGGTATCCAGAGCTGGAGTATCACTTTGCCTTGAAGCCGACGATGCACCTGTACTTTTCTTTTTCTGACGCATGTCATCCTCTTCATCCTCTTCGTCCTGAAAGCTTGCACCCATCGTAGGCACATCTTTCGGAGCTTCGATAAAGCCTTTAGCCTGCTCATAAGTCAAATGCTCGGCCAGCAAAATATCACCGGCCAGATTGTTTTTCTCTTTTAATATGGCCAATAGCAAATGCTCCGTATCAGCTGTATCGGCCGACAGCGAACGGGTCTCCAGTTCCATGATTTTTTTTATCCGTTCGGTACTTTTCAGGTTCGGAATTTCTCCACCTGTAGGTTCCAGATCGGTTCGAATCTGACTTTCGATAGTCTGCTTTACTTTCAGGATATTGACGTGCGATACATTCAATATGTCAATAGCCTTTCCGTTTCCATTACGTAAGATACCCAAAAGCAAATGCTCCGGACCGACATAATTATTTCCAAGACGCTCAGCTTCTTGCGAGCTGTATAAAAGCACATTGTGCAATTGTTCCGAATAGTTTACTGACATATATTGGGTCTCCTATGTTTTATGTTTGACAAATATAGTAATTATTGATCAATACCTGATTTAGAATTTAAAATGATTTATTCAATTTTCTCAAATCTGCTAGTCAAAAATAGTACCGACCTGCGAAATACATATTTATTCGGCAATTTTGGCAGTTTGGCAAAAAAGAAAAGATTTTTTTGAGTAGATTTGCAAGCTAAAATTTTGAATTTCATTTTAAGCAAAAACAAATATATCAAACAAATAGTTTATGACTAAGAAAATTTCTTCACTCCGCGAGTCTAAATCGGCGCGTTGGGTAGTATTAATCCTGGTATCGTTTACCATGATGTGCATGTATTATCTGACCGATGCAATGGCTCCTTTGCAACAAAACCTGCAGAGCAATCTACATTGGTCGGCAACAGATTACGGATTATTTACAAGCGGTTACGGCTGGTTCAACGTATTTTTGCTGATGTTGGTTTTCAGTGGCATGATACTCGATAAACTCGGCACACGTTTTACCGGATTTTTAGCTATCGGAATCATGCTGATTGGCGCTGGAATCAAGTATTGGGCCATATCCGGACATGTAACCGGAACTTATGCCCTGAACATAGGCTCCTGGCAGGTACTGGGCGAAACTGCAAAATCGGCGGTAGTAGCCGGCTTGGGATTTGCAGTTTTCGGTGTCGGATGCGAGATGTTTGGTATTGCTGCTAATAAAGCAGTAGTACGTTGGTTCAGAGGAAAAGAAATGGCATTGGCCATCGGACTGAACACCTCTACCGGACGTATTGGTACGGCATTGGCCATGTTTACTCCCCTACCCTTGTACAAGCTGACAAAAGATGTAAGTGCTCCGGTTTTATTGTCCATCGTATTATTGTGTATCGGTTTACTGGTATTTATATTCTTTAATGTATTAGACAAACGACTGGACCAGGAAGAATCGGACGCAGGAATTGCCAGCGACGAAGAATTCAAATTTTCGGATATTACTGATATTGCCAAAAACCGCGCTTTCTGGTATATCGCCATTCTTTGCGTATTATTCTATTCGGCTGTTTTCCCATTTATCAAATTTGCCACCAACCTGATTGTACAAAAGTTTTCGGTAACCGACACCTTTGCAGGTTACATTCCGGCTCTGTTACCATTCAGTGCACTGTTGCTTACTCCCCTTTTCGGAGGTATATCCGATAAAAAAGGAAAAGGAGCTTCTATCATGATTCTCGGTTCTATTTTGTTGGTATGCGTACATTTATTATTTGCTATCCCATCGCTCAACAGTTTCCCTATTGCCATTGGGCTGGTAGTAGTACTGGGTATTGCATTCTCGCTGGTTCCTTCGGCTATGTGGCCTGCCATTGCCAAAATTATTCCGGAAAACAAACTGGGAACAGCTTACGCCATGACCTTTTGGGTACAAAACTGGGGACTGATGTTGGTGCCGCTATTGATTGGTTCTGTATTGGACAAATACTGCGTTATAGGTAGTATAACCAAAATTGTTGATGGAAAAGAGCAACATCTGACTCAATATAATTACACCATCCCCATGCTGATTTTCGCGTGCTTTGGTGTAGTAGCTATTCTTTTTGCCTTCTTGCTGAAAGCCGAAGACAAGAAAAAAGGGTACGGGCTGGAAAAACCCAATGTGGTTGAATAAAACAGACAGTTACCAAAACAAACAGAAAGAGATGCAAGTTATTTGCATCTCTTTTTTTATAGATCGTATAATAAATGTAGCAAAAAATAATTTTTATAAAATAACTTTTATATCCTGACGTTGTTATAAAATATGAACTTAAATTCTAAAACCTGTCGCTTTATGAGCTAATTCAAACTGAAAGCAGACAGAAATTCCGGCTAATTGTTTCAATTCAGAACAGGACCTTAAATCAACGATGAAATATGAGAACTATGAAAAAAATCTCTTTTTTAGTACTACTCTTTTCGTTCATGAATTGTTATTCACAAACCGATTCGGTTGATGTTTTGAGAAACTATCATAAAACAAAGAACTATCAGAGTTCTAAGAAACTGAATAATATAAAACTAATTGGTATTTACACAACTTCAATTCTATTAAACGCAATTGGAGATGGTCTTAATGATAGCAAACGTAAAACAGTCGGTCATTTTTTTAATGGTTTATCCATTGGAGTACTTGTTTCGTCGCCGTTTTTATTAGACTATGATAAAAAAAAATGGTATTGGTATTTGGCAACCTATACTTCCTTGAGAATTGGTTTATTTGACATAGCCTACAATTCAACACGCGGCTTACCATTCGATTATTCCGGAATAACTTCTCCTTCCGACCGCTCCTACAATGCCATGCATATCAATCCTACGATTCCCAGAACTGTAACTTTTGCCTTAGGTATTTATATTCCTATAACTAAGCTGTAAAATACAGACACCTCAATAAGTAAATTAGCGAACACAGTCCGGTTTCCGGTGTCGAAACAGCTACCACATTCTCAATGTTTCGTGGATACTAAAAAAGGAGGATACCAGTAGTTTACCATCAGTAATTTCGGCACATCATTGTTTGGTCAACCAATTTAAATTACCTTTGCAGCCAAATAAAACGAGCAGTTTAAATAAAAACTGAATGAAATGGCAGAATTAAAATTCAAAGAAATAAATGAGGGATTTAGTCCCAAAGAGGCTATTGATGAGGCAAAACGATGCCTGAATTGTAAAAAGCCGCTGTGCGTTACCGGATGTCCCATTGAGCATAACATCCCCGGTTTTCTGTTTGAGCTTTCAACCGGAAACGTGGGCAATGCCATGCAGATTATCAGCGAAAAAAGTAACCTGCCTGCCATTTGCGGCAGAGTATGTCCGCACGAAAAACAATGCGAAGGTCATTGTATTCTCAATAAAAAAGACAACCCCATCCGGGTAGGCAAACTGGAACGCTTCATTGCCGATTTTGACAGCGAAATGGGATTGATTCACGAAAAGCTGACACCTAAAACCCGCGGGAAAGTAGCCATCATCGGATCGGGACCTGCCGGCCTCACGGTGGCAGGCGATTTGGCGCGCGAAGGATTCAACGTGGTAATATACGAAAGCGAACAGGAACTGGGTGGCGTGTTGATGTTTGGTATTCCCCACTACCGCTTACCCAAAGATATTGTAAAACGCGAAATAGATAAAATAGCCGGATTGGGAGTCACTTTTATTACCAACTGCATGATAGGCAAAGATCTTACGGTGGACGACATGTTTGCCCGGGGATTTGACGCTGTGTTTATCGGTACCGGAACTGCCGTGCCCAAATCGCTCGAAATACCCGGTTCGGATTTGATCGGCGTGATTCAATCTTCGTATTTTCTGCGAACAGTGAGTTTATACAACAATAAGAGTTTAGGCAAAAGAGAAGTTCCCGTAAAAACAGGCGACAAGGTAGGTATTATCGGTGCCGGAAATGTGGCTATGGATGCGGCACGAACTGCCCTACGAATAGGTGCAAAAAGCGTAACCGTTTTTTACCACAAAACAGAACAGGACATTTCGGCATTGCAAACGGAATACAACGAGGCAGTGGAAGAAGGCGTAAAATTCTCGTGGAAAACTTCGCTCACCGAACTGAAAGGCGAAAAAAACAAACTCAAAGGAGCAACGATCTCTGTAGACGGAGAACAAAGTGATATAGAACTGGATGTATTATTACTCGCCATCGGTTCGCGCCCGGCTAACCGGATTGTTTCTACCACCGAAGGCATTGACGTGAGCGACACCGGATATGTCGTTACCAAAGAAAGACCGTATGGAATGACTACCCGCAAAGGAGTTTTTGCCGGAGGCGACGTGGTGCATATGCCACAAACCGTAGTACTGGCCATGCGCGAAGCTAAAAACGTGGCCAAAGGTATTTTGCAATATGTGGATGCGAAGAAACTGTTGGAGGAATAAATGAGAAATGAGGAATGAGGAGTGGTTAATGATAAGTGATAAGTGATAAGTGAGGAATGATGAATGATAAATGATGAATGATAAATGGTAAATGATGAGTGATAACTGATCAACTAAGTGCGTACCATAAATTCGTTTGTATTAAAAATCTATGTATTAACTGCCCCCAACCCCCTAAAGGGGGCTACCGAAGTGCGACATGTGCAAAAAAAATCAACATTTTCACTCGGCAAAAGTCCCCTTTAGGGGATATAGGGGCGGATCAAAATAATATAAACTAATTTCAAGCATGCACTTATCAACTATCAACCATCAACTGTCAACTTTCAACTTTCAACTTTCAACCATCAACTATCAACTATCAACTATCAACTGTCAACCATCAACTATCAACTATCAACTGTCAACTAACAACTATCAACTGTCAACTATCAACTGTCAACTGTCAACTATAATTTTACCTATCCAAAAAAAAGATGTATTTTAGCAGTCGAATAGAACGAAGAATATCAAACTATTAAATAATATGGATAACAATACATTACTTACGGAAGTAATAGCCAAAGCACAAACATGGCTTGATGGCAACTACAACGAAGAAACGAAAAACGAAGTGCGTCGCTTATTGGAAGCTGATGACAAAACCGATCTGATCGAATCTTTTTATCGCGATTTGGAATTTGGAACCGGTGGATTGCGCGGCATCATGGGTGCCGGAACCAACCGCATGAATATTTACACGGTAGGTGCTGCCACACAGGGATTGAGCAACTACCTGAAAGCACAGTTTCCCGATGTACCGCAAATAAGCGTGGTAATTGGTCACGACTGCCGCAACAACAGCCGCCTTTTCTCTGAGATTTCGGCTAATATTTTTTCTGCCAACGGCATTAAGGTATATCTCTTCGAAGACCTCCGTCCTACCCCCGAAGCTTCGTTTGCCATCCGTCATTTAGGTTGCCAGAGTGGTATTATTCTTACCGCTTCGCACAATCCGAAAGAATACAACGGTTATAAGGCTTACTGGAACGATGGTGCACAAATGGTGGCTCCACACGATGTAAACGTAATTACCGAAGTAAATAAAATAGCCAGTGTCGACGATATTAAATTCGAAGGAAATCCGGCACTGATTGAAATTATCGGCGAAGAAATTGACAAAGCATTTATTGCTAACATCAAAAAACTATCACTTTCGCCCGACTCTATCAAACGCAACAGCGATTTGAAAATTGTTTACACCCCGATACACGGAACCGGTGTGAAATTGATTCCACGCGCACTGAAAGAATACGGTTTTACCAATATCATTGCCGTACCTGAGCAAAACGTGGTGAGCGGAAACTTCCCTACCGTTGTTTCGCCAAACCCCGAAGAACCTGCTGCACTGGATATGGCGGTGAAAAAAGCCATTGAAACCGATGCTGACATTGTGATGGCTTCGGATCCCGATGCCGACCGCCTGGGAGTAGCTGTAAAAAATGACAAAGGCGAATGGATTCTGGTAAACGGAAACCAAACCGCCCTGATCTTTATCTACTACCTTATCCGTCGTTGGAAAGAGCTGGGCAAGCTCAACGGCAATCAATATATTGTAAAAACCATTGTTACCACCGAAATTATCAAACAAATAGCCGAACGCAACAGCGTGGAAATGTTCGATTGTTTCACCGGATTTAAATGGATTGCTGCTGTGATTCGCGAAAACGAAGGTAAAAAAGAATACATCGGCGGTGGCGAAGAAAGCTACGGCTTTTTACCCGAAGATTTTGCCCGCGACAAAGATGCCGTTTCATCCTGCACCGTGATGGCAGAAATAGCAGCCTGGGCGAAAGACAATGGCAAAACCTTGTTCGAGTTGCTACAAGATATTTATGTAGAATACGGTTATGGCAAAGAAAAAGGAATCTCGGTAGTACGCAAAGGAAAATCGGGAGCCGAAGAAATTGCACAAATGATGCGCGATTTCCGCAGCAATCCTCCCAAAGAAATTGCCGGATCGAAAGTAAAAGCCATAAAAGACTACGATTCACTGAAAATGACCGATATCGACAGCGGAAAAGTGACTGATCTGCTTATGCCTGCCACATCCAATGTGTTGCAATACTTCACCGAAGACGGAACCAAAATCTCTGTTCGTCCTTCGGGAACCGAACCTAAGATTAAGTTCTACGTAGAAGTACGTGGCACCATGAACACCCGTGCCGACTACGATGCTGCCGATGCTGCTGCCAATAAAAAGATTGAAGCTGTACGCGCATCGCTGGGAGTGTAAATTAATTGTCAATGATAAATTATAAATGAGAGTTATGAATGATGTACGATGAGTTATGAATGATGAGTTATGAATTATGAATGATAAATGATGAACATCTGATCATTAATCATTAACCATTTATCATTGGCCATTGATCATTAACCATAAAAAAAAGGTTCCTACTACAAATTGTAGTGGGAACCTTTTTTTTAGCGCTTTATGCGAATCAATAATTGAAAATCACCAAAGCTCCGGAGGAGCGTACCGTTTGTAGCACTACGCAAATACAAATATAATTAGCTCCGGAGGAGCGACCTCTACTATAATACCGGCTTCTGAAAAAAACAAAACCGGAAAAAACAGGACGATCCGCCGGAGCTTAACTTTGCTTTCCACGCAGTCTCTATAAACAGTATGCTCCGCTGAAGCAATACGATCTTAAATGTCAATATAAAATACAGTCTTCATATATAACCAAAACTCCTACCTATCGTTATTATCATCGCATTAATAGCTAAACAGTCTCTAACACAATCACCAAAGCTCAGGAGGAGCGTACCAAAATACATCTTATTGGCCCACACTACTTGTAGGACAGTCTCCAATAATTCAAAAATGGTATGGACTTTTGCCGCAACAGTGTGGACTTTTACTCCAACAGTACGGACTTTTGCCGCAACAGTATGGACTTTTACTCCAACAGTATGGACTTTTACTCCAACAGTGTGGACTTTTGCTTCAACAGTATGGACTTTTACTTCAACAGTGTGGACTTTTACTTCAACAGTATGGACTTTTACTTCAACAGTATGGACTTTTACTTCAACAGTATGGACTTTTAGAGTAAAAGTCCACACTGTTTTTCTAAAAGTCCTTACCATTTTCTTTAAAGTGTTATTTTTTAAGACTAAAAACAGCAAAAAATAGTGTTTCGGTAAGACCATACAGCTTCTCCTTCCTTAACAACAAACGGGAAATTCGTTTCAATTATCGGGTCCGGATTTAGCAGAAGTTTTGCATCATAAACCCCGCCAAAAGCACTCTCGAAACCAAACCGGCAATTAATAACAAAAAAGGTTGTTAATGTAATAATTTGTTTTTATCTTTGGAGCGAAATTAATTAAAAAGAAACATCGAAAACTTATATAAAGTGGAAATATGTGCAACCCGATTGCACATATCCTACTAAATTCGGAGAGTATGTGTAACTCTATTGAACATATATGGGTGTTGGGGCAAGGCCAAAAATAAAAACTCGATTTATGTTGCAACAAAGATTTGACAAACATTTTTACTACGACACTGAAATACTTAAGAATGTTTCGAGTGAATATTTTGACGAATTGCTTGATAGACTCAAAAAGCATGAGGACTACAATAATTTAAAAGACAAATTTGACTTTAACGAAAAGGACAAGACTATAGTTTACATTATAGATAAAATCCCTCTTGATGAGATTAGAGACCTGTCTGAAGAAGAGATGTTCTTTTATCCATTGTGTAACAAAGACGAAATAAAGAGAATATTTAATCCTCAAACGGCAAATGACTATTTATTAAAATTACGAGCAGAAAATATCGCGGATGACATTAGACTTCATAGATTGTATGTTACTATTAGAAAAAAACATGAAAACTGGAATTTCTCAAAATATATTGACTCAACATTGTTTGATGATTATCTAAGTCGTATTTATAAAAAGATAAAGAACCAATGTAATGATATTCCACACGGTATAGTACATTTGACAGAGCCAAATGGTTTTTGCGAAAAAACACCTTATGGTAATATAATTGTAATTTCAGAAGCGCTTAAGTTTTTTTTATATTACATGAATCTCTTTGCGTTAGGAAGACAATTAGGAATAGATGAATCCGATGTAGATGCAGCATTTTGGATTGCAATTAGAATTTTATTAGGATTCGAATCATTAGATTTTGAAATAGACTCAAGAGGCGAAATCCCTGAGGATATTGATAGAATTATAAAAAATTCAACTGAATGGCAATTAAGATTTATTATTGGTCACGAGTATGCACACCACTCACTGGGGCATTTAGACAATGGATTATTAAAAAGAATTGAAATTAATAGCAACCCTGCTTTAGAAAATTCTATTACATATTACAGCCATGAACATCATCTTGAATATGAAGCTGATTTTCATTCAATTAAATCTGCAAAAAATAAGGAATTTCGCAATAACCTTGCAATTGGTGCATTTTATTTCTTTCACTTCTTAGACTTATTTGAAACAGTCAAATCAAACTTATATCCAAAGTCTAGTTTCCAAATTGACTCGCACCCAAGTGCATTAAACCGTTTATGGAAGCTGAAAGAATCATTAAACGATGAAGTTGGAATTAAAAAAAAGGATTTGATTGAATATTTAGATTCATTTAATGCATTTAAAGAAGATATTATCAATAATATATTACCATTTCATGTAGATAAAATTGAAACTTATAGTTCTCTATATCTTCCAAATTATAAAACCAAAATTCTGTATGACAGATTAGATTTCTAACAATAATGATTAAATGCCCAGCAGCTAACACACGCCTATGTTCATTGGCTGGCTGATCCCGATAAGTCGGGACAAGCTGTGCATTTCGCAGGTTTTGCTCCCGCAAACCGCCAAATGCCCATAGCCTCGGTCGTTAGGTGGCATTTAAAAAAAAAGAAAAAAACATTTATGAAATTATCAATTAGACACAAAATATTATATCTGACCAAATACTCGAACTTTAAAATAACTGCTAATCCTATTGTAAAAACTATTCTTCAAAAATTTATATTAGATTTCTTTAAAGGTGAAAGATTTAAGATAATTGAAGGTGTTTTGATAAATATAATTGTAACTAGACAATTCGAAGACACATTTAACTCATTAAGAGGTAGTGAAAAGGAAGTTCCACATGGAGAACTTGACTATAAAGCGATTTTGATTCTTCCAAATGACTCAAAATCAAACAAGTTTAATATTCTAATTAGAGAAGATATATTTACTATTGATTTAGAGTATTATAGTACTTTAATTCATGAATTTACTCACATTATGGATTATACAGAATTCTTTAAAAGGTATGGAAATCTTTATATACAAAACAACGATATTAAAATTTCAAATTACTATTATGAATTCTATTTATGGACTGAGTTTAATGCGAAAAGAAATGGAATAGAAAATCTAATGAAAATCTATTCAATTTTGAGAAAAGAAATAGATTTAAAAGGAACAGCTGACAATCTTATTAGTGATTTGAAGGTTGAAAAGCGAGAATTAAATAGACATTATGAATTAATGCACTTTTTAGCACGAATCTCTGTATTTGAAAAAAGAAAAAAACTTACTAAAGAGGAATTCCCAATTGACTTTATCGTAGAAAATGTAAATTCTCGTTCTCGTGAGCTATTTGAAAAACTTAAATCGATTAAATCATTTGACGATTTTGACTCTAATAAAAATGAAATTAGGCAATTACTAGATCTAAAGAAACAAGAGAATTACTATTGCTAAAAAAAGAATATGGAATCATTTAATCGTTATCGCTATTTGTGAGACAATATTTTTACTAATTGGAAGAATCTTATAAGCTTATGACACCATTATTTAAAGACCAAGCAGAAGTTCAAGAATTATTGAAACGTGCTGACAACAAGGAACTGACTAAAAGTTTAATTTCGAAGTTCGAAAAACTGAAAGAAAACAGAAATCCATTTTATTTGAATCTCGAAGAACTAGAAGATATTCTACAGTGGAAACTTCGAGGACAATATGGTCGACAACAGAAAAAAAGGGAAATGAATAATGACTTAAATGTAATAACTATTACTAAAGCAGCATTTGCAATCTCTCATTTAGACAGAGACATAGAGACAACTTTACGATTAAAAATACTTTCAACTTTAACTGGAGTGGAAATACCTGTGGCGTCAGCCATATTGACTCTTTGTTATCCAAATCTATATTCAGTAATTGACTTTAGAAACTGGAGACAGATTTATAAAACAGAAAGACAAAAGAATATATTGACTACTTGAAAATTATCAAACAATGGGCGAATGAATTTGACGTTACACCTCAGGAAATTGACATTGCAATCTGGCAAAAAGACATTGAAATGAAACTCTACTGAAAACAAAAAATGACCGCCTAACACACGCTCTTATGGTCACAGGCTGGCTGACGTGCATTTAGCAGGTTTTGCTCCCGCATTCACTTTGTCGTTCCACGACAGCGAATGCTCCCGCAAATGGAACATTCCGTACAACGGATACCGCCAAATGCCCATAGCCTCGGGCGGTATAGCCAATTATAAAAAAAGAAAGATGAAACTGTCACTAACAACTCTTATTTTGATTGCAATGTCCATTATGAATGTTCATGCAGTAACGAAAACAATTACAACTAAAGACTTCATTGTACAATACGAAGAATGCACAGAAAAATATGCGAAAGCGAGTCTAAAAATCCTTGATGTTGTGAAAACTAATGCGGCAAAGATGCGGTTTTATTTTCCACAAAAAGTAGAACTTCATATAATCAAGTCTAACAAAAACATGTTATATGTCAGAGGAGACATTCCAAACTTAATAACATGGGAATTTAAGTCAATGAATGATTTTCTGGCTCCTCAGAAAAGTGGATATAATAACGTATATGGACTTTGTCATGAAATGGGACATTTATGTATGGATAATATAATAACTAATTGCAATTGGACTACCAAAGATTATCATGAAGGCTGGGCTAATTACTTTGGAAGCTTAATGGTAGAAAATGTTTACAAAGACTTAGGATTAAAAATTTGGCCCGACCAACACGATTATCATAAATTAAGAGGTTTGCAGGCTTTCTTGAAAAATATAAAAGCCAATACAATTACAAAAGAAAAAGACTTTTATTACTGCTCATTATTTTGGTATAATCTTAGCTCTCAAATTGGGAAAAATAATATTAGTAATTTCTTTTATACCGTCAAAATAAGTGATATAAACATTACGAACAGTGATATTAAATTTTTATCTCTGCTAAACCAATATAAATTGAACTCTAATTTTATCGAGAACTTCAAGAAAAATAAGGATTGCTTAATAGTCACAAAAAAAATATAACTGGCTATAAAACATACCTATGTTCATTGGCTATCTGATCCCTATAGGTCGGGACAAGCTGTGCATTAAGGCTTTGCTCCCGCGCGATTTCATCGCGTGGAAAACCAGTAGTAGTAACGGGGAATGCTTCTAGTTTATTGATATATTATAGTTTTGGATTCGATAAAATTAAAGAAGTATAGTATGACCACACGAAAGGATTTGTGAGCTAACAAGGGCTAAACCGTCACAAACTATATAAAAGAGAAGTACAGGTAGCAGATTGCACTAGCAAGTGAATTTACGACAACATTTTAAAGATCAAAGAATATGAATAAGACAATCCGGTATTTTCCTTTTGTTTCACTGATATTAACCGCAATGGCAGCAGGTGATAAGTTTTTATCGCTTTCTTATTGTATCAAGATGGGGTCGTCCTTGTTGTTACTTATTATTGCTGTTTTTAGTTTTGCACTTTTCTTGCGAAAGAAATTAAAGACTAAATCAAGTATCAGATAGTAGAAACTACTCACTAAACGAATAAAAAAATAACAACTATATAACTAAAATATGAATAGATTCGCACTACTTCCCATTTTTCTATTACTGGTATGTACCACAAAGGCTCAGGATAGAATTATCAGTACTAATCATGATACGATTCTTTGTAAAATAGTATCAATAAACAATGAACATATCAGATACGAACTAACCAACAAAGATGGTTCTGTTACCGGTAAGTTTATGAATCTGTCGCAGGTAATGGAATATACCCGTTCTGTTCGACAGGCAAAGAATTCGAAACCGGGTAAGCCTAAATTATCCAAACCGGTAAGCATTTTTGAAAACAAGTGGTGTTTGGGTTTAAGCATTGGTGGATCGACCATGCCAAGCTACTTTGATAATTCGTCTGATGCACTATCCGACTCATACAAAAAGCTAAAAAACGGATTTCATATCAATGCAGGCGCTCATTATATGCTAAACAATTCGTGGGGTATAGGAGCTGAATATTCGTTTTTCAATTCGAGTTCTAGTGGTGATATGCAAACTCAATACTCCCCGACAGAATTTATAACAATATCGGAGAAAACCCGACAATATATTAATTACCTGGGACCCTCGGTTCTGTTTGTACAAGAGCTGGATGCCCGACGAAAATTTACGTTGAATGAATCTCTCTCGGCAGGGGCTTTATTTATCCGGTTGGAAGATCAAAACACATACCCCAACGTTGATAACACCGGTTACACTGACGTTTCAAACAATACCTTACTAACGGGCAACGCGCTGGCAGCTAAACTTGGAATTTCGGCCGAATACAAGTTATGTAGTAAAGTATCCGTTGGCTTAGGTGGTGATTTTATATGGTGCTCATTAAAAAAAGCGAGTTATGAAGCGAAAAGCCCAAATAATAGTTCATCCGTAACTAATCAGAAATTGACCAATGCTTTGAACTTATCCCGTATTGATTATTCTTTTGTTTTGCGTTATCACTTTTAATTTAACCTCTATCAAATTTATTTATGCGACATATCTTTAAAAACACGATACTGTTTACATTACTCGGTCTGCTGACAGCTTGCAGCAACGATTTTCTGAGTGAAAATCTGATTTCGGGAACTTCACCCG
>Ga0302208_10000110_pt1 | contig 43182 bp, 36 predicted proteins | sample II_Fen_E2_3_FD_194577 | JGI IMG/M metagenome (GOLD analysis project Ga0302208, IMG submission 194577) | Peat permafrost microbial communities from Stordalen Mire near Abisko, Sweden - II_Fen_E2_3 | ecosystem: Environmental > Terrestrial > Soil > Wetlands > Permafrost | place: Sweden: Abisko...
TCCGAAACCCAAAGTTTTGTTGTAATGAAAAGTTCTTCTCTAGCTACTCCACTTTTTTTGATAGCTTTACCAACGGCTTCTTCATTTCCATAAGCCTGGGCCGTATCAATTAACTGGTATCCTGCATTTATTGCTTCAAAAACACTCGTTTCACATTCATTGGGATCGGTTACCTGATAAACGCCAAATCCTAAAATGGGCATTTCGACGCCATTATTCAATATTACATTTTCCATATTAATTATTTTTTATGAGCTGCCTGACAATAGACAGCTTCATTATTCCTTTTTCAATGAAGCCATATCAATTACGAAACGATATTTTACATCGCCTTTTTCCAATCGTTCAAAAGCTTCATTAACCTGCTGGATATTTATTAATTCAATATCAGCCGTGATATTGTATTCAGCGCAGAAATCAAGCATATCCTGAGTTTCAGCAATTCCACCTATATTTGAACCGGAAAAGCTGTGACGTCCGGAAACAAGACTGAAAGCATTTACTTCGAGTGATTCGGGTGGCAACCCTACCAATACCACGCTACCATCAGGTCTCAGCAGGTTAAGATACATATTCACATCATGTTTAGCCGAAACAGTATCAATAATAATGTCCATTTTTCTGAAATAGCTCTTCATCTGTTCTGTATCTTTTGACAATACGGCTGCATCAGCTCCCAGACGTTTGGCATCTTCCACTTTTGATGGTGAAGTTGTAAATACAACCACTTCAGCACCCATTGCTTTTGCCATTTTAATGGCCAGGTGCCCTAAACCGCCAATACCCAAAATTCCGACTCTCTTACCGGGACCTGCCTGCCAGTGGACTAAAGGAGAATACACCGTAATCCCGGCACACAAAAGTGGAGCAGCACCAGCCAAATCAAGTGTTTCGGGTACATGCAACACGTATTTTTCATCGCAGACATACGTTTCGGAAAAGCCACCAAGCGTAGCTCCACCTAAATACTTATCCGGACTATTGAAGGAAAAGGTAACTCCTGTATCGCAAAACTGTTCTAAACCCTCTTCACAGTATTCACATTTCCCGCACGAATCTACAATGCAACCCACTCCGGAAAGATCACCTACTTTAAATTTGGTTACGTGTGCTCCAACTGCTGTGACACGACCGACAATTTCATGACCGGGTACTATTGGCCACATGGTGTGACCAAAATCATTTTTTATCTGGTGCAAATCGGAGTGGCAAATGCCACAAAAGAGAATTTCCATTTCTACATCATGATGCTGAAGTTCTCTTCTTTTAATGTCCATGGCGTGAAGTGGATTATCAACACTTTCTTTACCAAATGCTTTTACAATTTTTGTTTCCATAAGTATCTAATTTTGTTTTTTTTCTACTGATGTATTCTTCTTGGAATTCGTTGATGCAAAAGTAAAACAAAAGCCGCAGGGAATGGTTTTTCCTACGGCTCAAACATTTTTGCTGATTGGCTCAATTATCAGGTACTGGGCGCATAGCCGAACTGTTTTTTGAAAGCAGACGAAAAATGGGATAGATTCTTGAACCCTACCTCAAGGTATACATCTGAAACCCTTTTGTTCTCGTTCTGTATTATGTCGCGGGCAACCTTTAGTCTCTTTTCAATCAGCCATTTTTGAGGAGATAAAAGACTTATTTTTTTGAAGTCACGCTTGAAAGAAGCCAAACTGCGCCCTGTAAAACCGGCTATCTCTTCTACTGAAAGGTCGAACATATAATTCTCCTCCATATAATCGAGAATATCTATTTTCCACGGCTCTGTAAAGTCAAACAGAGCCGGATAAAAACGTTTATCGATATGGAGCAACGTGTAAACTCCCGCCTGCAATTTCAGTTGCATCAGCTCCTTTGCAGGCTCTTTATCCGTATCGAAATAAGGTTTCATGGATTGAAACAGACTTTCAACGTCAGGCGAACCTGGCAGTGTAATCACACTCTGTTTATATTTTTCGGCTTCTAACGGCAGCACATTCTTATCAATTGTTTGATAGAAATCTCTTAGAAAATTACGCTTGAAGTGCATGAAAATAGCCTGGAATTGTTCCACTCCCCGGGGTTGCTTTGTCAGTTTGACACGATTATCCTTGCGAAGAAATACACATTCCCCTTTGCGAACTACTGTTTTTATATTTCCTTCCTCCAGTATTAATTCACCTGAATAAACATATACAAGCATATGATCTTTAATCATTTGCACACAACTTATTTCATTATTGAAATAATAGCTGAAAAAAATATCGTAATAGTTGAATCTCAAGGATTCGGAACGTTCCAATACCATATAGTTTTTAATTATTTGATGATCTTTAATTTCTTCAACCAGTCCTCTATTCTGTCATCCGAATTATGCGCAACGCTACCACGAATAGCTAAACCTTCCAGTATCGTTGACTTTGAGCATAGCTTTTTCAGGTCAGTGACACTACGTCCAAATTCGCTTCCTTCGTGAGTACAAAAAGGAATAATAGTTTTTCCGGAAAAATCATATTGAGATAGAAACACTTTCACAGCTTGAGGATAAGTCCCCCACCAATTGGGATAGCCAATAAAAATCACATCATACTGTTTGATATTCTTTAATCTGCTTTTAAGTTCCGGTCGATAATCTGCTTTAAGTTCCCGTTTAGCCTGATCAACTACGGTATTGTAGTCGGTTGAGTAAGATTTTACGGTTTGAATTTCGAAGGACTCCCCATCCACCTTCTTACAAATATCATAGGCAACCGCTCTCGTGTTACCACTATGAGAGAAATATGCCACCAGAATTTTCTTACCACTTGTTTGGGCATGCAATTGAGTACCTGACATTAGCGCAATTGCTAATATCAGTAGGATTAGTTTTGTTTTCATCTTATTCAGGTATTACTTCGTTTATACAATTTATAGCATTTAAGGTACGAGGATATCCAATATAAGGCAATAGTTGAGTGGCTACGCTTAGTAAGGTTTCCTTATTATTTCCTACATTTACATTTCCCTGAATATGTCCTTTTACTTGCGATTCTGTTCCACCCATACTGATAAGCATCGAAAAAGTCAACAACTCACGGGTTTTCATATCCAGGCCGGTTCGGGTATAATAATCACCAAAGCAATTGCCAGCCAAATAATCCTGAATGTGTTTTTGATTGTCAGGAGCATTTACACGCGCCTGTGCTATCCGATCTCCGAAAGTCGATTTCATCAAAGCCAGACCTTTTTCTCTGCGATTGTCAGGTGTGGTGGTCGATTGTCCTTTCAATGGAAGGGCAATTCCCCTTTCCTTCAGTATTTCGTTGGCAGCATAAATAAAATCTATCACCTTGGCCACTCCAACATAAGCAACCGATTGATACAGGATTTCCTTGATCTCAACAGGTGTAACCCCCACATTAAGAGCTCCGTTTACATACATTTTATATTCCGTAAGTGCACCCTGAGCAATAGTGGAACCCATAATCATCATCGTCCGTGTTTTAGTGTCTATGTTGCCATAACGAATAACCTCGTCGAAAGCCCAATTGTCAAATACTTCGATCAGTTCAGGATCAGTTTTAGCTGCTTTTGAGTCATAACCGGGCCATAATTCCTCATGATTTTTAATGGCTGTTTTAGTCAGGTTAATATCCTTAGTATCTGAAGCGGATGCAGTTGCTTTTAAATACTGCACGTCATCCACAGGCTCTAACCAGGTGTTTTTGCTGACTTGAGGATTTGTTTCAATTGCCAAATGTGAAAACCAACTATCAGGAGCAGCTCCATGCCAGTGAACCACATTAGCAGGAATTTCAACCACATCGCCCGGTAAAAGCAAACGTGCCGGTTCTCCTTTAGCCTGATAATATCCTTTTCCACCTACCGCAACAAGGATTTGACCACCTGTATGGCTATGCCAGTTATTCCGACAGCCCGGTTCAAAGGTTACGTTAGATATAGGACAATTTAAATCTTTGTTTTTAGTCAACGGAGCCAAATATGCTTGTCCGATAAAGTATTTAGAATACATTTCGGGAAGTTTGTCTCCCACTGGAAAGTTACTTATTTCAGGAATTTCTTTGTTCATATCTTGTGCATTTAATTGATTATTTTGGCTGAAGAATAAAATTGTTGCAACCATTAAAATTATGAATAAGTTTTTCATTTTCGTTTCATAGTTACTATGAGTTACTTCAAAGTACTCATATCAATCACATATCTATATCGCACTTCTCCAGCCAAGACTTTCTGATAGGCTTCGTCTATCTTATCAGCAGATATGATTTCAACTTTAGGATAAATGTTATGCGAAACGGAATAGTCCAGCATTTCTTGCGTTTCACGAATACCGCCAATTTGTGTACCATATAACTTACGGCGACCTGCCATAACTAAATTGGTAACGTCAATACTTGGACTATTTGAGAATGCAGGTAGCCCTATTACCACCATATCGCCATCAACCTTCAGCATTTTCAAATACATGGACAGATCATATTTAGCAGGTATTGTGCTTAAGATGACACGATAAGTATTGTCCAATCCTTTCAGTTCATCAGGATTTTTTACGTTTACATATTTTACTGCACCCATAGCTAAAGCATCCTGACGTTTGTCCTCTGTAATGTCGAATACGGTAACTTTTGCACCAAGTGCAACGGCATATTGTACCGCCATATACCCTAACCCGCCAAAGCCTGCAATAGCTATCGTATCTCCCTTTTTCATATGGGTGAAGTGAATGGGCGAATAAGTAGTAATACCTGCACAAAGCAACGGTGCAACTTTCTTCAAATCGGCATTCTTAGGTATCTTAATGGCAAAGTTTTCAGATAACACGATGTTGTTGGAGTAGCCTCCCTGAGTAATTTCGTTATTATGGAAATAATCATGTGATGCATAAGTTCCAACATTACCTTTTAAACAATACTGTTCTTCTCCTCGTTTACAATACTCACATTCTCCACATGAATTAACCATACATCCTACACCTGCATAATCACCTACTTTGAACTTAGTAACTTTTTTACCCACTTGAGTTACTCGTCCGGCAATTTCATGTCCGGCAACAAGTGGATACTTCACACTCCACCAATCATCTCGCTCCGTATGGATATCACTGTGGCAGATACCTGCATAAAGAATGTCTATTAACACATCGTTATCACCAACGGCATGGCGCGTAAATGCATAAGGTTTAAAATTCCCGTCTTTGGAGAACTTAGCCATACCTTTTGCAGGAATACGGTTATCTTGTGCTGAAACTGTAGCAAATAGCGTAATGGCCATCAAAATTGATATATAAATTAATCGTTTCATATGAATTATTTATTTATTGTATTTATGTTATTTCTAAATTAAAATTCCCATCTGATAAGCTTCTTTCATCGCAGGCTTACCGGTGATCTCACCTTTTTCCCACACACCGGTACCGTAAATTACTCCTTTTTCCCTGGCTCCTTCCAGGCAATAGGTGAAGCCTCGGAATTCTTCCAGTGTTCGTTCCATTGATTTTTATTTCCGTCTGCAGCAGTCACAATAAAGTAAAACTCCTTGTTGTTGATTTCAGTGTATCGGGCACAAGTCCGGTCAATCAAAGTTTTCATCTGTCCGTTCATTGTGTAGAAATACATTGGAGTGGCCATTACAATGACATCGGCAGCTATCATCACATCCAGCAACGCAGCCATATCGTCCTTCTGCGGGCAAGGTTTGTTGCCATTGAAACACGTGCCGCATCCTGTACAATAATTTATCTTTCTATCCCTTATAAATACCTTTTCCACCTCGCAACCTGCTTCACGGGCTCCTTCTACAAAACGATCGCACAAGATATCGGAGTTTCCTCCCCTACGCGGACTACCTGATAATACTACAACTTTCTTTGTCATTTTTTCTATCTCCATTTTTATTGAGAGTTACCTGTTTCAATGCTGCAAAATTAAAACAAAAGCCGCAGAGAATGGTTTTCTCTGCGGCTCAAACATTTTTGCTGTATAGCTCAAGTGATCCTGAATATGCTTCTTTATGCTATCGCATCTGCCAACACAGTAGCCAGCGGCGTAGTCGGGCGACCAATCAATGCAGATAGTTGCTTAGCATCATCAAACAATCCTCCCTTGGAAGCACCGGTATCCGAATCGGCCAACATTTCAGCCAAACCGGCGGGTAACCCAAAGCTCTTTAGGATATCAGCATACTGGGTTTCAGTCAGGTTGTTGTATGGAATTGTTTTTCCGGTCTGATGCGATATTTCGGCTGCAAGTTCCGTCAGTGTGTAAGCTGTATCTCCGGCTAATTCATAGGTTTTGTTTTCATGACCATCACCTGCCAACACCACAGCTGCTGCTTCAGCATAGTCAACACGGGCTGCTGAAGCAATTTTACCATCACCGGCGCATCCTATAAAGGCTCCGGCACCAATGGCTCCTTTAGCCGAGCCGGTATAGTTCTCAGTATACCAGCCATTACGCAGGATAGTGTATCCTAAATCAGATGCTTTTATGGCAACTTCGGTGGCCAAATGTTCTCCGGCTAATGAAAGCGAAGAAGTATCGGCATGTAATATACTGGTATAGACAATCTGCTTTAAGCCACCAACCAGTTTAGCTGCTTCAATAACAGCTATATGTTGCGGCAGGCGGTGACCAAGTTCATTGCCCGATATCAACAATAACTTATCAATCCCTACCAGCGATGCTGCCAGGCTTTCCGGTTTATTATAATCAAATACGCGGGCTTCCACCCCTAAATCTGCCGCCTTTTCAGGATTACGTACTAAGGCAACAATGCTTTTAGCTGATACTTTTTCTTTCAATTTTTCTACTACCAGGCGCCCTAACTGACCGGTCGCTCCTGTTACTCCGATTTTCATTTTTTGATTTCCTTTCTTTTTGATGATTATAAACCTGTTTTTTATTTTGTCTGCTATCTCAAGTCATACTTCAGGAATTTAAACAATCTGTGTGCTGTTTTGATTGAATTTTTATAGTTAATTATAATTCATGCAACAATCCAACCGGGCGGTTGTCGTTATCCGTATGTTACACAAGTGAACTAATAAGAGTTTATATCTGAGACAGGTTACTTTTTAAAAAGGAAACAAATCCTTACGTTTACAGCGATGATATCAATAAGCAGAGGGATAATGTTTTTCGATTATTGGCTATGCACATTGATCCGCTTTCACCGATTAAATTATCAAAGACAATGAAAGGAGAATTGGTATTTTTATATAATTGGTTTTCGAAAGGTCAACAGCCGTAAGCGGTTGTATTTTTTTTTAAATTTACGGTGTTCAAACAATAATGAAATTGGATTATCCAGCAAATCGACATACAGCTCCTTGTGTTTCTGGTAAAAAACTTTGAACATTTCAACGTCCTGGCCTACATGCTTCATAATGGTCGATCCATCATGTTTTCTGTAAAAAAAGTATTCTTTTTTTATTTTTACTACTTCACCCCCGTTTTTAAGAATGTTGATCCATAAATCCCAATCTTCATTAATTACAAGAGCAGGATCATAACCTCCACACTTATCAAAATCGATTCGTCTAAACAGTGCTGAATTAGGTATGCAATTGGAAATCAGCAAATCATTAAATGTATAATCATTCAGATGCCATTTCCTTTTTTTATCACCAAAGTAAGCGCCATCTGTATAAACAACCTTGACATTCGGGTTATTTTCCATTATTTCTACAGCTTCTGTTATATAATACGGAGAAATCAAATCATCGGAATCGAGTGGGAAAATATACGTTCCATCCGAATTAGCAACAGCAGTATTTTTTGTATTTGAAATTCCGCAATTAGTATGATAGAAGTATTTAAACCTGCTATCTTTCTGAACAAATTCCTGAATTATTTTTCCTGAATTATCTGTAGAACCATCATCAACGACGATGCATTCCCAATTGGAATAATGTATCTTCTGGATACAGTCCAATGTTTCGGCAATAAATTTTTCGCGATTAAAACAAGGTGTTATTATAGTAACTTTAGGAAGCGATGGCATAAATATTTTATAGTTTTATTCGGAATACTTTGTGAAACTTATTTTTCCTCTCAATTGATTGTGAGATGAACTTAATTCTAACCAATGATAAACCTTATTAGCTGCGTAGATAATTATAATACTGATAAGGAGTCATAAACAGTGCCTTGTGTTTTTTCTTATAAAACTGAACAAGATTTTCAAAATTTTCAAACATTGCATTATTCCAAATTGCAGGATGGATTTGAATTAAAATATAGGGTTTTTTATTGTCATTCTTGAAATTCTTTTCAAAATCTGAAGCTTTCAGACTTTGAAGGGATAAGTAGTCAATAGTTAAAACAATGTGTTCGTCCGTGTTATTAATAATTCTATATTTAGGATCTTTCCAAACCTTTCTATTATAACGTTCTAGCTTTGAATATTGTTGCCACACATTTATTTCAGGGAAGTTATTGATTATACTATCAGTTTTACTATCGCTTCGATTGTGTGGTGCTCCGAAAGCATGACTTGTAATATGTAAAGATTCTTCAAAAAAATGTTGTGATAATTGGAGATGCTTATATTGGTAATCGGAAGTTGTATTAAAAAATTCTGTTTTTTGATCATTCCCCTTTAAATTAATATGATCATAACCATGATTCCAGAATTCAACAAGGGGAGATCCATCTTCCTGATTTAGAGTTGATATCCTTTGAAGTTCCGGAATGGAACTTTCGTGAACATTTTTGGAAATGACTCCAATGCCTGCGCAAATACTATCATCAATTAACCTTTTTATAAACCGATTCCAGTTGGCAGTAGTATCGCCTAAATCATCTGCTTTTAAAATAACAACTAATCCTTTTGTCTGATGCAAATATACATCATCACTGCACGACATGAAAATAAAAATAATTACGACTAAAAAGAAAATATATCTTATCTTGAAAAATACTTTTTTTAACATGTTTATCCATTATTTGCCACAAAGATAATAGAATTTAGCAATTCATCAAATAGATTATTTTGCTTTGTTTAATGAGCATCTACATGTGGACCTAAAATGATATGATTTCAGTTGATGCAGATAGATCTACATTGACAATGAATTTACTTAATTTTACAGATCAGTTTCCAGACGAAAGAAAAAGTAACTTAAAAAACAAAGAAGCTCATGATGGGACAGGTATTTTATATTCTGCAGGTGAGCCAAAAGAACATTGCCTGGAAAAATGATTCGTGGCAATATGAATGCAAGAAATGTGGAAAGCAGACTACATGGCGAAGTGAAACAGCAATGCATGGATCACAATTACTTTTTTGATATCGGTTTTCGGCAATTCATTTGCTAACCTCAACTAAGAAAAGTTTTTCGGTCTTTGAATTGCAAGGACAGTTGGTTCACAATAGGTCACAAAAACAAAAAAAAACACAAGAGAAACATACCTAACGGTATTTTAATTATAAACATGGAAAGATAGCTGAGAATATTATCTCTATTATATCTGTTGTTGTTTGTTCTTTATATTGGGAAAGAATAAGTCCCTTTCTTACTTGCTGGGTGCCACTCCGTACTGCTTTTTATAAGCTGACGAAAAATGTGACAGATTTTTGAACCCTACTTCCAGGTAGACATCCGATACTTTCCTGTTTTCATTCCGTATCTTGTCATGTGCTACTTTCAGCCTTTTATCCATCAACCACTTTTGTGGTGGCAGCAAGCTGATCTTTTTAAAGTCCCTTTTGAATGATGCAAGGCTGCGACCGGTAAATCCTGCTATCTGTTCCACCGACAGATCAAACATGTAATTATCTTCCAGATAATCCATAATATCTATTTTCCAGGGCTCGGTAAAGTCAAACAAAGCCGGATAGTATCGCTTGTCAATGCTCAGCAACGAATAGACACCTTCGTGCAGTTTTAGTTGCATCAGTTCCTTGGCCGGTTCTTTATCCGAATCGAAATATGGCGTCATGGAGTGAAACAGGCTTTCGATATCGGCTGCCCGGGGTAGTTTTATCACACTCGGCTTGTGCTTTTCAGCTTCGAGTGGAAGCTCTTTCTTATCCAGATTCTGAAAAAAATCACGTAAAAAATTACGTTTAAATATCATAAATATACCCTGAAACTGCTCTTCTCCAAATGGTTGTTTGTTCATTTTAACCCGGTTATCCCTTCGCAGAAAAACACACTCCCCTTTATGAACTACCGTTCTGCTATCCTCTTCCTCTAAAATCAGTTCCCCTGAATAGACATAAGCCATCATGTGGTCGGTAATCATTTGCGTGCAACTCCGTTCGTTATTGAAGTAGTAGCTGAAGAATATATCGTGATAATTGAATCGTAATGATTCGGATCGTTCAAAATTCATAACGCTTTTTTTTACAAAGATAGCTTTTGTTTTTTTATCCACAAATGATTGAATGAACAATCCATGACACTTTTAAATCAAAATTAAAAGCCTGGCACAATCGACCGTTAATTCTGAAGTTTTGGCTTATATGCACTTTCGGATACAAGATTCTATATTCCTACCCATTCCTGATTCATTCCTAAAATCCTGAATGAAAACCCTACTTTTTTCACTTCAAAGAGATCAATGATAGTGACTTTTTGCAATCAATCTTTATCAGAACTGGTGCTAAATCTTTTGGAAAACAGTATAAATTGAGCCCGACTTGTTCCTTTTCTGTTTTAGTCTGATTTGAGTCATATTTCAGTCTGTTTTCGCTCTAAGTATAATTAGAGGAAACAGAGTTTTTAAGCTGTAGTAAAACAGAGATAAAATAGTCTTTATTAATGTCTATTTCATCACTATTTTATCTCTATTTCATCACTATTTTATCTCTATTTTATCTCATAGCAAAAGGAGACAATGAAGCAACTGAAATATAACGATATACAAGCGTAATTTGAATAAAAAAACAGACAATAAAAACAACAGGTAAAAACCTGTGTTTTTGACCCACAAAAAGACTTCCAGAACCAATATATAATCAGATAATAATTTATGAAGTGAACCTTGGAAATAGCAATTTGCCAAACTTATAAGAGTTAATGCCAATCTAATCTATAATTCCGTTCTTCTGAATTCATATATTTTAATTATTTTCGCCCAAACATTTAAATATATAATAAAGCATTAATAATTCAATAAAAATCAAATAATACAGCCTAAAAATTAGATCTTTGTTGTATAATATGGATTTATCGGATTACTGCGTTGATAATTAGGATTCAATCATTGACAAATCACTCCTGGTTTTCCTCTATAAACGATTAACAACAAAAAAACTGATTCCGGACAATACCTTTAAGAGCAACATTAGATGCTTTTAAAAATCTTTTTGTTTTTTCCAATAATAAAATATGACTAAGAAATTCATCTGCTTTAATCTGTTTTTCTTTCTATTTCTTCATCCAATCTTTGCAAGTCAACTCATCACGGTGAGTGGGTATATCCGGGATGCAAAAACAGGCGAAGATCTTATAGGAGCCACTGTTTTTATAAAAGAACTATCGGGAAATGGCTCGGGTACAAATGCTTACGGGTATTATTCCCTGACCCTGCCAATGGGACAATATCAGATCACGGCACAATATATGGGATATGAGCCTCAGGTACAGCTAGTAGACCTGACTCAACCCAGAAAAATAGACTTTCTACTTGTAACACAGGAAAACAAGTTAGGCGAAGTAGTTGTCACCTCCCAGCGCAAGAATGATAATATCACAAAGCTTGAAATGGGGGTTCAAAAATTGGATACAAAAGACATAAAAAACATTCCCGTTTTATTTGGAGAAAAAGATGTACTAAAAACGATTCAGTTATTGCCGGGCATCAAATCGGCAGGAGAAGGAAGTAGCGGATTTAACGTTAGAGGAGGGGCTGCTGATCAAAACCTGATATTGCTGGATGAAGCAACAGTTTATAATGCATCTCATCTGATGGGGTTCTTTTCTGTGTTTAATTCGGATGCCATAAAAGATATTTCTGTCTATAAAGGAAATGAACCTGCAGAGTACGGTGGCAGGCTATCCTCGGCTCTTGATATTAAAATGAACGATGGCAATGATAAAAAGATAAGCGTTAGTGGAGGGATAGGACTTATTTCATCCCGTTTAACCGTTGAAGGCCCAATCGTTAAGGACAAAGGATCTTTTATTGTATCGGCCAGGCGTACGTATGCTGATTTATTTTTGAAACTGTCAGGTGATACCACTTTAAACCAGGCACAGCTTTATTTTTATGATGTGAATGCAAAAGCCAATTATAAAATTAACAGCAGTAACAGAATATACCTCTCGGCATATTTTGGAAAAGATCTGTTAGGGCTGGGGAACACATTTGGAATAAACTGGGGAAACAGTACTGCTACACTGAGATGGAATCATTTATTTTCCGATCGGTTATTTTCGAACACATCCCTGATCTTCAGCAACTATAACTATAAAATAAATATAACAAGTGGTGTAGAGCTGAACATCTTTTCCCGCATACAGGATTTTAGTATAAAACAGGATTTCCAATTATTCTCAGGGACAAACAACACGCTTAAATTCGGCTTTAATTCCATCTATCATAAAATAATCCCGGGAGCCATTACCGCAAGCAGCACAGTGGATTTAAAAACGCTTACCAATAAAAATGCCTGGGAAAATTCGTTTTACATTTCCCACCAATACACCTTTTCCGATAAATTCAGTGTAGAATACGGAGCCAGGCTCAGTACATTCAGTTTACTCGGATCGGGTAATTTCTATACCTATGATTCGATTGGAACACCCAAAGACACTACATATTATAAAACAGGACAATTTGTAAAAACATACGCTACTATTGAGCCACGCGTTACGTTCAATTACATCCTTAATCAGCAAAGTTCTTTAAAAGCTGCTTATGCACGCAATGTTCAGAATCTTCATTTAATTTCCAACTCAACATCGGGGAATCCAACCGATCTTTGGATTCCCAGTAGTAATAACGTAAAGCCTGAAATTTCCGATCAGGTATCAGTAGGGTATTACCATAACTTCAAGGATAATATGTACGAATTTTCTGCAGAGATATACTACAAATACCTCCAGAACCAGATTGATTATAAGAATGGGGCAGAACTTAATTACAATGAAAACGTTGAATCGCAAATACTATTTGGATCAGGACGTGCTTATGGGATGGAGCTGTTTCTTAAAAAGAAATACGGGAGGTTTAATGGTTGGATAAGCTATGACCTGTCACGTACCGAGCGAAAATTCGATGATATCAATAATGGGAATTATTATCCCGCCAGGCAGGACCGGACACATGACATATCTATCGTTGGTATGTATGAACTGAATAAACGTTGGACTTTATCGGCTACCTGGGTATATAATACCGGCAATGCCGTTACCTTTCCAACCGGGAAGTATGAAATTGACGGAAAAACTGTCATGCTGTACTCTGAACGAAATGCCAACCGAATGCCGTCATACCACCGCATGGATCTTGGTGCGACATGGATTGTAAAGAAAACCAAGACATTTGAATCGAGCTGGACATTCTCGCTTTATAATGCTTACGGACAAGAGAATGCCTATACCATAAATTTCCGTAACGATGAAACGGATCCTACAAAAACAGTTGCTGTGCAAACAACTCTGTTCCGGTTTATTCCATCGTTCTCGTATAACTTTAAATTTTAGAGCCATGAAAAAGAATAGAAACCTCCTGTTTACGTTGGTAGCAGCAATGGCCCTGCTTAGTTCATGCGAAAAGATTATCCATCTTGATTTAGGCTCTTCCAATTCCCGGTTAGTCATTCAGGGGAATGTTTATAATGAAGTGGGCTCCTACGAAGTGAAGATATCAAAAACCATTGATTTTGATGCACAGAACATTTATCCGGCTGTTACCAATGCTACAGTCATCATCAGCGACAATACCGGACAATCAGAGACTCTTTCACAGGTAAGTGATGGCACGTATGTTACGTCAAACTTACAGGGGAGAATCGGTCGGACCTATACCCTTACCGTAACGGTAGACGGGGAAACCTATAAAGCCAGTTCGACTATGCCTGCTCCAGTCGGCATTGACAGCATCTATTACAAGAAATCTATATTTGGTGGTGATAACTTAATCGCACTAGATTTTATCAACCGACCAAACAAAGAGAATTATTACCGGGTCATCCATTTTGTAAATAACAAACAATCGACCTCATTTAATGTATTCAGTGAGAATACCGATCAGATGGAAAGAATAACTTGCTCGTTTATGTCGACAGATTATACGCCAACAGTGACTAATCCCAAACTGGAAAACGGAGATAAAATAACCGTGTGGCTTGAGTGTATTGACAAAGGAGTCTTTGAGTATTTCCGCACTGCTAACAGTGAAGGTGGGCAAAATGCATCACCGGCCAACCCTGTTTCGAACATAAGCAATGGCGCATTAGGTTATTTCAGTGCATCTTCAGTAACCAAAAAAGTAATTACCTACCAGGAATAAAAAAATTCATTCACGGACATTTATTGAAAGAGTTTTTCACACAGTCACTCTACGAACAACAAAGAAAAGACCCTTTACATTTCATTAAATGAGCCTTCCCTTTGCGCCCACACTTCAAGACAACCTTAAGTCTAAACTGTAGCGTAGTTGAATTATAAAACGATTTAATCACATTCCATTCCGGAATAAAATTTAAAACCTGTGAGTAAAGTTGATTTAAATTACCCCTTTAAGGCTTAATATTTTGATTGAAATCATTCAAAATATACTTTCATGGCTGAAATATAGTACCTTTGTTACATTCTGGAATATATATCAATTTACATTTGTCTGACAAAGAATAATATTTCCAAAGAATACTGTAAACTTTCTATCACCAAAAGTATTAGAGCGAATGCAGGTTTCATCTATTGTGCATGTTTCATGCTATAGAAAGGAATTATTGAAATGCAATTTTAAATAAACATATGACACAAAAGATAGAAAACATTGAACTTGATTTTCTGACCATTGACGATTATCAGGAAATAAAACAGGCTATGATCATTGCTTATCAGGCCATACCAAATCCATACTGGGAGGAATATCAGATACAGACACTACTTGACAAATTTCCGGAAGGACAGATTGTTATTAAGGCAGATGGCCATATTGCCGGTTGTGCCTTATCGATTATTATCGATCACGAACAGTTTGAAGAGCTTCATACCTACAAACGGATTACAGGAGATTACACGTTCAATACCCACACCCAGAAAGGGGACACACTATATGGGATTGATGTATTCATTAAACCTGAATTCAGAGGGCTCAGGTTGGGACGCAGGCTTTACGATTACCGCAAAGAGCTTTGTGAAAAACTGAACTTAAAGGGAATTGAATTTGGAGGCAGGATACCCAATTACCATACTTATGAATCGGAGCTAAGTCCTAAACAATATATTGAGAAAGTGAAATCAAGGGAGATTTCAGATCCTGTATTGAACTTTCAACTATCCAATGATTTCTATCCGGTCAGGGTACTTAAGGGTTATCTGGAAGGCGATAAAGCTTCGAGCGACTATGCAGTACTGCTAAAATGGGATAATATCTATTATGAAAAGCCTTCGAAAAGGGCCATAGATATAAAAAAGATTGTCCGTCTTGGATTAGTGCAATGGCAAATGCGTCTTTACAAAGATGTAACCGAACTCATGCAACAGGCCGAATACTTTGTGGACACGCTGAGTGCATACCACAGTGATTTTGCACTTTTCCCTGAGTTTTTCAATGCTCCTTTAATGGCTGAATTTGATAAAATGGGCGAGGCACAGGCTATCAGGAAACTGGCAGAATATACCACGCTTATTGTTGAAGAGTTTTCAAAATTATCGATAGCCTACAACATAAATATCATCACCGGAAGTATGCCTGAACTCGTCGGGGATACCCTGTATAATGCAGGATACCTGTGTAGGCGTAACGGGTCGGTGGAACGTTTTGAAAAGCTGCACATTACCCCTGATGAAATGAAAGCATGGGGTATGAAAGGCGGAAACACCCTACAGACTTATGACACCGATTGCGGAAAAATAGGAATCCTGATATGCTACGATGTTGAATTTCCTGAATTAAGCAGGTTACTGGCCGACGAAGGAATGGATATATTGTTTGTTCCGTTCCTGACCGATACGCAAAACGGATATTCAAGGGTTCGTTACTGCGCACAGGCAAGAGCCATTGAAAATGAATGCTATGTAGCTATCGCAGGTAGTGTTGGTAATCTGCCCAAGGTGCATAACATGGATATCCAGTACGCTCAATCGATGGTATTTACACCCAGCGACTTTGCCTTTCCTACTACAGGGATCAAGTCGGAAGCCACCCCGAATACTGAAATGATACTAATTGCAGATGTCGATTTAGATCTGATCAGGGAGTTACACAGCTTTGGAACAGTGAAAAACCTGAAAGACCGCAGGCTTGACCTGTATGAAATTAAAAAGCGCAAATTATTAAATAAATAAGTCGGCATGCTTAGGTATGCATAACCTGATAAAGAAAGAAATTAAATAACACATATATGTCCGATATCAAGAAAGAACATCCAACAGAGAAAACAATTTTACATCCGCGCAACAAACATCGGGGACGTTATGACTTCAAAGAACTAACCGTGACTTGTCCTGAATTAGGTAAATACGTAAAATTGAATCCTTATGGAGATGAATCAATTGACTTTGCCAATCCAAAAGCTGTAAAATGGTTGAATAAAGCCCTGTTGAAGCACTACTACGGGGTAGATTACTGGGATATTCCAACGGGGTATTTGTGTCCGCCAATCCCGGGCAGGGTTGATTATATCCATTATGCAGCCGATTTATTGGGTAGCAGCAATAACGGGAAAATACCTACAGGGTTCAAAATTAAATGTATGGATATTGGTGTAGGAGCCAGTTGTGTATTTCCGATCATTGGAAACAAAGAATACGGTTGGTCGTTCATAGGTTCTGAGTCAGACCCTGTAGCCATTGAATCGGCCAGTAAGATTGTAAACTACAATGCTTTCCTTAAACGAAGCATAGACCTGAGGTTTCAGGAAAACACCAAGGATATTTTTCATGGCATCATGGAACGGACAGAGCCTATTGATATTACTATTTGCAACCCACCCTTCCATGCATCCCTGGAGGAAGCCCAGGAAGGCACGTTGCGTAAATTAAGCAGCCTGAACCATAAAAAGATCACAACACCTACTCTCAACTTTGGAGGACAAACCACTGAACTGTGGTGTGAAGGTGGTGAAGAACGTTTTGTACGGGACATGATACGCCAGAGTAAACAATTCGGATCAAACTGTTTCTGGTTTACAACACAAATATCAAAACAATCGCATCTTGAAAGTGTGTACGAAGCACTCAAAAATGCAGGTGCTGTGGAAGTAAAAACCATACCCATGGGTCAGGGGACCAAAGTAAGCAGGATTGTTGCCTGGACATTCCTGAAAAAGGATCAGCAGAATGGATGGATCACATCAAAATGGGATACCATCTTGCATTAAAAGAATACTGATAACCAGAGTTTAATTTCATTATTACCAAAAGCCTATGAAATTCTTCACTACTACCCAGATCCGCCAGCTCGACCAATATACTATTGAGCATGAACCTATAGCAGCCATTGACCTAATGGAACGGGCAGCTAATGCACTTTACAAGTCATTTACAGCGACTTTTCCTGCCAAAGTACCGGTTTGTATTCTCGCAGGGCAGGGTAATAACGGTGGTGATGCATTGGCGTTAGCAAGAATGTTGCTGAAAGGCGGATATGAAGTTTCAGTTTATCTTATTCATTCCGGATTGTTATCGCCTGATTGCGAGATTAACCGGCAACGATTACTATCAGGATATTCAAAATCATTGATTGAGCTGAATGAAGCATTTGTTACCCCGGAAGTCACAACAGAAACGATTATCATTGATGGACTTTTTGGTTCAGGATTAAGCAGACCATTAACCGGTACCTTTGCACAGGCTGTAAACTGGATAAACCGGACCGGTTGTAAAGTAGTATCCATTGACATACCGTCAGGTCTGGCGGGAGAAGAAAATAAGCCGGCAGATAACTCCATTATCGTAAAAGCACACCTGACATTAAGCCTTCAATTTCCGAAACTGGCATTCTTATTAGCTGAAAACGAACCTTATGTCGGAAGTTTCGAGATACTCAACATTGGCATTCATCCTGAAGTTATTGAAAAGACACCGAGTGATTTGTATTATATGGAGGCAAAAGACATTAGGCCTTTGCTGAAAGACCGCTCTGTATTTTCACACAAAGGAACTTTTGGGCATGCATGGATCATTTCCGGTTCAAAAGGCATGGCAGGAGCTTCAGTATTATCTTCGCAAGCAGCTTTACGAAGTGGTGCAGGGTTAGTTACCGTTCACGGGCCTGCCGCTAATCGCATCATAGTCCAGACAACCATCCCGGAAGCAATCTTTCAATCCGATGACTCCGATGACTTCATAAGTCATATTGATCTGACCGACAGCAACCCGGCAGTTGCTATTGGCCCGGGAATAGGCACACATGCTGCCACAGCCCAAATGCTTAGTGACTTTTTGATTAATCACAAGACTCCCTGCGTACTGGATGCCGATGCACTGAACATCATTTCAAGGCAAAAAGAACTATTGAAACAGATCCCTGAAAAAAGTATACTGACCCCCCATCCAAAAGAATTTGACCGGCTGTTCGGAGAAAGTAACTCTTCCTATGAACGAATCATGAAAGCGCAACATGCGTCTAAATCCTATGGAGTCATTATCATTCTGAAAGGAGCGCACACAACGATTGCAGTTCCCAGTGGAAGCCTTTACTTCAACAGTACCGGAAATTCAGGTATGGCAACAGCCGGTTCGGGAGATGTCCTGGCAGGAATTGTGGCAGGACTGTTGGCGCAAGGCTACAAACCCGAAGAGGCAGCTCTGACAGGAGTTTTTCTTCACGGACGTGCAGGTGACCTGGCATTGGCAAATGAATCAAAAGAATCGCTTGTCGCCTCCGATCTGATTGCCAACCTTGGAAAAGCTTTTCAGTCAATACGGGGTAGCGAACATGGATTTTAATGTCAGACAGCTAGGTTAGCCCATAAACTGTCGTCTTCATAATCTACTACAATCATGGCGTTTTGTTTGAATGAGAAAGCATCCATTAGATGTGATATCTCCTGATGCAACATAGAAACAGCACCATCGATTAAATCTTTTCTAAAACCGTTCTCACCCATTTTAAGAACCAAATCCATTGAAACGATGCGGCTCATTACTTTTCCTAATTCAACCAGCTTACGTTGTGGCATTTGCAAATCGATATTGAAGTTAAGCAACTCTTTCAAATGATCCACAGAGCGTAAAGTTAGAGGATGGTCCTTCAAAAACTCCAGGACATTCAGTTCTTTCACCGTTTTCATAAATTTAATCAGTGATTCGGATATCTGTGCGTACAGAATGTCATTGGCTCCTTCAAATATCTGGAAAGGCCGGCTGTCCACAATAGCACGTCCGGCTATGTGGTTTAATTTATATCCTATGGCACCAACCAGTTGCATCAGAGTCTGCGCTGATTTCTGCATCAAGTCGGAAGATACTGTTTTAATAATATTGGCTTCAAAACCAAGTGGCATCAAATCGTTGTGAATATCTGCCAGTTCACTGCTTTTTGTACAGAGGGCAGAACAGATGGTGTAATTTGCCTGCATTTCGGCCAATTGTTCTTGTACACGGTCATAAGAGAAAAGTGTTTTACCGCCGACAAATCGATTCTGGCAATGAGTAAGTGCTTCGTCGAGCATTCGCTTAATAAACCCAAGTCCAATACCGGGGAACTGCATCCTGCTTCGGTGCAACAGATCCAGCAACATCTGAACACCTGTAGTTTTAGGTATAAGGCGTTGTAATTTGGGAATCTGCACATCCAGTATGTTTCGTCCGTATGGAATCTGATACAATCCTAAGTTTTCAAAGTACTCATCCACCACCACTTTCTGGTTAGGAGCACTGTTATCACACACAAAGAGGTCAACATCCCGCTGAAGGTTACCGTCCATAGCTTGTTTACGTGCAGTGAGCACCCAGAAATCAGCCTGTCCGGTTAATCCTGCCCAGTGCTTGGTACCCCGGATGTGATAATGATTTGACTCCTCTACATACGATGTTTGCATATTGAGGGCATCACTGCCATAACCCGGCTCGGTAATCATCAGCCCACCCATATTTTGCTCATGAATAAAACGATTAAAGACATGGGATTTTACACTCGCCTGCCCATACTTTGCAACGGGTTGTAAAAATAAGGCACTATTAATGCCAATTGTCAGCGACAATGCCAGCGATTCATACGACGCTGCCGACAAAAGTGTCAGGTTTTCCTGCACATTACCTCCCCTCCCACCATATTCTCTCGGGATACATAGGGACATCGGGTTACACGACATGATTTCAGTCCATACTTCAGGAGGTAGTCCCCGCTGGATGCTCAATTGGTCAATGTCATTATCTTCGTGAAATACTGTATGAAGAGTATTTTTAAATTTAGTTATAAAGGAATCAAATGATTTTTGTTTAGTGGCTTTATCGGGAGAGAGAACTAATAAATCAGGAGAATCTGAATAGGGTATTTGCATTACATTTTATAATTTGGTTTCTAAAAATTGAGTTTGTACTCAAAAGGAGAACAACTTCAACTATGTAATGTTTACATTACGCATGCTATAGACCTATTATTTACCGTATTTTTTGAGTTTACTATAAATTAAAAGGTTTATTATTCTTTTGTAAGCACAGCAAATTAAAAGATAAATTCAAATATTAAATCTTTTAATTTAAACAGTTAAATATATTATTTCTTTTTCAACTAAAAAACATGACAAATACTATCTCAATAAATATTTCCGAAAATTACATTTGTAACACATATGGAGAGCTGAAAAGCCGGACAATTGATGGCATACCTGAAAGCTCCTGTTGTTTTACGGCAAAATAATATTTCAGTATAAACAACATAAAGTATATTAAAGAATAAAAAAGTACCATACCATGATAATTATCCGTATATTTGGGAAAAGTAACAACCATTAAGTGATAAACTGAAAATAAGTCCCATAAATACCTTTTTAGAAAGATTCGGGGGTTATAAAATTAAAGATAAAATCGTTTTTTTAAACAGAATCATGCAAGTAGAAGTAAACAGAAAAAAATACATTTTTTCACCTGATCCTTCGAGAATTATTGCTCGTTTTCTTCAAGTAGGTGATGAAAGATCTGCTGATATAATCCGAAAAGTATTGGCAATGCCGGAAAAAGAAGTGAATATCGCTATAAGCCAATTACTAAGAGGGTATTCCAGGCGTCACAGGAATATTTCAAAGGTTTTTGAAAAGCACTTCAATAAAATGGCTCAGGTATTTGACAATATTGAAGTAAATGAAGAAGACCTGACCGTCGCGCAAAAAGCATTAATCGGATCCTACTTTACCATGGAGTATTCGATAGAGTCTGCCGCTTTTTTCAACCCCTCAATTGTAGATCATCCCGACCAATCCGAATTAAGACCTGATGAGAAAAGGGTTATCTTTAGTTTCCGGGCAACGGGTGAAGGTCACATTTCATCCATCGTTTTTCGTTCAGGAATTCTTGATAAGAATAATAATCTCACCATAGAGCCTGTTGGCAAAATGTTAGCCGAAGCCGATGTTATTAAACGTAATGTTTACGAGAAAAAAACATTTCGCGAAAAGCTGAATGAAATGCACGATCAGGCAAGTGTTATAGCTCCCGGACTTATCGTAAAACCGGAAGAATCACAAAATACTGAAAACACCATACCTCCCGTAATTATTGAAGCACCTCAGGAAACTCCGGTACCAAGTAAGGTCATATCATCTGATTTTATCCTGGATAATCTTAAAGATAACTTCACCTATGGTGAATTAATGAAATGTATCGATACCGCAAGGAAAGATCCGGATGTCACTGAAGATCAATTAAAAATCACTATCCAAATGATGTGGTTGGCTTCATCGCATTATGAGATCCATTTCTCAATCGACTCTGCCATTTCTGAGCGCGTAATTTTCCCAATTTCAGCTACTGAACAAAAAGGGATTGAAGACGCCCGTTTTGTAAAATTCACCGACGACGATGGCGAAATAACATATTATGCCACCTACACCGCCTACGATGGAATGGCTACCATGCCTAAACTGATCAGCACAAAAGACTTCTATGATTTCAGAATTTTACCTATCAATGGTGAAATAGCTCAAAACAAAGGAATGGCTCTTTTCCCCCGGAAAATTAATGGCAAATACGCCATGTTATGCCGGATAGATGGTGTAAACAACTATATCGCTTATTCCGACAGTATCAATATCTGGCGGGAAGCTAAAATCATCCAGACACCAAAATATCCATGGGAGCTGGTTCAAATAGGGAATGCAGGTTCGCCTATCGAAACAAAAGATGGCTGGCTGGTGATCACACATGCCGTCGGTTCTATGCGCGAATATACATTAGGAGCTTCCCTGTATCAGCTGGATAATCCTGAAATTGAAATTGGCAGACTGAGTAGCCCGCTAATGGTGCCAAACGAAACTGAAAGAGAAGGATATGTGCCGAATGTTATCTATTCATGCGGATCACTGATTCACAACAACGAACTGGTTATCCCTTATGCCATGTCCGATCACTCATCAACCTATGCCACTGTCGATCTACGTGAGTTGCTTGATGTACTTAAAGGTTCCGGGAAATAAGCCCGTACTTACAAAATAAAGAAAAAAGTAACAAGTCCTGTATTTGATCAAATCACAAGATTCAATATTTATTATTTCAAGGAATAGACTAATTTTATTAGTCTATTTTTTTTGTCAAAACGTACCGGTTAAATAATCGGATATGCAATATCATAAACCCCGGAATATTCTCTTTATATCTTCTGGTATTTGTACGACATTCTGCTTTTTGCAGTTTTTGACCATCTACTTCCTCATCCTCAAACCAGTATCATAAATTAAGGGCATTCTCTATCGTTTATGCCACGCATTTCACCCCTATTGTTTATCTCCGCCTTCCCTTCGCTGTCTATTCACCGGTATTCCCTATATATTCCGTATATACTCCCTATATATCCCGTATATATTCCATATTTATATAGATAGGGAATATATACGGAATATATACGGTTCATAATCGGATTAACCATACACGGATGGTAACCGGATAGTGAAGGAAAGAAAAGAAAAGTACGGATCAGAAGAAAGCCGAATCTGCATTTTTTCATCTACAAACCCGATTTGTTAATTATCTATAAAAATAAAGCAGAATATATTTAATCCTCAACAAAAAAGTATTCTTTTGTATTGAATTAATAGAGCTATTAAATACATTAATTAAATATGGATATTAAGAACGAACAACCATTGGAACAGGCAATATTGGAAGTCGCTGAAAGGCTTTTCCTGGAAAAGGGATTCGCAATGACTTCAACGACCGAGATTGCTAAAGAAGTAGGGTGTAATCAGGCATTGATTCATTACTACTTTCGGACAAAGGATAACTTGTTTAATGTTATTTTCGAACAGAAATTCAAAACGTTCTTCCAGGGAATCTTTGAAACCAGAAGTACCGGTACTATGAATTTTCAGGATAAACTCAGAAACATTATTGAGTCGCACTATGACCTGTTGATACGAAACCCGAGAATGCCATCACTCATTCTCAATGAGCTGTCGCGACAACCCGGACAGTTAAACATGCTCAGGGAGAAACTGCATGCATTGCCTGAAAAGTTATTTGCAGAACTAAATGAAGAACTGCAAACAGAGATTGAAAAAGGCAGCATTCGATATATCAGCTTGCTTGACTTATTGTCAAGTATTTTATCGCTCAACATAGCATTGTTTATCATGATGCCTGTGGTAGAAAAGATTTTACAATGGGACGAAACTCAAAAGGAGTTTATAATAGCACACCGCCGGGCCGAAAATGTGGACTTCATTTTGAAAAGCCTAAGACCCTAACCTCGTAATTATTATTCAGGAATATGAAAAAACTAATTTTATTCAGCTTGCTCATTTTCATCGGTCAACTGAATCTGAATGCCCAAATCCTTACCATTGAAACGTGTCAGGAAAAGGCCAAAGAAAACTATCCGTTGGTAAAACAGTACGGATTGATTGAGCAAACCGCCCGGTACAACGTTAGCAATGCTAACAAGGGTTACCTGCCACAGTTGTCGTTATCGGCAAAAGCAACCTATCAATCCGCCGTCACCCAGATACCTTCTACGCTGAGCGACGTATTATCAAAGCTGACCGGGAAGCCTTTCTCCTTCCCCGCATTACCCAAGGATCAATATCAGGCGGTGCTGGAAGCTACCCAGGTGATCTGGGATGGTGGAGTCATATCCACCCAAAAGAAAATCACCAGTTTCAGCTCAGAAGTAGAAAAACAAAAACTGGAAGTTGATTTATACACGCTGAAAGACCGGGTTAACCAGTTATTTTTCGGCATTTTATTGCTTAATGAGCAACTGAAACAAAATGATATTCTAAAAAATGATTTACTCACCAGTTATAAGAAATTAAGTGCCTATAAGCAAAACGGGACAGCCAATCAGGCCGATGTGGATGCCATCAAGGTGGAACAACTGAATGCGGATCAACGGGAATCGGAGTTGAAAAGCACCAGGAAATCATTTACAATCATGCTTGCTGCAATGACCGGTTTAAACATTACGGATCAAACCGAATTGAACAAACCGATAGCCGATCTTACCATTGTGAAAGACACCACGAACCACCGACCGGAACTAGGCCTGTTCAAGGCGCAAAACAGCCTGTACGAAAGCCAGAAATTGCTTCAAAACGCAGGTAATCTACCTAAAATAGGAGCATTTGTACAGGGTGGTTACGGACAACCGGGATTGAATATGTTCACTACCGGCTTTTCACCATTTTACATAGGCGGCATACGATTATCCTGGAATATCAGCAATTTGTATATCCAGAAGAACAATATAAACAAGCTGGAAATCAGTAAGAAAAACGTGGATATTCAGAAAGAGACATTTTTATTCAACAACAATTTAGCCACCAGACAACAACAAACAGAAATTGAAAAACTGCAATCAACATTAGCAAATGATGATGAAATAATCCGACTACGCCAGAACATCAAAAAGGCAGCCACAGCGAAAATGGAAAACGGAACAGCCTCCGTGAGTGACCTGATCCGCGAAATCAATGCCGAAAACCAGGCATTTCAATTAAAATCACTGCATGAAATTCAGCTTTTAATGAATATATATCAACTTAAAAACAACCTAAACAATTGAAAATTCAATCAGATACAATTGACAATTGAAAAAAAGAAATTTTATGAAAACAAATAATGACCTCTTAAGTACCTTTTTCTGCACAGGTAAAAAATATGCGTTTTTAAGTATCCTGATACCCTCATTTCTTATTTCATGCGGGGCATCAAAAGATGAATATGATGCTTCCGGGACATTTGAGAGCACGGAAGTAATAGTATCTGCTGAAGGAAGCGGGAAGATACTATCGTTTGACGTTCAGGAAGGACAGATACTTACGGCCAACGAAATGGTGGGGAGCATAGACAGCCTGCAACTTTATTTACGGAAGAAACAACTGATGACGTCCGAAAAATCAATGCAGGTACGTCGTCCTGATGTAAAAAAACAAATTGCAGCCATTGAACAGCAAATTGCAACCGCCAAAACAGAGCGGAGACGGGTAGAGAATTTATTAAAAGCCAATGCAGCGAATCAAAAACAACTGGACGATATAAATGCCCAGATATCGCTATTGGAAAAGCAACTGGATGCCCAGAAAACAACACTGGTAACCACGAACCAGGGGATTACCGACGATACGGAAGGAATAAGACTGCAGGTGGCACAGATTGAAGACCAGCTCACGAAATGCAGGATCATCAGTCCGATAAACGGGACAGTACTGATAAAATATGCCGAGATGGGCGAAGTGGCAGCACCGGGGAAAGCCCTTTTCAAAATTGCCGACACGAACAATATGATCTTACGGGCGTACGTCACAAACGATCAGTTATCTACCCTGAAAATTGGACAGAAAGTAAAAGTCTTTTGCGACTCCGAGAAGAAGGAGATGAAGGAATATGAAGGAACCCTGGCATGGATATCCCAAAAATCGGAGTTTACCCCTAAAACCATTCAAACAAAAGATGAACGTGCCAACCTGGTTTATGCCATAAAAGTCAACGTAAAAAATGACGGGTTATTGAAAATCGGCATGTACGGGAATGTGAAGTTTTGAAAGAACTCCTAGCCCCTAAAGGGGGACAAATCACTTTTGAATCGTTTAAAACAGGATCTGTGAGAATAGGATATATGAGAATAGGATTGAAAAAGAAATTAAAAGGCGAATAGCTTATGTACGCAGTTGAAGTAAAAAACATATCCAAAAACTACTATTCTGAAAAATCAGGGAAATTTGCAGGAATAGGGGAAAATCCTCTTTTAAGAGATGAGCGTACCAAAGACGGTCTTTCGGAGGAGGGTATATCCTTTGAGGTAACCAAAGGAGAGATCTTTGGTATCATTGGCCCGGATGGCGCAGGGAAAACAACATTATTCAGGATCCTGACCACTCTCATACTGGCCGATACCGGCAGTGCAACGGTTGACGGGTTTGATGTAGTAAAGGACTATAAGGAGATCCGCAGAAGAGTTGGGTATATGCCGGGACGATTCTCGCTTTACCAGGACCTGACAGTAGAAGAGAACCTGAATTTCTTTGCTACTGTTTTTAATACCACGATAGAGGAAAATTATGAATTGGTGAAAGATATTTACCAGCAAATAGAGCCTTTCAAGAAACGACGAGCAGGTAAACTCTCGGGAGGTATGAAACAGAAACTGGCACTTAGCTGTGCATTGATACATAAACCGAGTGTACTTTTTTTAGATGAGCCGACAACAGGCGTAGATCCTGTATCCCGGAAAGAATTCTGGGGAATGTTGAAGAAACTGAAAGACCAGGGCATTACCATTCTGGTTTCGACACCCTATATGGACGAAGCAAGCCTTTGTGACCGCATAGCCCTGATACAGAACGGGCAGTTCCTGAAAATCAATACACCGAAAGAAATTATCGGTCAATACAAAAATAAACTTTGGGCTGTACAAAGCGACGCGATGTACAAATTGCTAACAGACTTACGAGCCAACGAATTGACAAAGAACTGTTTTGCCTTTGGAGACAAACACCATTTATCCATTGACAATGATCAATTGACCATCGAGAGTCTGAAAGAACTGATAGAAAAGCTGGGACACACACATGTTGTGGTCAGCGAAATAGAGCCAACCATCGAAGATTGTTTTATGCAATTAAGCCAGGGTTAAAAACCGAGTAGATAGAAAATGAATAACATACCTCAAATAAAATCCGGCAAAGTCATTTCAGCAGAGAATCTGACAAAGAAATTCGGAAATTTCACGGCAGTAGATCATATTTCGTTCGAAGTAGAACGAGGGGAGATCTTTGGTTTTTTAGGAGCTAACGGTGCCGGAAAAACAACAGCCATGCGCATGCTTTGCGGACTCAGCATTCCAACAGGCGGTAAAGGAATAGTAGCAGGCTTTGACATTGAGAGTCAGACAGAGTTGGTAAAAAAAAACATTGGGTACATGAGCCAAAAGTTTTCGCTGTATGATGATCTGAAAGTTTGGGAGAATATTGAACTTTTTGGTGGTATTTATGGAATGAAAGACAAGGAAATAAAGGAAAAAACCGACGAGTTAATGAAAGTCCTGAATTTTGAAAATGAACGGAACAGTCTGGTAGGGTCATTACCATTGGGATTTAAGCAGAAATTAGCTTTCTCCGTATCCATCCTCCACAGTCCGCAAGTAGTATTTTTGGATGAACCAACAGGCGGAGTTGATCCTATTACACGGCGTCAGTTCTGGGAATTGATTTATGAAGCAACGGCCAAAGGGATAACCGTTTTTGTGACTACACATTATATGGATGAAGCCGAATACTGCAACCGGGTTTCAATCATGGTAGATGGAAAGATTGAAGCACTCGACTCTCCCATAAACCTGAAGAAGCAGTTTAATGCAACCAGCATGGATGAAGTCTTTCAACAGTTAGCACGGAAATCTACCCGTAAAGCAGATTAATTATGAAACAGTTACTATCTTTTATACGAAAAGAGTTTTACCATATCCTGCGTGATAAGACAACGATGATGATTCTGCTCCTGATGCCCATCATTCAGATTATTTTATTTGGGTTTGCACTATCGACAGAAGTAAAAAACACAGAAGTGGCCGTCCTGGCACCAACAAATGATGAAGCCACCAGCCGGATAATTGATAAGATAAATGCCAGTGCCTACTTTGATGTAGTTGCTACAATTCATAATACCGATGAAATCCAACCAATCTTCAGGGATGCGAAAGCCAAATTAGTCATGGTTTTCGAAGATCATTTTGCAGAAAGGCTCCGGAAAACAGGAAAAGCACATATCCAGCTCATTGCCGACGCTACCGACCCGAATGCAGCTACTTCGTTTACATTTTATGCCAGCAACATTATAGCCTCATACCTGCAGGAATTAATGGGACCGGTTACCAACCCGTATCAAATAATGCCGGAGGTAAAAATGTTGTACAATCCCCAAATGCTTGGTGCGTTTAATTTTGTGCCGGGAGTGCTGGGGATGATTATGCTGTTAATATGTGCCATGATGACCTCCATTGCCATTGTGCGTGAAAAGGAAATGGGAACGATGGAAATCCTGCTCGTATCGCCCATGAAGCCCATTTATACCATACTATCAAAGATTACACCTTATTTCGTGCTTTCCTGTGTGAATTTTGCCACCATCATGCTGCTGTCGGTATATGTTCTTAAAGTACCGGTTGCAGGGAGTTTTATAAGTTTAGTGGTTGTTTCATTGCTCTATATCTTCTTATCGCTGGCACTTGGACTTCTTGTTTCGACAATGACGAATTCACAACAAGCAGCCATGCTTATTTCGGGCATGGGACTCATGCTTCCGGTTATGCTTCTTTCAGGAATGATATTTCCTGTCGAAAACATGCCTATTGCCCTGCAATGGCTCTCGGACATTGTACCGGCAAAATGGTACATATCAGCCGTTAAAACCATTATGATCAAAGGGCTCGGCATTACCGCCGTGCTTAAAGAAGTAGCTATTCTCAGCCTTATGAGTTTGGTATTGGTAGGGGTAAGCCTGAAGAAGTTTAAAATAAGACTGGAGTAGTTGGTAACAGGAAGTTGATAGTAAGTAGTCGGAAGCATTGCAGACTGGAGATACCAGTCTAAAAAATTTAAACTAACAAAAAGAGAGTGCTCTAATTATGAGAAAGCTAATTATCAGAGAGTGCCACGCAGTTTTAGGTAAATAAGAGTTTATAGCCTATCAGTGAAGATATTGTTGAATAGAAAATTGAATCTGACAAATCAAAAAGTTAATCCACTGACGGGGAATATTGGCTGAATTATGATTCTTCTATGGATATTAATTCCCTACGGGAAAAACAGGTGAAATACATCCATACAATTCTTTTCTCCGTTAGGAGATTAATATCCATAGAGAGTTCAGCCTTTTAACGACATTCCCCGCCAGGGGACAAACATATTAATAATAGGGTCTGTGATTGAATTTTTAGTTAGGTAAGAGTAAATAGTAAATCAGGGAATTAGAAAAATAAATATCATGATAAAGTATCTTCTGAAAAAAGAGTTTAAACAAATACTTCGGAACTCATTTCTTCCGAAAATGATTTTTGTATTTCCTTTTATGGTTTTAATGGTTTTTCCATGGGCTGCCAGCTATGAAATTAAAAACCTGAACCTAAGCGTGGTTGACAATGACCATAGTACATACTCACAACAGCTGATACAGAAAATAACGTCCTCGAACTATTTCAAGTTAACGGATGTTTCGCCCAATTACAACAAAGCACTGAAAAGTATTGAACGAAATCAATCGGACATTATTCTGGAGATTCCCATAAATTTTGAGAAAAATATCGTCAACCGTCAGGGAGGGAAAGTCATGATTTCGGCCAATGCAGTGAACGGAATGAAAGGTGGGATTGGAATGACCTACCTGAATAGCATTGTAATGGATTTTAATGCCGATATTTTGCAGGAACTGGCACCTGCCTCCATAACCTCCGCTTCATCTCCTACGATTCAAATAGACACCCAATATCGTTTTAATCCACATCTCAACTACCGGGTATTTATGGTTCCGGCATTAATGGTGTTGATATTGACCCTGCTGTGCGGCTTTTTACCGGCAATTTCCATCGTATTTGAAAAGGAAAGGGGAACTATGGAACAAATCAATGTCAGCCCTGTACCAAAATCCACATTTATTCTGGCAAAGTTAATCCCATTCTGGACAATCGGGTTTATTGTCATCACTATCGGCTTTCTTATTGCCTGGGCGGTTTACGGACTTATTCCCGCCGGACACTTCTCTACCATTTATTTCTTTGCAGCCATTTATATCCTGACTGTATCGGGGCTGGGAATTGTCATTTCCAATTACGCATCCACCCTTCAACAAGCCATGTTTATTGTATTTTTCTTTATGATGCTTTTTATCATGTTGAGCGGATTATACACACCAATAGACAGCATGCCCGAATGGGCTAAGTGGATAGCGGCATTCAATCCGCTGAAGCATTTTATGGTAGTCATGAGGTCGGTCTACTTGAAAGGAAGCAATCCATTGCAACTTATGAATGATCTGTTGGCATTAATCGGATTTGCCGCATTCTTTAATATCTGGGCTGTATTGAGTTATAAGAAGAAAAGCTAATACCCGTAAGATGCCAAAAAGGGTTGACTCTATACGGGTCAACCCTTTTTTTGTTTCTATTCAGGAAGAAACAGCAGATAATTATAATTAGAGAATAACCATAAAGGCATCAAATCCGTTAATACTGCAAACGTTTGCATTACTCTGCGTTAATCCTGTATCTTAATTTTACTTATTCTCTTTCCGATAAGCATCAACTGCTTTTTTGACAGAGCCATGGATTAACAAGATATTCTTAGCCTGTTCATAGTCCAGACCCAGCTCTTCAACGATCATGCGGGCTCCGCGATCTACTAATTTAGCATTCGAAAGCTGCATGTTCACCATCTTATTCCCTTTGACACGACCCAGCTTAATCATAGTCACGGTTGTTATCATATTCAGCACCAGCTTCTGGGCAGTCCCTGATTTCAACCGGGTACTTCCTGTGACAAACTCAGGATCAACAATGGCTTCAATGTTGATTTCCGCTTCCTGGGCTATCGGCGAATCAGGATTACAAGCTACCGAAGCAGTCAGAATACCATTAGCACGGGCATTCCTTAAAGCGCCAATCACATAGGGTGTAGTTCCTGAAGCTGCAATTCCAATCACTGTATCAGTTTTATTAATCTTATGATCAACAAGTTCTTCCCACCCTTTATTGATATCATCTTCAGCATTTTCCACCGGGTTACGCAAAGCCCTTTCACCTCCGGCAATCAATCCGACCACTAGATGAGAAGGCATACCAAATGTGGGAGGAATCTCTGAAGCATCCAATACCCCTAAGCGGCCACTGGTACCAGCACCCAGGTAAAATATCCTGCCACCACGCTCCATCCGTTCGACAATCTTTTCAACCAGGGATTCTATCTCCGGAATAGCTTTTGCAACTGCCACTGGCACTTTACGGTCTTCCTCATTCATTTCTATGAGTAATTCCTTTACAGACTTTTTATCCAGGTTGTCATGCAGAGAGTTCTGCTCAGTAATCTTTTTAAACGACATAATATATTTTATTTATAACACAACACTCATTATTTAAACACTTTAAGCACACAACTTTTCTAAAGCTTCCTTAATAGGCAAAAATCAAAAAAGAAGTGCGCCCGAAACAACAAACCAACTAATATCCTTTCCATTCCATTCTATTTTAGCATTAAGATGCTTTAACGGGGGTTGAAAGAGGGTTCAGAGATAGTCAGGGAGAGTATACCCCTCCTAACTATCTCTGAACCCCCTCTATACCCAGAACGAATCTATTGCAGAATAATAATAAAAAGCGAACCATAAGTGCTATCAGCTTTTAGCTACAGTATATGTACTCACTATGAACACAAAGACGACTTCAAAGATACAAGAATAAACCAATACCGCCAGACTTCGCCATGAATAAATCGATAATAACCTGATTACCTATGACACAGCATGTCAAATCAGACAGCACGTCAGAGGATGGATATTATTTATCTTGAATGATATTTCACTAATCCATCCAAAGGATTTTGAACAATCTGAGAAATCTTTATACCACGCTCTGCAGCTACAACTTCCAGTACTTCATGGAAATAATGTGCGATTGAGCCAACAAACCCTACCTGGATATTTTCAACCGGATATTGCATAACGTTGCGCACAAAGAATGCATCAAAACTGTCATAGACAATTTTATAGATAGAAGGTTCCTTTATATTCTCAAGTAAGAACGGGGTTAATTTTGCCAGGAAACGATTTGGAAACGGTTTTTTATATACATTTTCGAGAACCATCTGTGCATCCAGCTCATAAGTACTCAACAACTTATCTTTTAATGCTGGTGGCAGTTGATTTTTTAGACAATCAGCAATCAGCGTTTTACCTAACACAGCTCCACTCCCTTCATCTCCAAGGATAAAACCCAGAGGTGAAACATTTTCAATAATCTTTTTACCATCATATAAACATGAGTTGGAACCGGTTCCCAGGATACAGGCAATACCCTTATCGTCAAGGAACAAAGAGCGTGCAGCTCCAACCAGATCACTCTGCACTTCGATGGATACATTCTTAAAATGCCATCCTAAAGCACCACTAACCAAAGCAATCTTTTCCGGAAAAGCACAACCTGCCCCATAAAAATAGATCTGGTCAATCTCGATTCCTTTTAAATAAGGAACAAGGGATACTTCCAGATCACGGATAATTTCCTCTTCAGTTTGATAAAAAGGATTAACTCCTTTTGTAAAAATATGCTTCAAGATTACCGAATTTTCGGTCAAGCACCAATTTGTTTTTGTCGAACCACTATCCGCAAGCAATATCATACTATCTATTTTAACAGTTATTATTCGAATTTCTACGCAAAATAAGGTAAAAGGATTGACTTTACCAAAGAAAAACATGAAAAAAGAAATTTTTTATGCAAACGTTTGCATTAAATTGTAAGATTCCAAATATTTTAGTACTTTTGACCCCTAATTTACATGAATCGTAAACTAGAAATCAACAATATGAGAACAAACCTGAGTTCACAGATTACCTTAACACGCGTTCCGAAAAGATATTATCAACCGGAAGATGTATTTGAATTATCACGTGTTACACGATTTGAAAAAATCAATACGGAAATTTTTGAAAACGATCTTATCGGGTCATTAAAAGTGGCTGACGAGATTGCAAAACTTATCCAAGAAAAACAATCAGCTGGTGAAAAATGCATTTTAGGATTAACAAATGGAAAATCAACAGTCAGTATTTATGCCGAACTTGTACGTCTGCATAAAGAAGAAAAATTAAGCTTTAAAAACGTGATCGTTTTCAATCTTTTTGAATACTATCCCTTGAGCAACAATACCCAGAGCTGTTTTGTACAAATGAAAGACATTCTGTTTGATCAGATTGACATTCCTGCAGAAAACATCTATACACCCAATGGTACACTGGACAAATCGGAGATAATGGCTTCGTGTATTGCCTATGAAAAGCAGATTGCTGATTTTGGAGGCATTGATTTCCAGATTTTAGGCATTGGGCGTTCAGGAAATATAGGATTTAACGAACCAGGATCACAATCGAACTCCTCTACCAGATTAATTTTACTCGACAATATATCACGTAAAGACGCAGCCGACCTTTTTGGGGGAGTCGATACAGTTCCTATCAGCGCCATTACGATGGGTGTAGGCACAATCCTTAAAGCTAAACGCATTGTATTAGTCGGTTGGGGTGAAAATAAATCGACTGTTATCAAGGATTCGATTGAAGGTGTCATGTCCGATGCATTCCCTGCCTCTTTTTTACAGACCCATTCGAATGTAAAAATGGTGATTGATTTACCGGCTGCGAGTGAACTTACCCGTATAAGCCGTCCCTGGTCGGTTACCTCATGTGAATGGGATGAAAAACTTATTCGCCGTGCTATCGTTTGGCTTTGCATGAAAATAAAAAAACCAATCCTAAAGCTCACCAATAAAGATTATAATGAAAACGGACTCAGTGAATTGCTGGCAATCTACGGCTCAGCATATAATGTAAATATACAGATTTTCAACGATTTGCAACACACCATCACAGGATGGCCAGGTGGAAAACCAAATGCAGACGATACAAACCGTCCTGAGCGTGCGAATCCCTATCCTAAAACGGTATTGATCTTCAGTCCTCACCCGGATGATGACGTGATATCTATGGGAGGAACTTTCAAAAGACTAATAGATCAACATCACAATGTACATGTGGCTTATCAGACCTCAGGAAATATTGCAGTTGCTGACGAAGAAGCAATACGATTCCTGGCTTTCCTGAAAGGGTTTAAAGATATTTATGACAATGGCAACGACGTGATTGAGTCAAAATACAATGAATTCCGCAAGTTCATATTGGAAGATAAAAAAGAAGGGGACATCGACACCCGTGAGATTCTGGATTTAAAATCACTAATACGGCGTGGTGAAGCAAAAGCAGCCTGCCGGTATATGGGACTTGCATCTAAAAAGATTCATTTTTTGAATTTGCCTTTTTATGAAACGGGAACTATCAAAAAAGGGGTTATGAGTGATGTTGATGTTCAGATTATCAAAAATCTGCTCACCGAACTAAAACCCCAGGAGATTTTTGTTGCCGGTGATTTGGCCGACCCGCATGGAACGCACAAAGTATGTCTGGATGCAGCATTGGCAGCAATCGATGAGATGAAAGAGGAAGCATGGATGAAAGATTGTCGTATTTGGATGTACCGTGGGGCATGGAAAGAATGGGAGATTGACCATATTGAGATGGCAGTACCTATCAGTCCTGAAGAATTACGAAACAAACGAAATGCCATTCTTCGTCACCAGTCGCAAATGGAAAGTGCACCTTTTATGGGAAATGACGAAAGACTATTCTGGCAAAGGTCGGAAGATAGAAACCATGCAACAGCAGAACTATATTCCCAGTTAGGATTAGCTTCCTATGAAGCTATTGAAGCTTTTGTACAATACATACCTCTGTAATCATACAACTTGATTTTTAAAAATTGAATGCCGAACGATAAAACAATTAAACACAAAACTAAAGATAAAACAATAATTAATTTATGAAACAAATTAATTGCTTTATAGCATACAACGATGTAGCTCAAGCTGAAAAGACCGCACAGAACTTATTAAAATCAGAACTTGTAAAGTCTGTCTTTCTGCTTACAACAACGGGGATTAATTTAAAGGTTGAAGGTTGCGAGTGCATCGAAATTGATTCAATAAACAGTTCAAAGACGGTTCAACAAATTGCAGAAAAATCAGATACTCCCTACTCACTCATCTACATAAAGAATACCACACTTGAGCTGGGTCAATATGCCCCTGAGCGGTTTTTTCATATTGCAGATGGCACAAAAGCCGGGCTAGTTTATTCTGACTACTATCAGATTGTCAATGGAGTACGTTCAAACTTACCGTTAATTGATTATCAAGAGGGAAGTTTACGTGATGATTTTAATTTTGGATCAGTTTTGTTTTATAATACAGCCGATCTAAAAAAAGCCGTTGCAGAAACTACTGTTGACTACAAACATGCAGGTCTTTATAACCTTCGGTTAAAAGTATCTCAACAAGCAGATCTAATCCATATTAATGAATATTTGTATTCTGAGATTGAATTGGACACCCGAAAATCAGGTGAAAAACTTTTCGATTATGTAGATCCTAAAAACAGGGCAGTTCAGGTTGAAATGGAAGCAGCCTGTACAGATCATTTAAAAAAGACAGGGGGGTACCTTGCTCCGGAATTCAAAAGCATTTCATTTAGTGAAAAATCTTTCCCTGTTGAAGCCTCTGTTATAATACCAATTCGTAATCGCGTAAGAACAGTGGAAGATGCTATAAAATCTGTTCTTTCACAACAAACTACATTTAGCTTTAATCTTATTATCATAGATAATTTTTCAACAGATGGGACAACTGAAATCATCGAGAAATATGCCAAACTTGATAGCCGCTTGATTCATATTAAGCCAACGCGTACTGATTTGGGTATCGGTGGTTGCTGGAATGAAGGTGTTGATTGTCCTGCATGTGGTAAATTTTCAGTTCAACTCGACAGCGATGATGTGTACAAAGATGAGAATTCACTTCAGACCATTGTCAATGCATTCTACGAACAAAATTGCGCCATGGTAATCGGATCGTACACCATGACCAATTTCAACATGGAGACAATAGCTCCCGGACTTATTGACCATAAAGAGTGGACACCTGAAAACGGTCGAAATAATGCAATGCGCATAAATGGATTGGGAGCACCCCGTGCATTCTATACGCCTATTCTACGTGATATAAAAGTACCAAACACGAGTTATGGTGAGGATTACGCCCTGGGGTTATATTTCAGCCGGGAATATCAGATTGGTAGGATTTATGATTCAGTTTATCTTTGCCGTCGTTGGGATGACAATTCAGATGCATCATTGGATGTGGTAAAAATGAACGGGTATAACCTTTACAAAGATAAAATCAGAACAATAGAATTAAAGGCAAGGCAAAACCTGAATAAGAAGTAAGAACACCCGGTAATCCTCTAAGAGGAACTTTTTGAAGATGAACAAACTCAATACTATCGTTTCAGCTTTATTCCACGAGCAGGTTTCCAACTGGGAACTTGCCCGTGTTAATTATGAAGGTCTGAAAACAGTCAAAACAAAGACATTCTCATTCGAGAACTTTAAGGTTGTCGTACAGTTTAATCCGGCACGTATTGCATCTTCAGGTGCTAAGATGGATGCTAAAACAATATCTGAACGGAAATGTTTTTTATGTACAGCTAATTTACCTGCAGAACAAAAAGGAATTGATGCAGGCGATTACACGATTTTGGTAAACCCCTTCCCTATTTTCCCGCAACATTTCACCATTCCACGCAAGGAACACATTGACCAACAGATAAAACCTTATTTTGCAGAGATGCTTGAGCTGGCGGAAGCGTTGGACGATTACGTTGTATTCTATAATGGACCCAGATGTGGTGCTTCGGCTCCGGATCACATGCATTTCCAGGCAGGCACAAAAGACTTTTTGCCCTTAATAGCCGATTACAAAAGACTAAAACCTGATCATACCGAATTAATAGATGAGGGATCAAATTATCAGTTATTTAAATTAAAGAACTACCTTCGAACTGTTTATTGTATTGAATCTGACACGATCAGTTCAGCACAGAACCTGTTTGAAAATCTGTATACTAAATGGCAAGACCTGCCATCAACTCACTATAACGGGGAGAAATCAGAACCAATGATGAATATTGTCTGTTCATTCGAAGATGGAATCTGGCATACATTCCTTTTCCCGCGTAAAGACTTTCGTCCATGGCAATATACAGCCGAAGGTGATAAACAATTAATGGTTAGCCCAGCCACTGTGGAACTAAGCGGGATATTTATCACCCCTATTGAAAGTCATTTTGAGCGGATAACAAAAGAAGATGTGATAAGCATCCTGGAACAATGCAGTTGAAAGTAACAATACAACATAAGAGAGTTCAACTTATGGATGATAGTTCAAAAAAAACAATAATTTAACGCACTTACTTATATCACACGTAAACACTTTTGGGTGCTTCGCATGCCAAAAGGTTTTTTAGAACAAGATCAGTATGAAAAACGCAGAACCAATTATACATGTCGGCATTTTATCAAATTCAACCATTGAGTTTGTGCTGAACGGAGATTTTAAATCAAACAGCGGAACAATCTATTCCGGGAAACAAAAGGCAGAATATAAAAAAGGAAAAGTGTTCCTGCATGGTGAGCATGAAAATGAAATCATCTTAGAACCAATCAATGAAAACTCGTCGTTCGATTTAATTGATGTGGTAATAGGCATCAATTTTCATTGGGAACGAAAAGAGAACCAACGCTTCAAAGGAGCTTTAAAGTTCATTGTGGAAGACCAAAAGTTAACCGCCATCAACCGTATACATGTAGAAGACTACCTCATCAGCGTTATTTCAAGCGAAATGAGTGCTACAGCTTCAGAAGAATTACTGAAAGCACATGCAGTTATTTCAAGAAGTTGGCTATTAAGCCCACTGCAAGAAGCAAGAGGTAAGAAGCAAGAGGTAAGAAGCAAGAACCAGGATCGGGTGAATGAGCAACAATCTACTACCGAATCATTACTACCAACTACCGACTCAATACTACCTGCTCACCGCTATATCAAATGGTACGAACGCGATGCACATACGAACTTTGATGTGTGTGCCGATGATCATTGTCAGCGTTATCAGGGAATTACAAGAGCCAGTACGAAGGCTGTTGAAGCAGCCATTGAAGCAACCAGAGGGGAAACATTGATGTATGAAGATGAAATATGTGACGCCCGTTTTTCCAAATCATGTGGAGGCATATCAGAGACTTTTGAGAATTGCTGGGCACCTGAACATTATCCTTATCTAACTGCTGTGATTGATAACGCGGATGCTCCCGTAGGCTTTGACCTGGATTTAAGCAACGAAGACAATGCAGAGAAATGGATACGCAAGTCACCCCCTGCTTTTTGCAACACGACAGACAAGAAAGTACTTTCACAGGTGTTGAATAACTACGATCAGGAAACAACAGATTTTTATCGTTGGAAAGTAGAATATACACAGTCAGAGATATCGGAACTTATTGCACGCAGGTCAGGGATTGATTTTGGTGAAATCATTGATTTAATTCCGATACTACGAGGTGAGTCCGGACGATTGATAGAATTGAAAATTATTGGTACAAAAAGGACTATTATAGTAGGGAAAGAACTTGAAATCCGCAAATGGCTTTCTAACTCCCATCTGTACAGCTCTGCTTTTGTAGTGGATAAATCAGACCTGCAGAATGAAGTTCCGCAACACTTCACATTAATCGGTGCAGGCTGGGGACATGGAGTAGGACTTTGCCAGATTGGCGCAGCCGTAATGGGTGCAAAAGGGTATAAATACAAGGAGATCCTGCTGCATTATTTTAGAGGAGCCGAATTGAAGAAAATATATTAACGGAGAAGAACTTCGTTGATATGATTTCATGATATGACTTTGTTGATATTACACTTTTCCAAAGTTTAGAACTTTGAAAAAGTCAGAATAGTAGTAATAAATGCAAGAATAAAGAGTTTTAAGTTTTGTAGAGAATCATAAATTTGATCAATGCCTATTTTGTGGAGAATAATAAACCAATCAACACAGAATATGCAGAGAACAATCACAAAATAGAATTATAATGGAAAACAATCCAACAAAAAAGCAATCTTCTCCCTGGTCATGGATACCAACTCTGTATTTCGCAGAAGGAATGCCCTACGTGGTAGCCATGACGGTGGCTGTCATCATGTACAAACGTCTTGGGATATCAAACACCGACATTGCATTATATACCAGTTGGCTGTATCTACCTTGGGTGATTAAGCCTTTCTGGAGCCCTTTTGTCGATATAATCAAAACAAAACGCTGGTGGATTATCACTATGCAATTGCTTATAGGAGCCGGATTAGCCGGTGTAGCCTTCCTGATACCCATGCCGTTTTTCTTTCAGGCCACGCTGGCTGTCCTTTGGCTGATAGCATTCAGTTCTGCCACACACGACATTGCCGCAGACGGATTTTATATGTTGGCATTGGATAGTTCCGAACAATCATTCTTTGTAGGCATTCGAAGCACCTTTTACCGTCTGGCTATGATTACCGGTCAAGGTATCCTTATCATCATAGCAGGTTCACTGGAAAGCTTCACAGGCCTGGAACCAATGCAATTTACTGCTCAATCATCGAATACTGTCCAAACTACCTGTGTATTACAACCCAGGGATTATAAAGTTCCTGCAAGCGATAAAATGACTTTCGTGACTTTCCCTTCAAACCTGGAACTTAATACGAATAATATTTCAGTTGATTCGTTAAGTAAAATCAAAGCGTTTGCCCTGGAGGAAAATCAGAAAAACGGATTTGTAACGAAAGAAGAAGATGCTTTAAAACAAACCTCTACGAATAATGAATCCTGGTGGACTAAACAGATATCTTCCCCTCTGGGATCTTTTATTAAAAATACTTTCGGTCAAAAACGCATAGCAACAGTCGGAGGAAATGGTAAAACAGGCAATGCAGGCATAGTTGCTGTGAGGCTGACCAAACAGCCGGAACCCGGGAAAACCGTTGTTCTGAATTCCAGTTTTGCCAAAGGGGATAAAAGTATTCTGCTGGCTGCCGGTGATCGATTTGTTTTTACGTCCCAAAACTGGAATAAACCGGCATATTTAGTGGTGCAACTTGATTATAAATTAAAAGATCAGGTAAAAAGTGAATTCAAGGGAATATCCGGAAATATCAGATTAGCCTGGAGTATAACCTTCTTTATTCTAGCCGGATTCTTTATCCTGATTTTTGTCTACCACCGTTTTGTACTTCCACGTCCTGATTCTGATCACCCAACAGCCACTCAAACACCGGGCGATATCCTGCGTGAATTTGGTCATACGTTTGCTTCTTTTTTCCAGAAACCGGGTGTTGGGCTGGCCATTACATTTATGCTCTTATATCGGTTAGGTGAAGCTATGTTGGTTAAGATGGCATCTCCGTTCCTGCTTGACCCACGTGAAATTGGTGGAATGGGACTTACAACCGGGCAGGTTGGACTGGTATATGGAACAGTGGGTGTTATAGCATTGACCCTTGGAGGCATTGTAGGTGGTATTGCAGCTTCGCGCAATGGTCTTAAATACTGGATTTGGCCAATGGCACTGTGTATTACTTTCCCTCATTTGGCTTACCTGTATCTATCATGGTTTACTCCTGAGAGTATGATATTGGTGAATATTGCGGTTGGCATTGAACAATTTGGTTACGGATTCGGGTTTACAGCATACATGCTCTACATGATCTATTTTTCGGATGGCGAGCATAAGACAGCCCATTATGCCATTTGTACAGGTTTTATGGCTTTGGGAATGATGATGCCGGGTATGATAGCCGGCTGGTTACAGGATTTGCTGGGTTATAATCATTTCTTTATCTGGGTCATGATTTGTGCCATCCCTACTTTACTGATAATTCCGTTCCTGAAAATTGATAAAAACTACGGTATCAAGAAAAAAGAGGTTAAAGGTTAAAAAGTTTGAGGGTTGAAAGGGTTGAAGGTTGAAGTTTGAGGGCTTGAGGAGCACGAGTACTTTAATATCCTGGGGTCTGGTTTAATATTTTTTTTTACCTTTGCAGTCTAATTCGATGACAGTAATGAAAATACTTATTTTGGGTGCCGGCAAAATGGGCACATTCCTCACTGACGTTCTGTGTATTCAACATGAAGTGGCATTATTTGATACTGATCCAAAGCGATTACGTTTTGTTTTCAACACTTATCGCATGACCGAATACGAAGAAATTCGTGCCTTTGAACCGGAGTTGGTGATTAATTGTGTAACACTAAAATACACCATTGATGCTTTCCAGAAAGTATTGCCCTATTTACCAAAGAATTGTATCATTTCAGATATTGCTTCGGTAAAAACAGGATTACAGGATTATTATGAAGCATCCGGAATGCGTTATGTCTCCACTCACCCAATGTTTGGCCCTACATTCGCAACACTCGACAACCTGAGTACCCAGAGTGCTATTATCATTTCTGAATCCGATCACATGGGTAAGGCATTTTTCAAAGATTTGTATGGTTCTTTACGACTAAAGATATTTGAATACACCTTTGACGAACATGACGAAACGATTGCCTATTCACTGTCAATCCCTTTTGCATCAACGTTAGTCTTTGCATCGGTCATGAAACCTCAGGAAGCACCGGGTACAACTTTTAAGCGTCACATGGATATTGCTAAAGGCCTGCTATCTGAAGACGATTATTTATTAACGGAAATTCTTTTCAACCCGAATACTCCCAAACAAATGGAAAATATCCGTGCCGAATTGAAAGTCTTACTGGATATTATTGAAGATAAAGATACGGAACGTATGCAGGCATTTTTGAAAAAGGTACGGAAAAATATAGAGTAAGAAGCTTTAAAGGCCAAAAGGAATAATATTATCCGTTTTTATCAGGATAATTTTAAAGATTAGTATAACTCGTAATAATTAAAATTCATAGCGTATGGAAGCAGCAGAAAAAGTATTGGAAGCAATGAAACAAGCCGGTGTGCCTTTAAATGCAGGTAAATTAGTTGAACTGACCGGACTTGACCGTAAAGAAGTAGATAAAGCAATGAAAAAGCTAAAAGCTGACGAAGCTATCGTATCACCAAAGAATTGCTTTTGGCAACCTAAATGACAAAAAACATCAGTAAAAAGAAATAGTCGCCCTGCATTGCATGACGACTATTTTTTTTACTAATTGAACAAGCCTGTTTAGTGGACTGATAAGGGTTTCCCTTTTTCGCCCATAAAGAATGCAATCAGTATCACATCCTCCTTTCCATTGTTCACTCCATTGTGCAGAGTATTTATAACTTCTGAAAATGAAGAGTTTGCCGGAAATTGCAGAGCTTTTGTGTTTTCAATTTCAACCGTTAATGTACCCTGAAGCACATAGGCAAAAACCGGGAAAACATGTTTGTGCCAGCCGGTTGATTTGCCGGGAGGAAGAATCACTTTTACAATTGACACTTCATCGTTGGCAAAATTGGGATAAACGATTTTCTGGCCTATTGATGTTGTATCGGTCTTCAATATCGGTTCTAAAACAACTCCTTTATTATATTGTGCATTCGCTCCAAAGCAGATAAGCACAACCATACATGTAAACTTAAGTCTTTTCATACAAATCTATTTTTAATTATTAGTATAGGTGGAATAAATTAATGTTTTATTTTACACAGAGGAATCTTCTATTTTGGCCTTTTTCTTTACCTCTGACTG
>Ga0302208_10000113_pt1 | contig 42939 bp, 23 predicted proteins | sample II_Fen_E2_3_FD_194577 | JGI IMG/M metagenome (GOLD analysis project Ga0302208, IMG submission 194577) | Peat permafrost microbial communities from Stordalen Mire near Abisko, Sweden - II_Fen_E2_3 | ecosystem: Environmental > Terrestrial > Soil > Wetlands > Permafrost | place: Sweden: Abisko...
GGCAAGTACCGATAGTCCTTTGTGCCACATGGGATAGTAACTTAATCCGATGATATCATAATCAACATGGTATTGACGCAGATATTCGTAGTAACTTTTGGTCATATTCCACTCGCCGGCTCTTTCTGTATGGATGATGATCTTTGCCAGAGGACAAATTTCACGACATGCTTTTGTTCCACTTTTAAGCAGCGCTGTCAAGACATTCCAGTTCTCATTTTTTTGCGGATCAATCTTTCCTATGGGCCAAAGCATTCCATACGATATTTCATTACCCACCTGTATGAAATCCGGTGTGGTACCCGAAGCGGCCATTTCTTTGAGACAGTGTCTTGTGTACTCATAGACTGTATCACATAGGAGAGTGACACTACTGATACCAGACCACGATTTGGGTATGAATTGTTTCGACGGGTCGGCCCATGTGTCGGAGTAGTGAATGTCTAACATGAGTTTAAACCCTTCTTTCTTGATTCTTTTGCTTAGCTTTATGACGTAAGCCAGATCCTGACAAACGCCCTCATCCTTGTGTTCCTGAAGTGCATTTTTCGGATTGACAAATAGACGAACACGTATGGCATTCCATCCCTGCTCCCTGAGATATTTTATTGGCTTAATAATCTTTCCACAAGAATCACGGTAGACTGCCCCTGCATCTTCATAACTTGGTAACAAGGAAATATCACCGCCCAAATACTTTTGGGCAAATATACTCGTCTTTATGCCAAATAGTAATACGAATACGATGATTATTCTTGTTCTCATTTCTCTTGATGGTTTCATCAATGTGTGTGACAAGGGAAGTCTTGCATAAGTGTTAAATTCTTGTTGTAGAAGCAAGGCTAGTCTTTTCAACTAGTCTTGCCTATAGTCGTAAACGGGAGTATCACTATTTTGCCACTATTGAGAAATGGCTGTTGCCATCGTAGGTTGGCCATACGGTGATGGTATATGTGCCGTCAGCAGCCAAATTGATGTTTGCTCCGTCTTGAGATAGCGCATCGGTTGTTCCGCCGAGGTTAAGATCCCATCCATGGTTAATACGAAATTTGAACACTCCTGCTTTTAGATCTGCTGTTACGCTGTAACTGTTGTCTGCACTATTGTACGTCATATCAACATCTGTATCCCAGTTGCCCTTTACTGATCCGATAATGCTCATAGATGTTATCTGGGTTAAAGCGTAACTCAAGTTGCTGACATCAACAGAAGCATAATACAATCCATTTTCCGAAACTGTCAGGTTGCCTGCACCTCCGTCGGTAGACAATATTCCATTTGTGGCTCCCGCTCCGTAGTTAGTGCCATTCCAGTCTGCTTGTGACGAAAATTTGAATCCATTGGTATTCACATATACATATCCTGTATATTTACCGGCATTATTAAGCATGAGTGCAGTGGCCTGTTTCCATCCATTCACATCACCGGCCATATACAGGGTCGGTTTTGAAATCGTGTAAACCATATTGTTGACATCCAACTTTACCACCCATTTTCCTACACCGGAGATTGTGGGAGTCTGTACTCCGTATTTATCACCTGTCCATACGACGAAGTTTGATGTTGAGTTGTCACCGTTCTTTCTGCATCCCATGGCTGTGGCGTTGATATCATCCCATGTTGTTGCTGCATCTTTATAGGATGAACCTCCATAGAATTTGAACCAATTGTCACCGGTGTTTGTCGTTTCAACCAAAGCCTGATATACGCCGTCACTGATCTTTGTCATGTTCAGCGGATTGCTAGTAACCCATCCGTAACCTTTAAAGTCACCGAGAAGGAAATATCCCTTTTCATCGATTGCCGGAATAGGTTCCGGTTTCACGGTTGCTGAGGTCTGACCGTTCAGGGCTACAGCATCGCCATTTGCCAGATTTACCGCAAAGGAAGATGTTATCGCGGCATCACGTTTGATATTGGCCCGACTGTTATTTTGAATTTGAATTATAGAATCCAGATTGTTTGCTGATACAATAATATTGTTTCCTAAAAGACTGGCAGGAATTTCGGTGCCATTAACTTTCACAGACTTTAATGTGTAGCCTTTCACATTGGTGTTGTCAGAAGAAAGGGTGACAAGTTTTATGGTATCATTACTAACAGGCATTACCAGATTCGCATCCGTACCTGCTGCGATATTGACGCTATAGGCTGCGGCTGATTCTTCTTGGGAGTTGGACTGTGGCGATGCCCAGTCTTCGTAATTTCCATCACAAGACGTGAAAGCTATCACAGAAAGAAGCAAACCTCCATATAATATATGTTTCTTCATGATTTTATCATTTAAATTGTTTTGACATTTTATTCTACATCCTTCTCTTCCTCTGCGCGAGGGGGAGAGGGATAGTGGATTCCTATTTGACTTCACCCGTATTCTTATTGAAGTCTACATAGAGTTTCTGACCGGCTGTTATTGATACTGAATATTCACTGCCGACATCTGTTGCCCAGTTGCTAGGTATATTGACATTACGGAAATACAAATCGCCTTTATGGAGGGTGAATTCTGTTCTCCACCAGTCTAGACCCGGAACTTTGATATAAGCCCGCATCTCTTCTGCTGTAGTGAATGCCGGTGAAACCCACTGACTTGATGCGTCAGCCGGAGCTGTCATTGCCAACGCCGGATCTGAATCTGTCCATGAACCTGTGGCATTACCTATAATGTAAGCTGTACCCGGTTCGAAATTCAGAGTATACTGAACTTCTTTACCGATAATTTTAGATGTGAAATAAACGACATACCACCCTGCCTTAGAAACAATCACATTGCCATCGCTGTTAGTCGACAGTCCGGCTTTTGCGTCGTCATTGACAGTCTTTATCGCATTATAGCCGCGCCAATCATTTATGAATGTTCCCCATTTGAACGAAGCATCGGCAGGACAATAGATCATTGTATAGAACTCACCTTCCATACCATAGACCGGAGCCATGGCTTTCCATGTAGACCATGCTTCATCTATCGAAGAGCCGACGAGATAGAGTTGCGTTGGCAATGTAATAGCAGGTACCTTATAGGTGGCGAGTACATTTGGCAAGGTGATTACATTAGAGAGGCAGTTGCCGCGTTGTGAGCCGGTGATGTTGGCACGCAGACGCACGTAGATACTGCGTTTCTCTGCTGATGGATATTCGGCACCGTTATTTGCCTCCTGATACAGTGTCACTACGGCATCGTTGATTTCCGAAGCGTCTACAGGAAGCTTGGCTGCCGTGTAAGTTGTTGCCAGCTCTTTGTAAGCAGCAGTTTTCGATACAGCAGTGTCGGCATCGGCGAATTTGTTGTCTATAGATACTTGCACGCTGTATGTGGTAGATAGAGGGAAGCCTCCGTAGTCAGGTTGTGTACAAGTGAAATTCACATAATAGGCATTAGCCAGATCGTATATGTTGTTCGCAGCATTGGCAGGAATGTTAAGTACAAAACTTGTAGGTTCCTGTAGTGTGGGATTGCTGTCTGTATCACTATCGCAGGCAGTAAATAAAGGAGACAAAGCCAATACTAAGACCGGTGCGAACAGACCTTTTATTATATTTTTCATATTCATCTTACTGTTAAGTTATTATGATATTAGTAATCTTTGTTTTGCGACATGTTCTTATTATTGTTGATGTCGTCAATAGGAATAGGATAAACATTATAATGTGAATCGACAGCAGTTCCGTTTTCAACTCCGCCTTTCCAGTCCCATATATAATTCTTGGTTGTAAAGCAGTTGAAACGTACAAGGTCGCTTCTGCGTCTTCCTTCCATATAGAATTCACGGCACCATTCGTCAAGAATCGTACGCTCGTCAATAGATGTCAGTTGTTTCGCATGGGCACGGTCCCGAAGCACGTTGATGTCTTTCATGGCATCTGTTTGATTACCGAGACGGAACTGAGCTTCAGCTCTTGTCAGGTAAGCCTCTGCGTATCTGATTAAAGGAATATCTACATCAGGGAACTCCACGTCGTGGGTTGCAGCACCGTCCAGACGGTGGTTGTCCCATTTCACGATAGACATGCCGTCGAGGAAGCTTGTAATCTTATCTGTCTTCAGTTTGCGTACGCCTCCGCCGCGTCCACCATAGAACATGGCGCGGTCGTCACCTGCCTTTGTGATAATCTGTGCGGTTGATGAACCGTCGGCTTTATCAAGAGTTTTGATATCTGCCTCTGTAGCACCGGTAGGAGCTTTGCTTGTAGAAATAGGACAATCCGTAATTGTCGGGAAAAACTTTTCAATGAGTGAGCCACGGGCAAAGTTACATGACCATGCGTTTGTAGTACCTAAGTCTGGCATACCTGCTATACGCATAGAACAGACAAGATATGTGGAACCACTGTAACTACGCGTTTTCAGTCCGTCTTGACGAATTGGGAATATGATTTCCTTCATGGCCTGCGCATTCTCGTCATTGTCTGCCATAAACAGCTGTGCATATCCGCTGTAGTTGCCATTGGCTGTTTTTGACAAAGCATACTTGCCACTGTTGATCACTTTATCGCAATACTCTTTAGCCTTGGTATAATCTTTTGTTACACCGTCGGTGTATACTGCAGAGTTGAGAGCCAGACGAGCATGTAGGATATAAGCAGCACCTTTGTCTGCGCGTCCGAAATTGTCTGCATTATCAAATGAACCAACATCGGCCAAGTCAGCCTCTAGTTCTGTAAGCTCGTTATCCAGCCAGTCGTACAAATCCTTTCCTGCCTTTTCTACAGGGAGTTCATAGACATTGAATGTGGTTTTAAACGGAGCTTTGTGAAAGAGATCTAGAAAATACCAATAGTGAAGTGCACGAAGAAATCTGACTTCAGCTCTTTGATTCTTAAGATCAGTGCGGTCGGTTGTTTCAGAAAGGTAGAAGTTATAGAGAGTGATGTCGTACCCCAGACGGTTATAGACCCACTGTGTACGTTTGCTGCTCGAGTTCCATGATATGTTTGTGAGCTGCGGAATATCGGTATCGGTTTGCCATGCCCATATACATTCGTCTGTCGGCAGTTCCTGACAATTAAATGTGCAGCGATAAAATCCGGACTCGCCTTCATCCATCGTGATATCACCGTTACCGGTTATGCCCTTCTGCCCGGTAACGCCGAGAGTGGCATATTGTTTGGCCAGCAACTGAGTTTCTTCATAAGAAGGTGACGACTGTGGGTCTATCGATGATATGTTCAAATCGCTAGAGCATGCAGTAAGTCCGCTTATAATAAGTATTGCGGCTAATGATTTTGAATATATATTTTTCATAATTACTATTCTTTTAAATCGTTACTATATGATTAGAAGTCCAGATTCAAACCAAGTTGGAAGCTGATAGGTCTTGGATAAGGGTTTCTGTCTACACCGCTAGATACTTCAGGATCAAGACCGTCGTACTTGGTGATAATAAAAGGATTCTGTACTATTGCGAATACACGTCCTGAAAGTCCTGTATAGGAATTTGTCTTTACAAGAGCATGAAATGTATATCCCAAAGTGATGTTGCTGCATTTTATATAAGAAGCATTGCGTACGAAGTAATCGCTGAGATAATATTCACTTGAACCTGTTCCTGTAAATCCTAGTTTGACTGCCTCATTCGTTGTGTTCCCGAACGCACTGTTAGAGTAAAGTCCGGATGGACTTATAGCAGCTCTGTCTGACAGAAAGTTATAATAGACATAGTTGTTGAGAGCTGCACGCAATGAGAAACTGAAGTCCCATTCCTTATAGATGAATTTAGATGTGAATCCCATGTATACGTCAGCTGCCGGACTCTTATAGATATATTTGTCGCTGCTGTTGATTTTGCCGTCACCGTTTCGGTCAACATATACACCTTCGATAGGTTTGCCGTCTTTGTCATATACCTGCTGGTAAACATAGAAGGAATTAATGGGTGAACCGACTTTATATACTTCGACCGGAGTATTGGTACCTTTTGAAATCTTATTGTTGTAGTTGTATACAACATAATTGTCGTCCGACCCACCGAGTAACTTTGTAACTTCGTTATGATTCCAAGACAAGTTGTAAGTTATGCCCCATGTGAAGTCCTTAGATACGATAGGTTTTGCATCTATAGAGAATTCAAGACCGTAGTTTTTAAGTGATCCGATATTCTCAGCCAGTGAAGAACCGAAGTTTGTACCTATAGGAATGGAAACAAAATTCAGTAAATCTGTTGTCTTACGGTAGTATCCGTCGATATTTGTTGTAATGCGATTATTGAGGAATCCTAAGTCGATACCTGCATTCCATGTTGTTGTCGTTTCCCATTTCAGATCCGTATTGAATGAGCTTGGTCTGACTGTCTGATAGTATGTAGAACCGAAAGGGTACTGCGCGTAAGAGTTGCTGATTGTATATAATGGCACGTAAGCAAAGTCCAAATCGTTTCCGCTGGCATCTTTCAACTGCTGTTGACCGGTTTGACCCCATCCCAGACGGAGCTTGAATTCGTTCCACCAGGAAATATGCTTCATAAACTTTTCTTCATTGATTTTCCATGCAAGAGCTGCTGAAGGAAAGACACCCCATCTTTTGTTTTTATTTCTACTGAAACGTGTGGTGCCATCACCGCGCAGTGTTGTGGTCAGCAGATAGCGTTCTGCCAGTGTATAGTTGAAACGGCCGAAGTAAGAAAGCAGAGTGCTGCGTGTAGCCCAGTCGTTTTCGCTCTTCAGACTTACATTATAAGCCTCGTGCGTGTATGGGTCAGTACCCTGTCCCCATGTAGAACCGTTGCGATGATAGTGAGATTCTTCAGCACCTGCCATGAAGTCTATATAGTGGATACCGAAAGTATGTGTATACTGTGCATAGATGTTGCCCACTATATTATATTTATAAGAGCGTGTCTGTCCGTTCCATCCGTAATAGTTGTTGTCATAAGAGTAAGGTGTGTTGTAATCTGCCTGGCTGCCTTCGGTATATTCACCGCCCAGACTGCCGTGAATGTGCAAGTCCTCAAAGCCGTGAACTTTATAGTCAAATTCAATATTGCCTGTGAAGTCACTACTGTGAGCTTTCTTACTGTCGTTGTTGAGTAGAGCTACAGGGTTCTGGGTCGCATTCTTGTTGATTGTGTATAGCCATGAAGGATCAGAGAATGAAGCGGAAACCAGCGACTGATAGTATCCTCCTGTAAACTTGTATTCGTCACCGGTACCGTATACAGGACGTGTCGGGTCCATGCTCAATGCAGCACCTACTACGGCTGCATTGTCTACATAATTGTCTGTCTCATACATATACTTGGCATTGATATTGATGTTCAGATGATCATTGAGTAATGACGGAGTGAGATTGAGTCCGACATTTGTACGACGCATATTTGATGTTTTGATAATACCATTTTCAATGTTATAGCCTGCCGATATTCTATATGGTATATCTTTTAATCCACCGGAGATAGAAATGTTATGATCGGTGCTTACAGAAGTACGGAATATCTCATCTTGCCAATTGGTGTTTGCTGTGCCGAGAGTTGCAGCACTTTCTGAACCCATGACCTTTGTTACCAAGTTGCGGTATTCATTACCGTCCATCACATCGTAACGTTTCTGTGTGTGAGATATGGTCACACTCCCATTATAAGATATAGAAGGTTTTGCATCCTTTTTACCTTTCTTTGTTGTGATAAGAATAACACCGTTGGATGCGCGCGAACCGTAGATGGCTGTAGCCGAAGCATCTTTCAACACTGTGAATGTCTCGATGTCATTGGGATTGATCATCGCCAAGACATTACTCATACCTTTAGTAGTGTTGTTGTCGATGGTAAGACCGTCGATAACCAGCAACGGGTCGTTGGATGCGTTAAGGGATGATCCTCCTCTGATTCGTATCTGTGCGCCTGATCCGGGAGCACCGCCTGACGTGATGACATCCACACCGGCAATCTTGCCAACAAGCATATCCGTAGCATCGTTTGTGATACCTTTTGTCAGTTCATCCGGTTTGATTGCTGTGATAGACCCCGTCACATCACTTTTCTTTACTCGTCCGTAACCAATTGCTACAACCTCTTTTAAAAGTTTTTGGTCTTCTTGGAGAACGATCGTTAAATTTGGAGCTGCCTGAACTGTCTTACTTGAATATCCAATGTAAGAAACAATCAAGTTTGCACCTTTCTTTACCTTCAGCGTGAAATTACCGTCAAAGTCAGTCACCATACCTATAGTGGTACCAGCAACTTTCACACTTGCGCCGATAATTGCTTCACCTGTAGCATCCTTAACGTGACCCTTCACAACAATGTCTTGTGCGAAGACTCCAACCGATAGGAACAGCCCCAGTAAAAGGGTGAAGACCCTACAAGGGATTCTAAAGTTTACATGCTTCATCATTTTTTTTAAAGTTAACGTTATTATTATTCAATAGCTGTACACTAATTTTACAAGTGTTTTATTAGATTTTGTTGCAAAGATAAAATTTATTGAGTATTATTGTTCTTTTTTTACAGAAAAAATCATAAATTTGCCGTGCAAACGTTTGCATCGATTTTATTTACATATAATGCATGTGTGGATGACAATGATTTAACCTTTTGTATATCTTTGTCCGGAGTAGCATATATAGTATTTTGCATTCATTTTAAAATCTGACTATGAAAGAAAAACCACCACAGACAATGAAAGACATAGCGCGGGAATTTGGAGTTTCTGTGTCGACAGTTTCGAGGGCTCTTCAAGGGAGTTTGCATATAAGTAAGGAGAAGCGGGAACTTATTCAGCGTTTTGCAAGTGAAAACAAGTTCACTCCAAATGTGATTGCAGAGACTCTGCGTTACAGCAAGGTTAAGCCAATAAAGATAATCGGAGTGATAATACCACAGTTCGTTCATTACTATTTTTCCACTGTCCTTGCCGGAATAGAGGAAGTTACGTCTAAGTTCGGCTATCGCATGATGATTGCTCAGAGTGATGAAAAATATGAGAAGGAGGTGGAGATATGCCATTCCTTTGTGGAAAACCGTGTCTGTGGTATTATTGTATCTCAGGCGAAGGACACCGTGAAATATGAACATTTCCAGAATCTTCTCGACCGTGACATACCGTTGGTCTTTTATGATCGTATTTGCACAGGTGTGAGTGCAAGTCATGTGGTGGTAGATGATTATGCCGGTAGTTTCATGGGTGTTTCGCATCTTATTGAGACAGGATGCAAACGTGTTGCATTCTTCGGTTCTGCAATGAATTTGCAAATTGTGCAAAACCGTTATAACGGTTATAAGGACGCATTGTTCAAGCATGGTATTGCCATTGATGAACATTTTGTCCGTAAATGTGATAATAGACATGACGCGGAAATTGTCACTCCTGTGCTTTTGGGTTCTGAGAATCCGCCGGATGGTTTTTTTGCGGTCAACGATGATACCGCCCTCGGTATCCTTTATTCAGCAAAAAATTTGGGATATAATATCCCTGAGGATATAGCGATATGCGGATTTACTGACGGCATACGTGCAAAATCGTGTGACCCGATGCTGACCACTATCGAACAGCGTGGTTTTGACGTCGGTTCTGAGGCTGCAAAAACGCTTATTGACCATGTCGAGAATAATATACCCTCAGGAAAAACGATCAAGAAAGTTGTACGCACCCGACTTATCATCAGAGGAACAACAAGAGAAGTGAATATCATTAATAATTAATATCAGGTTTGTCGGCCTGTTCATCATCAGTATGACGGGACAGCAAGGCATCTTAAAAATAAGAAATTCATGAAAACAAAACCAGATCTAAACTTTTGGAAACTTTGGAATCTCAGTTTCGGGTTCTTCGGAGTCCAGATTGCTTATGCGCTTCAGAGTGCAAATATCAGTAGGATATTCTCGACGTTAGGCGCAGACCCTCACAGTCTGAGTTATTTTTGGATACTCCCACCGCTGATGGGAATTATTGTTCAGCCGATAATAGGTACGCTGAGTGATAAGACATGGTGTCGTTTCGGTCGGCGCATACCTTATCTCTTTGTTGGAGCTGCTTTTGCTTTGATCGTTATGTGTCTGTTACCCAATGCAGGAAGTTTGGGAATGACGGTGAGGACGGCGATGGTGTTCGGACTGGCATCACTTATGTTTCTTGACACCAGCATCAATATGGCTATGCAACCATTTAAAATGCTGGTGGGTGACATGGTAAACGAAAAGCAGAAGGGGCTGGCTTATGCGATACAGAGCTTTCTGTGTAATGCGGGTTCGTTGGTGGGATTCGTATTCCCATTCCTATTCACATATATTGGAATCAAGAATGTTGCAGACAAAGGGGTCGTTCCTGATTCTGTAATATACTCATTCTACATGGGCGCGGCAATACTTATACTCTGCGTGATTTATACAACGGTCAAAGTGAAGGAAAAACCTCCTAAGGAATATGCGGAATATCACGGACTTGAGAAACCTCTGAATGAGGAAAAAGTCAATATTATACGGATTCTAATCAAGGCTCCTAAAGCCTTCTGGACTGTGGGACTGGTACAATTCTTCTGTTGGTCGGCATTTATGTACATGTGGACATATACCAATGGAGCGATAGCCGATACCTGTTGGAACACTACTGATGTGGCTTCGGAGGGTTATCAGACAGCCGGCAACTGGGTTGGAATGCTCTTTGCCGTACAGGCCATAGGATCTGTGGTGTGGGCAGTGGTTCTCCCTCTGTTTGAAAACCGGAAGATGGCTTACTCGTTGAGTCTTATTTTAGGAGGAGTTGGTTTCTGTATGGTTCCGTTCATTAGCAATCAGTATATACTTTTCGTACCTTATATGTTAATAGGTTGTGCGTGGGCTGCGATGCTAGCTATGCCGTTTACCATTGTCACCAATGCCCTCGACGGAAGTCATATGGGCGTATACTTAGGTCTATTTAACGGGACGATATGTCTTCCTCAGATTGTTGCTGCAGCCGTGGGTGGAATACTGCTTACTGCCGTGGGCGGTTCCCAGAGTCACATGTTACTTATAGCAGGGGTTTGTCTGTTGCTTGGGGCTTGTGCCGTATTTGTTATTAAAGAGACGATAGGAGAGAAACATTGATTATATTTTGTGCAATCGTTTGCGCTATAAAATCTTTATTTTGTGTTCATTTCGGTATGACATAGTTTCATTTTATTGTAACTTTACCACATAATCTTTTAACTCACACCTATGAAAGTACAGTTTAACATAGAGTATCAGACAGTTTTCGGTGAGGACTTATTCATCGACATAACAAGTTTCGATGGCAAGAATAGTGCCACGAAAGAGGCTGTTAAGATGACTACCACTGATGGTAGACATTGGAGTGTTGCTATTAATATAGCATCAAAAGCTGTAAAACAGATTGATTATTTTTACAGCGTCAGCCGAAATGGCACGATGATAAGGCACGAGTGGATCGTAGTTCCCCATCGCTTGGAGTTTGTCGGTAACCAAACAACGACTTACATTACTAGTGATTATTGGTTGGACATTCCTGAGAATTCTCAGCTTTACAGTTCTGCGTTCACGGATTGTATATCAAATCGTAAACAGATGACGAGTAGCGTGAGTGATTTTAAACATACCTTACGCCTTAAAGTCCGTGCACCTCAGTTGAATAAGAAGGAGCGTCTGGCAATGATCGGTGATGTGAAGGCCCTTGGCGAATGGGATATCATAAGAGCTGTGCCGATGATAGAGCATAGCCACAACGAATGGGTGGCTACCATTGATGTAGATAAGGTCGAAAGACCCATCATGGAATTCAAATTTGTCATTCAAGAAGAGGGGAATGATGAAAATCCTGTATGGGAGAATGGTGCCAACCGTGTGGTGGATGTACCCAGTCTCGGTGCTAACGAGGTGGATGTGCGCGAGATGGAACCTGCAGTTTTCCAACTTAAACCTTGGAGAGGGGCTGGCACGGTGATACCTGTGTTCTCTTTACGTAGCAAAACAAGTTTTGGTATAGGTGATTTCGGTGATCTGAAGAAGATGATTGACTGGGTGGCTATGACCCGTCAGCAGGTTCTTCAGATATTGCCGATAAACGATACGACCATAACACATTCGTGGGCCGATTCATATCCATACAACAGCATTAGTATTTATGCTCTCCACCCGCAGTATGCGGACCTTAATGCCTTACCTAGGCTAAAAGATGAGGCTTTGATAACAAGATATGAAGCTTTGCAGGCAGAACTGAATGTTTTACCTCAGATTGACTACGAACGGGTGAATGAGGCTAAGATAGCATATCTCGTTGATTTATACAAGCAGGAGGGAAAGTTAATGATGGCTACTAAGGAGTTTAAATCATTCTTTGATGCCAATAAGAAGTGGCTCGTTCCCTATGCAGCCTTCTGCTATTATCGTGACAAGTACGGCACTTCAAAGTTTAGTGAGTGGCCCGACCATCACTCTTTCGACGAGAGTGAATATAAATCGATGTCTAAATCCACTACAAAATTATATAAGGAGGTGGCAATCCACTATTTTATTCAGTTCATTCTCGATGCTCAGATGCGCGAAGCTAATAATTATGCCAGAAAAAATGGAGTCGTTCTCAAGGGTGATATCCCTATAGGCATTAGTCGTGACAGTGTCGAAGCATGGATTGAACCGTTCTATTTCAACCTCAACGTACAGGCTGGAGCACCGCCGGATGCCTTCTCTACCAATGGGCAGAACTGGGGATTCCCTACCTACAATTGGAATGTGATGCTGAAAGACAACTGCTCATGGTGGGTAAACCGCTTCCGTAAGATGTCGCAGTATTTTGATGCTTATCGTATTGACCATATTCTCGGATTCTTTCGTATATGGGAGATCCCGGCAGATGCTATTCACGGACTTCTGGGACAGTTTTCGCCGGGTCTTCCTATGACGCCTCAGGAGATAGACAGCTACGGAATATGTTTCCGCGAGGATCTCTTCACCGAGCCGTTTATTACCGATTGGGTGATTGATAAGATATTTGGTCCATGGGCAGATAAAGTTCGCGTTACATACCTTGACCATACTCATCACGATATGTATCGGATGAAACCTGAGTTTGACACTCAACGTAAGGTTGAGGCAGTCTTCAACGGTAAAAATTCCGGTGATGATGTGTGGATCCGGGACGGATTGTATGCTCTTATCAGCGATGTTCTTTTTGTTCGTGATCATCAACATCCCGACACATATCATCCTCGTATAGGTGTCCAGCTGGATTTTATCTTCCAGGCTCTGAACGATGTAGAGAAATACAACTTCAACAGATTATATAATGATTACTTTTATCGCCGTCATAATCAGTTCTGGTATCACGAGGCAATGAAAAAACTGCCACTGCTCACTCAGGCTACACGTATGCTCGTTTGTGGAGAGGATCTTGGTATGGTGCCCGACTGCGTGCCTTGGGTGATGAACGAGCTCAGAATTCTCAGTCTCGAGATTCAATCGATGCCGAAAGATTCCCATGAGCGTTTCGGACATCTTTCACGTTATCCGTACCGTTCGGTATCCACAATATCCACTCATGATATGCCAACTCTGAGAGAATGGTGGAAGGAGGATCGTCAACGCACGCAGGACTATTATAATACGATGCTTCATCATGGTGATGATGCTCCTGAAAATCTACCGGGATGGTTGGCCAAAGAGATTGTATCTCGTCAGCTTGCATGTCCGTCAATGCTTTGTCTGCTTTCGTTGCAGGACTGGCTTTCGATAGATGAGAGTGTAAGGCTTGCTGATCTTAAAGGGGAACGAATCAATATTCCCGCAAATCCGCGTCATTACTGGCGTTATCGTATGCATCTGAATATAGAAGATCTCGTTAGCAACACATTACTCAATGATACAATTACAATATTAATACAACAAAGCGAAAGACAATGAAAAAATTAGCAGGTTTGTTATTATTAGCCGCAATACCACTACTTGTATTTGCGGATGAAGTAAAATCACCTAACGGCAATATCGTTGTCAACTTCAATGTCGACGGCGGTGTGCCTACGTATCAGGTGACGTATAAGCAAAAGGCAGTTGTTAAACCGAGTCATTTGGGATTACAGCTTCTCAAAAGCAAGTATGCCAGTGCCGGCGATAAAGAGACTGACCTTATGGATGGATTCACAGTGACAGATGCTCAACAGTCCTCCTTTGATGAGACTTGGCAGCCTGTCTGGGGTGAGAACAGCGACATTCGGAATCATTATAACGAACTTGCTGTCACTCTCCATCAGAATGCTACTGATCGGAATATCATCATCCGTTTCCGTGTGTATGATGATGGTATCGGTTTCCGTTACGAATTCCCACAGCAGAAAAATCTTAATTACTTTGTTATCAAAGAGGAAAATACTCAATTTGCAATGGATGGTGATCATATCGCCTTCTGGATTCCGGGAGATTATGATACTCAGGAGTTTGACTATACCACTAGCCGCCTGTCACAGATACGCAATCTGTCGCAGAAGGCATGGACAACGAATGCTTCGGAGACGTTCATCTCACCGACGGCGGTACAGACTTCTCTGCAGATGAAGACAGACAACGGACTCTATATCAATATTCATGAGGCGGAACTTGTGAATTATTCATTGATGAGTCTTGTTCTTGATGATAAAAAGATGATCTTCGAATCTTGCCTTACACCGGATGCTCAGGGTGCAAAAGGTTATATGCAGACTCCTTGTCAGTCGCCGTGGCGTACCGTCAAAGTTAGTGATGATGCCCGTGATATGCTTTTATCAAATCTTACACTCAATCTAAATGAGCCTTGTTCCCTAAAGGATGTAAGTTGGATTCATCCCGTAAAATATTGCGGTGTCTGGTGGGAGATGATTGTAGGTAAGAGCACATGGAACTATACCAATGATTATCCGTCCGTCCGCCTAGGAGTGACAGATTATACCCACAGTACACCAAACGGAACTCATGCAGCCAACAATGAACATGTAAAAAAATATATCGATTTCGCTGCAAAGAATGGTCTTTCAGAAGTGCTTGTCGAAGGTTGGAACCAAGGTTGGGAAGATTGGTTCGGACATTCAAAGGATGACGTGTTCGATTTCGTTTCACCTTATCCTGATTTCGATGTGAATGGATTGCAGTCGTATGCTAAATCTAAAAGTGTAAGATTGATGATGCATCACGAGACATCCAGTTCGGTACGTAATTACGAACGTCATCTCGATCAGGCATATAAGTTTATGGTCGACAACGGTTATGATGCAGTGAAGAGTGGTTATGTGGGTGATATTCTCCCGCGTGGTGAACACCATTACGGTCAATGGATGAATAATCACTATCTGTATTGTATTAAAAAGGCTGCTGATTATCATATCATGGTAAATGCTCATGAAGCTGTTCGTCCTACAGGTCTTTGCCGTACATACCCCAATATGATTGGTAATGAGAGTGCCCGTGGCACGGAATACGAGGCTTTCGGCGGCAGTCATCCTGATCACACCACGATATTGCCGTTCACGCGTCTAAACGGTGGCCCGATGGATTATACCCCAGGTATCTTTGAGACTCAGTTGAAAACATGGTCAAACAATACATCATGGGTGCGTAGCACACTTGTTCGTCAGTTGGCTCTTTATGTTACCATGTACAGTCCTCTCCAGATGGCGGCGGACCTGCCAGAACATTACGAAAAATACGCAGACGCATTCCAGTTTATCAAGGATGTGGCTGTAGACTGGAGTAAGAGTATATATCTTGAGGCAGAGCCGGGTGACTATATCACTGTAGCACGTAAGGCTAAAGGTACAGACAACTGGTTTATTGGCAATACAAGTGATGAAAATGGTCATAGTTCAAAGATCAAGCTTGACTTCCTTGATCAAGGTAAGAGATATGACTGTACGATATATGCTGATGCTAAGGATGCAGACTATGAGAAAAATCCGAAAGCTTATGTCATCACTCACCGGATCGTAAAGAATGGTGATGTCCTTAATCTCAAAGCTGCTCATGGAGGTGGTTTCGCTGTTTCGCTTATCGCAAAATAAGTTCGAATAACAAAAGTGGTACGATGATGAAAAAGGTGATATCGTTAGCAATATTGCTAATATCGATGATCTGTGTGAAAGCAGCAGTAAATGTTGAGCGGATTGATCCGACCAACTGGTTTGTGGAAATGAATAATCCCATACTTCAGCTGATGGTCTACGGTCCCGGCATCAAGACAGCTGATGTATCGACAACATATCCGGGAGTGGCTGTGAAAGAGATAGTACGCCTTGACAGCCCCAATTATCTGTTAGTGTACCTTGATATCAGCGGTGCCCAACCCGGCGTGGTGAAACTCAATTTCATAAATGCTGGTAAAAAGAAAACTATCAACTATGAGCTCAAGTCCCGCACAATGAAAGGTACAGACCGCAAAGGATTTAATTCCAGTGACGTGCTTTATATGCTTATGCCCGACCGCTTTGCCAATGGTAACGTGAAAAATGATGATGTGAAGGGAATGAACACATGTAAGTGTGACTGTACAAAGCCAAGCCTTCGTCATGGTGGTGACTTGGCAGGAATACGGCAACATCTTGATTACTTCAACCAGTTGGGGGTCACCGCACTTTGGTTTACGCCTGTGCTGGAAAATAATTCACCCGATGATAATGGTCAAAGTAGTTATCACGGTTATGCCACTACCGATTATTATAAGGTAGACCCGCGTTTAGGTACGAATGATGAGTATTGCGATCTTATTGCTGATGCCCACAAACATAACCTGAAGGTGGTGATGGATATGATCTTCAATCATTGTGGCAGTTTCCACCCTTGGCTTAAAGATATGCCTTCCAGAGACTGGTTTAATGAGCCGGATTATAAAAACAATTATCTTCAGACAAGCTATCGTCTTACCCCTATCGTTGATCCTTATGCAAGCAAAATTGATAAGAAAGAGACTGTAGACGGATGGTTCGTTCCGTCAATGCCCGATCTGAACCAAAAGAACCCTCATGTCATCAAGTATCTTATTCAAAATAGCGAATGGTGGATAGAGACTGTCAGTATTGATGGAATCCGTATGGATACGTATCCTTATGCCGACTATGATGCTATGGCAGAATGGATGAAGACTATCAATAATGAATATCCTAATTTCAATGTAGTCGGGGAAACATGGGTAACCGAGCCTGCCTATACGGCAACATTCCAGAAAGACAGCAAACTGTCAGAAAAAAACAGTAATCTGAAGACTGTCATGGATTTCAGTTTCTATGACAAACTCTCAATCGCAAAAAACGAAGAGACTGATGGTGGATTCTCCGGACTTAACAGAATATATAATAGTTTTGTCTATGATTATCTTTATCCAAACACGGAAAATATCATGGCCTTTGTCGAAAATCATGATACCGACCGATTCTTAGGCAATGGAAAAGATGTAAAGATGTTAAAACAGGCTCTTGCCATGTTGCTCACGATAAAACGTATACCACAGCTGTATTATGGGACAGAGGTACTTATGAACGGAACCAAAGATGTGACAGACGGGAATGTACGTAAGGATTTTCTAGGCGGATTCCCGGGAGACAGTCGAAATACCTTTATTAAAGAGGGCCGTACCGCTGGGGAGAATGATATGTTTGACTGGCTCAGCCGTCTTCTCCATTGGCGTCAGGGCAATGAGGTTATCAGCAAAGGCACAATGATACAATTTTTGCCTCATGACGGCGTATATGTCTTTGCTCGTCAGAAAGATGGTAAGACCGTGCTTACCATCCTCAACGGTACTACTAAGAAGATATCTTTGAACTTGAATAGATATGCAGAGGTGATTAATGATGCAATATCAGCCGTTGATGTTACTACAGGTAAGAATGTCTCGTTGAAGGATTGTCTGAATTTAGAACCTAGAGCTTCGATGGTACTTGATTATTAGGGGCTCACATAAAAAAATAAGCGTGCCTCTCGGTACGCTTATTTTTCTTTTTTCTAACTAACTTTTATTATCAACTATTCATTACTCATTACGCTTGCAAATTTACGTTGGTTTCAGAATAATTATTAAAAAACAGGTCAATATTTCACGTAAACGTTTGCATTTACGTATTTTTTTGTATCTTTGCCGAACAACTTTTATTGTCAACTATGATTAACAGGCAGCGACACACTTCTTTGAAAGATTTAGCTGAAGAACTTGGAGTTAGCATAGCAACAGTATCACGTGCTTTAAGAAACAGCAATGAGGTAAGTCTTGAAACCCGTGAACGTATTTGTATGCTTGCTAAGGCTAAGAACTATAGACCGAATCCCTTTGCTCAGAGCCTTCGGAAGGATGCTCCGAGGATAATTGGTGTTGTTGTTCCTAATCTGGTTACACATTATTACTCAGGCGTCCTTGATGGGATAGAGGATTTTGCTTCAAAGGCCGGCTATTCTGTTATCAGCGCCAATAGTCACGAAAATCATTTTGACGAGGAACGCCATATTGATAACTTATTGAGTATGCATGTGGAAGGTATTATTGCATGTCTTGCACAGGATACAACTGACTATTCTCATTTTAAAGAATTGTCACAGTTTGAAATTCCATTGGTGTTTTTCGCACGTACCTGTCTTCCAGAACTTTTTTCTTCAGTGATAGCTAATGGTGATGCGGCTGCAAAGAATGCCGTACAGCATCTTATCGATACAGGTAGCAAACGTATAGCTTTTGTCGGTGGTCCTAATCATCTCGACATGGTAAAACGCCGCAAACATGGTTATATCGAAGCTCTGCATGAAAATAAAATGGAGATCGACAGATCCCTTGTGGAATGTCATAAGATAGATTTTGATACCGCTTATGAATCCATGTTGAGGCTTCTCTCACTTCCAGTTCCCCCTGATGCAGCACTTGCGTTCAATGATATCATCTCGTTTGCAGTCATGGAAGCCATCAAGAGTCGTGGGCTAAGGATACCTGATGATGTGGCTCTCATTGGATTTACCGATGAGAAACATGCCGAATTCGTCACTCCTAAGTTGTCGGCGATCATGGATCAGGCCCATCAGACAGGAGAGTGTGCCTGCCAACTGCTTCTTAATAATATAAGTGGTGATAAAACCATCCATAAAGAAATTGTTCCAATGATATTGAAGATACGTGAGAGTAGTAGCAAGATCCCTAGGTAATAAGACTATTTTTCACTTTTAAAACTTGAACTTATATGTAATTATTGAAGGATAATAAAATGAAGAAATGTGCCTGATATAACTTTATTATCACAATAAGGCTATATCCCGGCACATTAAAAAATTAACATTGTTTTATCGAGAAAGAGGTGTCTCAGAATTCTTATCCATTTTGACACCAGCATAACCCTCTACGCCCATTTCCGGAACATCAAGTCCGCCAAGTTCTGCCTCAACACTAACTCTCATTCCACCAGTGATAAGTCCAATAATCTTAAATATAACCCATCCGATGGAAGCCACATATATGATATTAGTGGTGACTCCGATAATCTGTGCTACAAATTGACTTGCATCACCATAAAAAAGTCCGGTTACAGTGCCTTTCACACCATTCCAACCATTGCCGTAAGAACCGTCGGCAAACAAACCTACAGATAATACACCCCAAGCTCCGTTTATTCCATGAACAGAGATTGCACCTACAGGGTCGTCAATTTTCATTTTCCGTTCAAAGAAGAATGAAGCTTCAATTACTAGTACTCCTGAAATAAGACCGATTATCGCAGCACTTCCGACACTGACAAAGGCGCATGGAGCCGTAATGGCTACCAAACCAGCCAACATACCGTTGATCATCATTGTTGGATCCGGCTTTTTTGTCTTGAACCACCACATATATCCCATGGATGAAAAGGCTCCGGTTGCGGATGCAATCATTGTGTTAACAGCAACTACACTGATTCTCAGGTCACCACCGGCCAATGACGAACCAGGATTGAATCCAAACCATCCGAAGGCCAATATGAAACAGCCGATAATTGCCATCGGTATGTTATGTCCGGGAATGGCATTAGGTGAACCGTCTTTATTGTATTTTCCGACACGCGGGCCTATCATTGCCGCACCCACTAGTGCCAGTACACCACCGGTCATGTGAACAACTGAAGAACCAGCAAAGTCGACTACACCATGACCAAGCCCGAACATGTTTCCGAGCTGTGACAGCCAACCTCCTCCCCATACCCAGTTTCCGAAGATCGGGTAAATGATAGCGCCGACAATAACACCATAGATTGCAAACGAAGAGAATTTCCAGCGTTCAGCCATTGATCCGGTAGGTATTGTGGCTGTTGTGTCCATGAATACCATTTCAAATAAGAAAAGAGCAAATACGGCCACGTCATAACTACCTCCACTGAGGAAGAATCCATTTGTTCCGAAAAGCCCGAAAGAATGACCGAAGAGATTGATTGAGAATTCATTGGCTAAACCTCCGAATCCGCCTAATGTCCCCAGACTTCCTACTCCTCCAAACATTAAGGCAAATCCGCTTATGAAGAATCCCAACATACCTAACGCGTACACCATAAAGTTCATCGCCATCGTGTGACTCGCGTTTTTTGCCCTTGTGAGTCCTGTTTCTACCATAGCAAAACCTGCCTGCATAAACATAACTAAAAAGCCTGTTATCAGTGTCCATACCATGTTTATTGCCACTTTGTTATGACCGACTTGATCATTAATTTCACTCTGCGTCGGTTTCCCTTGTTTGACGGATGTGATATCATTTACATTTCCTGTCGCCGTGCCGGATGGATCCGGGGCTTTAGTCGCACCAGCATAAGCGTAATTCGTTACTGATACTGTTAGTATCATCAGTAGCATTAATAAAAACTTTTTCATACCTTTAATTGTTTATTATTTATTATACAATGATGCATCTCCCTCTTCACCGGTTCTTATACGATACGACTCTTCTACGTCGGATACAAATATTTTACCGTCACCGATAATCCCAGTTTTTGCAGCCTTTAAAACAGCTTCTACAGTCTTTTTCGTATTTATATCACGAACGACTATAGTCAACAATTGCCGTGGAATATAACTTGTATCATACACAGTTCCTCGATACGATAATTCCCCTTTTATGATTTCATTTCCTACTCCAGTAACATCTGCATAAGAAAAGAAATCAATACCTGCCTGCCGGAGGGCGTCTTTCACCTCTTCAAATTTAGCGGTGCGGATGATTGCTTCGATTTTTTTCATAACAACTTACTAATTAAATGATTAAAAATATATTACGTTTACAATGTAATGCTAATTTTTTCTATTCCAAATATTTAATTTATAAGAAAGAATTGTTTTGCGAATTCAATCAAATTGTTTAAATTTGAGTGCAAAAGTAGACAATATGATAACAGAATGTTCTTTTTTGTGTCATTTTGTTCATTATATTTTCATATAAGTATCATTATGATATTATTCTTATAGTGTTTTGTGTCAATATGGAATGTTTTTTGATGAAATTGTTTCAAATTGAAAGTCTAGCGTCTTGTAATAACATGTGGCACAATTTGCTTTTTGTTATTCATAAATTTGTTCATTTCATATAAAGTTCTTAACTTTACACAGTGAACATAGATTATTATCAAAATAAGATTTCGAATTTCGCCTTCACCTTTCAATAAGAAAGGCTTCTGATTTTAAACCCATATAGTTACAGAGTCAAGACATATTTTTGCCTTCACTTTGCTTTCACTTTTAGGTCACCTTACTTTCATTTTCGTGCTGTACCTTATTTTATAATAAGCGCGCGTGCACAGGATGTGGGAGATTGTCGGTTGATGTCGGAAATATATCAAATAGGATTGTCATCGCAATGAAACCACCTTATATCGACCGTAGCTGTCTTATCTGTTCAGGCCCGGAAGCATTTCTTAATCTCCATGTAACACCGATGATTCATGAGCAGCCGCAGTGCTCTCTGAATGAGGCTATGAGGAAAAATATGTTTTATACTCCTTCAATATCGACAGCGAACGTTCCAGCAGCCCGTGAATATGAGTCGAAGGATTCACTTCCCGGCTACGATCGATATATGATGAATATCACGAGATTCCATTATTGCTACGGAGTGGCAATAGATGAGAACCATTCCGAGATAGACGATTTCGTTCTTTCGCTTGCCAATCACTGCCGATACAACGGCGTGGGTCAGGAGTTTTCGGTGAAGCGCCTGATGATGTATTCGGAATATCATGATTTTGAAGACCTCGTGAGACGCTGTTTCCGCAATGTTTATTGTCAGCCGACAAACCGAACGGAGCAGAATGGTCCGCAGATGACTGTGGAAATGCGGAGGATGATGGAGTTTCTGGGCCGCCGCTACTAGCTTCTCCGCAATTCTATCACCTCTGATAATAAAGTGAAAGGTGAAAGCAAATGAACTACTTCTCAAAGTACTTTAAAGAGCTGTATGGCGTGATACCGTCTGTATATTAAGGATGAAAAAGGGAAATAACGTTTAATAAGTCGCTATTATAACAAAATATACCCATTTTGAAAACATTTGGGACATCAATTTAATTTTTTGACATAATCATGCAACAAATGAATACCTTTTCTATCAGATTTATTATTATCTTTGCAATCGTAAATAATAATATTAAATTTGATAAATATGGGAGGCGCAAAATTATATTTATTTGTTGCTGGATGGTTGGTGATGACATCGCTGCCAGCATCAGCTCAACCAGAAGTTACAGTGAAAATTAATACCGCAAACACAGCAGGTTCCCTGGTAAAAACGATTCATCTTACAGCTGTTAATGACAATATAATACGTGTAGAGGCCTCACCTGAAGAGGTGATACCGACAAAGAAAAGTCTGATAATAGTGCCACAAACCGCTCGTCCGGCCGACGTAAAGATTTCAGAGGATGAAACGTCAATGACGATGAAGACAAAAAATGTGAGGGTCGTGGTGAATAAACAGACAGGCAAAATGACATTTTATGATGTGCAGGGGAACGTATTACTGCAGGAAGCTAACGGTGGAAAAACATTCAAAGAAATAACGGTGGATGGCACTAAGGGTTACTCTTGGCGTGCATTCTTCGACAGTCCCGATAGCGAGGCTTTCTACGGACTAGGACAGCATCAAGCCAGCGAATATAATTATAAAGGTAAGAACGAAGAGTTGTTTCAATATAACACAAAGGTGTCCATACCCTTTATAATGAGTAATAAAAACTACGGGTTGCTTTGGGACAGCTACTCGTTGTGTCGTTTTGGAAATCCCAATAACTATCTGCAATTGAACTGTGCCTTTACCTTGTATGATAAGGACGGACGGTTGGGCGGTCTGACAGGCACTTATGAGTCGGCTGATGGTAAGAAGATAGTTCGTACGGAGGATTCTTTATATTTCGAAAATTCATCTGTCATCGGCAATCTACCGCAGAACATCAGGATGAATGGGGCAAAGGTAACTTATGAAGGTTTTCTGGAGGCTCCGATAACAAACAATTACCGTTTCATACTCTATTATGCCGGTTATGTCAAGGTGTTTCTCGATGGTAAACTGGTGGTGCCCGAACGTTGGCGCACTGCGTGGAATCCTAACGCATGGAAATTTACATTACCGATGACAAACGGCAAGAAGACTTCTTTACGAATAGAATGGATGCCGGACGGTGACGTGTCTTACTGCGGACTCCGTGCTGCCGTGCCGCAGACTGAGGCTGAACAGAATAAACTATCGGTATGGAGCGAGATGACTCCGGACATGGATTACTATTTCATTGCCGGAAAGAATATGGATGATGTCATCAGTGGTTATCGCACTCTTACAGGCAAGGCTCCCATTATGCCAAAGTGGGCTATGGGATTTTGGCAGAGCCGCGAACGTTATAAGACGCAAGCCGAGATTGTGGGTACGCTGAAGGAATTTCGCAATCGACAGATTCCTATTGACAATATCGTACAGGACTGGAGCTACTGGCCCGTAGATGCATGGGGCAGTCATGAGTTCGACTCTGCCAGATATCCCAACCCGCAAGCCATGCTTGACAGTATACATGCCATGCACGGACGATTTATGATATCGGTATGGCCTAAGTTCTATGTAACGACAAAGAATTATAAGGAGTTGGACAGCCACGGATGGATGTATCAGCAGGCGTTGAAGGATAGTATTCGCGACTGGATTTATCCGGGATATCTGGGCTCATTTTATGACGCTTATGCCGATGGTGCAAGAAAGATGTTCTGGCGTCAGTTGAATGACAATATGTATAGCAAATATAATAAGGATATAGACTCTTGGTGGATGGATGCCAGCGAGCCTAACGTGCGCGACTGTACTCCTATCGACTATCGTAAGAAGCTGTGTGGTCCTACTGCTCTCGGTCCTAGTGACGAATATTTCAATGCTTATGCTTTGGAGAATGCGGAGGCTATATATGACGGACAGCGCAGCGTTAATCCTAATACTCGTGTGTTCCTCCTGACGCGTAGCGGTTTTGCCGGTCTGCAGCGTTACAGTACTGCTACCTGGAGCGGTGATATCGGTACCAGATGGGAGGATATGCGCGCTCAGATGACAGCCGGACTGAATTTCTCGATGAGCGGCGTTCCTTTCTGGGGCATGGATATTGGCGGATTCTGTGTGGAGAAACGTTATGAGGTCGCTCAGAGGGCGTTTGAGAAAACGGGAAGGGAGAATGACGATCTAAAGGAATGGCGTGAGATGCAGGCTCGATGGAATCAGTTTGGTGCTTTCATTCCGCTCTATCGCACTCATGGACAGTATCCGCTACGTGAGGTATGGAATCTCGCTCCTGAAGATCATCCTTGTTACAAGAGTATCTTATATTATACAAAACTGCGTTATAACCTGATGCCTTATCTCTATTCGATTGATGCATGGACGAATCTGAAGGATTATACCATCATGCGCGGATTGGTGATGGATTTTGGTAAAGACAGAACGGTTAACAACATAGGTGACCAGTGGATGTTCGGTCCTGCGCTGATGGCTTGTCCGGTGGGATATTATAAGGCCCGAAACCGCGAGGTATACTTCCCGAAGACTTGTGGCTGGTATGATTTCTACACGGGTAAACATATTGATGGAGGTCAGAAACTGACTGTCGATGCTCCGTACGAACGTATACCACTTTATGTACGTGAGGGTGCTATCATTCCCTTCGGTCCTGATATGCAGTATAGCGACGAAAAGAAAGCTGAAACCATCAATTTGTATGTGTATGAAGGTGGTGATGCTTCATTCACTCTTTATGAAGATGAAGGCACGAACTATAATTATGAACAGGGTAAATTTGCTACTATAGAGATTTCTTATAAGGAGAACGGACACCTGTTGACGATCGGTGCACGCAACGGGCAATATGACGGTATGCTTACTAACCGTCACTTCAACGTGGTCGTGGTCTCTAAATATAAGGTTCAGGGATTTGACCGCTCAGCTAAGGGACTTATGGTTAAATATAACGGAAAACAAAAAAATATTAAACTGTAATGAGGAAACTGCTTTTCTTTCTATCTCTAATTTGTTTTGGTCTGCAATCACAAGCCCGTGAGCGACAGAATTTTGACCGAGGATGGTTGTTTTGCCTGAATGATAGCGTAACTATGTCAACAAACAAGTATGTTGACAGCAGTTGGCGACACTTGAATCTGCCTCATGACTGGGCAATTGAAGCCGACTTCTCTGAGAAGAATCCTTCCGGAGTAGGGGGTGGTGCTCTACCAGGGGGCATCGGATGGTACCGTAAACATTTTACGGTGGCTAAGGATGAGAAGTACTCACGCTTTTTCATCGACTTCGACGGAGTGTATATGAATTCGGATGTCTATCTCAACGGTCATCTGCTGGGACATCGTCCTTATGGATATATTTCTTTCGAGTATGATATGACTCCTTATATCAAACGCGGCGACGACAATGTGATCGCCGTGAGGGTAGATAATGGGGATCAACCAAACTCGCGATGGTACAGTGGGTGTGGTATTTACAGACATGTTTATTTAGTGAAAACCCAGAATGTGCGTGTTGCAAACTGGGGTACATACATTTGTGCTAATAAGGTGTCTGAAACTGATACTAAAGTTAATATTAGAGTTGAGTTAGTAACAAATGATAGCAAGGCAATAAAAACATCCGTATCAAATAGTTTAATGGATGCATCCGGCAAGGTTCTTGAACGAAAGGACACCACCGTGGTGGTGGCACCTTCTCTCTCAAGAACTATTCTATATCAACAGATGAATGTTGTTCGTCCGCACCTGTGGTCGATTGACAATCCTTATCAATATAAAGTTCTCACTGTTGTGCGTCAGAGTAATCGCATTGTCGATACTTATACAACTCCAATTGGTATACGTACGTTTAAATTTGACCCTGACTATGGTTTTTTCCTAAATGGGAAAAGTCTGAAAATAAACGGTGTGTGTGATCATCATGACTTGGGCTGTCTGGGTGCTGCGGTTAATGAGGATGCTTTACACCGTCAGCTCTCGATATTAAAAAATATGGGATGTAATGCTATTCGATGTTCCCATAACCCGCCTGCTCCCGAACTGCTGAACATGGCCGACTCGATGGGATTTATCGTAATGGACGAGACTTTCGATATCTGGAGAAAGAATAAGACAGCTCATGACTATGCAAGATATTTCAATGAATGGCATGAGCGCGATGTCACTGACATGGTGATGCGCGACCGTAACCACCCGAGTATAATGATGTGGAGTATCGGTAATGAGGTTCTGGAACAGTGGACTTCGGCCGATGCCGACACGCTGAGTCTGGAACAGGCAAACGTGATACTCAACTTCGGTCATGATAAGTCGATGCTGGCTAAGGAGGGTGAGATGAGTGTCAACTCGCTACTTACTCGCAAACTGGCCGATCTGGTGAGAGGCCTTGATCCTACAAGGCCGATAACTGCGGGATGCAACGAACCGAGTCCTGACAATCACTTATTCCGTAGCGGAGCTCTTGATATCATCGGCTACAATTATCATAATAAGAATATTCCCGATGTACCTAAGAATTTCCCGGGCAAGCCGTTTATTATTACCGAGAGCGTGTCAGCCTTGCAGACTCGTGGATATTACCGTATGCCGAGTGACTCGACTTATGTATGGCCAGCCAGATGGGATATTTCTTTCAGCGACCCATCGTTTTCTTGCAGTAGCTATGACAACTGCCACGTGCCTTGGGGCTCGTCGCATGAGGAAACTTGGGATTTGGTGAAACATACACCGTATGTCAGCGGCCAGTTTATATGGACAGGATTCGACTATTTGGGAGAGCCTACTCCTTACGGATGGCCTGCACGCAGCAGCTATTTTGGTCTCGTTGATCTGGCGGGATTTCCTAAGGACTCTTATTATATGTACCAGAGTGAATGGACTGATAAGCCTGTGCTGCATCTATTTCCTCACTGGAACTGGAAGGTGGGCGAGCTGGTGGATATGTGGGCTTACTATAACAATGCCGACGAGGTGGAGCTGTTCGTCAATGGTAAGAGCCAGGGCGTACGTTCCAAGACGGAGCATCAGTATCATGTGATGTGGAGAGTGACTTTTGAACCGGGTGAAGTGAAGATTGTTGCACGAAAGGGTGGTGTTATGGTAGGCGAACAGATTATTCGAACTGCAGGTGAACCAGCAAAAGTGCGTCTGACGACTGACCGTAACAGGCTTAATGCCGATGGTAAGAGTCTGGCTTTCATCACGGCTATTGTTGTGGATAAGGACGGAAATGTGTGTCCTGATGCTGACAATGACATATCTTTCACTATCGTGGGCGAGGCAACAATCGCCGGTGTGGATAACGGTAGCGAGACTTCAATGGAGCGTTTTAAGGATAATCACCGTAAGGCATTCTACGGTAAGTGCCTGATGGTGTTGCAGTCGACGGATAAGGCGGGCAGCATCAAGGTTGTTGCCACTGGCCGTGGCATCAATGGAGATACAGAACAGCTGTGGAGTGAAAAACTCGGTGAGGAAAATAAAAAATAATTTGATTGTAGAATATTAATAGATATGAAAAAATCAGCTTTTATTACATCGTTATTGTTATTAAGTACGATGTATGTGTGTGCTCAAACGCCTGTTTATCTGGACGAGAAGGCACCATTGGAACAGCGGGTGCAGGATGCACTTAGCAAGATGACTACTCATGAGAAAATTCGTATGTGTCATGGGCAGAGCAAATTTACTAGCGCAGGTGTACCCCGGTTGGGAATTCCGCAACTGATGATGAGCGACGGTCCCCACGGTGTAAGGGCGGAAATATCCTGGAATTCGTGGGCGTATGCCGACTGGACTAATGACTCTATTGTCGCATTCCCGGCATTGACGTGTCTGGCAGCAACTTGGAATCCGCAGATAAGTGCTATATATGGTAATGCGGTGAGCGAGGAGTTTGCTTATAGAAAGAAAGATGTGATGCTTGGACCTGGTCTGAATATCTGCCGTATGCCTCTTAATGGACGCAACTTCGAGTATATGGGTGAGGACCCTTACCTGACAGGTGAGATGGCTGTGCCTTACATACAGAGTGCTCAGAAAAATGGCGTGGCTTGCTGCGTGAAACATTTCGCTCTGAATAATCAGGAGGTTGACAGGTTTGCTGTTAATATAAAGGTGGATGAGCGTGCGCTTAATGAAATTTACCTGCCTGCATTTAAAAAAGCAGTGCAGAAAGGTGGGGCATGGGCCATTATGGGTTCGTATCCGCTGTGGAACGGTGTGCACTGTTGTCAGAACGATACCTTATTGAACAAGATATTGAAACAGCAGTGGGGTTTTGATGGTGCTGTTATAAGTGATTGGGGAGGTGTCACTGACACTTGGCAGGCTGCTACCGGCGGCATGGATATCGAAATGGGGTCGTATACTAATGGCATGACAAAAGAATCGGAGTTTGGATATGATGACTTCTATCTCGGAAATAACTTTGAAAAACTTATCAATGAAGGAAAAATTCCTATGAGTGTGCTCAATGATAAGACTGCACGCGCTCTGCGAACTATATTCCGCACAGCGTTTAACCGAAATCGTGCTTATGGAAATATCTGCTCTGAGGCTCATTATACAGCCTGCAGACAGATAGGTGATGAGGGGATGATATTGCTGCAGAACAAGAAGGGCATCCTTCCAATAGAGGCTAAGAAATATAAAAATATTCTTGTGGTGGGTGAAAACGCTACACGCAGCCTGACAAAGGGCGGTGGTTCGTCGGAACTGAAGACAAAGAGGGATGTTACTCCGTTGGAGGCTATACGTGGTATATATGGTAATGATGTGGATTATGCTCAGGGTTATTCCTCCGGACGTGTAATGTACGACCATGTTGACAATGTTTCGGCTGACGAGCTGGCTCGTCTAAGTTCTGAAGCTGTCGAAAAGGCTAAAAAAGCCGATCTTATCATATATGTAGGAGGGATGAATAAGAATACAAAACAGGATTGTGAGAATAGTGACCGTGATGATTATAATCTCTCTTATGGACAGAACGAACTCATCGCTAGGTTGGCCAAGACTTGTCCAAATATTGTGGCAGTTATGATAAGTGGCAATGCGTACGCCATGCCGTGGAAAAATGATGTGACAGCTATTGTTCAGGCTTGGTATCTGGGGTCTGAATTCGGTAATACTCTCTGTGACATTCTCTCCGGTGAGGTTAACCCTAGCGGAAAACTGCCCTTTAGCTTTGTAAATAAGCTTAACGACTGTCCTGCTATCGCTCTTGGTAAGGAGAGCTATCCTGGAATAAACAAACAGCAGACATACAAGGAGGGTATCCTCGTGGGGTATCGTTGGTATGATATGAAGAAGATTAAAACGTTATTTCCATTTGGTTATGGATTAAGCTATACAATATTTAAATATGGTAAACCAAAGTTATCTGCGTCAACGATGTCTGAAGGTGATTATATTACGCTGACTACTACTGTTACTAATAGTGGAAAACGGACAGGTAAAGAGGTGGTGGAACTCTATATCGGTGATGAGAAATGCAGCGTGCTACGTCCTGTTAAGGAGCTGAAAGGATTTAAAAAGATATTATTGAATCCTGGCGAAACAAAGACGGTGACGTTTGCGATTACTTATGAAGACTTGAAGTTCTGGAATGATAAGAGCCACTCGTGGACCGCTGAACCGGGAATGTTTAAGGCATATCTTTGTTCTTCAGCGGAAGACGTAAAAGGGGAAATTGAATTTGAATTGAAATAAAAAGGATTGTTAATTTCACAAATTATATTTATGATCTTTCGAAATCCATCGCCGGCAAGCGAGCCCAAGCGATGGATTTTATTATTTTGTAATCTTACATTCTCCTGGTACCCACATCCAGAAAGTAGAACCTTTGTCCTTGTCTGATTCCACTCCGATTCTACCATTAAATATTTTGGAGATATCTTTGCATATTGATAAACCAAGACCTGTTCCTTGAACAAATGAATTCAATTTCTCAAAACGTTCAAACACCGAATCTTTTTGGTCGCGGGGAATTCCTTGACCTGTATCTTCAACGAAGATCTTAATACCACCGTCAATACATTCATATCCCATTCGGATATGGCCTTCTTTAGTATACTTAACGGCATTGGTCATGAAATTAGTTAGCACTTGAGTAATTCTTACACGGTCGCTATCGATGATGCAGCAACTATATGGTTTTTCGTAAATAATCTTGACTTTGGAGGACGCTTGTTGATGACTGAAGACTTCATAAGACTCATTGAATATTGACTCGATATCTACTGGTTCTATGATGAATTTCATAGTCCCTGACTCAATCTTCGACAGATCAAGCACATCGTCGATAATCTTAAGAAGCCGTTCGTTATTAGTCTTGATAATGTCTATAAACTGTTTTTTGTCTTCTTCATCGGTTGTATATTGAAGCAGGTCGGAGAATCCGATAATTGAATTGAGAGGCGTTCGTATTTCGTGGCTTACATTGGCAAGGAACGCCGACTTAAGCTTATCTGCTTTCTGAGCCTCTTCCTTTTCGTGTTGTAGATTGTGCTGGATATTAATCAGTTCGGTAATATTAATACTAAGTCCTAGATAATAAGCTATTTTCCCGTTGTCATCCCTTACAGGTGTACCCTCGATTTTGTAGTAAGTTGGTTCATCGTTCACGTATGTATGGTCAAATTTTACCTGCATGCTGAATATTTCCATTTCATGTTTGTTCATTTTGTCGAACAGGTCGATAACCTGATCCCTATAGTTTTTGCTGACATTGTTGGACAGTTCTACCCAGTTTATCTGTTCCGTTCTACATTCGCATTCGTCCACCGACACGCTCATCTGTGTGTCGGGATTGTATATCCATGTGAGAACTCCGCTGGCTTTCAAAATATATCTCATTCTAAAAGCATATTCTTCCACTTGCTTTCGGAGAGTCTCCTTTTCTGTCATATCGCTATTATTGACAATCACACAGGAAAGTTTATGGTCATCTCCAAAAATTGGTGTGACATGAGTATCTATATAGTGTATGCCATGTTTTTCACACAAGTTAAAAGACTGATTTTTTGCGTATCCGTCATAATCATCGCATAGAACGAAATGTTCACATTTCAAGTTGTTCTTATCGATGAAGTTTTTCAGTTGCGGAAATTCGAATAAGTTAGGTCGTCTGGCCAGTAATGCTTTTTTGTCTTCGATACCGAAGATATCGCATGCAGCGTCATTAATCCTAACGAGATAGCCCTCTGCATCGAAATATTGGGTACCGATGGAGGTATTATTAAAAATGATCTCATGGTCGTTGAGAAGTTCACGAATCCTTCTGTCTTTGATGATCCGTTCACTTACGTCCTTGTGGGTTCCGATAACTTTCACGACGTTTCCTTTGATGTTACGCATGGAATGAATCTCTTTTTCCACATATTTCCAGTTACACATACCTGTATGATCCATTCTTACAATGATAGATTTTTCGGGAGGATTGCCTTCTGAGGCTTTCTGAATCGCATCGATGAATATCTGTTTATCGTCGGGGTGAAACATGGTTATCTCTACGTCAAATGGCCGCCCATTTTCAGGGAAATAATCGCAGAAAACATTATAAAAAAGTTTCTGTTTGATATTGTATCCCCAGATTCCGATGTCACCGGCATGGAGTGATATGGCAAGATTTTCCTGATTACGCTCCAGTAACATCTTTGCTTTCTTTACACGATAATGGAGTAGTATGGAACAAATGACGAATAAGATCAATATGATGAGAACTATTGCGATGCCGATGTATATGATGCGAAGATAGTAGTCAGAATTGTTCTCATGAAACCATTTATCATTTAACTTGTCGTATGTTCCGTCCTTCTTTAAATCATAGATGATGAAATTTATCATTGTGAGAAGGGATTCTTTTGTGCTGGCCAGACAATATCTCTCGGGAGGAAGTCCTACAGTTGAGGCACAGAAGTCTTTCTCGCGTGTCGATATATATTTTGCGATGTCATAATTGCAGAACATGGCGTCGCACTTCTTGGACCTGAGCAATTCCTGACCTTCCATCAGGTTGTGCAACGGTATGACCTTTATTCTTAAGTTGGCGTTTCTAAGTAGTTTTTCAGAATATGATCCCTTTTCGGCAGCTACAGTCTTTTCTTTGAGCTGTTCAAAAAGGTGAATGCGTTGTTCTCCTTGACGAAGTAATACACCCTTGAATACGTAATTGAAAATAGTACCATAATGGAGTACCTTTGCCCGTTCATTGGTATATGTCATTTCGAGCACGATGTCGGCTTTTCCTGCTTTCATGAGGTTCATAATATCATTACGTGGTACTAGTTGGATCGTGTACGGCTTACCTAGCCTCTTCATAGCTTCTTTGATGAGGTCGACACAGAAACCTTCAGGGACTCCGTTTCCGTTGAGAAATTCGTACGGAGGGTAATATCTATCTCCAATGATTCTTATCATTTGAGGTATCGTATCAGTCTTTATGGAACTGGCTGGAATATTTATTGAAAAAACAAATATTGTTACAAGTATCAGTAATACTTTTTCCCTGGAATTCATAATGTCTGTATTAAGATTATCATTATATTGATGTACAAAGATAGGGAAAAAATGTTACAAAGCTATACTAATACTTATTTTTTGCAATTCTTCGTTGAAAAAATATTATACGATGATTATTATTCGGGTGATTGTGTCTTGTTTTGTATATCCTTAACAATCATCCCCGCTATCATAAACCCGAAGATCGCTGTGATGTGGGCTATGGTTCCGTTTATCTGTGCCTTCGAGCTGCACCATTCATGATTAAGCAGGTCTTGTCGGCCTGGCCCTAACTTTGTCTTAGGGCAGAGACATGCTTCTGTGCCGCATGATTTGTTGACACCGCGGTTTTTCAATAACTCTTCGCTGTATACGCACTTAAATTTTTTCTTAGGGAAGATATGCGACTTTTTAAACTTATGACGGAGTGCTGCTGCCAGCGGACAACCTTTGACCTTCCAGAATTCGGCAACGGAAATCTTAAGGGGATCCATCTTCAGTGCTGCACCCATGGATGAGAAAAATACGGAGTTCGTCTCACAGGCATTTCTTATCAGAAGAGCCTTGTTCTCAAGACTATCGATGGCATCAACTATATAATTATACTCCTCAATATGAAATGAGTCAGCAGTTTCTGCACTATACATTTCCTGTATTGCGTTGATTTCTGCTGTAGGGTTTATCTCAAGAAGACGTTCTTTTAAGGCATTAACCTTTACCTGGCCTACAGTTTTAGTCGTAGCCATAAGTTGTCGGTTTATATTGGTAATGCAGACACGGTCGGAGTCGACAATGGTCATCTTTCTTATTCCTGAGCGAACTAAGCTTTCTGCACACCAGCTGCCTACACCTCCGACTCCGAAAATTATAACATTTACTGATGAAATTTTATCTGCCACTTCATCGCCGAGCAGTAGCTCCGTACGTTTGAATATACCTTTCTCTATTCCCATAACATAAAATTATTGCACTCTCTTTTCTAAAAAGAGAGTGCAAAATTACAAAATAATCGTGGAATGTGAAAATAAAGAGGCAATTTTTGATATTACTCTACTTCTCGCCCTGTAGCAATCAGGTAAGCTGTACGACTATTGAGATACTGGCTGATGGCATCAGCATACTGGTCGTACGACTGCTGATTCTGTGTTTGGGCATCTAGCAGATCGCTCATGGTGCTTGTACCTGCATGGTAATAATCTTCATTGAGACGCAGGTTCTCTGCTGATTTTTCTATGCTCTTACGTGCCAGTAATATCTGTTTGTAAGCATTGTCGAGATCATTATATGCGCTCTGCATTTGGATAAGCATCATTTGGCGATTGTCTTCGCGGTCTTGAGTTGCTATCTGTTCGGCAATTTTCTGATGGTGCACGTTATGATTTCCGCTCCACCATTCGCTGATAGGTACGCTGACAGTAGCCATTCCGATGATATTGGTCTGACCGTCTCCGGTGAGGTCTTGATATACACCGACAGCACCGACGGAAACAGTGGGTAGTAATGCACCCTTTTTCATTTTAGTCTCAAGTTTGTTGGCTTCCACATTTCTATCGAGGAGCTTTGTTTCTGTACGGCTGTTGAGGGTTGTTACATGATCGACAAGATAGGTGGTCGGTTCGGGTATGACAGATGTGAGAGTTGTGTCTATCTGAATATCTTCACCGTTAAGACCGATATATTGAGCCAAGACCATCTTGCATAGTTTGATACCGTTATCCAGTTTTAGACGATTGGTGCCCTGTTCGTTTTGTTTTAATTCGACGGTAAGCATGTCGTTTTTATTAGATATACCACCTTTGTAAGCGTTTTCTGCATCTTGGTGGATGCGGGACAGCTGGCGGTCGGCTGCATCGATGGTCTTAACCTTCTCGAAGAGAGTGAGCAGTTGATTGTAATAAGTCTCTGTGGATGAGATAATCTCGTCTTTCGACTGCTGTAACTGAAGCTTAGTTACTTCAGTCTGCAGCTTAGCCAGTTTGTAGCCTGCCGTTATCTGACCGCCGGCATAGATAGGTTCCATGGCCACCACTTGGGCAATAGTGCCATGTTTTATCATATTGAAAGCAAAAGAGGATGGCAGAGAGGATAAGGTCGACGGGTCGAGTCCCATCTGAGATATTATTGAGCCTAATTCCTGTTGTGATATATTCTTTTTGATTAGATAATCCTTGGCATGGAAATAGTAGGCACCGGCGGATACTGAGGGCAGATACTTTGAGAAAGCGTTCTTCTCGGTTTCTTTTGACTGCAATATCCTGAGTTGTGCATCGCGCATCTTAACATTGTTCTGTATCGCGAGTTTCCGACATTCCTGGAGGGTGTAAATCTTTTGTGCATGTATAGGTAATATTTCAATTACTAATAATGCAATTATATATAATTGTTTCATCTTGTTTTTATTTTAAATTATTTCTGACTGTAATTTATCAAGTAACAATTGTGAATGTTCTTTCTCGTTCTTGAGATGTCGTTTATGGTCTTCTAATCTGAAAATCATCCAGTAGCCGATAGGGATCATTGTAATGATGAAGAACATAGAAATTATGGTTCCGAAGCAAACCACTACTCCCATAGGTCCCCACATCGGTGAGTTCTGTATCACCATGGGTATTACACCCATAGAGGCTGCTGCACTGGTGAGAAATATCGGTCGCATACGTCGTTCGGCCGCCTGAAATGCTGCATGCTTAGCGCTGAGACGATGTTTCTTGCGCAATTCTTCGGCATAGTCGATCATTATTATTCCGTTTCTCACGATGATACCCATGAGAGAAATCATCCCCAAAGTACCAGTCATGCTGATGTCCTGATGCATTACCTGAATACCTATGGCTGCCCCAAGCAGTGAAAATGTGAGCGAGATCATGATGAGAACAGACATGCGTATATCTCGGAAGTGGAATAGCAGGATGACAAAGATTATCAGGATTGAGATGGCAAGTCCATTGTATATCTGCGGACCATTTTCTTCGTCGCTGGAACGTTGACCTCCTACCGTCATCGTCACCCCATCTGGCATGTGGATCGACTTAAGACTGGCGAGTGTGCGGTTGGTCACCTTACCGATCTTCGTACCACGGCGAATGTCGGCAAATATAGAAATGGTGCGCACGCCATTCCTACGTACAATCATTGTTTCATGCCAGTCTGGTTTGACGTCTGCCACTTGTCGCAGATGTACATTTACTCCAGGTACGAAACCGCTTACAGTGGCGTTGTTAAGATCGTCTATCGTATGCTTGCCTGTATGATTGTCTTTTAAGAGCACCTTTACAGGATAGTCTCCTTCCCAAACGGTAGTGAGAGGAATGCCGTCACCGAATCGTGTGGCGAGATTCATCGATAGTAGAGACTTGCTGATACCAAGCCTGTTGGCTTCGTCGCTGTTCATCACGACATTCAGGCCGCTAGTGGTTCCTTCGAAGTTGCTTCTCACAAGCAGTAGGTCCCTGTCTTTACGCATCACTCGCATCGCTTCTTCTACAGTCTTGTGAATCTGCTGCAAGTCGCTGCCGCTGAAACGTATCTCAATAGGAGACAGGGCATCAGAGTAGTCAAGTTGTTTGAAACGTATCTGAGCATCGGGGAAATAATCTGTATATATAGGGGTAAACTTGTCGAGTAATTCTTCAGTCATCTTATCGTTTTCGGTATTAACGATAAACTGGGCAAAGTTGGTGCCGCCTATTTGTGGGGCATAGCTCATCTGGAAACGAGGAGAACCACTGCCGTAGAATGTTGTGATATTAAATACCCGGGGGTCGCGTTTCATCATGTGTTCCAAACTATCGGCTACTTGCTCGGTACGTTCTATCGCTGTGCCGGCAGGAAGGTACATTTCAACCGCAAATTGGTAGCGCTCTGCACGAGGCATCAGTTTCTGAGGTAGTTTAGAGAAAATGGACCCTCCGATAATCACAGAGATGATACCAATGCCGAGGGTAATAAATGGATGGCTGAAACATGCGTTAATCAGAATATTATAATAATGCTGGATAATATCTAGTAATGTTCGGCGGTGCTTCTTAGATGAATCTTTCTTAAGTCCTTTCTTTATAAATGTATATTGCATCCATGGTACTACGAATACAGCCACGAGCAGTGAAGTTCCAAGGATAATGGATACACCAAAAGGAAACCATTTCACGAAGTCGAGCATGGTGCCTCTCATTGTCAGAAGCAGCGGGAAGAAGGTGATGGAGATGGCGAGTGTTGCACTGAATATGGATGAGAAGAACTCTTTGGCCGATACTGATGCTGCGTGCCAGCGGCTCATGCCCTGATCTATCTTCTCGATATAACAGTCAATGATCACAATACTATTGTCTACCACCATTCCCAATGTGACAATCAGTGCAGCTAGTGTGACCGTATTGAGTTCTATTCCGCATGCCATAAATATGCCGAGCGATGTCAGTATAGTTATAGGGATGGTGGCCGCTGCTACACTTGCTACACGCATAGGTAGCAGAAGCATGATAACGAATATCACTGAGCAGATGGATACTAGGAGCTCTTCAAGGAATTCAACAACAGAATGATTGACAATGTTGCTCTGGTCTGTAATCGTATAAATAGAAACGTCTGAGGGTAACGTTGTTTTGAATTCACTGAGAATATCTTTTACCTTGTTCCCGAACTCTACGATGTTATTGCCCTCAGTCATCTCGAGTGAGAGGACGATGCATTTCTTTCCATTATTCTTGACATACGAGTCCGATTCCGGATACTCACGTTTTATAGTAGCAATATCCTTAAGGCGTATCACATTGCCGTTGGGGTCGGAATATACGATCTGTTGTGATACGTCATTCTCTGCACTCATATTCGACTGCAGGTGTATAGGGCGGACTGTTGTTTTGTCATCCACAGAACCACTCATTATCGTCATACCCTGAGCTTGAAGATCGCTGAGAATTGTTACAGTGTTAAGTCCATAAGATGAAAGCCGGTCGCGATCAATATATACACCAATTTGTTCTTGTTGCTCGCCGTATACATGCAGGTTGGCTAGAGTAGGTAAAGTGCGTAGCCTATCTTGTAGGTTTGTCATGTAGTCATGCAATTCTCGATAGGTTTTGTCTTTGCTTTCGAGTGTGATAAGCATGGCTGACGTGTCGCCGAAGTCATCGTTCGCTATAAGCGCAAGAACTCCTGAAGGAAGCTCCGATTTGAATTGTTGTAGACGGTGTTTGAATTTGCTCCAAAATTCATCCTTGTCTTTTATATTGTCGTTGAGCTCAACGAATACATAGCACACCCCGTCTTTTGTCTCCGAGTAGGTCTTAGATTTCTTAATCTCTTTAAAACTCCAAAGGAATTTCTCGAGCGGTTTGGTGAGCTGTGACTCTACATCAGCCGAAGTTGCGCCAGGATAGACACCCACTACTACGCCTTGACGGATGGTGAATGTAGGAAATTCATTTTTTGGCATATTGATGAGCGAGTAGACACCGAATACGATGCATACTGCTAATATCAGAAGCATGATGCTACGGTAACGCATGACAGCCTCTACGGCGTCGAATCTATGTTGTGTCTTCATTATTGAATCTTTACTTTAGAATCTTCACTAATTTTATTAAATCCACTGGTGACAATCTGTTCACCGTTATGCAGACCGCTAGCTATAATAGCTCCTTTACTGTTGACACCTGCCGTCGTGATACTTCTTCTGTGAGTCTCATTTCCATTGACTACCCAGACATACTCTCCTTCGCCATCCACGAGCACTGTCTCCTGTGGAATTATAATTGTTTTGTCTCTATTGCTTATATTTATCTCTGCGCTACAAACCATTCCCGGGAGTAAGATATGGTTTTTATTGTTTACCTCTATCTTAATGTCGTAAGTGTGGCTGAGAGCATTCGCCTGAACACCCTTCTCTTTGATGATGCCAGTAAACTGGTGGTCATCGAGAGCTGCTACACTGAATGATACTGGCATACCGATGTGTATCTGTGATATCTCTTTCTCAGGCACGGATACTTTTACCTTTACATTGTCTATCTTTACGATCTTAAAACAACTTATTCCTGAGGTTACATTGTTGCCCACGTCAATCGAGCGCTGAGATATATAACCATTAAACGGAGCACGGAGTATACAGTCGCCGAGGTTCTTTTTGGCGATTCGTTCGTTTGCCCGAGCTTGGTCCAATTTTGTCTGTATCTCTATAAATTTGATTTCGGGAAGGCTACCTTTATTATATAGGGTACGCATACGTTTATAGGCATCCATCGTTTGCGAAAGCGTGGAATTTGCTATTTCATAGGTATTCATCATTGTCGACTTGTCTAACGTTGCCAACACCTGTCCTTTTTTAACAGCCATGCCTTCATCTGCATTTACTGCACTTACTGTTCCCATTGTAGCAAAACTTATTTGCGAACCGTATGATTCCTCGACGGTTCCGATATAAGTGTTTTGTCCGGTTTCTGCTGTTTCGTTTACCGTTACAGTCTTTACTGAAAGTGATTCTGCAACATTTTTTTCCTGTTTTGATGAGCAACCAATCATAAAGGTTGCGCTTAAGATAATTAATACATTTTTTTTATACATAACATACTGATTTATTCATAACTTGAAAATCTGCTGCAAAAATACAATCAATAAATAAACGCCACAAGACCGATATCATGTTTGAATTGTTCGATTTGCAAAATGTGCAATTAAAAATATTTAAAATAGATACTAATTATCATATCATTTAGTATTTTTGCACCATGAAATCAAAGTTACAATTGCCATTCGAATATTATTTTTTACCTGAGGATGCGGGCGAAATGCTCAAAGTTGGTAATTCTTTTACGATTATTGATATGCTAGGATTCCTGTTCTGTACAGAGGGAAGCCTTGAACTGCAGGTTAATCAGGGTAAGTATGTAATGCATAAGTATGATTTGTTCTTTTTTGCAAATTCATCATTTGTACATATTCTTAATATCAGTGATGACTTTAAAGGTGTTGTAACACGTGCATCACATGAGTTTGTCATTCCTTTGGTGAGCCATGTTCTGGATGTTAGAAGTCAAATGTATCTTTCCACCCACATGCAATTATCACTTACGGAAAATCAGTCGGATGAAATAATGAGACTCGTCAGATCTATTTATGATTGGATGCAGGTCGTGGAAAGGGAAGATATCGAAGATAACAGACGGGTTGTGCTGATAGAGCTGATAAAATCATTGGGTATGGCACTTGGTTATCAGATAATGAATATCTATCTGTCAAATTATACTTTGGAAACATCAACGCCAGACAGAAACGATTTAGTCGTGCTCCAATTTATGATCTCTCTTGATTCTAATTATCAGAAAGAGCGCAGCGTGGTTTTTTATGCTTCTGAGCAATGTATCACGTACAGTTATTTCTCGCAGATAGTTAAGGATAAGACAGGGCATTCCGCTCTCCACTGGATCGTGCAGAAGGTGATAACAGATGCCAAGCACATGTTGGAGTATACTCATGCCAGCATAAAAGAGATTGCCGACAGGCTTAACTTCCCTACACAATCATTTTTCGGAAAGTATTTTAAACAGTATGTTGGAATGTCGCCGAAGGAATACAGACTTTGCAGTCAGAGTCAGTCGGAGCTGTTGCCTGTGGATCAACTTATAATAAAGGTAATGAATCCTAAATAATAAAAAACACCGTCTGCATACACTGCAGACGGTGGACGAGTTGACTTCTTGGTCAACATATAGTAGTCTGTTTCTAAATTACATTGGTCCTCCGCCGAAGCCACCTCCACCGAAGCCACCTCCGCCACCGTGGTTGCCTCCACGGCCTCCACCGAAGTTGCCCGGACCGTCATCATTGCCCATACGGTTGGCGCGCATGTTCGCACGTGCTTGTTTGTTGCCAAACACATTCATACGGTAAATTACGTGAAGCATGGCGTAGCTCGTGATTGAGTTATACTCGACATCGCTTCTCATCATTGCATTAATGGTGCGACTGTAGTTGCTCTGATTGTTGAGGATATCATAGAACTGCAGAGATACTGTAAGCGGCGTGCCTGTGAGGAATCCTTGACTAATCTGAGCGTTCCATATTAGTTCATTAGTATTCATCGAAGCATCGTTATAACCACGGCGGCTGCTCATGCTGATGTCTGAAGCTATACGAGTACCCCACGGTAAGGTGATATTTGTACTTGCTCCGTAAGAGAACAGCCAAGTGTCGAGATTGTTGTTTTTTTGAAGAAGATTGCGCGAGTGGTTGTAGGTGAGTCCGCCATTGAGTTCAAACTCAAACCAGTCATTACGGTATCCAGAAGTGAGACGTTCGCTTACGGCTGTTGTCTTTGTCGTGTTTTTGAAAGATTGTTTGGCGGAGCTATCGTAAGAATTACCTACATTGTTAGTATAGGCAAGATTAGTGAAAGTACTTACGTTCCAGTATCCGGCAGTGTCTATAGCCATATTGTATGTGAAATTACCCTCTGCATTCCAGTTTCCATTGATGTTTTGTGGCATTGTGGTTTGTCCGCCTGTCCTCTCATTGTAAGTAACCATATTGCTAATACTATTGTTAGTAGTGCTTGCACTCAGGTTGGCATAAATGAAACGTTGGTGGGATTGAATGTAATTATTATAAAATATTCGGAGATCGTTTGTAAACGATGGCTTCAGGCCGGGATTACCTTTAGAGATGTTCAGAGGGTCTGAGTCATCGGTGATATCGAGCAACTGCGTCATGCTTGGTTGTGTCGCACTGCCACGGTAGTCAACTCGAAGCTGACTCGTCTTAGAAAACTTATAGCGGAAGTCCATTGTCGGAGTAATGTTCGTTACTGTACGGGTGGTATCAGTATGAGTGCCTTGATAATCCTGAGTAAAATGTGATGTTTGCGGAACGATGCGTACTCCTAGGTTAAAGTTATATTTTGTGCGGATAACGCGTAGCATTACCTGAATATCATGAATATAGTTCTTATATTCCGAGTAACGACTGAGGTTTCCATCTTCATAATCGGTGTAAGGATTAGTCAGACGTGAAAGATATCCACCCCAACCTCCGTAACTAGGAGTTAGTCCGTTGAAGTAATCTTCGCCCATATTACTGAAATCGTATGTGGCCCGGTCGCTCTTCGAATATTTATATTGGAACTGGTAACTGAATTGCAGGAACGTGGCTTTCATGATGGGTTCACTATAAGTGGCCTGCACGCTGTAATCCCAATTTTTGGAAGGTGTGACATTGAAACGGTTTGTCTGATAGGTAGTGTCACCTTTTAAATACGATCCGTGGTATAGCTCTACATTCGAGGTAGACAGAGATTTACTATTGCTTTCTCCATAGTTTCCTGTGGTTCGTAATGTTATGTTACGACCTTTGTTGTTCAACTTACGGTTGTATTGGAATTCGCCTCCAAAACTTTTGCTGTCGCTGTGACTCATTGAACCATTATTCCGGTTGTTGACTTTTACACTGTCATTTATTTGGCTTAGTTGGTTGAGTGGATCAGTAGAATGCAAATATGGATCTTCGTTAAATGAGGCTGATTGGCTGGTAGAGTAGCTGTCATTTGTTGAATAGCTGAATGATGGGCGGAACATGATGTCTGTCATAGTGTCAGGCTTCCATTCCAGACGCATATTTGTATTCCAGCTGTTGCTGCGACTCATATTGTTTGTAAGACTATTTGAAAACGATCCAGTTGTGCTGGCAAAATTTTCTGATGATGATTTCGTCTGTGCATCAGCGTCACTGTGGTTCCAACGGACACTTCCGTCCATAGAAAATTTCTTATTGTTATCATAGTTGACATTGACGCCGAGCATCTTGCTTGCATTCAGGCCCTGCCGACCACCACCCATACGTCCTCCACCTCCGCCGCCGGGGAATCCCATGTCGTTGGTGTTGTTGGCATTGCCAAATCCCATAATTCTAAGTTTATCACTAAAACGTGCTCCCATCAGACGTCCACTATATCTGCTGTCGGTACCTGCACCTAAATCGGAATTGGTGATAAGGCCTTGCTTCATACCTGGTTTAACACCCAGATCAAGAACAGTCT
>Ga0302208_10000118_pt1 | contig 41924 bp, 40 predicted proteins | sample II_Fen_E2_3_FD_194577 | JGI IMG/M metagenome (GOLD analysis project Ga0302208, IMG submission 194577) | Peat permafrost microbial communities from Stordalen Mire near Abisko, Sweden - II_Fen_E2_3 | ecosystem: Environmental > Terrestrial > Soil > Wetlands > Permafrost | place: Sweden: Abisko...
TTAATCTTTGGGCAATAAAGGGAGTAGAGACTTTAAGAAGATGCTTTATCTCATTTTCTGTTTCTTTTATGACTATAACTTTGGGTAGTGCCATGTGTATGTATTTATATTATAGTCCAAAGGTAATAAAAAAATCCAATTATACAAATTGGATCATATTATATATTCATATGGTATTATATGAAGCCGTAATCCGATGGAAAACTTAATCAGGCCAATGGTTATTGGAAGGAAAAACTATCTTTTTTACGGCAACCACCAAGCGGCGAGGTTTAGGGCCATGCTCTATACCTTTCTGGAATGTTGCAAATTGACTAGAGTAAACTCTCTTGATAGGCTGATATCTGTTTTGGAACGTATCAACGAAAACAAAACAAGCGATCTACGTAAATTTTCTCCTGCAAACAGGAAAGAATAAACCAAACCCACCTGTCTGTAAAAAAAATAACCGGAGAAGTATATGTAACAATACTTCTCCGGAAAAATCTGTTTATAAGGTGTTTGTCGAACGCTTACTTTGAAAAATATCCTAGATGATAGACATTAATCGAGTTTTCATACCGTCAACAGTTAACTGATTATTACATCATTCCACCCATTCCACCACCACCCATAGGCATTTGAGGAGCTGGATTATCTTCTTTCTTTTCTGTGATAACGCATTCGGTAGTCAGGAACATTCCGGCAATGGAGGCTGCATTCTCCAAGGCTACACGACATACTTTAGCAGGATCTACTACGCCGGCAGCAAAGAAGTTCTCGTAGGTATCGTTTTGAGCATTGTATCCAAAGTCATCTTTACCTTCAAGTACTTTTTGTACAATAACTGCACCTTCTTTACCTGCATTAAATACAATCTGACGCAATGGCTCTTCAATGGCACGTTTAATGATTTCGATACCGGTTTGTTCGTCATCGTTTACAGCTTTAATAGATTTCAACGATTCGATAGCACGTATATAAGCTACACCACCGCCGGGAACAATACCTTCTTCGATTGCTGCACGGGTTGCACTTAAAGCATCATCCACACGGTCTTTCTTTTCTTTCATTTCTACTTCTGAAGCAGCTCCGACGTACAATACCGCAACACCGCCTGCCAATTTAGCCAAACGTTCCTGCAATTTTTCACGATCGTAATCCGAAGTTGTAGCAGCTATTTGAGCTTTGATTTGAGCTACACGGGTAGCGATTGCTTCTTTCGTTCCTAAACCATTTACGATTACCGTATTGTCTTTATTTACAGTTACCTTTTCTGCAGAACCCAACATCTCGAGGGTAGCTTGTTCCAGTGTAATACCTTTCTCATCTGAGATAACCACGCCACCTGTCAGAATTGCAATATCTTCAAGCATTTCTTTACGACGATCACCAAATCCGGGAGCCTTTACTGCACAAATTTTTAATGAAGAACGTAAACGGTTTACTACTAACGTAGTCAATGCTTCGCTGTCAACATCTTCTGCAACGATTAATAACGGACGTCCTGATTGTACGGCTGGTTCCAATATAGGCAGTAATTCCTTCAGGTTGGATATTTTTTTGTCGTAAATGAGAATATATGGTTTTTCCATTTCCACTTCCATCTTCTCCGTATTGGTAACAAAATAAGCCGAGATATAACCACGGTCAAATTGCATACCTTCTACTACTTCAATGTGCGTATCAGTTCCTTTGGCTTCTTCAATTGTGATTACGCCATCTTTCGATACTTTGCGCATCGCGTCTGCAATCAGTTTCCCAATAGCAGCATCGTTGTTCGCAGAGATAGAAGCAACCTGTTCAATTTGGCTATAGTTTTCACCAACAACTTTAGCCTGTAAAGCAATACTTTTCACTACTTCAGTAACTGCTTTGTCGATACCACGTTTCAAATCCATTGGATTTGCACCTGCAGCAACGTTTTTCATACCAACACTTACAATTGATTGTGCCAATACAGTTGCAGTAGTTGTTCCATCACCAGCATCTTCCCCTGTTTTTGAAGCCACTTCTTTTACAAGTTGTGCTCCCAAATTTTGGAATGGATCTTCCAATTCAATTTCTTTAGCAACAGTTACTCCATCTTTAGTGATATGTGGTGCACCGAATTTTTTTTCGATAATTACATTACGACCCTTTGGGCCAAGCGTTACTTTTACTGCATTTGCTAATTCATCAACTCCTTTTTTGAGTTGGTCACGAGCATCAATATTGAAGAGAATTTCTTTTGACATAATATTTTTTTTAATTATAACTCAAAATCCTAAAAGGATACAGAGTTACTATTGTTTTGATAATTTGAATAGAATAAATAATTTTAAAGAAGATATTAATCAGATACTCCCGTCAGTTGGCGGGGAATAGGTGTTCTTTAAATAATTGCCAAAATATCCGATTGTTTCATAATCAGATATTTTTCACCTTCCCATTCCAGTTCGGTTCCTGCATATTTTCCATACAATACTTTATTACCAATAGCGACTACCATTTCTTCGTCTTTGGTACCTTTACCCACGGCTAAAACTTCACCTTTCAGGGGTTTTTCTTTTGCTGAATCAGGAATAATAATTCCACTGATTGTTTTTTCTTCTGCGACGGTTGGTCTTACCAACACGCGATCGGCTAATGGTTTAATATTCATGTTGTTTTAATTTAAAATGAGTTGTTAATGTCTTTTCAATTGAAAAATGTAAGCTTACGTATAATATTTCGCAAACTGGTAATCTTACTTTACAGATTTTGTGCCAATAAGCTTTTATGTCACTTATGGCATATATTTAGGCATTCATTTCCTGAAATAATTTCGATCGCTGACATCTTGTCATTTATCAAAGGAGGTTTTACAAATGAATAAGAGCTTATACAAATCATACAACTGTAGGGAAGGAGTAGGACTGCAAAGATTCTTGTATAGATAGGGACTTAGTATCTTGAATACAATGGCAAGTAAGCGGGTAAGTCCGGTTTTGTATATTCTGACAAATGAGTTTAGCAGTTTTGATTCGTCTACCAGAAACGGATAACGTTCTGTGTTGTAAAGCAGGAGTAAATTACGGGTGCCTTCTTCCGTTTTCCGGATAAAAGTTTCATTATCGTCCAATCCGTTATGGATAATCGGATTTTCGATATGGATAAACCTGTAACCCAATTCGTGCAATTGATGACCGAAAAGTGTATCTTCATGCCCGTATCCGAGAATGCTTTCATCGAAACGAACTTTATTGAAAAGTGATTTTGAAATAAGAAAATTAAAGGTGGCAAAATTATGATAGATATTTGCCTTGCTTCGTTCTATAGCTGAACGGGCTTCGCGTTGTCGTCCGTATGCGAGACGAAGGCTATAACAGGGATCATTTTCAGTCGGGTTATACGCTGTTCCGCCAATTACCACACATTCTTCCTTGCAGAATGCAACATATTTTTCTACAAAATGCTTTGAACACACTTCCGCATCACAATCGAGAAACAGTAAATGTTCATATTTTGCTTCGTCTGCCAACTTATTCCTTACTGTCGAGCGTCCTGTATTTTCTCTTAATGCAATATATCTGCAAAACTCAAAATCACTGACCTGACTGTTTTCCTCTATATGCAATGTCGAACCGTCTTCCATCACGATAATCTCAAAATCAACATACGTATCCACGGCCTGTTGGTGTAAATCTGCTACCAGGCGGGTGATATTGTAATTATATGTAGGGATTAGTATGGATAGCATAAAATGATTCGTTGAAACTTAATTCAAAATACTCTAAATTAAACCAATCTGTTTTGGTGTTTTTAAAACTGAACTTTTCTAATATCCTTATAAAAGTTATAGTCTCTTTATTACATGTGCTATCTGCTTTATGAATTTCCTGTTTTAGAAGTCAAAAATTCCTGTTTATCACTTCCATTAGTACCTTTTCTTCTTTTTCCCAACTAAATTCTTTTGAGACTGATTCAAAATGTTCTGTATTGAAAGGGTTCTTGAGCATGTTATTGATAACTTCGGCTAAATAGGTCGGTTCGTAATGATCAATGAGTACTCCTGTTTTATACGTTTCCACGATATTGGTTATTTCAGGAAAACGGGTTGCTAAAACAGGGACTCCGGCTTGCAAATAGTCAAAAATCCGGTTTGGAAGGGAATAATAATAATTTAATCCTCTGTTTTCTAATAAACACAAACCGATATGAGCCGATGGTGTATATTCATATAGTTTTTCAGCACTGATTTTGCCCCAAAAGCTGACTCTATCCTCGATTTTCAATGTCTTTGTTCTCTCTGCTAATTGGTGACGAATATCTCCATCCCCAATTATAACCAACATGGCATTTTCAATAAAAGGCATAGCATCCATTACCATTTCAAGTCCTCTTCCTGTATTTAAAGCTCCCTGATATAAAATAATTTTTTTCCCAGGAAAGGAGATTTTTTGTTTTACAGCCAATGGACTTAAATGATTGGGAATATTTCGTACAACATCCATTGGAATGTTATATTTGCTTTTATAGTAATCTGCAATCGATTTACAGACAGTAATTGAATTCGTAAGATGCGGAAGTATTAGTTCCTCAATTTTTCCCCAGATATTTTTTATAACCGGACGTTTTTCTAACTCGGGTACTTCTGTAAATAACTCATGTGCATCAAATATCAATGCTTTCTTCCGAAGTCTGGACGCTAAATAGGCTGCCGGAAGTGTATCCAGATCATTTGCAAAAATTAAATCAACATTGGCTGTCATTAAATGGAAAAATAACCGGATATTGAATTCGGCATAGAATTGCGGCCCTTTTCGAAACCAGAGTTTCTTTCGGAGTGTAAAATACGGACGTTCCAGGGATAAACTTTCCGGTAATAACCGTCCGGTTTCAATTACAAAATAACCGCATTTTTGAAGGGTCATGCATGTTTTATGTACCCGTTGATCCGTGCTTAAATCGTTAGTTACGCAAACTATTGCCGTTTTCTGCATAGTAAATACCTATCGAATAGATTTTTATACTTGTATTTTGTTCTTGGAAAATCCGAAATGAGGAAATCTCTCTAAGGCAGCCACTAATCCACTAATAAATCATTTTGTCTTCAAATATTTGATGATGTCCAGATATAATTTACGATGATAGGATTGAGGTGTATCTTCAACCGAGGTGTTGTGCCAAAGCAAAACCAGCTCGCCATTCCAGCTCTCCACCATGTTAATCAGTCGGATACAATACTCATAAGCTTCATGGGCATTCAGATACATATACCTCTTGTCACTCAGGCTGACATCCATTATAGTGAGCGGATGTAACGTAAGTGTGGTAAGTTGGCGTGTATTCGGGTTAATCCATTTCACAGGGCGGCAGGTTCCCAGGCGAAATCCGGCTACATCGGCATATCCCAATGTAAAATCATCTGTAATACCTACATTGATTAACTCCTGCATATCCTTCGGTTCACGGGTGTCCAGATAGTGATTCCGGTTATAGGTTATTTCTCTTTTCGAAACACGTTCAAGATGTCTTTTCTCATCTGCAATTTTTGCCGGATTTATACCTGCTTCATAGCTGGAGTGAAGGCCGAAAATAATATCTTTCTTTCGGCAGAGAGCAATGAACGATTGAAAGTCCTGAAGATGATGGATTATAAAGGGTTTGTCTTCTTTGCTATTACCACCGCCGACTTTAATAAATATGATTGGTTTGCAACGCTCATTTCCCAATACATGCCTGACTGAATTATCCAGTTTAAACAACCAGGGCAAGGTATACCACGGATCATTCCGTAACCCGCCAAAATAACTTTTTATTGCTTTGTTACCTTCTTGCGGCCATCGAAGACCCCGCAGAATTCCACCCATAAAACCTCTTAAATTTCGGTAATGCGATAGTTGGTCAACATCATGCGTCAGATAGATCTTTTGGATCTGTTTGGGTGGTTCAGGTACTTCACAACCGGCTTCCCGAAGTTGTATGCGTAATAACTTACTGTACTCGTCAACTAATGGCGAATCAATAAATCCTGCACGGTATGGTAGTGATGCAGTGCCGGGGAAACGTCCGTGAATATCTCTTTCATTCGGACGAATCATTTCTTCGTATCGGGTTATCAGAAAGTAGGTACTGGCTATCAAGTCGGAATGTAAAATACGGGTTTGTTCTATCTGTTCAACAACAGGGTTCCCAAATAAAATAGGCGCTTCTTCCCAAATCTGTAAAGGCAATTGTGGTAACGATTCCAGGGTGCCGTAAATCTCGGTTGTGAAAAATGAGGAAGGAATAATAACGAGTTTATAGCGTTGAAAGTCATTCGGATCGTTTGTGTAACCAACCTGTGAAAGAATATCGTCTGGAATGTCTTCTCCCAGTAAAAAACGGAGTATATATTGTATAGTTTCAATCATTTGAAAAATAGCATATCATTTATGCAAAAATGTTCAATAAGTTTCTATTTTAGTTTCTTTTTCCGTTCGTGTGAAAATGTCAACAGGATGGATAAAGCAAGACCTAATAGTATATCTTTTTTTGAAAATAAACCAAAATACTCATAATTTGTTGATATGTGATTTATTACGTGTCTTAATATAAGAACAAAAATAGCATAAATTACAAACACGCTAAGTCCGTACAGAAATGTTTTTATTGCAGGATGCATTGGATCTTCAGATTTAAAGGATGTCTTTTATAATGTTAATATTCAACTTCTTTATAACCGCTTCTTACTGTCTCAGGAAACAACCTGACCGGTTCCTTTCCTGACTTTGGCAATGAAATGATTCAGATGAATAAATCATATATAATAAACCAATGCCAAAAGTAATCAAATAATTTAAAACAGTTGTTTTCCAATTGAATAAATATACCTGAATAATTTTTAAATAACAGATATAACGCAGACACTGATAATCTGAAGCGTTTTTTTTACTCGTTTATCGGATTGACTGCCTTTGCTTCATGATGTGCCGGAAGACAGGCAGAAATAAAAGCATGTAGTTGGGTTTTGTATATGCAGGACATTTTCTTATCAGGGTTGTGTAAAGTTGGTAACTGAGAAAGTTTATATTTACCGACCTGAGCATTGGGTTGGTCGTTTATTGGTTTTTCCGATATGTCAGTTGCCTTAAATTTTACTCCCCGGTTTGTAATATACTCTTATTCTATACGGGATACAAAAATACAGTTCGTAAAATTAAGTTGCAATTAATAGGGTGATTCAAACGAACAAAAAAGGATTCCAATCCTTAGTTGAAATCTTTTTTTTGTTAGCTATTAAAGGTGGTTACTGTTTGTTGATCACGTCCAGTCCGGCTTTCAACCAAATTTCCAAATCTTTTGGATAGTTTTGTTCTATATTGTATTCTTTGTCACGTTTTTTCCCAAGGCGTACAATGACAGCATCCAGTTCGGGTATTACTAAGATATATTGGCCCAGCATACCGCGCATATTAATAATTTTCAACCCCTGATAATTAACCAGCCAAAACTGATACCCATAAAAAGTACAGGGAACGGTTGGTTTGAGGATTATTTCTCCGGGTTGTAGTTTCGGGGTATACGTAAGCCATGTAGCAGGTGTAGTAGCTTCGCGGATATAATTGGAATCGACTACTTGTTCACCATCCCACCTTCCTTTATTCAATATCAACTGTCCCAGCCTTGCAAAGTCACGGGCATTGGTATTAAAGCAACAGTATGCTTTTTCCATTCCGTTTTTACGATCGAGTGACCATAGTGCATCTTCTTCGGCGTGGATCGGAGTCCATAACTTCTCAGAAGCATAATTGGCAATGTTCTTTCGGGTAGCTTTTTGTATAATGAAAGCTAATATCTGTGTTACCCCACTCTGGTAATTAAACCGAACCCCCGGCTTCTCAATTAATCTTTCGGTTAGTGCTAAACTCCATAAATTGTTACCGTAATAGGCCTCTGTCGTTTTTGAAAAGAGTGAACTGTACGATTCGTCCCAGTCAACACCCGCACTCATGGTTAATAAATCCTTTATCGTCAACACCTTTCCATCATAGGATGTCCATTCCGGAAAAAAGTCACTTACCGGTTGGTTGACGCTTTTTATTGAACCATCACTGATGGCACAACCAACCAATAACGATATAATACTTTTTGCCATCGAGAATGAATTGCTCATGCTCAGTGGTGAATAATTTTTCCAGTATTGTTCGAGGATGATTTTATTGTGTTGTACGACCACAAAAGCTACTGTTTCATGCTTTTTAAAATCAGAAGCAAATTCCGGTGGGATTTGTTTGTTCTCAATATCAGGCGCAAACTGCCAGGGCTGCGGATCATCGGCTTTGACCAACCTGTTTTCAAAAATTGTGTACTGTCCTATTTTCGGGTTTAAATGAATTAATGCACGACGAATGTAATAATTAGAGGGAATTAACAGAAAGACTCCTACCCCGACAACTAAGACTAAAAGCAGGCATAAAAAGACTTTTTTGGAGTTGCTATCTTTTTTATTTTTCATTATTATTGTATTGTTGTAAATTGAAAATGATATTTAAATAAATATACCAATCAAATTTAGTTTACAACATATTGATATTTAAAATGTTGATTTAAAGTAGAACAAATAGTATACAAAATATTAAATCGGCTTTTGTTTTATCCATTCTTCAATAATTTGAGTCTTGTCAGCATATTGTGAATAATCTTCTTCCGTTCGATTTAACCCTAAAAGAATTTGAGATCTAGCCTTAAGATAGGATTCGTAATTAGAAATTATTGCAACAGAACCTGGAAGATTTATATTTATACCTAAAGAATTAATCCAATGTCTGATTTCAGTAATAATTTCTTTATAATTATTTGAATGTGCTTTTATATCTTGTCCGGAAATATCGGAAATAAATTCCTGAAAACGAAACTTCTCTTTATCAAAGATTAAACACATCTTCGCTTTTTGATTTTTACCACCATATATTTTAGCTCCAAAGAATATCCCAAATTCAAAAGGCATATTAAATCTTGGAAGCAGATTTGCATTTAATTCAGTCCTGGAAATGTCATGAATACCTAAGTCGCATTCTCCTATTATTTTACATATTTTATCCAGTCTGTTTTGTAAACCATTATCAATTTCTAAAGCACATCTTGGCTTACATTCACAAAAATACAATGTAAATAATACTGCATCAAAAAGGTCCTTATACTCGTCATCAAAAGGACAATTAATAAAAACATTATTATTCATGTTTTATTATTCTTGAGAATGTGAACTCGTGTAAATAATTTCAGCAATCGTATTCCTAATTTCCTTTCTATTTAAAGTTCCTTTGACATTTGCCGAGAATAATTTTCTGCCACTAAATTTCTCAAAATTATTATTCACTGACATTACACGACCATCTCTTGAATGGACAATAACCGACCCATTTTCTGATTTAGCAATTTTATATGCTTCTAAAAGTGCTTGTTCTTTCGTCCTGAATGTATTAGAATTTGAAGATCCTTCAACTGTCCAACTATTTCCTTTTGCTATAACATGGAGTGTTTTCATAGAAATTAAAATTTATAAGACATTAAATAATTACACTTTTCAATCTATATATTCTATCAAATAAACAATTATTATCCAAGATTAGTTTCAGCATTTGATATTTAATTCATTAAGGACGATACGAATCTTTTCGTATGTCTTTATGGTGTTGGGCACCAGTGGTAAACGTAACTTGTTTTCAATGAATCCCATCACAGCCAGCATACTTTTTACTCCGGCAGGATTCCCTTCTACGAACAGCAATTGGATCAATTCATTAAAGTGTTGGTGAATTTGCCGTGCATTATCATAATCGCCCTGTAAAGCCAACCTGACCATGCGGCTAAACTCACGTGGAAAAGCATTCCCAATAACCGATATTACACCGACAGCCCCCAATGTAATCAATGGAAAAGTAATTCCATCGTCACCTGAAATAACCATAAAGTCTTTTGGCTTGTTTTTAATGATTTCATCTATCTGGGGAAAGTTTCCGGAAGCTTCTTTGATAGCACAGATATTCGGAAACTCCTTAGCCAGTCGCAATGTCGTTTCGGCTGACATATTCACGCCGGTACGCCCCGGTACGTTATAAAGAACTACCGGACGGGGTGATGCTTTGGCAATGGCCGAAAAATGCTGATAAAGTCCTTCCTGTGAGGGTTTGTTGTAGTAGGGTGTTACCGATAATATGGCATCTATACCGCTGAAATCAGCTGAATGTAGCTTTTCGACAATGGCCTTGGTATTGTTCCCTCCGAAACCCAATACAATAGGTAAACGTCCGGCTACCTTTTGAATGACGAAATTTGTTATATCTTCTTTCTCCTGATCGGTTAGTGTCGGAGTTTCTGCGGTGGTTGCACATACAGCGAGGTAATCTGTGCCGCCCTTTATCAGATGTTCAACTAACCGTGCCAGGGCATCATAATCAATCGATTCATCACTTTTGAAGGGTGTTATCAATGCCACACCCATTCCTGTCAGTTTATTATTAATCATCGGTAGTAGGAATACAATTTGTTTGCAAAAGTACTGCTTTAATCTTTAGTTTGTATGCTTTTTAGGTAAAAAATTATTTGATTATAGAGGTAAGTTTCGTCAACCTTATTTTCCGGGGGAGTGGTTGATTCATCTTGGGTCGGTACGTTTTCCACATCCAATACAAAATCATAGATCGGTAATTCCGTTTTCCGAATGCCTGCCTTGAACGATGCAATGGCATACATTGCCAGGTATTGCATTGGTATTACAGGCTTAATAGTCAGGTCTATCAATAAGTCGAACTCTGAATACTGCAGCTCATTTATAAACGATGTAAGCGGTTTATAAAAGAAATCGGTTTGTTTATGATGCAGGATTCTGAAGTCCGGAAATATAGCTGTATCGACTATTTTTTTGTTGACAAAACCCCAGGCTGTTACTTTCTTTCCATCCTGTTGCAGTTGATCTATGATTCGGTGAACATTCGTATTCTTCTCTGATAAATCGCTTTCAAAGAGTAAAAGCACTGTCTTTGCCTTTTTGTAACTTACAAAACGATGTTCGCGTGGCGTTGCACTCAGGTATAGCTGAGCACGCTTGTTAAACAAATAGGTATTTATTTTTTTTCGCATAATTTTAGTTGTTATTCTGCATCATCTTCAGTGAGTGAGTCAGCTGCCATCATTTCTAAGAATGTATTTTCATCAACCAGTCTCACCCCCAGGTTTTCCGCTTTTTTTAGTTTTTCAGGACCCATATTTTCTCCTGCCAGTATAAAGGAGGTCTTTGAAGAAACACTCCCTACGTTTTTTCCTCCGTTCCGTTCGATCATTGCTTTGTATTCATCCCGCGAATGTTGCGAAAAAGTCCCGCTGATCACGATAGAGAGTCCTGACAGAGCTGTACCATGATCCTGTAATTTTTCTTCGGATAAGTTCATTTGTAAACCGGCTGATTTCAATCTGTTAACCATCTCGATATTCAGCGGATCTTTAAAATAAAGCACTACACTTTGTGCTATACGTTCCCCGATTTCGTCCACAGAGACTAATTCTTCAAAGGTCGCCCGTTCTAATGCCTCAATGGTTTTGAATGCGTAAGCCAGTTTCTTGGCAATGGTTTCTCCGACAAAGCGGATCCCAAGTGCGAATACAACCCGCTCGAACGGAACTTCTTTTGATTTTTCACTACCTGCCTGGATATTATAGGCCGATTTACTTCCGAGTCGTTCTAACCGAACCAGATCAGGTATTTTTAATGCGTAAATATCGGCAATATTCCGCAATAAACCGTTTTGATACAGTAAATTTATTGTTTCGCTGCCTAAGCCTTCTATATTCATGGCTTTTCGGCTGACGAAATGCTCCATTTTGCCTTTAATCTGTGGAGGGCATGCATTTTCATTGGGGCAGTAATGAGCAGCCTCACCTTCAAAACGAATTAACTTAGCTCCACATTCGGGGCAGTTTTTGATAAACGTCACTTTGTCGCCTATCAGGAAACGTGCTTCTTTATCTACTGCTATAATCTTAGGTATAATTTCACCCCCTTTTTCTACAAACACCATATCCCCGATATACAAGTCAAGCGATTCAATGATGTCGGCATTGTGCAACGAGGCCCGTTTTACGGTCGTACCCGAAAGTTGTACCGGATCAAGATTGGCAACAGGCGTTACGGCTCCCGTTCGTCCTACCTGATAGGATACTGAATTAAGGCGTGTCACGGCTTTTTCCGCCTGAAACTTGTAAGCTATTGCCCAACGTGGTGACTTGGCCGTATAACCCAATGCACGCTGTTGGGGAATAGAATTTACCTTCAATACAATACCATCTGTGGCTACCGGAAGATTCTTTCGTTCTACATCCCAATAATTGATAAATTCGGATACCTCACTCAGGTTCTTGCAGATCTTGGTGGCTTCTGATATTTTAAAGCCCCAGGAATGAGCTGCTGCTAAGTTCCCCGAATGCAGGTCGGAAGGCAGGTTTTCACCCAATACATAATAGAGATAGGCATCCAACTTTCGCGATGCCACCACTTTGGAGTTTTGTAGTTTCAGAGTTCCGGATGCTGCATTACGGGGATTGGCAAAAAGCGGCTCTTCCTGTTCTTCCCGTTCTCTGTTCAACGCATCAAATACCGACCAGGGCATTAGTATTTCGCCCCGAATCTCAAACGTCGCCGGATATTCACCATGCAAGCGCAATGGAATGCTCTTGATTGTCTTTACATTGGCGGTTACATCGTCCCCCTTATCCCCATCACCCCGGGTAACGGCACGTACCAGTCGCCCATCTTCGTAAGTAAGCGAAATAGAGGTGCCATCATATTTTAGTTCGCACACCAGTTCAAAGTCTTCATTTAACCCCTTGCGTACCCGTTCGTAAAAGTCTTGTACTTCTCCCGTTGAATATGTATTTCCCAACGAAAGCATTGGATAGATATGCGATACCTGCTTAAATCCGCTTACACTGTCGCTACCTACCCGTTGAGTAGGTGAATTCGGATCGAAAAACTCAGGATGTTGGGATTCCAGTTCCTTCAATTGCTTTAGCCGGACATCAAATTCAAAGTCGGAGATCGTAGGAGATGACAACACATAGTAATTATAATTATGTTGCTCAAGCTCGCGACGTAGTGATTCAATCTGGTCTTTGATCATGATCTTTAGTTAACGGGTAAACGGGTAGACAAATATACGATAAAATACAAAATCTATTTTATCCGGAAAAGTTTTATTGTAATTGCAAAGATAAGGAAAATCAAACTTTCAACCTACGCTTCCCCGGAAGAACCTGATTTTTTTAGTTTTTTAAATTCAATGAATCTACCGGGCATGGATAAGAATTCCAATACGATAAGCCTCTGTATCTATAATAACTTTTTTTGTCCCCGAAATGTTTAGAACCAACGATTGACACGGGAACAATAATTTTTAAATTCTTCTTTAAAGTCCTTTCTCAGGATGTCTTCTTCTAAAGGTATCACAATCCGGTTGAGATAAACCGTCATCAGCGGAAGGACAATTACTGGCCAACATTGGGCTAGTAATCCGGCTTCTCCCAAATAGGCAAGGAGCAGGCTTATATACATGGGGTTTCGTGTTAACCGGTAGGGGCCGTCTGTAATAAGTCTTTTGGAACTTTCGCCCGGAGTGGTTGTCGTCCGGGCCTTGTGGAAAATGAGTAAGCTCCATGATGCGAATATAGCTCCTGTTGCAAACAATATAATTCCTGCAACCATTGCTATGTGGCTTACTGCAACTGACGGATTGGCAATCGGGAAAATAAGCTGTAAAACGACTCCGGTAAGATAAGTCAAAATAAATACCCAGGGTACGGGGATCTTCAATAAAATCTGAACAAAGCTTGTTCTTTGATTGAATGACATAAGGAATTTCTTGCTTTGTAATTTGTTTTGTTGGCTTGAGACCGATATACTTTTGCTTTATCAGAGGTCGAATAACCGTTTAGCGGTCTGCATTCGCGAAGTAATCCAATAACTGATACATTCTCAGGTTATTATTTCCAATAACGGTGGTTTCTTCCAGTATCCGCGCTGCCGGTTGAATTGTTCGGTCTTCAATCAATTCCTCTTTCCCGTGTTCAACCATGCTTGTTAATGTCCGCTCGGTTACTTCAAAGTGGAATTGCAATCCAAGCACTTTTTCGTTGAACAGGAAGGCCTGGTTCCTGCATACTTCCGAGCTAATCAAATGCTTGCTTCCTGCCAGTAAATCAAACGTATCTCCATGCCAGTGAAAAACGGGAAAATGTTCTTCAAAATTTTTAAATAGCTCTAGTTCCTTTGCTGTTTCGGATAGCCGTACGTCATACCATCCAATCTCTTTTTGTTTGTTTGGATACACCTTTGCCCCCAATACTTCGGCAATTAACTGTGATCCGAGGCAAATGCCGATCACCGTTTTACCCTGTTCAATGGCTTTGCGAATAAATATCTTTTCTTCCGGTAACCACGGATATTGCAGTTCATCACAGACTCCCATTGGACCACCCATGACAATGAGCCAGTCAATCGTAGTTATATCCGGTAACCGGTCGTTTTCATAAAAACGGGTGAAGCTAAGCGAATGATTATTTTTTGTAATCCATTGTTCTATGCACCCCGGTCCTTCAAACGGTACATGTGTTAAGCAGTGAATCGAAAGTTTTTTCATTAGAGTTTATATTGAATAGAAAGTTGTAATATCTGAAAATAAAAAAACAAGGATAATTGCTGAGATATTATGAACACGAAAGAGCTCTCTGATTCAACTGAGATAGGGGAGTCTCAAATGAATCATTCTCTGATTTAATATTCTTATGATCTTAGTTGTGTTTTTTTTTATTTCAATTGTATCACAGATGAATTTGACTCCGGTTTATTCTAATCGGTGATACGCTTTTTATTTATTCGTTACCGATTGCTTTATCCATTGCAACGCTGTCACTGTCATAAGTCGCCGTACTGTCGTTCGTGCTGAGTTCAATATTCACCGGCGATTTTATCTCTGATTTTAATCGGTTCTTAAGGGTTATATTACCTACTAAAATACATATTACGATAAATATAAGCAGTGCAAGAAGTAATTTGTTACTGGTTTTCATAAATGTGGAATTAAATGTTGTAACCCTGAGTAAATAATTTTCTCAGTGTAAATATATAAGTTTGTTTCTTTTACCTGCGCCGAATCGGGATCGGACGGGTCGTTTTCCCAACTTTCGCATGTCGGGTGGATTCGTTGGTATATCAATGAGTGTTTGTCCAAATTACGGATACTTCCGATACCAACTACTATAATGACTACAATAGCCTGAATGATTCTTTTGTTCTTTTTCATGCGTATTTAGATTTTCTAATGAATGCCTTTTGAATAGCTTTCGTATTTGTCTTTTAATTCATCAAAATTCATGCCCAATATATTCATGTTTTTAAATATAAGAGGCAGCTCCTCTTCCAAAAACTGTTTCCGGCGGTAATCGATAATTTTACTTTTTGCTTGTTCGGCAACGAAATATCCGACCCCCCGCTTATTAAATATGATATCAATGCTTTGTAAAAAGTCATAAGCCCGCATTACGGTATTCGGGTTTACCTGCAATATCACACCTAATTCCCTAACCGACAGGATCCGATCGTTCTCTTTCCATCGATCAAGCAATATCTGCTCACATAAATAATCGCCAATCTGCAGGTAAATGGCTTGTGTATCTCTGAATTCCATTTTCTTTTATACTTGTTTCTCTTTTAACCTGAAATATGTTACAATCCATAAAAATGGAATAAGCAGGTAATTGAATATATTTAATCCGTATCTGAAGCTTTCCTGTAAATCGGAATTGTCGGCATTGAAGCTGAATGAATGCATATTCCTAGCAAAGGACATTTCTCCGAATATCCCTTTTAAGAAAAATACTTCTATTATGCCGATGAATATAGTGAAAGCAAATAGCGTCAACAGAGTCTTGCCTATCGCGTTGCGTTTGAAATAAACGGAGCCAAGCATAAATATGGATTGAATCACAAGAAATTTTACAATCATATTTAGAAATACATTCCCTTGTAACAGGTCAATATTATTCCCGACTGAATGTACATCGGTTGAACCGAAAAATTCCCATGATACAGGATTTGATATGCTTAACACGATATTATACAGGTAAGTGCCTATGATATTTCCTATCGAATAACTTATCGTAATCATAGTGAAAAAATAGACAGTCGTCAGCAGGATATTACATACCAGTTTCTCCAGGTGAGTGGCAGGTATAAGTAAATAGTGCATACCTCCCGGCGTATAGGCAAATATCTTAAACTGCTTTGCCGCAAAAATGAATCCCATGATATAGATTATGGTTCTTGCTGTTTCAGCATTATGAATTAAGGTAAATACTAATATCAGTATCCCCCAGTATGTCATTTCTGTGGTTTTATTCTCAATGAAATAGCGTTTTAATAATAACCCTAAGCGGTTGAAATTGAATGTTGTATTCATATTGTTGATGTTTTGAGAGTTTTGCTTTAATTTAGTTGTTTTTTGCTTAAAAGAGAATAATTGATCCTCCAAAGAATTGCAGCTGCAAGGTAATAGATCATGCTGTTTGCTTTCTGAATCATAGCCCCTGTATGGGAAATGATATTGGGAGAATCAAAATAATTATTTCCTGTTATTAATTTAAACAGATATGACCCTGGATTAAGTATTGCAAAATAAAGACCAGTTACAATTAATGCTACCAAGACTTTTGTAACAAGATTTTGCCTCCTTACAAACGCGAAAAGAATTAAAAATGCTTGAAGAAAAGCAACTTTCGCAAATAAAGTCCATATATCAATGTTTTTAAATGAATTATGTCCTGTTATCACCTGCATTCCTTTGGAGGTAAAGAAATCCCAGTTAATAGGTTGGTGTATACCCAAAAAAGACTGTCCGATAAATGCTCCAAGCAGATTACAAACGACATAAACCAGACTTACAATGCAGAAATAATAGACTGTACTTAATAAAAAAGATACCGTAATTCTTTCCAGGTTGGAAGTCGGTATAAGTAAGTAATTCGTCACTAATAGATTATTATTACCAAAGAAAGAGTATTGACTTGAAGCAAAAATAAATCCGAATAGAAGTATCATAGTGCTTACGTCATAATCCATCTGTAAACCTATGTTATGAAAACTAATAAACAATATACCCCATACAATCAATTGAATAGTCTTGAATTGCTTGTCTGCAAACTGCCATTTTATTAATAATCCAACACGTTTAAAACTAAAGTATGAGTTCATCTTGTTGTTATTGAAATAATTGTTGGATGCGTTTCTTATTTGCAAACACTGCGTTGAACAATAATTCAATATCTATTTTGCTTTCGGTCGCCGTTTTGTTCTCGCAGACCTGGTACAATCCGCGCAACGTATCTTCCGAGTAAATAACCGTATCGTCGTTTTCATTCCGTTCAGCCACTCTGAATAATAATTTCCGGGTAATATTTTCAATTGACTCATTAAATACAATTTCATGACCATCCATGATAATGATGCTGTCGATCAGACTATCCAAATCACGAACCTGATGGGTCGAAATAATCAGGCACCGGCTTTCGTCGATTGCCGAAGCTACCATGCGGCGGAATTGTCCCTTCGACGGAATGTCCAGCCCGTTTGTCGGTTCGTCCATCAGCAGCAATTTGGTGTTTGTTGCCAATCCGAACGAAATAAACACTTTCTTTTTCTGACCGTGCGACAGCTTGTTCAACATGGATTTCTTGGTATCTATTTCAAACTCCTTAAGATATTGATTAAATTGTTCGCTGTTGAAATTCGGATAGAAAGGAGCATACACTTTTTCGTAATTTTCGATACTCAGGGTTAGTTGCGGTAACTCTTCAGGTAAAAAGAATATCTCCTGCAACATTTCAGGCAGGCGTTTCAGGGGTTCGAATCCCATAACGTCTATGCTGCCCTGTGAGGGAAACACCAATCCCGAAATCAATTTCAACAAGGTACTTTTCCCTTCACCGTTTTTCCCTAATAGTCCGTGAATCCTTCCGGCTCCCAGTTTCAGACTTAAATCGGTTAAAAGCTTCGTATTTCGGCTGTAGCTGAAATCCACGTTTTTAATGTCAATCATAATGTTGTTTATTACTGAATAATATCGTTAGAATTTATTTGCTTAGTGTACTAGTGAATTAGTACACCGCAAAAGTATCGCAATTTATTTAATTGACAACAGCAAGCGTGTTAATAATATTTAATTCTGTGGATTTATTTCAAGACCTAGCTTTTCGAGAAAGAAAAAGCCTTACCATCATATCAGTTTGATATGGTCGTTTGCATAATGAAAGGCTCTTTTTAGAATTTATGCCGGTTTAGTCATTTTTTATGAAATACTCGTTCTTCAACGGTTTTCGTATTTTTTCTCTCCATTGTGTGTATTATTCCGGGCAATAATGTAAATCTCATTCCGGATACCCGTTATTTAACCTGTCGTACGCCCCGAACGAATATTATTCTTACTTTGTATAAATTCGGATCGTTTCGGTTCTGCCTTTTATGTACTGCATAGTCCGGTTTAGGTATAAAGAGGAATCCGAGTGGTTTCCGAGGGACTTGGGAGAGGCTTCCGAGGGCTATACCTATCCGAACCCTATCTGAACCTCCTCGCAACCCCCTCGCAACCCCCTCGGAACCCCCTCGCAAGTCCCTCTGATCTGTGAATGAAAAACACGGAAACTAACTTAAAAGGAATGATATTATAGGAAAGCCGGTGAACAGAATCGTATCCTGGATTAATGGTTTATAAATGAGACAAACAGGATACGAATAGAATGCTTTAGGCATTGTAAGTTAGCTATTCGTATTTTGTTCGGTTGTAAAAATACGACATTTTATTGTTCCGGTTATTGCTGTAATCTTATCCCGGACGGTAAGTCGCAAGATCAATGACAGGATCAAGACATACCGGGAAGGGAACGAAGCCGGGATCATGAGAAACAGATACTGTCGGTGTAAGGAAAGAAATTAAAAGGACGAGATTATCGTGCGGCATAATTATCAGGGCGATAATCGGTTTATAATGCGTAGCAGAATTTGGTAAAAGGAAGATGAAAAATGCTTACCTTTGCACTTAGATTTCATTTTTTATGAAACTATTCATTGTTATTATTTTTACTCATAATTGCTTACAATGCATACAACATCAGAAAAACTCCAACAATTCGAACGTCTACTCGACATAATGACCGAACTTCGTGCTAAATGTCCCTGGGATAAAGTACAAACTTTTGACACCATGCGTGTTCAAACCATCGAAGAGACTTATGAGTTGGTGGATGCGATCATTCAAAAAGACAAATCGGCAATCCGTAAAGAGTTGGGCGATTTATTATTACATGTCATTTTTTATGCCCAAATGGGAAGCGAAACCGAGGACTTTGACATTTATGATGTTTGTAAATCGCTGAATGAGAAACTTATTTACCGGCATCCGCATGTGTTTGGCGATGTAGAAGCAAATAATGCCAAAGAAGTGGTGGAGAATTGGGAACAATTAAAACTAAAGGAAAAGGGCGGTAATAAATCCGTCTTGTCGGGCGTACCGGATGCGCTTCCGGCTCTGATAAAAGCACATCGCATTCAGGATAAGGCCCGCAGTGTAGGTTTCGACTGGGAAGAACGTGAACAGGTGTGGGATAAGGTGCAGGAAGAATTTACCGAATTGAAAGTGGAAATAGGGGCGATGGACAAAGACAAAATGGAAGCCGAATTCGGGGACCTGCTGTTCAGTATGGTCAATGCTGCACGGCTCTACGATATTAATCCTGAAAATGCCCTGGAGCGAACAAACCGGAAGTTTATCAGCCGCTTCAACTACCTGGAATCGAAAACCATTACCCAGGGCATTGACCTGAAAGCTATGAATCTGGAAGATATGGATGTGATTTGGGAGGAAGCAAAGAAAATTGAAAGACTTAAATAAGGAGTTAAAGACACGTTCTGTTTCAAAAACAGGATGACCTATACGAATGAGTTTTATAAGTTATGAATTATAAAACAGCTAAAACAGGACAGTTTATAATTTACGAATTATAAAACGAGTAAAACAGGTCATTTTATAAGTTATGATTAAAACTTAAGTTTAAGACAAATGAATAAGCTTGTAATTATTGGAAATGGATTTGATTTGGCGCATAATTTGAAGACTGGTTATAAGGATTTTGTGCTTTGGTACTTAAATAAATGCTATACAAATCGAGTTAAGTTTGTTTCGATTCAAAGAGAATCAGATAAAAAGAACTTAGTTACAATTTCTGAAGATAATCTTCGTTTTTCGACAACTAATTGTTCTGCTCCTAGTGATGGTTTCAAGACTATTGATGAGTTTAAAAAAATAAAATCTCCACAATACACCGTAGAATATTATCACAATTTTTTTGAAAACATAATTCAGTCATTGGATAGCAATTGGGTAGATATTGAATTGGAATACTATAAACAGATTAAGTGGATTTATGGAACAGTTGTAGGATCTGCTACAGGGCAACTACGTGCTGCTCAAAAAGATGATTTGAAAAAATTAAATGGGTGCTTAGATTTGATTAAAAGCGAATTAGAAGAATATTTATCGACTATATTTACACTGAAACAGAGATCTGATTTACCTCCTGAAATAAAGGATATTTTCAGTGATTGTTTAATAAATAATCCTATAAAAAATGAAGGTGAGAATATCTATTTTCTTAATTTCAATTATACAAATACAATTGATAATTATATAAATTTCTTTGGATTAAATAAATCAAAAGTAAATTATATTCATGGCGGACTTAGAGAAAAGAGAAATCCAATTATTTTTGGATATGGTGATGAGATGGATAAAAACTATGAAAAGATTGAAGATTTTAATGAAAATGAATTTACCAGACACTTCAAATCATTTAGTTATTTGAAAACATCAAATTATAAGGATTTATTTGAATATCTGGATAAAGATGAGTTTGAAGTTCATATAATGGGTCATTCATGCGGTTTATCCGACAGAGTTATGTTTAGCAATATTTTTCTGCATAAGAATTTCAGCAAAGTTCAACTCTATTATTATCAATATGGAAAGAAAGATTATGAAAATGATTTCTTTCAAAAAACACAAGAACTTTCGCGTCATTTCGATATTAATTCAAAGCATAAAATGCGAACAAAAGTAGTTCCGTTTAGTGAATCAAAGCCATTAACTCAATACAAACCAAAAACTAACTAAAAAACTCTCCGCCAATTGGCGTGGAATATAGGGTACCTATGTTATATCCAACTCATTTCGAACAAAAGATAGATTTTACAAGCATTCGCCGGTTATTGAAAGATAAGTGTGTGAGTACACTGGGCATGGAAAAGGTGGATGAAATACAATTTTCGTCCGACTATACGGAGGTGATGCGCCTGATCTGCCAGACGGATGAAATGCTCAGCGTGTTGACATCGGATGGTGATGAATTGCCTATCGGTGACTTCTATGACGTACGTCCTGCTTTGTCAAGGGTAAGGATAGAAGGATTGTTCCTGGACGAACTGGAAGTGTATGATCTTCGACGGGCGTTGGAAGCAGTGCGCCTTCTGGTCGCTTTTCTGACTAAGCGTGAAGCGGAAGTCTATCCTCATTTGCATGAACTGGTAGTCGGGGTGGAAACTTTCCCGCTTATTGTTCAGCGGATAGACGCGATACTGAATAAGTTCGGCAAGATAAAAGACAATGCTTCTACAGATTTAGCCCGGGTAAGGAAAGATATTTTTCAGGTGCAAAGCAGCATTTCGCGGACGTTGAATGCTATTTTACGTCAGGCACAGACGGATGGGTATGTGGAGAAAGATGTTGCACCCACCATGCGCGAAGGCAGGTTGGTGCTCCCGATATCCCCGGCATTTAAAAGGAAGGTAAAGGGAATTGTACACGATGAATCGGCCACGGGAAAGACGGTTTTCATAGAACCGACTCAGGTGGTGGAAGCAAATAACCGCTTGCGTGAACTGGAAGGAGAGGAACGTCGGGAAATCATGCGGATATTGGTGGACTTTACCAATTTTGTACGTCCTCATTCGGAAGAAATTTTTGCATCACAATACTTTCTGGGGCAGATTGATTTCCTGCGAGCCAAAGCAATCTTTGCCATTGATATAAAGGCTATCAAGCCGCGCGTTGACGATACATGCCAGCTGGAATGGGCCAAAGCGGTACATCCGCTGTTATACCTTTCCCTTAAAAAGCAGGGAAAAGAGATTGTTCCGCTAGACATCGTACTCAACGAAAAACAACGGATCCTGCTTATCTCCGGACCTAATGCAGGAGGAAAGTCGGTATGCCTGAAGACCGTCGTTTTACTGCAATATATGATACAGTGCGGATTGCTGGTACCACTTCATGACAGCAGCCGTGCCGGCATTTTCGAACGGCTATTTATTGATATAGGCGATGAACAATCGATTGAAAATGATCTTTCGACCTATAGTTCGCATTTGCTGAATATGAAGTTCTTTATTAAAAACAGCAATGCTAAAACACTGTTGCTGATCGATGAATTTGGTACAGGCACAGAACCTTTGATTGGAGGAGCTATTGCGGAAGCTTCGTTGGAACGCTTTAACCGGAATCTGGCTTTCGGAGTTATCACGACGCACTATACGAATTTAAAACATTTTGCCGAAGATGCGGAAGGAATCGTAAATGGCGCTATGTTGTACGACCGGCAACATTTACAACCGCTATTCCAGTTGGATATTGGAAATCCCGGCAGTTCATTTGCTATTGAGATAGCCCGTAAGATAGGATTACCGGAAGATTTGATTGCAGAAGCAGCCGGAAAAGTAGGAGCGGAGCATCTTGATTATGATAAGCACCTCCAGGATATTGTGCGTGATAAACGCTATTGGGAGAATAAACGCCAGCAAATCCGCCAAAAGGAGAAACGTCTGGAAGAAATGGTGGAGAAATATGAGACGGAGTTGGCCGGTATTGACCGCCAACGCAAAGAAATAACCACCAAAGCGAAAGACGAAGCCAAGAACCTGTTGTCGGATGCAAATGCGCGGATTGAGAATACGATCCGTCAGATTAAAGAAGCCGATGCGGAAAAGGAAAGGACGCGGGCGGCACGCAAGGAACTGGAAGAGTTTAAAGAGAAGATAGAGGAGACCCCTAAATCCGCTAAGGGGAACCTGAAAAGTGAGAATTCAAGGATTGTTCTGAATAAGAAACCTTCCGTAACAAACAAGCCGGTAGGTCAAAATGCAAAACCTTCAAACACGTCAACAGTTCTGCCCCTGAATGTAGGTTCGACGGTCCGGTTGAAAGGGCAACTTGCTACCGGGACAATTATAGAGATGCAGGATAAACAGGCGCTTGTGAGCTTCGGTAATATGAAGTCCACTGTCAAACTAGCCAAACTGGAACCTGTCAGCAATAACCAGATAAAGAAAGAAGCCCGTAAGTTTGAATCGTTGGGGAATACGGCCACCGATGAAGTCCGCCAACGAAAGCTTACCTTTAGTTCGGAAATAGATGTACGGGGTATGCGGGGTGACGAAGCGATACAGGCAGTTATGTATTTCATTGACGATGCGGTTATGGTCGGTGTAGCTTCCGTACGTATCCTGCATGGAACGGGAACGGGCGCATTACGTCAGATGATCCGCCAATACCTGGCAACAGTGAATGGCGTTCGGAATTTCCATGATGAACATATCAATTTTGGCGGGGCAGGGATAACAGTGGTGGAGTTTGACTAAATCAAGTACCTTCAAGTCGTGAGCTTTGAAGTTGTATTGTAGTTATTCCAGCTAAGACCATTCTATACGGAATTTTGTACAATTAAGTTTCATTGATAACCACAAGGTCCATATAAGATCTCAAAATAATTGGTTGAGATATAAGAAACTGATAATCGACAATTCGTATTCAAAGCAAAGCAGGATTAATACTCTCTTTGCTATTCTAAAAGCGGAAAAGCTTTAAAACAGACCTTAATTACGAGACTTGTTTATGCACGATTATGTCCGTTCCGATTAATCCCTTAATCCTTTACCTGAAAGTCAGTTGTTATAAACTGATCTTCATTATTTCTCCATATTTCACTTTATAATCAAAGGCTTCAGCGGCATTAAACCGTCCGGTAACAATTCCGGCAGAACGGATTACCCCGGCATGGGTGAAGATAGCAGCACGTTGAAAAGGCAGTTCTTTGATTTCCATAAGGAATTCTTCTACCCGGTCAGTCATAGCTTTAAATGATTCACCATGGGTAGGAATTTCATACTCCCAATTATCAAACCAACGTTGCAATTGGGGATCTTTTATGACTGTCCATGGCTTCATTTCCCAATCACCGAAGTTTAATTCCATTAAACGGTTGTCGATAATAGGATCGGGGAAACCACAATAGCATGCCAGTTTTCGACAACGCATCAATGGACTGCTATATACTGCATCGAAAGACGTCTGTTGCAGTTTCGAAATTACATGACAGGCTTCTGTTTCAAAAGAGGTGGAGACATCAACATCGCTTTGTCCATAGCAGATGCCCGGCGCAACGGCAACGGAAGTATGACGAATAAGGGTAAGATTCATAGGATAGACCCTAAATCCCCAAAGGGGGACTAATATAGTTTAAAAACAGAAGAAAATTATAATTCTCAATCACACATTGCAAAAGCCCTTTTTAGAAAGTCGGGGATATTCGGGTTATCAGACAAACAGAAAGATATAATCCCAACTCACAAAGTAATGCTGTTGCACCGCAAATATCGCCGGTATAACCACCTATCCTTTTCTTTACATAGAAAAAAAGAAACAGGACTAATCCTGTGGGTAGCAAGACAGAAAACCATAATCGCTGATTCAGGAAAAGAAACAAGGGCATTAACCCGAACATACAGGCAAATAACAACCTACCGACATTCAGTTTATCATATAATGTTTTGCTCTTGCTTTCGTCTTTTGAACGTGCGTAAGGCAGAAAATTCATCATAATAGCCGTAAGTAGCTTCGAAAATGGATCAGCTACGAAGATAACAATGAAAATAATTTTATGTGGAATTAAAACAAGGGTGTTGACAAGAAGGAGATAATAAATGATCATCCCGATCAGGGCATAACTTCCGGTCTGCGAATCCTTCATAATACGCAGGATATCCGTTTTTGTTTTTCCGCCACCAAAGCCATCGAAGAAATCGCATAATCCATCTTCATGAAATCCTCCCGTTAGTATTATTCTGACTGTCAATGCCAGTATAATGGAGAGGATAGGAGGGAATAGCATAGAAAATGCCAACCAGGCCAGGGCCGTTATTCCACCTGTTATCCATCCGGTAAGAGACCAAAAACAAATGATCCGGGAATAGTGCTCCACGGGTACATTCACGATTCTCCAGAGTGGAATACGTGTAAAAAAACTAATGGCGGCCGCCAACTGATAAAGAATTGCTTTCATATTATAATTACAGAATACATTCCTTAGTCCTTTTTAAGGGGACTAAGGAATATCTGCCCGAAGTTTATTTACTCAAAATTAATTTTCAGCAACAGGATACTTAGATTACTTTAGGATGTATGGTTATGTTTTAGAAGTATTTAGTAACGCTGGCTTGTTTAAATGTGCTCATTTCATTAATCATTCTGACCGATGAATCAATCAATGGATATGCACAAAGAGCCCCTGTACCTTCGCCCAAACGCATACCGAAATTCAATAAGGGCTTTGCATGCAGGTAGTCCAGTACCAGTTTATGTCCTGCTTCATCGCCCTGATGACAAAAAACACAATACTCCAACACTTCGGGATAAAGTTTGGAAGCAGCCAAGATGCAATTTGTCATGATAAAACCATCAATGAGGATGACCATGTCTAGCTCGGCCGCCTGCAGCATAGCACCTACCGCCATAAGCATTTCGTAACCTCCGAAATAACATAGAATATCGACAACAGATCTGTCGCCATTGTAATTATCCATGGTTTGTTTCAGAATACTGTATTTACGCTTTACGCCCTCACTGTCAAAGCCACTACCTGCACCGACACATTGATCCAGGGGTATTCCTGTCAGAAAGGTCATCCATAGGGCTGAAGAAGAAGTATTGCCTATGCCCATTTCGCCGAAGCTAATCACATTACAACCTGTATTGTGACACTCTTTCACCACATGTGCCCCGCGTTCAATGCACAGATCAAATTCTTCTTTGGTTATAGCTGCTTCATACAAATAATTGCGTGTTCCTTTGCGAACCTTGAGGTCAATAAGTTGTTCCGAATTTTCAAAATCATAGTTAATACCAGCATCGACGACCTTCATTTGTATATTGTGCTGCCGTGCAAGGAAATTAATTCCTGCGCCCCCTTCCATAAAGTTGAATACCATTTGTGGAGTCACTTCCGGAGGAGAAAAACTTACTCCTTCGGACGTAATGCCATGATCGCCCCCAAAAACGATATGGTGCGGATGATTGAGTGACGGAGAAACTGTTTGTTGAATTGTACCAATCTGAAGGGCTAACTCTTCCAATCGCCCTAAAGCTCCTTTAGGTTTGGTTAGATTATCTATTTTTTCTATAAGAAACGGAACAATCTCCTTTTTCGGGGATTTGATGTTGAAATTTGTTTTAAGCATATTGATAGAAGTTTAATGTTAAGTTGATAATTCGGTTTATTTTATTTTCAGTGCAATTCCTGAGACCATCAGTACTACTTCATCTGATTGGGAGGCTATGTACTGGTTTACCCAACCCAATAAGTCAGTGAATCGGCGTTGCAAGTCATTGACAGATGTGCCGCCTAGCCCTAATTCATTGGTAACAAAGATAAAGATGGCATTTTGTCTGATAAATGCTTCGAAACGTTCGGTAATAGCCGTTAACGAATGCTGTACATCTCCGTTCGTTTCATTGAAAAAGTTTGTTGACCAGAGTGTAACACAATCAATCACAACAACACGATTGGAAACATCAATATTCTGCAAATCTTTCAATTCTTCGATATTCGTCCATTCCGATCCACGGTCATGTTTATGGCGTTCTATCCGTTGGCGATGCTCTTCATCCCAAATAGCCGAAGTGGCCAGATAAACAGGATTATCCGATAGTGATAAGGCCAGCTTCTGGGCATAACGGCTTTTCCCCGAACGTTGTCCGCCTGTAATTAAGATGATTCTTTTTGAGTTCATTATGAGATCTATTTGTCTTTTTCCAGATTGAAATAATATTTAGGTTTGTAACCGGGCAGTAATTCAGGATGGAATATATGTACCAAATCGGCTAATACCCGGTCCGGTTCCAACGGCCCGGTTTCATAGAAAGGAGTCTTTGCGGTATTAATGGCGAAAACATGCTTTTGCTTAAAGGCATTGAAATTAGCATAAAGATTATACTCATTTTTCAATGTCTCGTAGTTCATATTACTTTGTTTGTCATTATACTTAAGTAACCAATAATCGGCTTTTATGGCTTTTGCATAGACCTTTTCAAACGAAAGCGGTGCAGAACCGGATTGATTCAACTCTTTCCAAAGATAATTTGCTCCGGCATCCTGCATAAAGCGTCCCAAATAACTGTTACCTCCTGCAATATACCAGATGTCACCAAATTTCTTTTCCGTAAATACAGTCGGACGGTCATGGGTAGTTGCGACTTTCTGACAGAGTTCAATATAGTTCTTCTCAATTTTTGAAAAGATCTTTTCTGCCAGTTTATCTTCATTTGTAAAAGCAGCTTCAAACTTAATCCATTCAGCCCGTCCAAGTGGTGATTCTTCCATATAGGACGCATCTTTCACGATCACTATCTTTACTTTCTCAAATTCAGTATGCTTTGTATTCTCAAATGGCGAAACGACTAAGATTTCAGGTGAAGCAGCTATCAATTTTTCGATGTTGATGGAGGTGGCCATTCCAAGATCAGCTATCTTACCGTTTTTAAGTCCCTCCACTATAACAGGAATGCTGAAATACTCCGGTTCACATACACCGACAGTTAGCTGTGCTTTGTTCAATTGATTCCACATACCCGCATGCACTGATGAACAAAAGGCTACACGCTCTATAGGTGTCCGTATGATCGTTCCTTCAGGCAGTTTTACTGGCAGTTTTTTATTCCGATCCACTAATAGGTAGGTATCCAACGTTTTTGTCGTATCCCACGGATTGCGAACCGTCAGTCGTGTATATTCTTTGAAATGATGAATACAGAATCCTTTGGCATAGCGTATTTCTGTTGTCTTGTCCGCTATTTTATCCTGAATATTTTGTTTCTTTGATGTGTTTGTACAACCAAGGCAACAAAGTGCTATGAATAGAATCAAATTTTTAATTTTCATGATATTGAATCAAAATAATGTGGGAATAAATACTGCTAAGCAAACGAGTAACAGCATGCTTATTTCGCATCGCTGATTAATCGCTAATGATAAATTCAAATCACTATCATCCAGATTCTTGTCAGTATTACCAATATAAGGTTTTGATAACTTTTCTCCAAAATAATAGTTAGGTCCTCCAAATCTGCAATCAAGTATTCCAGCCAGTGCTGCTTCTGGATAACCTGAGTTGGGACTGGTATGTTTGTTTCCGTTTGATGCTACAAATCTTGTTTTAGAAAGGTTCCCACTGACAAGAAGCATTAGGATTGCCGTTAAACGTGCCGGAATATAATTGGCTACATCATCGAGCCGGGCTGCAAATTTTCCATAGTACAGGTATCGTTCATTCTTATATCCGATCATGGAATCAAGGGTGTTAATCATTTTATAACTTAACATACCGGGTGCACCCAGCAAGGCAAACCAGAAAAGGGGGGCAATGACACCATCGCTTAAGTTCTCTGAAAGTGTCTCGAGGGCAGCTATTCTTATTTGTTGAGGATTTAAGTTCTTTGTATCTCTTCCCACAATACGTGCTACCTGGATACGACCTTTATGAAGCGATTGTTCAAGAGCTTCAAAGACCATCTTTACTTCTTTTCGAAGTGTCAATGCCGACAGGCTGATAAATACTATAAGAGAGTTTAAGGTTAATGCAATAGCAGGATGAATTCTTTCAGATAAAACTAATCCATAATAGGTTAAAGTAAATGTAGTTCCGACCAGTAGGATACTCATAAATGCTCCTTTTATAAATCTATATGCTCCTTTATTTAATCTCTTTTCAAACCACTTAATCAGTTTTCCAAAGCTGACAACAGGATGAGGTAAGCAGGCCGGATCACCTATCGTGGTATCAAGTAAAAATCCTGCTATCAAAGCACCTATATGGATAAATGTTGCGCCCATGTTTTTAATTTGTCTATTAATAAATTGTTTTGATCTATCGAAAGGGTATTAAGGCGAATCATTTCAGCTTCGTGATCATGAAAGTTTGTTGCATCGCGGATTAATATGCCTTCCTTCAACAAAAAGTCTTTCAGGTCAGCAGCTTTCCCTTTGAGTAGTTTTACCAAAAAGAATGGAGTCTGCGTAGATACTGTTTCAAAAATACCAATTCTGTTGATCTCTTGTTGGAAACGGATCGTTTCGTTTAACCATGCTTTAAGATTAAATAAATTATCTTTTTTTCTTGTTAAAATGTATTTTCCTGCTTCAATGGCCATCGTATTTACCGACCAGGGAATTTTATAGCGATCCAGTTGCCGGATAATCGTTTCGGAAGCAATGACATACCCAATCCGCAAACCGGGTATGGTATACCGTTTGGTAAGTGAATACAGGAGTATCAGATTTGGAAATTCGTGAATGGATGTTGCTGTTAATGTCTCCTTCAAGGTAAAATCGATAAACGATTGATCAACAATGAATGTTATCAGGGGGTAAGTGTAAAAAGCAACCTGTAATTCATGTATGTCAAAACAATAGCCATCAGGGTTATTCGGGTTGCAAAGCCATACCAGATCCGGTTTAAACCTTTCAATTTCAATCAGTAGGTCTTCCCGGTGACAGAGCTTAATTTCATGTCCATTGACTGTACAGGCTTTTGAGTATTCAGAGAAAGAAGGGGTAACAATGATAGATTTCCTTCCACGGTAGGCTTGTGCTATCCGGTAAATAATTTCAATAGAACCGTTACCGGTACTGAGTTGATCCGATTTCAGTTTACATGTTTCAGCCAGCACAGCTTTCAACGATTCCGCTTCCATTTCAGGATACCGGGTCGTTTTAATTAATAAGCGGGAAAGATGATGGTATAACTTTGTATTGTCGGCACCATACCATATATTGGAGCTGAAATTAGCGTTCAAGGTTCCCTGATAATCATCTCCGTGTTGGTTAGTCATGATTTAGCTTTCTAATTTTTCAAAAAAGGAGTTTCTGAATTGTTTACTTGTTTCTATTACTTGTTTGAAAAGTTCTTATTGTCTTCTGGTTTTGGGCTATATCATCGAATAAACCAGATCCATATTCACATGTTTACGTACATGAGCAGCCAGTTTGTCGTATTGTTCTTCTTTGAATTGAAAATAGTCAAAGCTTGTTTCATCCTGTTTCCCGGCTAGATAAGGCCGAATCAGATAATCGACGAATTCGGCATTATCGAGTATACCATGAATATAAGTTCCAAGGCAATTACCCTGTATACATCCATCTACAGTCCCGTCTTCAAGTTTGTTCATTGATTCGATCTCCGTTGCACAAAACTCCGTATGTCCATTGTGTATTTCGTAACCTGTGCAGATGGTTTTTTCTGCACGAAAAGTAAACCGGACTTGTCTGGTTATTTTTTCACCTTCAAGGCTTGTTATTATAGGAAGCATATTCAGACCCGGTAAATGCGGAATATCACTTTCAATGCCATTTGGGTCAGACAGCTCGGTCCCCAGCATTTGGTAGCCACCGCAAATGCCCAATACTGTTTTTCCATTGTTCTTAGCCTGTATAACAGCTTGTGTCATTCCATTACGTCGTAATATTTGCAAATCATGCAGAGTGCTCTTGGTGCCCGGAAGGATAATGATATCGGCATCTTTTATTTCTTCCGGTTGGTTCGTGTAAAACAAATGAATACGATTATCTTGTTCAAGCGGATTAAAGTCGGTAAAGTTGGACATATGTTGCAGTAAAATAACGGCTATGTTCACCTTCCCTTCTTTGGCAAACCGGTTCTTTGTATGTAGCATGACCGAATCTTCTTCTTCAATGTGAATATCATGAAAGTAGGGAACAACGCCTATAACCGGAATCTTGCACAGGTCTTCCAGCATCTTGATTCCCGATTTGAACAAGCGTATATCACCCCGGAATTTGTTGATCAGTATTCCTTTGACCAACTTCCTTTCTGTTTCCGTTAATAACATAATGGTACCGTAAACAGAAGCAAATACTCCGCCCCGGTCTATGTCCGCCACCAATACTACCGAAGCATTGGCATGTGCTGCCATGGACATATTTACCAGATCAAGTTCCCGTAGATTTATTTCGGAAATGCTTCCGGCTCCTTCCAGTACGATGGGGTTATAACGTGCTTCCAACCTGTCATAAGCTGCACAAACTTCTTTACGAAGATGGGCTTTATTGTTAGCTGTGAAATAATCAAATGCATGTTGATTCCCGATTGATTTTCCATTTAATACTACCTGACAGATAGTGTCGGTAGTAGGTTTTAATAGCAACGGGTTCATATCCGTATGACAAGGTACTCCGGCGGCTTCGGCTTGTACTGCCTGTGCCCGGCCTATTTCCAATCCTTCGGGTGTGGCATAAGAGTTCAATGCCATATTTTGTGCCTTGAATGGGGCCGGAGTATAGCCATCTTGCCTGAATATCCTGCAAAATGCAGCAGCAATGACACTTTTACCTACGTCGCTACCTGTACCGGCGAACATGATGGGGGAGAGATGATTCATGGTTGATTAGTTTACTGGTTAATTGGTTAATTGGTTAATTGGTTAATTAGTTAATTAGTTAATTAGTTAATTGGTTAATTGATTAATTGGTTAATTGATTAATTGGTTAATTAGTTAATTAGTTAATTAGTTAATTAGTTAATTAGTTAATTAGTTAATTAGTTAATTAGTTAATTAGTTAATTAGTTGGTTAGTTAGTTTATTCTGGGGATTAAGCTTATTGATAAATTAATCAATCACTCAATCAATCTATACAAATTAACTAATCAGCCAATCAGCCAATCAACAGATTAACCAGTCAACCAATCAACTAATCACTACTTCTCAATACCGACGCGGGCTTGTACACCCTGCTGATAATAGTGTTTTATTTCTTTCATTTCGGTAACCAGATCGGCAAAGTCCATTATTTCCTGCGTGGCATATCGGCCTGTAATAATAATCTCAGTCTGGTTATTCCGTTTATTAATGGCAGCAATCAGTTCATCTGCTGTTATCAGATTATAATAAACGGCTATGTTAGCTTCATCCAGTATGATCATATCGTATTCATCCGACTTGATAATTTCAATGATTTCTTTCAGTCCGTTTTGTGCTGCCTGAATATCTTCTTCTTTGGGTTTGTCAAAAATGAAACAACCCATGCCGTACTGCCGGATAGTGATTTCCTTCAGCAGCTTGTCTATTGTTTCGAGTTCGGAATAATGTTTGCTCTTAACAAACTGACCGATAAAAACCTTCTTTCCTGCTCCTAATGCTCTTACAGCAAGTCCAAGGGCTGCAGTTGTTTTTCCTTTCCCATTTCCGGTATAAACGTGTACGTATCCTTCCATCTTTTTCTAGTTTGGGGTATAAAGCGAATAACTAACGACAAGATATGACAGAATCTTATCGTTAGTTATCCCTCATAATTTAGTTGCTTAGATAAATTATTATTTTGTTAGAAAGATTATTTTTGTAGGATTGACTCCGGTTGGAAAAGTAAATTTTAATGTTCCGTTTTGTCCGAATACATACATTTTCCCTGTATTGCTGTAGTCTGTTTCTCCAATATAAATGTCTTTTGTAACCGGATTAACATCAATACTATATGGTGTCTTAGCAATAGCAGTGGAGGCAATAAAATTGGAATTCACTATTTTTTCTGTTCTTACATCATAAATGGCATAACTTTTATTGATTACGCTCCAGTTGGCATCATAACTATAGCTGTACATATATAGATCATCACCATTAATGGTCATATTATAAGGATGCAAACCGGGTATTACATTGACTTGTTCGGGTGTACTTGCAGTTTGTATACATTGCAAGGTGTAAGGTATAGAACCGTAATTACCGAAAGAAATGACGTAAACATTACCGTAAGCATCTGCTTTTAGTACTATCGGGTCAATTACAACTTTGATCTTATTCGTGACCGTAAAAGTGGTTGGATCAATGACTGAAATTGTACTGTCGGCTTTTGCAGCCATTCCTCCCGAATTGGCAACATATATTTTATTATTACTCACAACGATGCCTTCCGGATTACTTCCAACCGCTACTGTTTTTTCAACCAATAAAGTTGTTGTGTCCAGTTGTGCCACATGCCCATCATAGAGTGAAATAAATATCTTACCATTGTACGACGCTAACGATCTGGGTGAACTTGGTTGGCCTGAACTATTCAACATAGGAATTGACTTCTCTGAAATTCCCGTTGTTGCATTCATAACTTCAATCAGGCTTGATTCATAAACGGCAATATAGATTTTAGACCCGTATTTTAGCATATCTTGTCCGGTATCCCCAAGCCCCCGATTATTTTTAGTCGTAAAAATATCACTTGTGACTACCGAATCTAATAAATTGTAGTAGGTTAATGAAGCATTACTCTTTTGGAACTTGCCTTGATTTAAAACATAAATACCTGTACTTATAGTAGGATTAACCGTTGCTTTGTTAGAGTTCGTATCACAGGAGCTTAAAGATATGGCCAAAACAGTTGATAATAGAACAGCAGTAAAATTTCTTTTTGTTTTCATTCGTGTAATTTCTTTTTGTTTTTATAATGTTTATTTATTTCCATACTGAGTGTTATTCTGTAATTCCTACCGGGCATTGGATAATTCTTAATGACCTGATATTGTGAGTTAAACAGATTTATAATCTCACCCATTAATTTGAATTGACGACTCGCTATCCTGCAAAACAGGCTATGTTCGATATAAGATTCTAATAGATTGGCATCGATATTTTGCCCATCCCATCGTTTACCGGAATACAGGATATTATAACCGCATTCAATTTCTTTGTACTGATAGGACAAGGAGGTCGATCCTGAATGGAATGGTGTATAAGGGATTTGCTCTCCGTAATTTTCACTACCGGACGTTAAGTCCTGTGCCCGCTGATAGGTGTAGTTGACTCTGAAATGAATAAAAGAGTTTCTATTTATAGGAACTGCAAGTCTTAAATTGGCGTCTATTGCTTTAATATCCACACTTCCTATATTTCGTATGGATGAATAGGGCATTCCGTAAATCACGGTAATTTTATCTTTAATCTGATTATAATAAGCATCAAGGCTTAACTCTAACTCCGATATAAAAGGTATTTTTAATTCCCGGTATACCAATCCTATATCATACTGATTGGTCGTCTCGGGAAGCAGATTTACGTAACCCAGATCATGATAATATTCATCGGAAAATGTAGGTAGTCTGAAAATGTTTTTATAAAAAGCCCTTAATCTTAATTCTTTGCTTTCCACTAATTGATATGACAGACTGACGGTGGGCGACAGCTTGTTTCTGTTTGGAGCTGCTGCACCGGTTTGTGTTGTTTCCCGGGTGGCTGTGTATAAGAGGTTTGCACAGGTAGATAATCGTTCATTCAGATATTTAACGGCAATGTTCCCTAGCCCCGTATAGCGGATTGGTGCTGTATCCTTACTAAATAAGTTGTTATCATGCGAAAACAGATTATTGTACCAACCGTCAACTGAGCTTGAAATAAATAGATTGTTTGTTGGATGATATTGCAGCGTTGATGACAGATAGTATTCGTTTTGTTTATAGCTTTCTACAAGTTTATTCTCCGACAGCTGACTGTATTTGGGACTGACTTCCGTGTATTGCATGAAAGTACTATTGTATTTGGCAAACAACTGATATTGAAAATGAGTAGACTTCTTATTTTCATAATGAACCTGTGCAAAGTAATCTTTATCTAAAAGTCTGTCCGTCGAATAAGTTGAATAGAGAATATCAGGTCCGGGTAAGCCCCTCTCTGAATAATATTGATTGGCTTTAAACGAAATAAATTCTAACGAATCGAGGTGGTATATTGCATTCATCTCGGTTCTGAGTGATTGGATGTCCGAATTTATTCTGGTCTTTTCAACCGTATTATTCCCCTGACTGTTTATGTTAGACAGATATAGATACTTTCCGGTTGCCTTGAGACCATCGGCTGAAAGGCTGATTGCCAGTTTCGGGCTGAAGTTTTTACAGATAAATAAGGTGGGTTCTATAAGTCCAAAGGAGCCTGTCTTGACCGTTAATCTTCCGGTTAATGTATTGTTCCCATTATACACCGGCATTTTAGTTGAAAAGGAAAGTACGCCCGAAGAAGCGAACATTCTGGCTGATTGGAAAATATCATTGGGTTGTCCGTTGGAGAGTGATATTTCTGAAATGTTTTCTATGGAGAATCTACCTAAATCCATCTGGCCGGTCTGTACATCGCTCATTATTACCCCGTCGTAACTTACTCCGGTTTGTGATGCACCTAAACCCCTTAATGAAACCGTTTTTAGCCCGCCAATACCACCGTAATCTTTTACGGTAACTCCTGCAAAGTGTTTTGCAATATCGCTCAGATTAGTCGAATTTAAAGATTCGATCTCTTTCTCCGAAAAAATCTGAATAGGTAATGCTGCCAGAGTTGTTTTTTGTGATTGACCATTCACATTCACCTCACTTAAACGGTGGGTACGCAACGAGTCCGTTAGATCACTATCTGCTAAGATATGTCCTAAACTGCTAAATAAGAAAACAAATACCAATAAATTAATTTTTGACACAACAATAACTATTTGACGATGAATAAACCGTTCAAATAGCTTTCGGAAATAACATAACAAAAGGCAAAAGGATACTCTTTTTTGCTGATGTTTCGTCGCTTTTTCCTCGAAAGCTTCTGAAAATTGAATTTGATTGGCAGGTCTTCTGACTTACTCCCGTCTTTGAACGCCTTCCCAGAATCAGTTGTCAGTTATCAGTTATCAGTTATCAGTTGTTTTAAGACTGTTTCCTGTTCTCTGTTTACTGCACACTGAAAAAACCAGTGGCAAAAGTGTTGTTCAAAACGTTAATGGAGCTTACAGCAGCGGGACTGTACAGGATTCTCACCTGTTTCCCTTTTAATCCTCTTCCCATGGAATGGGGAGTGGAACCAAAGCGGTGCAAAAGTAGTTTTATTTTTTTAATCTGAAAAGAGCGAGGTTCTTTTTTATGTAAAAAGTATCGTTTTAAATGAATCAATATTTTGTATTAGCCTCATATTTAATTGTTTGTTTCGAAATATAGCGGAAGTTTAAGGGAGTGTATTTTGATAAAGTATACTGTTAGTTCATTTGTAAGCTATCATTTCAACTACTTCTCCGAGAAAGTACCAAGACTTTCACCTCGTAGATTCACCGCAATAATTGACATTAGGTTGCCGTAACTTCACATTTTCAATTTTTACTATGCAAAGTAAAGCTTTGCTTTGCAACGAGGCGAGATGCTTCGCTCTTTCATTCGGATATATCTTTTATGGTTTTTACCTTCCAAATTAAAGGCCGTTACGACATGGAAGAACCTCAACTAACAATTAGATGCGGTTTTTAAATGTCATATGAAGTTACTTTTCATAATGCTCAGTCCTTAAGTTTTTATGTTTAAGCAGATCTTTTCTGGCTTCATTGGTTAAATCTATTTCCATAACTTATATCTGAACTTCATCTAAAAACCAAAGCGTCCAACTGTTTCTTTTGTGTTTTTTTTGACGCATTTTCCTTTCCGGATATTTTCCATCATCGTTTTGATAATCGCTCTAAAAATAGCCTCAGAATGGTTGTAATGATACACTATCCGGCAATAGGGTGTTCTGTAAATCACAGTTTCTGTTTCTCTATTCCTTTTCTGGTTGGTAAAGAAAAACAGGCTAAATCTCAATTCTGAAATTTAGCCTGTTAGTGATTTCTTATTTGTAAATCTTACATATTCAGTTTCTGATAAATACTTTTCATCATTATCTCCCGAACTACATCGCCAAAAGCTTTATCATCGAGTATCTTTTCAAATATATCCTGGTTTTGCTCCATGCGCTCAAAGAGTTTATTTACAAACAGATCTTCAAATGCAAACTTAAAAGTATCCATTTTGTTTACTTTGGCCTGCGTTTGCAATGTATTGTCTAATAATAGTTCAGCCTCTATCTGGTCAAAGAAAAGTTTATCTGCTTCTTCAAATTGAGTATTAAAACGGGTATTTAATACTTCAATAATCTCTGATAACGGGGCTTCTTCATCTTTTGGACGTATAAGACCGGCTTCGGTGACTCCACTCAATTCACCCTCTATACCTTTTATTAATTCTATTGAACCTTCCTTGATTTTTTGCAGACGGTAATACTCCAGGGCTATTTCATCATCAATTTGTAAACTTTCAGTCAGATCACGTTTGGGCAAACGTGTTTGAAGCAACTTGGCATAAGCATAATACTTTTCTAAATCAGAATCTATAAAAGGCATTATCTGCGACAGGAAAGCATACAGGTTTGTCCACGTACGTAACCCTTTTTTAAACTCGTCCTGTTTTTCTTCTTCTGCTATAGCTCTGTATCTGTCGGAGGCAGGATCAGTATAGGCATAAAGTAATCTCTGATCCCTGGGATTGTTGAGTTTCGTCCTTGCATTAAAATAGACACGTGCAAATGCTTCTATTTCACTGTCAGTATAAAGCTGGAATGCATCCAACCTGTTTTTTAAATCGTACAGGTGATTTATATCAACATCTTCTTTTATGCTTGTAAACTCGTAATAAGGTTGAAATGAGTCCAGAATGGTTTGTCTGTCATTGGCAAAATCCAATACAAAGGTATCTTCTTTCCCCGGACAAGTTCTGTTTAGACGCGAAAGTGTCTGTACGGCTTTCACACCCGATAATTTTTTGTCAACGTACATCGTATGCAATAAAGGTTGATCAAAGCCTGTCTGGTATTTATCGGCTACAATCAGTATTTTGTATTCATCATGACCAAATACATCCGGCAGTTCCTTTTCACCATATCCGGTGAGTTCAGGTTCCGATACTCCTTCGGGAAAATTACTATCTATCACCTTGCCTGAAAAGGCAACCAGCACCTTTATTTCATTCTGATACCCTTTTGATAAAATATATTTCTCAAATTCTTCAAAATATCGCTTGGCGTGTAGTCGCGAGCCTGTTATCAACATAGCTTTTGCCTTACCTCCGATCTTTTTAGCTACTACCTGCCTGAAATGCTCGATAATGATCTCGGTTTTCTGTGCCAGATTATGTGGATGTAACGATACGAAACGGCCTATTGCTTTTGCAGCTTTCGATTTATTGAGCTTAGGATCATCTTCAATAGCTTTGTTGAGTTTAAAAAACAACTCGTAAGTCGTGTAAGTAAGCAATACATCAAGAATAAACTTTTCTTCAATGGCCTGACGCATGGAGTACAGGTCAAAAGGTGCCGGTTTTCCATCCGATCCTTTATGTCCGAACACTTCCAATGTCTTATATTTGGGTGTAGCCGTAAAGCCGAAGAAGGAAATATTGTTCTGCCGTCCGCGTGAAGCTGCCGACCGTTCTATTTGTTCGCGTATATAATCATCATTCGTGAAATCATCCGTATCTTCGTTCTCTGCTTCTTCCAACGATTTTGATCCCAGCACTTCTTTCATCTTCTTACTAGCTTCGCCGCCTTGAGAGCTGTGAGCCTCATCAATAATCACAGCATAGTTGCGTTCGGGTAACCCTTCCACTTTCTCCACAATAAACGGGAACTTTTGCAGTGTTGTGATAATTATATTAGTGCCGTAGCCTATAGCTTGAGCCAATTGTTCACTATTCTTATCTATTTTCTGAACGACCCCGCTTTTATGCTCAAACTGGTAAATGGTATCCTGCAATTGCTGATCCAGCACTTTACGGTCGGTGACAACAATGACACTATCGAATATACGTTGGTCATTGGCATTATGTAAGCTCGATAACCGGTAAGCCAGCCAGGCTATGGTATTACTCTTGCCTGAACCGGCTGAGTGTTGTATCAGGTAGTCGGTTCCGATACCAACTTCCAATATATTCCGGCTGATTTTGCGCACGGCATTTAATTGGTGAAAGCGGGGAAAGATTAGCTTTTCTTTTTTGTATTTTCGGCCATCGACTTCTATTTCTTCCGTTTGCAAGTGCATAAAGCGTTGAATGATTTCCATCAAACTGTCTTTTACCAATGTCTCTTCCCAAAGGTACGAGGTACGGTAACCGTGCGGATTAACAGGATTTCCCTTCCCATTGTTACAACCTTTATTGAAGGGCAGCCAGTAGGTTCTGTTGCCATCTATTTTGGTGGTCATATACACTTCGTCCTGGTCTACGGCAAAGTGAACCAGGGTCCTTCGTTTAAAGGCAAACAGCAGTTCTTTGTTATCGCGGGTGGTGCTGTATTGTACTTGTGCATTATTTGTGTTTTGTCCTGTGAACTGATTCTTTAGCTCCAGTGTAGCTACCGGAATGCCATTTAACGACAACACCAAGTCTACCGAATTACGGTTATCCTTTGTGTAAAATACCTGCCGATACACTTTCAGATTATTGGTGGCATACTGTGCCATTGCATCCGGGTTTAGATTAGATGCCGGCTGAAAGAAAGCCATCTGAAACCGTACGCCATAATCCACAAATCCATTGCGTAATACATCCAGACTTCCCCGTAAGTCCAACTCTTTCTGCAAACGCTGAATGACACGATTTTCTATACCAGTGCCATGAATAACCGTAAGTTTCTCCCATTTCTGTGGTTGTGACTCCTGTAAAAAGCGGATCACTTCATCTTTAAATAACCCTGACTCCGGGCTGTAACCGGTGGGATTGCCTTGCGTGTAGCCCCCACGTTCAATAAGAGCTTGGACAATGGCTGATTCAAATGTTTGTTCGGTTGTAATCATGAACTTTACTTTTTAGCGTACATGCTACTGCAAAGCTCGGTAGGATTGACAATTGGCAACGGAAAGTCTGCCAGTATAGTACCGGCAGTTTTAACGACTAAGATACCTCTTAGTGTTCCTAGTGCAACTCCAAGAATTGTTGGAATAATACTATTGTTGTCGGTGATTTCGGAATCACTAATGGACATGAGTTTCTCAAGGTCTATTATCTCAAACGAATTAGAAGTCTGCAACTCTACAACTTTCTCAGATTGGCTATTTGCGGTAAGGATATAACGAACGATTAAATGTAAATTCAATATGTTTAGGCTTACCTTAGGTTCAAGTTGCAGCCCAAACTCAATATTAAATAAATCAGGCTTATTTTCTTCAATCGTTGAAAGTAAAACAGAATCCATAAAGAACCCGGTTTCCTGAACTTTCAATAACCGAAGTTGAATTTCTGTCTTGGATTGATTATTATCCATGTTGATTGGTTAATTTAGATATTCAAACGATTTTACTTTTGCCAGATCCGGATATTTCGTTTTGTATTGCATTTTCATAGGAAAGCTTCCTTTATCTATACAATCAGTTTTGCTTATAACAAAATTGTCACTTTGTGGAATATGAATAAAAACAAATTCGGTTTCTTTCGGTTTCCCGGTTACTTCTATAACCGGCTCACCCAATACTGACTCAATTTTGGCAATGGTTCGGGTGGTAAAGTTATGCGTACCACGCATCCATTTACTGATTTCAGCTTCGCTCTTGCCAAGCATATTTGCCAGATCACGTTGAGACAGATTCTTTTTTGCCAGGATTGCAAAAATACGGTCGGCTATCTCAAAAGATAAATCAATTTCTCTTTTGATGTCCTCCGTTGTTCCCCTTCTTAGTTTATCTAACAATGGGCTCTTTTTCATCTTTGTTGTTTTGTTTATTTTGTTTTATAATAAAACGATAAATCACCGGAAATAGTTTTTCCGCTTATGGTGATTTTCCCCTGAGCAATCCGCGCTTTGATATATGTATCTAAGTGAGCTAAAATTTCTACACAACTGCTTAAATGGGGGTCGGTGTTGTATTTGTGTTGTGTATGCGGCTTATGCCCTCCATTCCCAAGAACTAACACCTGATCTGAAATTCTCAAACAATAGAGTCTGAGTGTTGAAACTTCAACCGGAATGGCATTTACACCATCCGATATTTTACTCTCAGGACGAAAATATCTTTCCAGCGCTCCTCTTTCTCCGATGTTATCTATCCATCGTGTTATCTTTTCCAACTCTTTCTCAAACTCTTTTCGCTCTATAAAACCTATGATGAACTTATCAAACTCAGTATCTTTTTCGCCATCAAAACGAATGGTGTAAAAGTTCACTGAATCAGATTCTTCATATAACTCCAGGATAAATTTTTGTTGAGACTTCACTTTTGAGTTAAGTTTGCAAAAGTAATACTATTTTCTATTCAAACAAATTATTTACAGGATATTTTCATACAAAGATAGAACTATATTTTTATAGCTGTCATTTCACACTCTGTATTTTTTCGTTGAATTTGAAATGGCTAATTTAGTGTAAACCAATCTTCCATTATCATTCTATCCACTGCTTACTTCTTACTTGTTCGGCGTTTGCTTCTTCCGGACTACAGCCTGTGTCGTTTTCACATCAATGCTTAAACTTAATGAACTAAATGTTTAATAGCTATTCCAAGTGCTGTGGCTATCAGAAAGCTTATGAATGTGCCAATAGGACATATTCTTTATCTTTCGTGCTGAAATTATAATATCAATGGTTAGTTATAAAATGAAATACGTATCTGATAATAAGAAAAATAGATATAAAATAAGAGTTAAAACATTTGGGTAATTCATTGATTATCAGTATTTTTATTGATTATTCCGTAAT
>Ga0302208_10000121_pt1 | contig 41547 bp, 33 predicted proteins | sample II_Fen_E2_3_FD_194577 | JGI IMG/M metagenome (GOLD analysis project Ga0302208, IMG submission 194577) | Peat permafrost microbial communities from Stordalen Mire near Abisko, Sweden - II_Fen_E2_3 | ecosystem: Environmental > Terrestrial > Soil > Wetlands > Permafrost | place: Sweden: Abisko...
TATGATCATGGCGGTATGGCAGAACCTGCTTTTCCTTTATTATTAAAAAATATGGAGAAGATTAGTAGAACAATTCGTTGATCAATTGATCGGGAATAAAAACAAAGCCGTCATTCAGATACTGAATGACGGCTTTGTTTTATTTCATACAATAACTTCAGGAACTTACTTCCATCTGACTGATTTACCTTTTGAAGTGGTTCTTCCAATAGTAAGGATATAGAGATTTACTAACGGGAGGAAAATATCAAATATGGGCAGTAGAAAGATATACTTGCGTTCACCGAAATGTTTTGCCGACTTATTGAGAATAATCAGTTGCAGAATTAACCGGATCAGGAGTAATGTGGCTGTAGCTATCATTGTAATTAAATTACCAACCACAAAAGATAAAATCATTGCGGCATAAAAGAGTCCACGGGTAAATGGCTCCAACGACAATCTGAATTTACTGGAGAATTTATAATATGAGGATACAGACAAGTGTCGCTCTTTCTGATAAAACCAACCGCTAAATGTCGTATTGGGTTCAGACCAGGTAATACTATCCGGCGAAATTTCCACTTTGGTATTCTTTGAATTACCTGATTGATTGACAAACAAATCATCATCACCTGAAATAAGATTCAGCGTCGAGGCAAATCCTTTATGGGCATAAAATGTTTCCTTACGATAGGCCAGGTTACGACCTACACCCATATAAGGTTTTCCTGATATAGCCATCCCCATATATTGTAAGGCAATAAACAAAGTATCGAATGTGATCAGACGGTTCAGGAAACCTTTCTTATGAAGATAGGCACCATATCCTAAAATAAAATCTGTTTCAGGTGTGAAGTTTCTGGCCATACGACTAACCCACATACTGTCTTCCGGCATACAATCGGCATCAGTAAAGAGCAACAAATCGTTTTTTGCAGCTTTGATTCCCAGTGTCAGTCCCAGCTTTTTAGTACTCCGGTTACGTGCTCCTACCGGAACAAATGTTGTGCGAAGATTCTGATATTCAACACACAAATTATTGAGTAACGTTTCAGTTTCATCTGTTGAACCATCGTTTATAACGATAACCTCGAAATCTGGATAATTCTGTTGTAATATTAATGGTAGGTACTGGCGTAAATTGTCGGCTTCGTCTTTAGCACATATTATAACTGAAACAGGAGGTTGGTCAGTCAAAAATGAGATCTTGTCTTTATTGATATTCGAACGGAGTCTTAACACGCCGTTCATATATCGCAAATAAAAATACAATTGATATATAAAAGCGATGCTCAATATACCAAATGCAATTAATTCAATCAAAGAAAAAGAGAAGTAGTAAAGTTCAATCATGTCTCAATTATCAATAGGGAGTTATCAGCTAAATGTTTCGTTTAAACATTTGAGCAATGAAACAATTCAACGTTTCAACAATTCATCCGAATTATACGCCTTGGGCAATTTTCGTAAATTATATTGAGATGCCATAATTTCACCATATGCACCTGCCGAACGTATAGCTATAATATCCCCACGTTTTGTTTCATTCATTTTATACCCCTTTATAAAAGTGTCAGACGATTCACAAATTGGTCCAACTACATCATATTCTACTTCGGGTAATTCAGAGCTCAGATTTTCAATGCGATGATAGGCCTGATACAGCGCCGGACGAATCAAATCGGTAAAACCGGCATCCAGAATAACAAACTTCTTTGAAGTCCCTTGTTTGACATAAAGCACTCTGGATATCAGACTTCCACATTGTGCAACCACAGCACGTCCCAACTCAAAATGAAGTGTTTGATTTGGTTGTAGAATCAAATGATCACGGAATATCTTGAAATAAGCTTCAAAGTCGGGGATAACAAAATGATTTGGGTGTTCGTAATTAATGCCGAGCCCTCCTCCCACATTGATATGTTCAAGAACAACGTTCCTCGATTTAAAAAACTCCTGAAGTTCATTCACACGAACACACAAACCCTGGAAAGATGTCATATCCGTAATCTGAGAGCCAATATGAAAGTGTATACCGATTAGCTTTACATTCGGGAGTGTTGGAAATAAATCAATCACTTTATCCAGGTCGGACATATTTATTCCAAACTTATTTTCGCTAAGTCCGGTGGTAATATAATGGTGGGTATGGGCACTGACATTTGGATTTATGCGTAATGCTATTTTCGCCACTTTCCCTTTTGCAGCTGCAAGTTCATTAATAACCTCCAGCTCGGGTATAGATTCTACATTAAAACAAAATATATTGTTATCAAGGCCAAGATTGATTTCCCAATCGGCTTTTCCAACTCCGGCAAATACCACTTGTGATGGAGTTATACCTGCATCAATAGCAGCCTGGACTTCACCTCCACTGACACAATCAGCTCCAAGACCGGCCTCTTTAATAATGGCCAGAACACTGGAGTTCACATTTGCTTTCAGGGCATAATGCACATGGAAATCTGATTTTTTAGCTTGAACTTTGATTTCAGTAAGCGTGGTTCGAAGAACATCCAGGTCATAATAATAAAATGGAGTTTGTATGTCGCTAAATTTTTGAACCGGATAATTTGCTTTAATCATTATATTTCAGTTTTTACCTCACCTTACCCTTTACATGAGGAGAAAGAACGAGATCCTCATTTTCTTTCAAATGAGTTGTTATTTACTAATTGAAAAGTGCTTCACTCAAAGAGTTTAATGCTCTCTTTTTATCACCGGCTTTAATAAGGAATGAGATATTGTAATTACTTCCGCCATAAGAAATCATCCGAATAGGAATTTCCTTCAATGCATTGACTACTTTTGCCTGAAAACCTACATTTTCAAAATTCATATCGCCAACTACACAAATAATTACCATTTCCTTATCAACGGTTACAGTACCGAATTTTTTTAAGTCATTGACTATTTCATCCAACCTTTTCAGGTTATCAATAGAAACGGAAACACCCACTTCCGAAGTAGTTACCATGTCAATCGGCGTTTGATACGACTCAAAGATTTCGAATACTTTACGTAAAAAACCATGCGCCAACAACATTCGTCCCGATTTAATCTTAATGGCAGTAATACCATCTTTAGCCGCAACAGCTTCAATCTTACCTTTTTTACTTTGGGTTGATATCAGTGTACCATGAGCTTTAGGATCCAGGGTGTTCAGTAAGCGTACAGGAATATTATTAAGTTTTGCCGGCAGAATACATGTAGGATGAAGAATTTTAGCTCCAAAATAGGCTAATTCGGCTGCTTCCTCAAAATGTAGCACCGGTACAGGTTGGGTTCCTTCCACAAAACGTGGGTCGTTGTTGTGCATGCCATCTATATCAGTCCATATTTGGATTTCTTCTGCTTTTACAGCAGCACCTATTAAAGAAGCCGTATAATCACTACCACCCCGTTGAAGGTTATCGATTTCACCATAAATATTCCTGCAAATAAAACCCTGGGTGATATATATAATATTCCCTTGATTTTCAGAAAGAAGTTTTGCCAGATTTTCAGCTATAAAATTAGCATCCGGTTCTGCATTTTTATCAATCCGCATAAATTCCAATGCAGGAAGCAAGGCGCTTTTTTCACCGGATTCATTTAAATATAGTTGAAAAATTGTGGTCGAAAGTAATTCACCCTGTGCCAGTATCGCCTTTTCTTCAAATAAAGTAAATATCGATTTAGAAAAAGTACGCAGGTATTCAAAAAGTGATTTAGTAATAACCCTGGCTTCGGTTTTGAATTCAGGAGTTAAAAACAACTCATCCACCAAATCGAAATATTTTTGTTCCAGTGCATTGATCCGTTCCAGTCCACCAGAGATATTGCTTTTATATAGATAATCGGATATTTCTATTAAACTGTTTGTTGTCCCCGACATAGCCGATAAAACAACTATTTTCTGTTCCCCGTCGCAAATCAGCTTAGCTACATCCCTCATTCGAGCGGCTGAACCTACGGACGTTCCACCGAATTTTAATACTTTCATTTCTTTCGTGTTAATTGTAATTTGACAAAATAAAACAAGGTACAAAAGTAATTATTTTTTCTCAATAATTTTCCATTTGATAATTCGATTATTTCATTTACATTTGCAAGTAAAAGTATTATCTTATAAAGAATAAGGTAGTTTTGACATTCTTGTCAACTTTCTGCATAAGTATGTTTACTAACTGAATAGTTGTGAGGGCCTGAAATCAAAAAGTCCATCGGATAGACTGAAAAAAGAAATAATTTAATTGACTTTATGGATTCCGGAATTGTATTAAATAAATATAGAATAACCGCTAAAAAACAGAAAAGGAAGAACGGTAAAGTTCTTCCTTTTATTTGCAATCTAACTATGGGTGGAGGACGGGGCTCGAACCCGCGACTTTCGGTACCACAAACCGACGCTCTAACCAACTGAGCTACAACCACCATGTTTATTGAGTGCAAAGATAATACAGCAAATGATTTTACACAACTATTTTCAAATAAAAAATATGCTATTTTTTGCAATAGGTTAACTCCCAACAAATAAAGACTAAAAGAAAATGAAGTATACTCTTGCGAATCCGACTTTAGACACTCAGATTGTCGAAATTAAACGTAAAATCAGGCTTTCCATGAATGGAATTGTATCCGGTCAGATGGTCCAAAACGGTATTATCTACAAAAAAAACTTTGGTGTATCCATTCCCCGGATCAAAGAAATTGCATCACTTTACACCCCGAATCACGATTTAGCACAACGTTTATGGGATCTTCAGATTCGGGAGACGATGATACTGGCAACCCTTCTGGAACCCAAAGCATCTTTCGACATACGGGTTGCCAGCGAAATGGTCGGAAGCTTTCAACAACTCGAAATTGCAGAACAGGCCAGCATGAATTTATTTAGTAAAGTCAATGAATCGGTAGTGATCAGCAAAGAATGGGTTCAATCAAAGGAGGAATGGATTCAGATCACAGGCTTTATGGTAGCAGCACGAATTTACGACTTGCTGACTAAAGCGGATATTGAATTTATAATTCAGGAAGCTTTAAAAGCAACCGACACCGACAATTTTCATTTGTATAAAGCTGTTGGTCTTTGCTTAAGCCGGTTTTGCCGGAAAGACACAGAAACATCAGCTTACATTTTGAAAGAAATTGAAGCCATTTCGCAAACAACATCAAAAGGACAAAGCTATATTTCAAATGAAGTGAAACAAGAAATATTATTTTTGAATAATTTATAGTCAAAAATAGCATAATAATTTGTACTTTTGTTGGTCTCATGATTAAAGGATGAAAGAAGAAAATTCATACGAAGCTATAAAAGAGGTTTTCACCGATTATCTCAAAAAGCATCATCATCGGAAAACACCCGAGAGATATGCTCTTTTGGAGCATATCAACTCGTATGAAGGTCACTTTAATGCTGAAATTCTGTACAATATTATGCAGAAAGATTATCGGGTTAGCTTAGCAACCGTTTACAATACACTTGAACTGTTACAGGAATGCAAATTGATTATAAAACATCAGTTAGGAGGACAGTTTGCTCAATACGAGAAGGCATTTGGAAATAACACGCATCATCATTTAATTTGTACGAATTGTGGTAAAGTAAAAGAATTCTCAGATAAACAACTGAGAATCTCCATTCAATCCCGCAAATTTGCACATTTCTATACCTCACATTATTCATTGTATTTATATGGATATTGTAGTAAATGCAAAGAATTACTTAAAAATTCAATTTGATAACCAGAGATACAAATTGAAAAACAACTCATATATATTATTTTAAATAAATGAAAGTAGATGTTTTATTAGGTCTTCAATGGGGAGACGAAGGAAAAGGAAAAGTAGTTGACGTACTAACCCCAAATTACGATCTGATTACGCGTTTTCAAGGTGGTCCAAATGCAGGACATACATTGGAATTTGAAGGAAAAAAGTTTATACTGCGCTCCATTCCTTCCGGAATTTTTCAAGGCGATAAAATCAATGTCATTGGTAACGGAGTAGTTCTTGATCCTGCCCTGTTTAAAGCAGAAGTCGATGCACTCGAAGAATCCGGCCATCCTTTAACCGATCGCTTAAAAATCTCCAAAAAAACACATTTAATATTACCTACCCATCGATTACTCGATGCTGCCTACGAATCGGCTAAAGGAAGTTCCAAGATCGGTACTACCGGTAAAGGAATCGGCCCGGCATATACCGATAAAATAAGCCGCAACGGTGTTCGCGTCGGGGATATCCTCCACAATTTCGAAGAAAAATATAATACGGCAATCGCCCGTCATATTGAGATACTGAAACAATATGATTTCAAATACGATCTTGCCGAACTTGAAAAAGCGTGGTTCGAAGGAATTGAATGCATAAAACGTTTCGAATTGATTGATAGCGAACATTATGTGAATGATGCGTTGAAATCCGGAAAAAAAGTACTGGCAGAAGGTGCTCAGGGTACCATGCTCGATATCGACTTTGGTTCATATCCATTTGTTACATCGTCCAATACCGTATGTGCAGGAGCTTGTACAGGCCTTGGCGTTTCACCCGGAAATATCGGTGAAGTATACGGTATTTTTAAAGCATATTGTACCAGGGTAGGAAGCGGTCCGTTTCCAACTGAATTATTCTGTGAAACCGGTGATAAAATGCGCAAAATCGGATCCGAGTTTGGATCTGTAACAGGCCGTCCACGTCGCTGTGGCTGGATCGATCTGGTAGCACTGAAATATGCAGTAATGATTGATGGAGTTACTCAATTGATCATGATGAAGAGCGATGTGCTCGATGGTTTTGATACCATTAAAGCATGTGTGGCATACAATATCGATGGAGTGGAAGTTGAACAATTCCCTTACGACATCAATGATGGGGTAGAACCTGTTTATGTTGAATTGCCCGGGTGGAAAACCAACATGACTACTATGCTCAGTGAAGATGAATTTCCAGAAGAATTTAATGCTTATGTAAGCTTTCTGGAACAAGAACTGCAAGTTCCGATTAAAATAGTATCGGTTGGTCCCGATCGTGATCAAACTATTATCCGTTATTTGGAAGTGTAATATTTGATAATACTCTATAAATCTCTGTAATACTCTAATAAAAGGAGAACAACATTCATTGTGATGTTGTTCTCCTTTTAGTTTTACAGGTTGTAAAACTACGTGAGTTAGTTTGATTTAATTTTCTTAGTATATGGTTAACAACCATTTATGAATTAGAATTAGAATAATGAAATAATGAATCAGTGTATAAAAGAATAGCAAACTATTTATAGAAAGCAATGAAATGACCAGCGTTTTTCAACTTCCATCCTCTCATATTTTCAATCTCACCAAAGAGTATTTTTCTCTATGAAGTATTTCTCTCAATCTGTAAAACGGAACCAAAAAAAAATTCATTATTGTATGATTTTAAGGCTACGTTTAAATGAAAAAATTTTCAGTTACTTTAGTTATGCTCTGTCTGATGATCAATCATATGGACTCAGCAGTTCGACGCCTGAGGGCAACTTATCGAACAGACCCATCCACTGCTATTTCTATAGGATGGGATCAATTTTCAGGAAATTCACCTGTTTTATATTATGGAACTATTGATAAAGGTACCAGCTGGAATCTTTATCCTTTACAATCTTCACCTGCCCTGACAACATCAGATGGGGGTATGAAAAACACCTTTGTGCGATTAACAGGACTTACACCTAACACTATTTACTATTTTGTAATTAAAGACAATGAAGGAACCAGTCAAAGGTATTCCTTTCAAACTATTTCAAATAATCCGGACGAACCTCTTTCATTAATTTGCGGGGGTGATACCCGCGCAGGAATTGCTACACGTATCATTGGATTTAAATTGGTTGCTAAATTACGTCCCCAGGCAGTTATCTTTGATGGTGATCTTACCGACAGTGGTATTGATAGCGAACTACAGGATTGGTTTGATAACTGGACGTATTCAATTGCATCCGATGGACGTATTACCCCAATTGTCATGGCTGAAGGGAATCACGAACATGGGATCATAAATATTTCTAATTTATTCGACACACCTTACATTGGAAATAATGCTTCACTCAACTACAATTCAATTCCTTTTAGCGGATCATTACTCAGGGTATACAATTTAAATTCGTTTGTTGATCTCACGACAGAAACTTCCTGGCTAAGCAGTCAACTCTCTGCATACGGGAATTCAACATCGTGGAATATGCCACAGTATCATTTGCCTGTAAGACCTATTGTAAGCACCAAGACGAACGATCAGGACGAATACAACCAGTGGGTTCCGTTGTTTGAGAAATACAATGTAAGACTGGTTCAGGAGGCCGATGCGCATGTATTTAGCATAACCTGGCCTGTTTTAAGTTCAAAGGCAACCGGCAACGATGATGGGTTTATACGAAATGATGCACACGGTATCGTCTACTTTGGACAAGGAGGATGGGGTGCACCATTATATGCAGCTGACGCACTTCATTCATGGACCCGTGGATTTGGAGCCATGTTTCATTTCATGTTGATTCATTTTTATACCGACCATGTAGAACTGTATACTGTTAAATTTGAGAATGAACCAAATGTCCCGGGACTTACCGATTTGAACAGAATGACCCTTCCATCGCAACTATCACTTGAGACTCTAATCGACAGGAATGGTATTCAGTCAGGGGATCATGTTACAATTTCGAAAGTTATTGCTTCTGTATCCACAACTGACAATCACTCTATTAAAGTATTCCCGACAGTAGTTCAAAACTATCTGACAATAAACAATGAGAATCCGGCGGGAGGTTCAAATGTTAGAATATTAGACATTACCGGTAGAATCATCGACACTGTGCCACTAAATGCGGGTGGACAAGTACAGATAAATATGGTAGCCTATAAGCAGGGTATCTATTTTGTAGATGTATTCAATCAAAAGAGTTTGAAAGTTATGAAAATTATAAAACAATAATTTTCATAACTTAAAGATATAAAACTTTTCATGCCCATCTATTGTTTGATATGCACAGATTACCGGAGGAGAATTAAAGTTATTTAAAATTAGGAAGCGAAAAGGACTGATCTTAAAAAAGGAATTAACTTTGTGTACAATTACTAGATCACTTTTTCTGACAAATTGACATTTGGCAAGGATTTTGATTGAATATTATAAAACCAATAAAATTATAAAGCTATGTTTATCGGATATATTATTTTTGGAGTATTTGCTTTGGTTAGCTGGTTAATTCAAAGCCGATTAAAATCAAAATTTGAACGTTATTCAAGAATACCTATTCCACGTGGTATGACAGGGAAAGATGTAGCTGTAAAAATGTTGCGCGATAATGGCATTTATGATGTTCAGGTAATTTCGACAAACGGACATCTGACCGACCATTACAATCCGGCCACCAAGACAGTCAACCTGAGTGAAAATGTCTATGCTTCCTGTAGCGTTGCCGCGGCTGCCGTTGCGGCTCACGAATGCGGACACGCTGTACAACATGCCATGGCCTATGCGCCGTTGACATTACGATCTAAACTGGTTCCTGTTGTTAGCTTTGCTTCCAGTTGGATGCAATGGGTATTATTAGCCGGGATTCTGTTTGTTCGTTCGTTTCCTCAATTATTACTTGCCGGGATCATTTTATTTGCAGTCACCACCCTATTTAGCTTCGTGACATTACCAGTTGAAATTAATGCGAGTCAACGGGCATTAGTCTGGTTAAACACTGCCGGTATAACGAATTACGAAACCCACGATCAGGCGAAAGATGCTTTAAAAACAGCTGCTTATTCGTATGTAGTGGCTGCACTGGGATCATTAGCAGCTCTGGTATATTACATTATGATTTTCATGGGTGGAAGCCGGAGATAGTTAATAGTGGGTATTAAATAGTCGGTAGTTAGTAGTATGTAGTAAAGATTAAGAAGTCAATAAATAAATCAGAAATGAGGAGATACGAAATTATTTCCTCATTTTTTTTGTATTCCTGCGATTTGGATGAGCGTATGCTTTTCATATTTCGATTAATTTGTTACCTTTGCACTTCGCAAAAAAGGCTCCGTAGTTCAGCTGTATAGAACGTCAGATTCCGGTTCTGGAGGTCATGGGTTAGAATCCCATCGGGGTCACTTATTTAAATAATTAATCCACTATAAATTAGATTTATAGTGGATTTTTTATATTTATATACTAGCAATAATGATGAATTACATACAAATCCTTTTGTTTTGAAAGAAATGGTATATATCACACTTTATATATTGCTGTTCTTTTAAAATGATGATTTCAAAATGAATAAGTTGAAAAGACTTTTGATAACATCACTATTTTTCTAAACCTTAAACAGTATCAAACCACATAAAATCACAAAGTTTGCGCCTAATACTTTAACACATAAAAAACTTTTATTAGGTTATCTTACAGATACTTTGTGTAATAAATGTTGTTATAGGAGTTCGAATAGGAGAATTCATTTTCGAATGATTATATTTGTCTACCAAAAAAACAGTGTTGAAATGAATAAACGAAACTGGACGCTTAATGACATTCCTGATTTAACGGGGAAAACAATTGTGGTTACAGGTGCCAATACGGGTTTAGGATTTGAAGCGGTAAAAGTTTTTGCCCGTAATGGAGCCAATGTAATTATGGCTTGCCGTTCATTAGAAAAAGGTGAAATGGCACGCAAACAATTGGTCAGATTGTTTCCCTCATCCATTATTCAGGTAATGCAACTTGATTTAGCCGATTTAAAATCGATTCGTAACTTTGCCACGACTTTCAGACAAAGTCATGCCCATTTAGATGTGCTGCTCAATAATGCTGCCGTTATGATGGCACCCTACAGTGTGACAAAAGATGGTTTTGAGAGTCAGATGGGGATAAATCATTTAGGACACTTTGCACTGACAGGCGTTTTATTGGATGTTTTGAAAAAATCGCCCGGATCAAGGGTTGTAAATGTTAGTAGCCTGAGTCACAAACAAGGTTCAATAGATTTTGACAATCTTCTATTCGAAAACGGAAAAGACTTCTCTCCCGTAAAAGCCTATGGACGTTCAAAATTATCCAATTTACTATTCACGTATGAACTGCAACGTTTTTTTGAATCAAACAAAATTGACTGCATGGCAGTTGCCGCTCATCCGGGAATAGCCAGTACAAATAATCCCAGCAGTGTAGCCGAAAAAAACATGCTGATGAAAATATATAAACTTTCATTTTCATTTATCATACAACCACCATCATTGGGTGCCATGCCTGAAATCAGGGCATCGGTAGATCAACAGGTAAAGGCCGGGGAATATTATGGCCCAAGTGGACTGTTGGAGCTATCGGGTCATCCTACACTGGTCAAGCCAAAACCTTCAGCCTGTGATGCAGGAACAGCCAACAAGCTCTGGGTTGCTTCAGAACAACTGACCTCAGTTCGTTTTCATTAATAATATTCTATCTCTTTTTATTGATACCTGTAAATGGCTTAGAAACATTTTAGTCATTTCAATCTGGTCATGCCGCAACCAATTTTGGCACGATCAAGGCTATGTATTTTTTCATACTTTTGAATGTCATCTGCTTAAAAAAGCCATCTGAATTAATCTGATAAAAAAATTGCATGCTCCAACCTGATGATTGGAACATGCAATAATAAATAAAGTTATTGTTTTTCAGAAATTTTCAAAATTTTCAAAACAACGTGATAACATAAGCCTGATTAAATTTATAATCTAACAGGGATAAGACTACCAGCTAAATGCCACCCTGACACCATCGGGATTATTTTCAAAACTCAGGAAACAAGTCTTACTTGATTTATCCCAACTATTGAGTGTCCCGGTTAATGCAATTCCTTTTACATCCGTTATGATAATTTTTTTAGGAGCAGCAGGCAATAATACGCGCATTACATTTGTAGTATTGACAGGACTTTTAGCTACAAAAGTATATTTACGTTTACCGGAGACTTCATTATAGATTCTCGCTGCCGCAGCCAATACCTGAGGTTTTAAAGGATTTACCACCTTTTTAATATTGAACAGAAAAGCCTGTTCATTTGGCAACACTTCTTTTTCATCAAGGACAGGTATTTTAGGATCAAATAAATCAATGAACTTTCCTTTAATAACAAAGGGTTTTTTACTGGCATTTTCGTCCATAACCGAAATAATCTCAAAGGGTCCCCTGTTTAAATAAAAATAATTCTTAAACTCGAGTTTACCTTTCCCTGTATTATTTTCATATAAAGCTTTGATTTTTTCAACAAAAGCCTGGTCTTCATTTGGTGTAAGAACCAATTCCTTCGGATCTTTACGAATCACACAGACTTTACCTTTTCCTACCGGATAAATTCCGTCAGTTAAAGGATTGGCGAGCCCTAATTCTTTAAAGAGGTGTTCTGAAGGTGCTTTGAATGAATTGTTATTGGTATTCCACCATTCCTGAACCGATTGAAACGGATCGTTGTCACGCCCGCAATATACCAGCACTCCACCCTTTCTGACCCAATCAGCGATATGTTTGTGTGCTTCAGGATCCAACGGTTTCATATTGGAATAGGACATGATCAGAAGGCTTACATTCTTCCAGGTTTCAGCATAGGCTGCATTCTCAATGTGCACGGTTTTTACAGGTATACCTCTTTTCAACAAAGGCAATGCCTGTCCGTAGAAATTGGATAACTGGGGATCTTCATATCCATCGTGCGTTGGAAAACGTTGAAACATCAGGGTATTGGACATAAGCACACAAATACCTGTAGAACCATTGACCTTATTTTCGGACGATGGCATCTGATTCAACGAATTCACCATGACCTGCATTTGTGTTGAATAGAAGCGTGGAATCGTCTTCTTCTCATTGCTGTTGGCACTAGTACGGTACAGCCCCTGATAAATACGATCCGGCCAGGGCATTACTTCATAGTTGGAGATCTTTGGATAAAGCAATTCGGCAGTGAATGTGGCCTGATAATTTTTCTTATAATCTGCCCAATCACGGGGAAGATCTTCGATGGGATCAGTCAGAAAAAACAGCTTTCTTCCTGTCGGTTCTGTCATTGATTCCATCGAACCATATTCGAGATAGGCATTTTCGAAAACACGCTCTTTTCTCAGACCGTTAAAGTAAGTAGGTTCTCGTGAAGTACCTGTCCATACCTGTGCAATGTATCCATCAATACAGGGCAGCGAAGCCAGGCTGGCTTCGGGACTTACAATCTGCCAGGAAGAATAATTGACCAGTGAATGGGTAGGCACATAACAACGCACATTCATTCCTTTGCTTTTTCCATATGCTTTGGCATACGTGAATACCTGATTCAAGGCATTATAGTAAAGATGGTATTTCAATTTACTGGACAGATACGTATTTTCGGGTGATTTATCAGGTGCACGCCATGGGAATCCATAATATTTCTGCCATTCTTCCTTAAAGGCTGAGCTATAACCGGCACGCGCCCAGAACTCAGGTTCTTCCAGATAGATAGCATCAATTCCTGCATCAATAACACGCTTTATCTTTTCTTCCTGCATGTATTTGATAAAGGAAGCGGTTGGAACAATGTAGGGAGTCAACCGACCATGCCAGATAGTATCCCCTTTGACGGTAACCTGTCCTTCTCCCAGGTGATTAATGCCATCCCACTTACCGGTAAAGTAATCCTCATAACCACCCCAGGCAATTCCGGTCATAAAATGAGTTGTGTAACCCCGGTCACGCCAGGATTTAACCCGCTGTTCGAAAGTCATTTCTTTCCTGTCATCGACACCATAGACGATGGCAACATCCGATCTGACATCTGTTTCGGGTTTCCAGTGTGAAGAAGTCTGGAAAGTGGTCTTTTCTTTCTTTTGCGTTTTTTCAACTGTTGGAAGTATTGCACCTGAGGTAACAAAGAGGGACCCCAATGCCAGGCATACATAATATTTAGCTTTCATATTACAAAGTATTTAAAAGAAAGAAGTCATCTCTCTAAATAGAGAAGATGACTTCTGATCATAATTTAATAATCATCATTTAGCAGGAATATCAACCCGTACGGCCACATTGTAGTTGTGACGTTTAATATTCTCTGTTGCAAAGTTTATTCTGGCAGCTGCACGGATAAAGACTGTATATCCGGCAGGAATCACCCCTTTGGTAGTAATGGTGAAAGGCACACCCAGTTGAGGTTCAAAAAGGTTACCCGAATAATCCAACTCAGTTGAATATCTGTTATCCCATTCCCGGAAACCAACATAAGGCACCTGGCTGACAAACAGGCGGACGTCGGTTACGTTCAGCATGTTATCATCATAGCCTCCCATAGGTTCAATTTTTGCTTTGAAGTCAGCCGGGCTAACACCTCTTGTAATTACTACAGTAGCAGTGATTACGCCATTGCTGACAGTCGGAGTACCAACCCATTCCACATTCAGAAAAGGCTGTACTTTATATTCCACCTGGGTAACACCTTTTATATCGATATATTTTGATTCATCGGCAATGGTATCACCAGCCTGGTTTAGTCTCACCAAAGGAATAAATGCACCATCAATTCTCACGTTATAATGACCCTTAAACACTTTTGTGTTCTGGAAATTACCCTCTTTCATACAGTTGAAATCAAAGTTGGAAGCTACCCCTGTTCCCTTCCAGCTAAGTTCATTCAGCCTGACACGGGTACCTTCAGTTGCCTGATCCGTTAAAACCGGTTTTCCGGTAAGCACATCCACAACTATTCCTTTTATTGTTTCCTGTGGTCCGTCATAATTGTCCAGCTCGCACGAATTCAATGTGATAATGGCTAAACAAAGTACAATACCATAAAATATTTTTTTCATATTTCTAAATTTTAATAAGATATTAATAGATTAACGACCAGGTTGCTGATCAATCAGTGTACTCTTAGATACTTCATCACCCGGTATTGCCAGGTAATATTCCTGTTCTGTTATGCGGAAGTTCTTTCTGGATTCATCCAAACCGGCATCGAAGAAGTATTTGCCGGTTTTTGATGAATAGAACGGATACAAGCCTTTGTAGTAAGCACCATCAGCCTGAGTTGATCCATTCAGTATGTCAGAGTGCTGGGTTCTCCACCGTCTGATATCCCAAAGGGTTTTATATTCAAAAGCGAGCTCTTTCTTCCGTTCTTTCCGGATAATCTGAAGGCCATCATTTCCGGAAAGATCAGAGGCACTTACCAATGGGTCAGCACCGGCTCTTTCACGAATATCTTTTATGGCATTATAAGCAATATCCTGATAGTTATCTCCCGATGGAGCCACATCTCCGGCAAGCATCAGTTCATAGGCTGCTTCCGCAGCATTCAACAGAATTTCACCATATCGCATTAGGACGAAAGGTTCTACAGAGTGAGCTTCCAGCACCAGTGATTGCGACATGTTCGGATCGAACCATTTACGGACTACAAAACCTGTCATGGCTCCTGTAAGGTCTGAAGTGAAAGGACCACTCTTACCACTGGCATTCATGACTGTTCCATTAGGGAGGGTTACTGTCTCGTGAGTAGTACCGCTTTGATCCAAGAACAACGATTTATTTCCGGCAAAGGCACCGGCTGCTTTATAAGCGTCTACCTGGTTGTAATTTGACGGACCTGAGATGGTATAATCCGGACTTCCACCACTAAGAACCCGTAATGGAGCGATGCCATTTGAAGCATCACCGGTATAAATACCTCTGCGGATATCAATTACTTCTCCTTTGAATACATCACCCGGTAAGATGACATAAGCACGTAAACGGGGCTCGGCATTTGCGAAAATATCCGTCACTTTATCAAACATCAAATACTTTCCATTATCATCAAACACCTTGATGGTACCATTCGCATTTTTTGCAAAACCATCAAACAACTCAACGAAGTCAAGAGTCGGGCAGTTTCCGGCAGAATAGCCGTTACCTCCCATCAACTGACGGGGAATATTATAGGCATCATACCCATGTGCCATATCGGGATAACTGTACTCTTTGATATAGATGTTCTCAGGGCTTGTAATATCTCCGAACATATCCACCATATTTTGGTATTGTGCCTCTTTGTCAGTAGCCGACCATTTTTTCTTGTACAGTGAGTATTTTCCTGAATTCATTATTTCACGGGAAGCACTGTAAGATTCTTTGAAGTAGCTGAGCGAAGTAGCTGCCGCTGTGCTCGGATCGAAACCGATAACACGTACTTTTGTTTTACGACCGAAACCAGTAATCTTATTATATTTTGCAACAGAACCGGCAAACAACATAGCTTCAGATTTAAAAGCCAACGCCACATATTTGTTGGCATATCCACGTTTTGGACTGGTAACTGACAGATTTGCTATTGCCGAATTATAATCAGCCAGCACCTGATTCCAGGATTCTTCTTCTGTTGAACGGGCAACTTCTAGTTCTGCAGCCGGAGTATCGGGGTATTTCAATACTGAAGTAACCAATGGAATACCACCGTACCGTTTTGTCAATGCATAGAATACCATGGCCCGAGCAAAATATCCTTCACCAATATAGTGATTATAATCAGCTTCCGAAAAGTTGGCTTTATAAGTTGGCAATGTTTCTAGCAAACGGTTTGCATCACGCAGCAAATTGAAAGCACGTCCCCAGTAAGCTCCGTTACGGGAATAACCTTCTGAAGTCATGGCAGCGCCTGCATCACGTCCCAACGAAGAACCTTCATTAGCACCCGGAGTTACCAACCAGTCATCAAAAAATTGACGGGAAGGTGAGTATTTAAAGTCCTCGAAAGGCATTTGGCTGTACATTAGTGATAAATAAACAGTCATTCCATTCTTATTTGTAAAAAGGTCTTTGTCTTGTACAACATTCACAGGTGGTATATTCAAATAATCCGAGCAAGAAAATAATCCACCGCTAAACGCCAGTATGGCGAATAAAATATATTTCAACTTCATAATTTATATATGTATTAGAATTTGACATTTAATCCAACAGTCACTGTTTTGTTCAATGGATACAAATATCCATAATTATCATTTGGATGTTCCGGATCAACATATTTAACCTGAGTAATCGTGAGCAGGTTATAAGCATTTGCATAAACCCGCAAGCTTTTTACACCGATCGCATTTACCAGTTTGACAGGAAGTGTATAACCCAGTTCAACGCTCTTTAGTCGTAAATAAGCACCATTTACACTGTTGAAGGTAGAGTTTTCATTAGGCAAAGATCCTGTGTAGGCGAAATGGCCACTGGTCCATATTGTAGCAGGATTATAGGGATCTGCTTTCGGATCTACCGGATGCCATCTATCCATAAATTGCTGCATAGCACCTGAATCGTTGCTACCCCACATCGGTTGACGAAGTTGTTCACCGTAAATTAATGAGCTCATACCTGAACCCTGAAACAAACAGTCGAAATCAAAACCTTTGTAAGATGCATTCAGATTCATACTAAAGTTCATCCAGGGATACTGGTCGAATTGAATGGGATGCTCGTCATTTCCATCAATTTGACCATCACCATTCCAGTCCTGGTATTTATAGTCACCAATAACTGTTCCCCGGCCTGTATAAGTTGGAGAAGATAAAATTTCCTGCCACGATTTATACTGTCCATCACCCGTTAATCCGGAGTGAACACCCTGTAATCGGTTATTTTGGTTGCTTTTCCAGTTGTCCCATGAGCTGCCGTATGTTTGGCTTTCAACATACAGTCTTTCAATACGGGTAAGTGAAAACAGACCCTTGATGCTGTATCTGAGATCACCAATCTTGTTTTTATGGGATATTTCCAGATCAAAACCGTACGTACGGTCACTGTTCAGGTTTTCTTCGGGAAGACCGGCACCAACTACTGTCGGAATACCTCCGTTTCTTTTAGCCAAAAGACCATCGCGTGTCCTGGAGAAATAATCACCGGTAAAGCCCAACAGGCCATTCCAGGCTTCTACATCAAGACCTAAGTCGAATGTCTTTGAAGTATACCAGGTAATGTATTGGTTCGGAATTCCTTTGTTGTAAGCACTGGCATTGAAATTTCCGTCGAAATCATACCCTCCGGTAAAATTTCTGCTATCCGAAGCAGACGGATAATTATACCCGGATATGAATTGATAGCTGGAGGCATTGTCATCCCCTGTTTTACCATAAGAGGCACGCAGTTTAAATTGATTGATAAACGACAAAGCTTCCGTATTCTTGAATAATTTTTCTTCAGAAATACGCCAGCCCAATGAAGCAGCAGGAAAGAAGCCCCACTGTGAACCCGGAGCAAATTTAGAGGATCCGTCATACCGGAACATCATTTCAGCCAGATATTTGTTATCGTAAGCATAGTTGAATTTACCAGCCAACCCCAGGTTTGAGTTATTGTAAAAAGCATCAGCATTTGAATTCATGGTTGCAAGTTGATCTTTTGTAATACCTGCAAACAGGTAAGGTAACTGAAGTACCAGGTCTCTCTGTGCTGAGAAGTTATCACTCTTTTTTTGCTGAGCTTCCCAGACTAATAGACCACCCACCTGGTTTTTGCCAAATGTGCCGGTGTAGTTTAATGAAGCCTGAGTCATTAATTGGGATCTGAAAGTAGCATCTCTACTGATCCGGTTTGGTGATTGACGGATAAATGTAGAATAGGTAGCTGAAGCTTCATCATATTGATATTGGTTATATTCTTTCTGGTAGATCGTATTATTTGAAGCATAGTAGTCATAACTGAACATTCCTTTCAAATATAATCCTTTTACTCCGGGGATATCGTATTTAAGACTGGCAGCCGGTTGGATCCATTTATTGTTGTATTTTCTGGAACCCGTTACATCCGAGTTCATAAATGACAACGGGTTATCCCCTTCGATCAAACCCTGAAAAAGTTTGGTTGGATCGTTGTTCGCATAAGCCGGAATTTGAGGGCCCTGTCTCCAGAAACTGCGGATAATCGACCATGAATCCTGGTAAGGACGATCCTGTTCATCCATCACCAGGTTTAGGTTCAGATCGAAAGTAAGACGATCGGTAATCTTTGTGGTTATGTTTGAACGAATGTTGTATTTGCTGTAATTTAAGTCCCTTGTTTTGAAGAAACCTTCCTGGTATTGGTACCCAAGGCCTACATAATAAGTCGTTTTATCATTTCCACCCGTTACACTCAGGTTGTGTATGGTTTGCGGGGCATAATCGGAAAACACCAACGGATACCAGTTCGTACTTGTTTTTTTCCCGGTCAGGTAATCATTAAACTGAGCATCATTAAAAAGAGGTGTGCCTCCGTTTACATTGTGCATTGCCTGTTCATTACGAAGTGTCATATAATCAATGGCATTCACAGTAGCAGGCAATCCGGAAGGAATCTGCCAGGCGAAAGAACCTGAATAGTTTAATTCAATCTTATTATTGCTACCTCTTTTTGTTGTAACCAAAACAACACCGTTTGCAGCTCGTATCCCATAAATGGCAGCCGAAGCATCTTTCAATACCGACATGTTATCTATATCATTTGGATCCAGGCGTTGAAAGTCTTCATTAGTACGGGGCACACCATCGATAATAAACAAAGGTGTTCCCATAGCACGTATATCAAAATTATTGTTGAATGATCCCGGTTCAGAAGTTTTTTGAGTCACACGTACACCGGGGATTTTACCGGCAACCATATTCTGAACATTTTCATTCTTAGTGGTAATCATGTCATCTCCTTTTATGGAGGAAACAGCTCCGGTAAGTGTTACTTTTTTTTGAACGCCATATCCGACTACTACCACCTCATCCAATTCAGAAGCCGATTCACTAAGTTTAATATTAATCATATTCTGGTTATCCACATTAACCTCCCGGCCTTGCATCCCAATAAAAGTGAAAAGCACTGTTTTATCAGAAGTTACATTATCGAGCGAATAACTACCGTTTGAGTCCGTTATTGTTCCGGTAGAAGTACCTTTTATCATCACTGTTACTCCCGGTAAAACCTGACCTTTATCATCAGTCACATTTCCTGAAATCTTTCTGGAATTCTGTTGAGCACTTTTAGTATTCTGTTCCTCATTTTTCTTAAACAAAAGGATTTGATTGTTTTTCAATTGAAATCCAGTATTTTTTCCTTTTAAAAGCTGATCCAGGGCATCTTTTAATGGCCTGTTGACAACATTCAATGTGATCAGCTGAGTTGGATCAATCACATTATTACTGTAGAAAAACTTGTAATTGGTTTGTTTACTCAAATCATTCAGCAAATCAACCAAAGGTACATTTGTAGCATGGATAGTTACTTTCTTGTCTTGCGCATTGATCTTCTGTATGCAGCATACTTGCACTACAAAGAAAAGAATCAATATGCATAACAATCGACAAAAGGTTCTGGACGGAAACCCTTTAACGAATCTTGATTTCATTTCGTGTTGATTAATAGTCATAATTCAATTAATTTAAGATTAATAATAAAATTAAATACATTCATTTTTCATAATTCATTTTTAAAAATTAGCGATACTAAATATCAGGAGAATACATATAAAAAAAACTACACATAAGAATTTACTTATGAGTAATATTAAACTTTTCGCAAAATAAAATCAGTGCTCCTATTTAAAAATCACCAATTTCTTTTCATAATCGATGGAATAATGAACCTGGGGGGTGACGCAATGGATGTCACTTAAAATCTCATCCAAAGGTTCTTTTTCAATGGTGATGTTATACTTTAGTTTTTCAATTTTACTATTTGTAATATCAAATGTATATCCGTATTTACTCGATAACATCTCTGCAACAGTTTCTAATTTTTGATCTCTGATGACAATTTGATTCAGCGACCAGGTTGCAATGGCATTAATATCGATTGATTTCACTGAATAATCTCCTGTTTTTTTGTTATAGCCTAATTGAGTTCCCGGCTTAAGTTCCGACAACACTTTGTGCCCTTCCTGGTTATCAATTATCAGGACTTTTCCTTCCTTAAGGCTTGTGTACGAATAGACATTACCCGAATAGGCAGCTACATTGAATTTGGTGCCCAACACCTTTACCGTGTAACAGCCAACGTCCACAAGAAATGGTTTCTTTACATTGTGTGCTACCTCAAAATAGGCTTCACCCTGCAAAGTCACATTGCGTGTATGCTGATCAAAATTCTTCGGATAGATCAGTTTTGAGTTTTGATTCAATCTTACAATCGTTCCATCATTCAAAGTCAGGGTCGATTGCTGCCCTGTAGCAGTTTCAATCATTGTATACTGCGGTGGTTGCTTCTGGAAAATATTGTTCATAAAAAAACCTGTTGTGAGAAGAATAATGATTACAGCAGCACATCGAAGTCCGACACGTAAATATTTTTTCTGTAAGGAAGGTTGATTTTTACGCAAAGATTTTTTTAACTCATTCCAACCATCTTCCGGTTCAGCTTTATCACTTAATTCATCCCACCGACTAAGCATATATGCCTCTTTCAATCCAAAAAGAAAATGCTTGTTTTCCTCTTTTTCCTGTAACCAATCCACCACTCTCTGGCTTTCGGATTCGTTCAGTTCTTTCCGCATATATTTTATTAACAATACATTATCAATATTCGTAATCATCTTTTTATACCTGTTAAACTATTTTTTCCAATATCATAAGTAACATCGCGGTGGGAATTGCATATTCCTTCATTTCTTTCCTGACAATCCGGATTGCCCTGTAAATCTGATTCTCTACTGTTCGTACCGAAAGACCCAATTTAGAAGCGATCTCAGCACTTCTCATTTCCTCCTGTTTATTCAACAGAAAAATCTCCCGACACTGTTCGGGTAATTTTTGTATTGTTTTATTATACAAATCCTCCAAATCGTGCATGTAAATGGAATTGAGCAAGTTATCATCATGATTATAATATGAAATCTCAATTTCCTGAACTTTAAGCTCTGACAAATTCGAAAAGTCTGTCACAACAGCGTTCATCCTCATATATTTGAGACATTTGCTATGAAATATTTTATACAGATAGGCAATAACCGAGTAGTCCGACAAAATATGTTCTCTGTTTTCCCAAAATGCAATAAAAGCTTCCTGCACCAAATCCATCACATCATCTTCATTATTCAGAATACCTACCCCGTACACAAATAAACGTGGCTGATATTTCAAATAAAAAATTTCGAATGCTTTCAAATCCCCTTTACGAATGGCATTGTACTGACATTCGTTATCATTTTTTATCGAATTTCTCATCTAGAATCTTAAAGTTATAATTAAAGAGTCTTTGCAAAACAAAACTACTCATCTCAAAAACATGTTTAATAACATGTATCTCCTCCCCTATTTAGGGCCTGTTCAACTCGAGATAGATAATCTAATCAGTATCAGAATCTAATAGTCAAGAATACTTTTTACAAACCCGAAAACTAACGTAATCTATTTAATCCTATTTATTAAAATTGGCATGTCTATCATTCCCTACAATAAAAACATTACTATGTTCAAACGGGTCAATTCTTACTTGATTACATTAACCCTCAGTTAAAGTTTTAGATAAAAAAAAATATTTAGGATACATATAAATAAAACCGACCAGTTATACGCACAAAAGACTATCAAATTACAATTGATTTTCTGTACTTTACAAATATCAGTTTCTCCAGTTAATGATTTTTTTATTCTAAAAAAACAAGCGCAGGTTTGTACGGATTGATATGAAAGCTTTAAGTCATGACAATAAGTAAATCATGGCAACTCAGAATTAATTATAAAAAAACATCAAATTAATTCTAATTACATAATAGGAAGGATAGAAGAGGCTAATAATTATTTACATGAATCAATTGAAAAAAAAAACACTTTTTGAAAGGATTCATGCAAAGGGCTTATTCCAGGAGAAACGACAATAGAAACAGTGCTTTTAACTCTTCGACATTAAAAACCATTCAGTTATACTATTCCCTGAATAGCCAATTGTTGTATTAATGTCACATTCAACCAATAAGGAAGTGAATTTAAGAAATACACATTGTTAAATTAAATATAAAATCGAACAATTGTTATCAGCTATTAATTATATAGGTATGTAATTCAAAGCATTTAATGAAATGTTATGACTCGTGTTCCCAAACCCCAAATGATGGCTTAAAAGTACATTATCAGATTAAATTTACTACTTGTAATTTTTCAAATACTGCGTCTTAAATCCCTCTTTGAGAGTTTGGTGTTCGGGAATATAATAAATGCAAGAATACATGTATTCTATTTTATCAAATGTATCATTGTTTGATATCGATTACTTAATCCATTAATTCGATCAATAATTTTCTAACATTTTAGAATCACTAAAAACACGTTCATTATGTTTTCAACCAGCCATTTGCACCCTTTGTTGGTACATTTTCCAATAGCTTTAGTAATTTTTGGTTTTCTGGCAGAATTAGCTTTTCTTTTCTTTAAAAAAGAAACAAATCTGAGTAAAATGGGGTATTATATGCTGATAGCCGGAACACTTGCTGCCATTGCAGCCTGGCTAACCGGTAATTTTTTTACGTCTGAGATGGATGGAGCTGCCGGAAAAATAAGAGAAATGCATGAATTGTTTGCTACTATTACATTAGGATTTTTATTAGTAACATCCGTTCTCAGGTCAGCACTTCTTATGTTGAAGTATGAAAATCCGACTTTAAATATATTCGCTTTTATTCTCTATGGATTAGCAGCAATTTCTGTCAGCATCACTGGTTACCTGGGAGGTTCACTGGTTTATAATTATATGCTGGGCTTATAATTCAGTTTACGAGGTTGCCTACCCTTCAACCTGTCAAAAACCTACAATTGATAACTTTATCCGTTTAATATCAGACTCAAACTACCCTTCTTGTTTCACTGGTTGTTTTAACTCTATCGATATGATTAAGAAAAACTTCATTGGTGAAACAAGAGGGTAGTAGATTAAAGGGTGAAATCCATATCTGGTTCAGTATATTGTCTGAGTTTGATGAATAACAATAGAATAATTATCCGAATGAATTAAGGGGTCTTACTTTTATAAATTTACAGGGACGATCAGTTTTAAACTGATATTTCGGCCCATATTAAATACTCCCGTCCGTCCGGTAAGAGGATTTACCGAGGCATATTTCAACCGGCTCAGATGGCTCTGGTAGGAAATATCCCCTAAATTTGTTCCGTTTAAATAAACAGAAAAGAGGGTATGTTTATTCACCACCACTTCGGTTCCCAATCCGGCATTGATCAAAGTATAAGCATCAGTTACTGTTTCTGTCTGATAAGCCGAATAAATTTTATCCTGCCTGAATTCATGTTCAATTCCAAAAGAGACAAATGAGTTTTTTAATATCTTACCGGTATTTCTTATCTCTGCTTTCAGTTCCGAAATCCATTTCGGAGCGGGTGTAAAAGGTAAATATCGCGTTGAATCAGGCTGATTCATTAGTTGGGAATAAACATACGAAAAACTATTTTCGAAATGTAACCAATCCAATGGATGGGGATGTATATCAACCGATGCTTCAACACCCATCATTTGAACATTACCTGATTCAAATTTAAAAACCGGATAACCGGTTTGTATTGAGTCACCTCCGTTTACACTATTAATTTTATGAGAGAAAATATAATTGCTGATGGAATTGGCAAATAAATTCAATTTTGCACTCACATGCTCTGTATTGTAACCTAATTCAGAATCCACCTGCAGGCTACTTTCCGGTTTTAGTGACGGGTTGCCGGTTTCGTACCGGATGGTGCCTTCGTGAACGCCGTTTGCTCCCAGCTCATCGATATTGGGTGCCCTGAATCCACGTGAAAAATTCAGTTTGGTGGTCAGTGTCTTGCTTAACTGATAACTGGCACCAAGACTCCCACTTAATCCTTTGAAATTATCCGAAAAAGAGGTAAAACGTTCTATGGCTGCAGGATCATTTGGAGAAGACTTACCTCCAGCTGTATTCAGGTAAAGTGCATCTCCGGTCTCAGAACGGTGATCAAAACGTAACCCACCACTGATATCGAGTTTCCCAATTGTTTTTTTGCCAACAACAAATACTCCTGCATCAAACAACCTGTATTCCGGAACGAGGAATTCAATTCCTTTATTCAAAGAATTTTGAAACATGCCATTGATTCCGACTGAAAAATTTGTGCCTTTGAATTCAGGAAACTGATAATGCAGATCGTAATTGACAGTATGCAATTGAAAATATAGCCCGTATTGATTGGGATTAAGGATATCAGCAAATTCCTGACGACGGTTTTGTTGGTATCCGATTGTTGCTTTAATGCTTCCTTCCCCAATCAGAAGATTATTATTCCACACTGCTTTATAATGGCTCACCTGTTGATAAGGAGTCTGGTGGTTGTATGATGTAAAATCACCTTGTGTTGCGTTGGTCTCTCCGGCGGTACTGTCGTTGACAGCTACTGGTTTGGTAAATTGACCGGTAAAGTTGTTTCGGTTTCCTTCCACAATTCCCGGAGTCAGGTGATAGTAACTGAGAATCAGATGCGAGTAGCCCCACCAGTTGCTCAGTCCAAGCAATCCGGAGGCTGCATTTTCTGTAAAACCTGAGTTGAATACATATCCGTCATACTTGTTCTGATACGCATGGGCTTGTTTATCGCTGTATCGCAAATTCCAGACAAACTGTTTTTTATGACCCGCAAAATTAAACGAGTAGGCCATCAATCCATTATTTGTCTGGTAATTAGCATAAGCATTCAATTGCATTTTCCCGATTGGTAAAACAGGGTCTGAAATAAAATTAATAACCCCGGCCATCGCATCCGAGCCATACATCAGGCTGGCAGGTCCTTTAAGTATTTCAACACGGTTTACTTCATTCTCATCGATTTCTATGCCATGTTCATCACCCCATTGTTGTCCTTCCTGACGAACGCCATCATTCAAAACCACAACCCTGTTAAAACCCAGTCCACGTATAACCGGTTTCGAGATTCCTCCACCGGTTGTAATCTGCGAGATTCCCGGTTGCGAGCTCAATGCATCAATAATGTTTGATGAAGCCTCTTGTTTTAGCTGCTCTGAAGTGACAATGCTTATCGGAGAAGGAATTTTTGATATTTCAGAACTGACAGCTTGTCCGGTTACTGCTACTTCTTTTATTTCTGTAACCGATTCCTCCAGAACAAAGTCCCGGGTATTATTCAAATTCAAATCTATTAGTTCATCTTTCATCTGGTATCCCACCGAAGTGATCTGAACTTTTACTTTTATTCCAGGCAAATTATCAATTTTGTATTTTCCATACATATCGGTAATTCCACCTGTTTTTAATTCCAACACATAAACGCTGACACCTATAATCGGCTCACCGTTTTTATCAGTGATTGTTCCCTGAAGATTTGTCCGCGAAACGGCCGATTCTTTTCCAGCTATACTTGAAAATACGATAAATAAAAGAAGTAATAAGAGAATATTTTTCATTTTGATTTTTTTAAATTAGTTCTACTTTACTAAATTAAAATCGAGACACAATTCCGGCTTGTCGGAATTGTAATTTGAAATATTTGGTTGTCTTTTGTTTTAGTAAATAGAATTGGAATAAAACGTAGTCCTTCGAATCACATGACAGAACAAATTGAATTTATCCGGAATGAGAAACAGAAGGTTATTTTTATGTTTTCGGAGATGCAAATCAGACAACAGACCATATGGTACAATAAACTTGACCGCTTCATGAAATATGAAACAGGAAATTAATTGAATCTTATGATTTTTACACGTGAGATATCAGTCTGTTGGCAGCCTTAGCAGACAGGAGGTGCCCTTAGTTGAAAATTGTGGGAAGAGGTACAAACAAAGCAAGCATCCATTCGGGATGCAAGTTCATGTGTATAAATAATATTTACTTGTGGAACGATTACCTGCTTTTGAGGTATAAACGAACAAAACTCGAAATCGCAAATTACACAATCCTGATTGTGCAACGTGGATAGAGTTTTATGAACAGGGTCGTTGTTAGTAGTACAGGTCAGTGTGTGATGAACCAACAGGATATGAACCGGCTTGATCAGCATTGTGCCGAGTAACAAGATTGTTAACAGCAGTGCAAAAAACGACTTGTATTTTTGTGTTGAAGTAATCTCCATTTATTTTTAATGACGGACAAAAGTACTAAAAAAACGGATCTAAAAAAAACAGATTAGATCAAATTAATAGTACCAATGCCAAATTTAAAATAATAACAACTCTGTAAATACAATTGTTTAAAAGATATCGTGAAATGAGAAACTTTTCATACCCAGTAATTCATAATTTTAATGAATTTATTTCAGTACATTTGCAACTGTAAATACGTTGAATCATGAACAAATTATATAATCCACTTTTTTAAGCTTATAAATATGAAAATTTATTCCATGATTGGATCCTTTGTTGTCATTATTGCCCTGATACTCTATTCTATCGGTTTTGCAAAAGAACAACGTAAAAAACTGATTACTTCACGCGTCCTGTTTTTTTATACCCTGGGCGTATTTTTCGATATCTCAGCAACTACGCTCATGATTCTTGGTTCCAGTAAGGGGTTTACATTTCACGGATTTATCGGTTATTCATCACTTCTGGGCATGAGTATCGATACCTTTTTGCTCTGGAGACAGAACCGGAAAAATGGTCCGTTGCTCAAAGTAAGTAAAAGACTGGATATTTATTCTCGTGTTGCCTACATCTGGTGGGTTGCTGCATTTATTACAGGCGGTTTACTGGTGGCATTGCGTCATGTTTAACCGGATGCAATTGCATTGAATACTTTTCATAATCATCCTGATTTACTAACCGGTTTCCATTTTTGAATCGGTTTTAAATAGATACTACTTTTAAAAAGTTCTATTCACACCTACTCTGACAACCTCACCCCTACTTTCACCATCTGTGAGGTGGGGTGAAATTACAATACAGAATACATTTCTAAAATTTATTTTTAACTATTTTGTGGATTAATATCATTCACAAAATAGTTTGCACGGAAAGAATAAATCGCTGCAGTATGCCGGTGATTTCGCCGGGAAAACATTATTGATTATTTTCACTCACCTAAAAAATTCACAAACACATTTTTCAGACTGATTATTGTTGTATGATAAGGTCCTTCAAAAGCAGAATTACAACCTTCTGCGGTTTTAAATAGTATATTTCAACTGATTATCTGCAAATTCACCTACTCAAAAAGACTATATCACGAAATAAAATTCATTATTTTCATATTCAGACTTATACTACTTTTGAATTCTAATTTGTAAGAATATTACTTAATACTCATTTTACTATTGTTCTTCAATTGGTTTTGGATAGGTTTTGAATTCGTTTTGGATTGGTTTTGGTAACTATAATTCATTCATTTATTCGCATTATATATGCCATATACCTATATAGGTATATGGCATATATAGCGGGAATAAATGAATGTTAAGTGACTGATATATCAGAATAGCTACGGATCTAAAACCAATCCTAAACCAATCCAAAACCATTCAGTGTCAGATATGTATTCGAAATACAAATATAAAAAGAATCTTTAATAATCCGCTTTTTTTCTGAATTAAATATTGTAACTCAACACAAGACAGCAGAATAAATTTGTTGAAGGTTTATGAGCATTTGCGGATAATCAGTTCGTTTTACTGCCAAAAAATGAAATGTCAATGAAATACGACTCCACTGGAAAAGGCAAACACACCATCCCCATTCAACGGCATTTTCTTTTTAAATACCTGAAGTCTGACAGAATGAACCTTTCGTTTTATAAATGTGTTTTATTCGACGTAGAAAATAATTTAACCCGGGTGAATAAAGGGCATCCATAAAAAGAATAAAAGATGAAATACAATGAACTTGGAAAAACAGGAGTACTGGTTTCTGAACTTTGTCTGGGGACCATGACATTTGGTGGAAAGGGAATGTGGGAAGCCATTGGTCATTTACCGCAAGACGAAGTAAATCAGATTGTAAAAACCTCCCTGGATAGTGGAATTAATTTTATTGACACCGCAAATGCCTATTCCGAAGGTCTTTCGGAGACTTTACTGGGCGAATCACTTAAAAAGCTTGGCATTTCGCATCAGGAAGTGATTATTGCTACAAAAGTCAGGCTGCGTATGGGTCCCGGCGCTAATCAGCTGGGATTATCCCGGCTGCACATTATGGATTCGGTGAACGACAGTCTCAGAAGACTTCAGCTTTCGCACATCGACTTGCTTTATATTCATGGAGTCGACCCGATCACTCCGATTGAAGAAACCATGCGTGGGCTGGAAGATGTAGTGCGGTCAGGGAAAGTCAGGTATATCGGCATTAGCAATCATCCGGCATGGATGGTCGTGAAAGCCAACAGTTATGCGGATAAAATGGGGTGGACAAGATTTGTTGCATCACAAAACTACTACAGCATTGCCAGTCGTGATATAGAACGTGAAATTATTCCTATGGGGTTGAGCGAGAATATCGGCATTATGCCCTGGAGCCCATTAGCCGGAGGATTTCTTTCCGGTAAATTCCCCAGAAAAAATGCCGTGGCAGGCAATAGTCGGCGCGATGCGTTCGACTTTCCTCCGTTGAACAAAGAAAAGGCTTACGATATTATTGATGTCATGGAAGAGATGGCCGGTCGGTACAAGGTTTCGGTAGCTACCGTAGCATTGAATTGGGTAATCAGACAACAGGGTATCACCAGTACGATAATCGGGGCTAAATCACTTGATCAGTTAAACGATAATATCAAAGCTGTCGATCTGGAACTTTCACCATCCGATTTAATACAATTAAATGAATCCAGCGCTTTGTCATCCGAATATCCCGGTTGGATGGTAAACCGCCAGTTGCAGGGACGCTGGCCGGAATAAATGGATTTACCTTTTTAAAGTAGATCTAATAATTTTTTAATAATTTAAAAGAAGAACTTAAACGGGTATAATTTGACCCTGAAGCTCTGTATTTTATAGCCACGGGAATACAATACGATTCTTTGGTGTGTTTAATCCATAAAAAAAAGATTTGAACAGCTACACGCTTCAGATCAAACGATACAATTGAATCTTCCTAATGTAAATGCAAATTCCAGACTTATAAGATAACTACTTATCAGGAAGGGAATACTTCAGTAATTGAGAAAATAAAAATAATTTAAATGTACAAAAAAAATGGATTCTTTAAAATTAACAAAAGAAATAATTACAACCTACTACGACCAAATTAGTCAAAAAGGAGATTGGCAATCTATTATCTCGGATGATATAACATTTACAAGTGTAGGAAAAATTACATATACTAAAAAAGCATATATAGAAGCAACAAGCAGATTTCTAGAACTGGTTAAATCATTACATATAAACGAATTCATTGTCGAAGGAAATAAAGCATGCATTACAGTTGAATACAAATTACTTTCACCGAAAGGGAATACAGCAAGTTGTGAAGTCGCTGAAGTACTGATGGTTGAAAATGACAAGATTAATTCATCCTGTATCTTTTTTGATACCGATTCTTACAGAAAATTTATAGCTCAGGGATAAGCAGGTATCTATCTTATAAATTGCTTAGAAATGACAACAGGAATAAAAGACAATCAGAAAGATAATGAGTTAATTAAAACTGATTTGCAAATACTATCATTTGTTACTCAGGATCATTTTGAAAGTTGGATGGAAGAAAACAACACGTTAACCGAAGGCATTTGGGTTCGTTTCTATAAAAAAGACTCTGTAACCAGATCGATAAATTACGATGAGGCACTGGATATTGCTTTGTGTTATGGATGGATTGATGGTCTTGTGAAAAAATTCGATGAACTTTCATATATCCGTAAGTTTACCCCACGACGATCGAAAAGCATGTGGTCGAACCGGAATAAAGAGCATGTATCCAGGCTTGAAAAAGAGAACCGGATGAAACCTTCGGGAATCAGAGAAGTTGAAAAAGCTAAAAATGATGGGAGATGGGAAAAAGCATATGATTCACCGGGAAAAATGATTGTTCCGGATGATTTTATTCTTGAACTTTCAAAAAACAAAAAAGCATTCGAATTTTATGAGACCTTGAATAAAGCAAATAAATATGCAATCGGCTGGAGATTACAGACGGCTAAGAATATTGAAACCAGAGATAAACGAATCAAAGAGATTTTGAACATGATGGATAATGGTGAAAAATTTCATTGAAATAATTTCAGTTATACTTTTCTAAAGATTTAAAACAGAGCTCAATTTATTAACAATAAGTATTTTTAATAAAATAAAGTTTGCAGTGTACCAACAAGAAGTATTATTTTTGCAAACGAAAAAACTAAAAACAATGGCAGACGATAAAAAAGAACCCTGGCTAAACTATTTGGCCCTAACTACCATCATTTTTGCAGTTGCGGCAACATTGTCCACCTTTAAAGGGGGTGGATATTCCACCAGATCTATGCTGAGTCAGGAACAGGCATCCAATAAATGGTCGTATTATCAAAGTAAAAGTCTTAAACTGTATCTTTATGAAACACAAAAGGATGTTTTGGAATTAGACACAAAAAGCATGAAGAATGAAGAAGTATCGGTTATAGATGCTTATAAAAAAAAGATTTCGGATTATGAACAATCCATAAAAAGATACGATAAAGAAAAGGCGGATATTAAAACCGAAGCTGAACATCTCGAGTCATTAAGGGATGAAGCACAAAAACATTCACAGGCTTTTGGAATGGCAGTTATTTTTCTGCAAATATCAATTCTGATATCGTCCATTGCAGCATTAATCAAGCGGAGATACCTGTGGCTGATCGGGATAGGGGTTGGTGCAGTGGGATTAATTTATTTTATAAACGGATTCTTATTGTTTCTTTAAAAGAAAAGCAAACTGAAATTAAATTTAAATTCAGCAAAGAAAGGATGAATGCAGGACATAAAGGATTGGAAAAAATACTCTTCAGATTAAATCCTGTTATCTAGTTGAAATACAGATTGATAAATAAAACAAAAGACGGATACTTCTCCGTCTTTTGTTTTATTACGACCGGCAAAGAATGCCGGTTGAATTATAAATCGAATAAACCATGGAATTCAAGAGTAACCGAATGAAAGTGTTTAGAATGTATGAAAAAAATGTAGTACTTTTGCATGTACAAATCTCAATGTTAAACTCGATTGAGTATTAATAATTTCACATGGCTAAAAATAAGAAACCACTCCCGATTTTTGAAAAAATTACAATTACTGATATCGCTGCTGAAGGAAAAGCTATTGCAAAAGTAAATGACATTGTGGTATTTGTACCGTTTGTTGTACCAGGTGATGTAGTCGATTTACAGGTGACCCGTAAAAAAAGCAGCTTTATGGAAGCCCGTCCCATTCATTTTCACACCTACTCAGAGAATAGAATTGAAGCAGTTTGTAAACATTTTGGCATTTGTGGAGGCTGTAAATGGCAAATTCTACCCTACTCTGAACAAATTCGCTATAAACAAAAACAGGTCGTTGATAATTTAACCAGAATTGGAAAAATAGATTTACCTGATATCTCACCAATCATTGGATCGTCAAAAACAGAATTTTACCGGAATAAACTCGAATTCACCTTTTCAAATAAAAGGTGGAGAACCTATGAGGAAATTGCTGATGGGAAAGAATTTGATACCATGAATGCGGTTGGTTTTCACATTCCAGGTCAATTCGACAAAGTACTGGATATCGAAAAATGCTGGTTACAGGATGATATTTCAAATCAAATCAGAAATGAAGTGCGACGTTATGCGTTAGAACACGAACTGACTTTTTTCAATTTGAGGAATCAGGAAGGATTTTTGAGAACCCTGTTGGTTCGGACATCTTCAACAGGAGAATTAATGATCATCATGGTATTTTTCCATGAAGATATTGATCTACAGAACGCATTATTACAACACATTGCTGATAAATTTCCAGAGATAACTTCACTTTTATACATTATCAATTCCAAGGCAAATGATACGATTACCGATCAGGAAGTATTGGTCTTTAAAGGAAACGAATGTATTTATGAGGAAATGGAGGGATTGAAATTTAAAATCGGACCGAAGTCATTTTATCAAACCAATTCGGAACAAGCTTATATCCTCTATAAAGTGGCCCGTGATTTTGCCGGATTGACAGGAACTGAACTGGTGTATGATTTGTATACCGGGACGGGAACTATCGCAAATTTTATTGCTCATCAGGCCAAACAGGTTATTGGGATTGAATACGTACCGGAAGCCATTGAAGATGCCCTGATCAACTCAGAAATAAACCACATCGAAAACACTTTGTTTTTTGCCGGGGATATGAAAAACATACTGAATACCGCTTTTATAAACGAACATGGGAATCCCGATGTCATTATAACTGATCCTCCCCGGGCAGGAATGCATGAAGATGTAATTGAAGCTATCCTTTTTGCCAATCCGAAACGAATTGTGTATGTAAGTTGCAATCCGGCAACTCAGGCACGGGATTTGAACATGCTCGACTGTAATTATAAAGTTACAGCAATTCAGCCTGTAGATATGTTTCCACATACTCATCATGTTGAAAACGTCGTACTTCTTGAACGGAAATAACTATTTTTTTAATTAATATCACTTTTTTCAGACACTCATTTTCAATTTATTTTTATAAATCAATTTAAGAGTCAATAATATTTATCAATATGCAAAAGCAGGTTTTCCAAACAAATTCATCAACTCGTTGGAAGAGTTTTATTTGGTTAGTACGAATATTTGTAGTTTTTTTATTGGTTATAATTGCGTCCGTAACCATTTCGCTGTTTAACAAGCGGGAATATGATTTGAAGGTACTGACTTACAATGAAAAGAAATTACCGGATATCAACACCGACAAATCTAAAGCTTTCGTATCAAAGACCGAGCAAATTGCTTTTGCAAAGCATTTGGACCGTTACAGAAGAAGGCATAAAAAGAATCATAATGCCAATCTTCATTCCAGTCATGCCGCAAACCCTGAAGCCGCAAAGTTTCTACCGGTAAGAGCAGGTTTTTATGTCAACTGGGATAAGAATTCCTTTATTTCTTTACACAGGAATATCAGCCATTTGAACATGGTATTACCCGAATGGATCTTTCAGAAAGATGCAAAAGGAAATCTGGATGTGCGAATTGAAAATGAGACTCTTGATTTCATTCAAAACAATAAGGTAGCCGTAGTACCTATGTTGAGTAATTATTTCAACAACAGATGGAATGGTGACAGCACCATGATCATGCTCAAGAACCCTAAAACACGGAAGGTTCTGATTTCACGAATCAAAAACCTGTTGGAGAAAAATGATTTTCAGGGGATTAATATTGACCTTGAAAACCTTCCCAAAGGGGCCCATCAATACTTGCTTCAATTTTCAAAAGAACTATCCACAACACTGCATGCACAGGGTTATATCACAACAATCGATATTAATCCGACTGACGATGGAGTCACGTACAAGGATGTTGCCCAGTACTACGATTTTATATTTTTAATGGCGTATAATGAGCATTCACCGGATGACGAACCCGGTAGTATTTCTTCACTAAACTTTGTGGAGAGATCGATGGATGCTGCCATGAAAGATGTTGCGTCAGATAAAATCATTTTATGTGTTGCATCCTATGGTTTTGACTGGGAAAAAGGGAAACCGGGAACCAGGATTACCTACCAGGGCTTAATCTCTTTAGCGAAAGAGCATAATGCACCTGTTTATTATGATTTCGGAAAATCGGACTTAACGTTGTATTACTATGATGATGACGGACATGAACACGAGGCTCATTGCAACGATGCTGCCGGGACGTTCAATATTATCCGTACAGCCCAGGATTATAACGCTGCCGGGGTATCGCTGTGGTATTTAGGCTCCGGTGATGAACGTCTGTGGAATTTTTATTCGCAGGATCTGGATGAAAATTTCTTGAAAATGAAACCTTTTAATTACAAACAATTAGAATATATCAGTTCTATATTATCTGTCAACTATGAAGGGAAAGGTGAAATTTTAGAAATGATCAATGAACCTGATGATGGACACACCAAATTAAAATTCGACAACTCCGATCAGCTCATAACCGAAGAACAGTATCTGTCGCTTCCGAGCGCTTACATGATTAAACGGTTTGGTGCCAATAATCCGAAAAAAATAGCTTTGACATTTGATGATGGCCCAAATAGCGATTACACCCCTAAAATATTAGACATCCTAAAAGCAAAAAACTGTCCGGCAACTTTTTTTGTAATTGGGAGTAATATTCAAAACAACATTCCGCTGTTACGGAGAGAATACAATGAAGGACATGAGATTGGCAATCATACGTATACCCATCCCGACTTAGAATTAGCTTCCGACAATCGGGAAAGAATAGAGCTTCGTTCAACCAGATTATTGATCGAAAGTATTTTGGGACATTCTACTCTTTTATTCCGTGCTCCGTCATTAAACGATGCTGAACCTACAAACCTGACTCAGATCAGAGGATTGTCTGTAGCTCATAACGAAGGCTTTATAAGCGTGACATCTTTTATAGATACAAACGACTGGGAAGAGGATGTTACGGAAGATTCAATTATGGCACGAGGCATAAGGCGTATTCATGATGGGAATATCATATTGATGCATGATGCCGGAGGTGATCGTTCACAAACGGTAGAAGCTTTACCGGATCTGATTGATTACTACCGGAAACATGGATATGAATTTGTAACCGTTTCGAAATTAATGGGTAAAACCCGTGATCAGGTGATGCCTCCTGTTAAATCCCAATTTGGATTTACCGATACCCTTGACCTGATTTTCTTCACCCTGACCTTTTTATGGGAACATTTTCTGGATGGGTTCTTTATTGTAGCCATCTTTTTAATTATATCACGGTTGATATCCATCGGTATATTATCCATCTTCCAACATAAAAAAGAAAAGAAGGAATTAGCACAACAGGTACAATATTTCCCAAAAGTAAGTATTATAGTTCCTGCCTTTAATGAAGAAGTAAATGCCGTACGAACTGTAGAATATTTATTAAAATCGAAATACCCTGATATCGAAATAATTTTCGTGGACGATGGATCAGCTGATTTAACGTATTCAATAATAAAATCAACATTTGAAGGAAATTCAAAAGTAAAAGTACTGACAAAACCAAACGGCGGTAAAGCAGCTGCATTAAATTTTGGTATTGAACATTCCACAGGTGAAATCCTGGTATGTATTGATGCAGATACTATTTTACCGGCAGATGCCATATCTAAAATGATTCCTTTCTTTGCAGAAACAAAGGTAGGTGCCGTTGCCGGGAATGTAAAAGTGGGAAACACGCTGAATATGCTTACGATCTGGCAATCGATTGAATATACCACGAGTCAGAATTTTGATCGTCGGGCTTATGATGCTGTAAATGCCATTCTGGTAGTACCGGGTGCTATCGGTGCGTTCCGTAAAACCGCTATGACAGCCATTGATGGTTTCACAACCGACACATTAGCTGAAGATTGTGATTTAACGTTGAGAATGTTACGTGCCGGGTATGTTATCCGGACCTGTAATGATGCATTAGCATTGACGGAAGCTCCTGAAACCCTGAAGATGTTCTTAAAACAACGTACCCGCTGGACTTTCGGAATGATGCAAAGTTTCTGGAAGCATCGTGACTTATTATTTAGCTTCAAAAAAGCAAATATAGGTTGGGTGGCTTTACCGAACTTGTTAATTTTCAATTTTATTATTCCGGTATTCTCACCGTTGGTAGATATTCTCTTTTTTATCGGACTATTTACCCACGATTCTGCCCAGTATGTTTTCTTTTACATGCTGTATTATTTCATCGACTGCCTGATTGCATCACTTGCTTATCATTATGATCATCAAAAATTCAATCTTAAAAAGGCATTGTATTTATTTGTACAGCGTTTTATCTACAGACAATTATTATTTTTCGTTTTATTGAAAGCATATAATAAAGCTATCAAAGGAGAGCTTGTAAGTTGGGGAGTAATAAAAAGAACCGGAAATGTAAAAGATTAACCGGAAATTAAAGAAAAAGAAGAAGAATAATATCCAATAATCTTTTTGCATTGTTAAAATACTTTGTGTAGAATATTCCATTGAAATCAATTTTTAAAACAATTGAAATTCAAACACATATATTTTTAGCGAACAGAAACAGTTTTAAAATGTTGGCGGTTGGAATTATTTTGCGTTATTTTACATGATTTTTTGAATATCAATTTTAATAAATATCAATATGTCCGTAGTAATTCGTGAGGTTACATCTAAAAAAGAACTAAAAAAGTTTATCTGGTTTGGGATTAATCTTTACAAAAATTGCGAATTTGCAGCACCTCCTCTGGCAATGGATGACTTACTTAATTTAAGCAAAAATAAAAATCCCGCGTTGGATTTTTGCGATGCAGGATACTTTTTAGCGTATAAAAATGACAAGATAGTTGGCCGGATTGCAGCGATTATAAATCCTGTTTCAAATGAAACCTGGAATCAACAACATGCACGGTTTGGGTGGGTTGATTTTATTGATGATGAAGAAGTAACAAAAGCTTTATTTGACACCGCCGTTTCATGGGCTAAATCAAGAGGAATGACTTCGATTCACGGTCCGTTGGGATTTACAGATTTTGATCATGAAGGAACATTGATCGATGGTTATGATAAACTAGGGACTTTAGCGGCTATTTATAATTACCCTTACTATCCGAGACATATTGAAAAGAATGGTTTTGTAAAAGATAATGACTGGAAAGAGTATCTGATAACCATTCCTGAGGAATTTCCCGAAAAGTATTTTCGTATTGCAGATATCGTTAAACAAAAGTATAATCTCACAGCCCTGCAATTCAAATCCCGCAAAGAGGTAGTAGAAAAATATGCAGAAAAAATATTTGACTTACTCAACCTGACCTATCAGGATTTATATGGTTTTACAAAACTGAATGACCGGCAAAAGCATTTTTATATAAAACTATATTTTAGCTTCTTTCGAATTGATACGGTTAGTATCATTATAGATGAAAAAGACGAAGTGGTTGCACTTGGTATAGCCATGCCGAGTTTTACGAAAGCATTGCAAAAAGCAAAAGGCCATTTATTTCCATTGGGTTGGTTTTATATGGTTCGTGCTCTTAAGAAAAATGACCTTGTTGATTTGTATTTAATGGCTGTTCATCCTGATTATCAGAATAAGGGTGTAAATTCAATTATGTTTGCCGAACTTATGCCTCGTTTTGCAAAAAATGGATATAAATTTGCCGAAACAAATCCCGAATTATTAAGCAATACGCGCATGTCATCACAATGGGGAAGTTTTGAACATATTAATCATAAAACAAGAAGAGTATACATTCGAGATATTTAATTAACAATAAATATAGAGCAGCATTTTATCCTACTACTCAATTTTTTACAACTTATTTATTCTGTATTTGTTTCAATTGTTATACAGAATTTTTCATTCATTTTAATTCATTCAAATTCAAAGAATGACACGTAAATTTGATTTTTTAGTTATTGGCAGTGGTATTGCAGGTATTAGTTTTGCATTAAAAGCTGCTCAATTTGGTAAAGTTGCTATACTTTGTAAAACAACTCTTGGTGAGTCCAACACTTCCTATGCTCAGGGAGGTATTGCTTCGGTAACCTACGAACCGGACAGTTTCGAGAAGCATATCGAAGACACCCTAATCTCAGGAGATGGACATTGCGATTTATCGGCAGTTCAGAAAGTGATTTATGGAGCTCCTGCTCAAATTGAAGAATTACTCAATTGGGGAGTGGATTTTGATAAAGATGAAACAGGTCGTTTTGACTTACACCGCGAAGGCGGACATTCAGAACATCGTATTTTACATCATAAAGATAATACCGGTTACGAAATTCAGGAAAGCTTAATCCGACAGGTAAAAGCCCACTCCGAAATAGAAGTATTCGAACATTATTTCGCTATTGAAATTTTGACGCAGCATCACTTGGGTCAAATAGTAACTCACCATACTCCAAACATTGAATGTTATGGTGCGTATGTCCTGAATCAAGAAACAAACCACATTCATACTTTTCTTTCTAAAGTAACATTGTTGGCAACAGGTGGCATTGGAAGTGTCTATTCTACAACCACCAACCCGGAGATTGCAACCGGTGATGGCATAGCCATGGTGCATCGGGCGCGAGGAATAATTAAGGACATGGAATTTGTTCAGTTTCATCCTACTGCTTTATACCATCCGGGTGAACGTCCTACTTTTCTCATCTCGGAAGCTATTCGTGGATATGGTGCTGTATTGCGGACTCAGGACGGAAAAGAGTTCATGTATAAATATGATGAACGCGGTTCACTTGCACCGCGTGACATAACAGCCCGGGCTTGCGATACTGAAATGAAAATGAAGGGGCATAATTTCGTATATCTGGATGTTACTAAAAAAGATCCCGAAGAAACAAAAATGCATTTTCCAAATATCTACAAAAAGTGTCTGGAACTTGGAATTGACATTACGAAAGATTACATTCCGGTTTTACCCTGCCAACATTATTTATGTGGTGGCATAGTTGTTGATCTGAATGCAAGATCATCTATTAACCGGTTGTATGCTGCCGGTGAATGTTCGTGTACCGGACTTCACGGTGCAAACCGTCTTGCCTCTAATTCATTAATTGAGGCTATTGTATATGCTGATGCTGCTGTAAAAGATGCTGTTAAGATTATTGGAGATTTGACCATTAATGAATCAATACCGGATTGGGATGATGAAGGCACTTCACTTCCGGAGGAAATGGTATTAATTACACAAAGTTTTCGGGAAGTTGAGCAAATAATGAGCACTTATGTTGGAATTGTACGTTCCAATTTACGCTTGGTACGTGCTATGAACCGTCTTGAGATCTTATATCGTGAAACTGAACATTTATTTGAAAAATCGGTAGTTTCCAGAGAAATATGTGAACTCAGAAACGTTATTAGTGTAGCGTATATTATAATTAAACAAGCTTTACTACGAAAAGAAAGTCGCGGATTACATTATACAGTCGATTACCCCGAAAGGATGAGAAATGAGCCTTAAAAACAGACTATATACAGTGAACATTTTTATACCCATGCTGATGAAACGATTAATTACACTTCTATTTTTATTTTTTATGCTTACCGGTCTTTTTGCTCAGAATTCCAGGAGTGAAAATCGTTCTTCGAATCAAAACAGGATTCATAGAAATGATGGCATTCAGAGTGGATGGTTGAAAGTTGATAATGATGAATCATTGGGTTCAAATGTCCCTGCTTCCGGCAACGAAAATGTCAGTTACAATTCAACTTCTGAAGGAATTTATGTAATTATCAGCAGCGGGATAAACAAAGTAAAATTATATGCTCTTACCGGACAATTACTTTCGAACGGTGATTTAACTCAAGGCCATTATTTTACACCGACTCGCAGAGGGATTTACTTTCTTAAAATAAATAACAGAACCTATAAGGTAATTTGTAAATAATCCAATAACAAAAAATATTTTTGCTATCAGGATGAATAATTTTTAAAACATAAAATTCGAATATAAAATGATCAAACACATTGTTTTTTTCAGTCTTGCCGATAATGCCGAAGGTAAATCAAAAGCAGAAAATGCACTTATTATCAAAACAGCATTAGAAAATCTTGTTCATTTAATTCCTGAAATAAAGAAATTAGAAGTCGGGATTAATTACCCGGATTCTCCAAAAACAAACTACGATATAGCATTATACTCGGAGTTCGATAATTTTGAAGCGATAGACATTTATCAGGAACATCCAGAACATAAAAAGGTGGCCTCTTACATAGGAAAAGTCAAGACATCCAGGGCTGCAGTTGATTATGAAATATAAAAATAAAGGACAGAAATAAACAATCTTTGAAATAAGAATTCGTATTTAAATATATTTTTATAATTTAAATAGTTTTTATTGCTTGTATTTAAAAATAAACGTTTATTTTTACACAATTTTTATAACTTAATTATTAACCGTTAAAATGTAATTCATCATGTCTGTTAACAAAGTTATTCTAGTTGGAAATGTAGGGAAAGATCCCGAAGTCCGTTATTTGGAGAAAAATCTGGTAGTAGCTAATTTTTCGTTAGCTACATCAGAGAAAGGGTTTACGACACAAAGTGGTATACAGGTACCTGAACGCACCGAATGGCACAACATCGTTGCCTGGAGGTTATTGGCCGAATTTTCAGAAAAATACATTCATAAAGGAAGCCAAATATACGTTGAAGGAAAAATCCAGACACGGACCTATGAAAAAGATGGCATAAAACGCTACGTCACTGAGATTTATGCCGATACCATTCAACTATTAGGAAAGAAACCAGAGATAAAAGAAGCAGAAGCACCTGGAGTAGCTTCAGTAGCCGAACCTGTGTTGAACAATGCAGAAGTGACTCTTAATGCTGAAGACGATCTTCCATTTTAATCATTGACTTATTCGGAATAATTATATAGCAAAACCACTTCAAATAATGAGGTGGTTTTTTTATACTATTTAGGGTCTGCTGAAAAAGCATAAACCATTTGTTATTTAATATTTTATCGTTATTTTTGTATAACTAAATGCAAGGATATATGAATAGACCCCCTAAAAAGCGTGCACAAGCACCCGTTTATGT